>ERZ795051.320-NODE-320-length-76349-cov-63.954256_pt1 | contig 76349 bp, 60 predicted proteins | sample MGYA00375135_ERZ795051 | MGnify/ENA primary metagenome ERZ795051 (study PRJEB30180, sample SAMN05720222) | activated sludge metagenome | isolation source: Anaerobic digester | place: Japan | collected 2015-05-26 ... | reverse complement strand
CCTGATTTTGGCCAGCGGACACCTTTCCGCTGGAAATAAGCAGACCTCCTGCGAGATAGACCCCAACTATCTAGATTAAAAAACTAAGATTGGCTATCAAGCCCGATCAAACGGGAAGTTAAGCCGGCGTTCCCTGTTTTTTATTCATAGACCAGTATTTCGACTCTTCTATTCTGGGCCCGGCCTTCCCGGGTCGAATTATCAGCTACCGGTACCGAACTTCCCAGGCTGACTACCGACATGCGATAAAGCGGGATCTGATAGGTTTTATACAGATACATCATGACTGCTTCAGCTCTCTTCCGACCAAGAGCCAGATTCACCTCTTCCGGGCCAACATTATCAGTGTGACCCTGAATCTCTATATAGACTCCCCTGTTTTCCTCAATCAACTGCTGGACAAATCTGTCCAGAGCAGCTCTGGCTTCCTGGCTGAGCTCGGCACTGTTAAAGGCAAATTTAGCTTCATTGTTGCTGAGAGTGGCTTTCATCACCAGATTGCCTTTAATCATGGTTTTGACTTCTTCAATCTTGCCATCAACCTGTTTAATCTGACCATTCTGCTGGTTAATCAGCTCGCCAATGGTAGCCAGTTTTTCATCATGCTCTCTTATTCTCTTCTGCGTCTCTTCGACCTCGGTGGAGAGACTGGCTACCTTTTTATCCACCGACGAGACCTCAGTATTGACAAATTTTTTAGAAGCACAGCCCTGGACCAGCAGGAAAGCCGCCAGCACCAGGACAATTGACCAGCTAAGACTTTTTTTCATTCGATTTACTCCTTTTTTTTGATTTAAGAATAAAACCGAAGCCTGATCGCTTTGGCCTGTTCTTATTATAGTCGCCTGAGTGAAGTTTTTCAGCCCGATTCAAAAAAATTATTCTCTGCTACCTTAGTAGCCCTGACGGGTTCTGATCCGGTAATTCCCCTTGCTGGTTATAACCAGGAGTCGCCGATAACGGTCATCCTCGCGATAAGAGGTATAACCAATGATATATTGATGGCTCTGCTCCTTCTTTATGTCATAAATTGAAGCCAGTAATTCTTCCATATTATCCAGGAAAAAAGCCCGTCCACCGGTGGCAGCGGCAAATAAATCCAGAGTTTGAATTATTCCAGCCGGTGTCTGGCTGGCCGATTTTTTATGCCTGGCCAGTATTTCCTCGGCTTTTGGTATCTTATAACCTATAACATAAATTGGCACCTCCACCCGTCGGGCAATGTCCAGAGCCTCTTCAGCTGAAGCTTGACTGTCATTCTCCAGGCCATCAGTAATTAAGAGAAGTGCCCTTTTTTCATTTTTAGCTCTGATCGCATACTGAGGAGAAGCAGCCACTGCATCATTTAAAGCTGTTTTGCCATAGGCCTCTTCTTTGTCCAGAGCAGCCAGAAAAGCCGTCTTATCTGTCGAATGACCGGCCGCTACTTCCACCTGACCATCAGCAAACACCAGAAGAGCCACTTCATCCCGGGGAGACAGGACTTTCTCAGCCAGTATTTTTAAAGCTTGCCGACATTCTTCAAATTTATTATCCAGAGCCATGCTCCCGCTGACGTCCAGCAGGACGGTCAGACTCAGAGGAGCTTTCTCATCATGCTGAAAATAGCTGATAGTCTTTTTTTCGCCATTCTCATAGATGATAAAATGTTCTTCTTGCAGGTTATTAATATAACGCCCACGATTATCCTGAACTGTTACCGCCAGAGTCACTGCATTAACGGTCACTTTATAAGCTGGTTTTTCCACCCGTACCTGGTCGGTCTTTTCCTGAGCGAAAGCGGTGAAAGGGGAAAAAAGAATAAAAATCAGGGCCAGCTTGGCTGGCCAGAGCAGAGAATTCCTTGATATGATCATTTTTAAGTTTTTCTCTCATCGCAATTAATACAGCAGTTTTCAGGCTGAATTATTTTAGACTTTCTGGCCGATGTTTGACCACTTCTGCTTTGACCATGTAGATGACATCCTCAGCAATGTTGGTAGCGTGATCGCAGATCCGCTCCAAATGCCTGGCCACCAGCAGGAGAGGAATAGCCCGAGGAACAGTAGTGGCGTCTTTTTTCATATAATCATTTATCAGTTCTGATTGAACCAGATTCCTTAATTCATCAGCCTCATTATCTCTCAAAATGACTGAGCGGGCCAGATCTGTATCTTTATTGACGAAGGAATTGATGACATCCCGGACCATGCCCTGAGCCAGAGTAGCCAGCTTGGGAATGTCAATTAAAGGTTTGAGCAGCGGCTGGTCAGCAAGTTCTAGCACTCGCTCGGCAATATCAACAGCCAGGTCAGCTATTCTTTCCAGATCGGTTGTTATTTTCAGCGACATGACCACAAACCGCAGGTCAGCCGCCGCCGGCTGGTAGAGCGCAATTATATTCAAGCACTTCTCCTCTATTTCCAGTTCCATATCATCTATGCGCCTATCTCCTTGAATAACTGCTTCTGCCAGTTTTCTACTCAGCTCTCTGAGGGCTCGAACCGACAGCCCGATAGAGTCTTCAACTTCCCCACTCATCTCCAGAATCTTTTTATTAAGTTCTAACAATTCCTCATCAAAATATCTGGTCATTTATTTCTCCTCAATTTTCTTTTAACACCACCTGTCTCTTCTTCAGCCAAACCTCCCGGTGATATAATCTTCAGTTCGTCTATCCCTGGGACTGGTAAAAATTTGATCGGTCTGGCCAAATTCAACCAGCTCACCCAGTAAAAAATAACCGGTATAATCAGAGACCCGGGCTGCCTGCTGCATATTATGAGTGACGATAATTATAGTATACTTTTGTTTCAGCTGATACATTAAATCTTCGATTTTAGCCGTGGCGGTAGGATCAAGAGCAGAACAGGGTTCGTCCATCAAGACCACCTCGGGTCCTAGCGCCAGAACCCTGGCGATGCATAATCGTTGCTGTTGTTCTCCAGTCAAACTCAAGGCATTGGCTTCCAGGCGGTCTTTGATTTCATCCCAGAGATTGACAGCCTGCAAGCTATGGAAAAGCCTTTCTTCCATTAAGGTTCGATCCGTCTGACCGTGAACTCTGAGTCCATAGGTGACATTATCAAAGATGCTAAGAGGAAAAGGATTAGGACGCTGAAAAACCATGCCGATTCTTCTCCTCAGTTCCAGCAAATCCGTATCTCCATCAAAAATATTTTTTCCGTCAAAAATGACCCGGCCTTCAGTTCTACTTCCTTCAATCAGGTCATTCATGCGGTTCAGTGTCCTGAGAAAAGTTGATTTGCCGCAGCCAGAGGGACCGATCAGAGCTGTAATTTTTCTGGCCTGGATATCAATATTCACGTTCTTTAACGCCTGAAACAGACCGTAAAAAACCTGAAGCGACCTGACCTCAATTATATTTTCAGAGGTAACCAGTTCAGACATTTTCTATTTCCTCCGGGTCTTCATTCTTTCCTGTGACTCTTCTCATCTTTCTAACCACTTAGCTCTATTATTTTATCTCCGTGGCATTAATCATTTTTTTGCTTTTGGTTAATTTTGGTTTAAATAATTTAAACGTTGCTGCTACCTGGTAGCAGTTAATTTTCTCCTTTCTAACTTTTAGCCGAATTTTCCCTCAATATAATTTTCCGTCCGTTTATCAGAGGGCCTGGTAAAAATAATATCCGTTCCATTCACTTCTACCAGTTCGCCCATCAGGAAAAAAGCCGTCCGATCGGCTACCCTTGCAGCCTGTTTGGTATTGTTAGTCACCAGAACAATTGTATAGTCCTTTTTGAGCAGCAGCAGTGTATCCTCAATTTTCATGGTGGAAATAGGATCAAGGCCTGAGGTCGGTTCGTCCAGCAGAATATACTCTGGTTTAAGAGCCAGGACACGAGCCAGGCACAGCCGCTGTTGCTGCCCACCGGAGAGCTTTAAAGCGCTGGTTTTCAAGCGGTCCTTAACCTCTGCCCATAAGCCAGCTTTTTCCAGACAATCCTCGACTAGGTGGTCAAGTTCCTGGCGATCAGTTTGACCCTGGAGTCTGGGGCCAAAGGCGATGTTATCGTAAATGCTCATGGGCAGCGGAACCGGCGTGGCAAAAACCATTCCCAGCCGCCGCCGCAGGGCGGCTACTTCCACCTCTGGCTGATAAATGTCAAGTCCATCAACCAGGATCTTACCCGAAACCCTGGAGCCTGGAACAAGATCATTTAATCGGTTGAGGCAGGTTAAAAAAGTTGATTTACCGCTCCTGGCTGGCCCGATAATGCCCAGTATTTCTTTCCGGTAAATGTCCAGGTTGAGATTCTTCAAACTCGGCTGCTGGCCATAGAAATGGCTGAAATTTATGACCTGGATAGCAATGTCTTTCATCTTCTACCTACCTGACTTTCCAGTTACTACTGAGCTATATTAGTTTTGTTTATTCCGACGATGACTGTCTTATATATTTGCCCATTAAATAGTAAGTCACGATATTAATCAAAAGAATCGAAATAACCAGAACTGCCGCTGTTCCATAAGCTTTGGACATAGAAATACCTTCCCTGGCCAGAATGTAAAAATGAACAGACATGGTTCTGGCTGAAGAAAAAATAGATGAGGGAAGATGGAGAGCGCTACCAGCTGTAAAGATTACCGCCGCCGTTTCTCCGATGCTCCGGCCTATACTCAAAATCACGCCGGTGACAATGCCTGGAGCTGCCGAGGGCAGGACAACCCTGGTCACGGTTTGCCACCTGGTGCTACCGAGAGAATAGCTGACCAGACGATAAGCAGCCGGGACACTCTTAATCGCCTCCTCGCTGGTCCTGATAATGGTTGGAAGGACCATAAAAGCCAGGGTCAAACCACCGCTCAAAATTGACCAGCCAAATTTTAGCTTGTTGACAAAAAGAATAAAGCCAAAAAGGCCAAAGATGATGGAAGGAATGCCGGCCAGACATTCAGCTCCAAACCTGATAATCCTGGTGATTTTCCCTTCAAAGGTATATTCGGTCAGATAAATAGCCGTGCCTACTCCCAGGGGTGTGGCGACCAGCAAAGCAATAAAAGTAAGATAAATAGTAGCGACAATGGTTGAGAAGATGCCGCCCTCTTTCCCCATATGAACAGGATTTTTGGTCAGGAATTCCAGGCTGAGTTGAGGCAAACCATTTTTCAGGATAACAACCAGAATAAACACCAGGACCAGAATGGCCAGAGAGGTCAACAAATAGAGAAAAAATTGGACAACTTTTTGTTCGGCTCTCGGTCTTAGCCTGAATTTTCTCGTCACTTTTCCCCCTATTATCTTCCAGATTGTTTTCTGGCGGCCAGATTGGCCAGGAAATTCAGGATCATTATAATAACAAAAAGAACAACTCCGGTCGCAAACAACGCCTGACGGTGCTCACCGCTGGCATAGGCCATTTCCAGAGCAATGTTTGAAGTTAGGGTTCTGACCGGAGCCAGCCAGGAGGCAGGTAGATCGGCCGCATTGCCAGCAACCATAATAACTGCCATGGTTTCGCCAATGGCCCTTCCCATGCCCAGAATAATCCCCGCTACCAGACCAGAACGGGCAGCTGGTAACACCACCATCCTGACCGTCTGCCACTTAGTCGCTCCCAGGGCGATCGAGCCTTCCCGGTAAGAGTCAGGAACAGCCCTGATGGAGTCAATGGAAATGCTGATAATTGTGGGCAAAATCATAATACCGAGAATAATTGAAGCGGCCAGAACCGATAGGCCCGGACCGCCCAGATTTTCCCGGATAAAAGGCACCAGAAACATCAGACCCAGAAAGCCATAAACAACAGAAGGAATGCCGGCCAGCAATTCAATGACTGGTTTTAAAAAACGCGAGAGCCGGCGGCTCGAAAACTCTGTCAAAAAAATAGCACTGGCCAGCCCTAAAGGAACACCGATCAACAGAGCTCCCAGGGTGACCAGAAGCGAGCCCACAATCATGGGCAGCAGACCGAAGCTTTTTTCAGATGGATACCAGTCCTGGCCAAAAAGAAAGTTTTTCAGACCATATTTCAGCATGATGGGCAAACCCTGCTCAAAAATAAAAATCGTAATGACAGCCAGAACTGTGATGGCAGTAAGAGCTACCATCAGCAGACTGAGCTTAATTAACCGGTCATCGGGTTTGGACTTGCTCATCATCTTATTCCCTTAGTCCTGGAAACTTTCTTCAGTCGCAATCGTTTTAACAGGAATAAGTCCCTCCTGCGGTAACATAGACTGTATGTCAGCTGATAACACAAAGTCTATAAATTCTTTAATAAGACCTTGTGGTTCTTCCCTGACCAAAAATAAAAACGGCCGTCGAAGATGGTAATGCCCCTGAATAATGGCTTCTTCTGATGGCTGAAGGCCGTCGAGGGCAATTGCCTTTACCCTATGATCTACCAGACCAAGAGATATGAAGCCTATTGAATTGCTGTCACGGCTAACAATTTCCCTGACCACTCCATTGGAATCTTCTACAATAGCCTTTTTAGTGATTCTCCTTGAGCCCATGACCATTTCCTGAAAAGCTCCACGTGTGCCTGATCCTTCTTCCCTGACCACTACCGTTATGGCCTTATCGTTACCATTAAGAACTTTCCAGTTGGTTATTTCCCCGGCAAAAATGCTTCTAACCTGCTCCAGGCTCAGATTATCAACAGGATTGGCAGGATGGACAATAATGGCCAGGCCGTCATAAGCTACCGTGATTTCAATCAAATCCTTTTCATCCTCTTTTAGCTCCCTCGACGACATTCCGATCTGAGCTGTTCCCTCTTTGACCGCCATGATGCCACCGCTTGAACCACCCCCTTGAACATTAATTGTCACCTTTGAATTTTTTTTCATGAAAAGCTCAGCCCATTCATCAGCGAAAGGCTGGATACTGGTTGAGCCAGCAATGACAATCTCGTTTTGCTTAGAACCGGATTTACAAGCTGAGAAGCTCATTAAGCAAAAAGTGGCCAGAATCAAAAAGAAAGCTAAATATAAAATTCCAGTTACGGTTCTACAGTTTAAGTGGAAATCAGGTCTGCCCTGGAAAAAAGATTGAAAACCCGTCTGACGATATTTCTCTCCAGACTCTTTTGACTCAGAATTCATACTCAGCTATTCCAATCCTTAAACCTTTATCTCCGCCGTTAAAAATCGGATACTTCTGGGCAGAAATTAAGATTTCTGCATAAGGGATTCTTCTTTAAGGCAATATTATACCTGAGTTAAATTAAAAGGAAAATAAGAAGTTATCTCCGCTCAGAAGAGCATCCAGCTGTTTTCAGGATGACATTTTTTCCAGTTCATCCAGCCTTCTCTCAAATATCTGTCTTTTCTCTTCATACTCCTGATAAACCTGAATATACTCCTCATAAAGTGAATCAAGGTGGTGGCGATGGAGATCAAGGTCTCGGGAGAGGCGGACTATCTCCTGACCGCTGCCCTCAACCGAAGCCTCGATTATCTTCTGAGTTAGCTGGCCGATTTTCCCTTCAGTTTCTTCAATGTTGCCTTCAAGCTCATTGACTCTTTCTTCCAGTGGTTTTAAGCTGCGCGATTTTTCGATAATGACTTCTGACCGAAGTTTTCTCAGCTCACGGGGAGAGAGCTTAAAGCGGAAAGGAGATCCCTCTATGATCAGCTCGGCCTTCATTGCTTCCCCTGAAAGCTGGCTGGCCAGGTCAGCAATTGCTGAACCATTCTGGCTGTTTCGCCGCCCGGCTTCACGGTCAGCGTCTGTTTCGACTTGTTCTTCGCTCCAGCCAACTTTTTGTAAGAAACTCTCATAGTCGCCTTCAAAAACCTCTATTTTATTGTCCTGAAAAACAACCAGCCGCTCGGCCAGAGCCCGCAGATACATCTCATTATGAGTAACCATAACCACCGCCCCCTCAAAATTATCCAGGGCAGCCAGTAAGGCATCGCTCGACTCCAGATCAAGATGGTTGGTGGGCTCATCCAGCAACAGCAAATTGACCGGTCTGGCCAGTATTTTGCCCAGAAGCAGGCGGCTCTTCTCGCCTCCCGACAGTACTTTGATTGGTTTCAAAGCCTCATCACCTTCAAACATCAAGGTAGCAGCAATCTGCCTAACACGGGCTGGTTCAAGCCGAGGATTGGCCAGAGAGATCTCTTCGAGAACTGTATTCTCATTATTCATTTCCTCTGCATATCCCTGCTCATAATAGCCAACCTCCACCGACCTGGCGTAAGTTACCTGGCCGGCCTGAGGCTTAAGAAGTCCGGCCATCACTTTAAGCAGGGTCGTCTTACCGCGTCCATTACGCCCGACGACCATAACCCGATCTCGAGCTCCAATCTGAAAACTAAGTTTCTCAATGATTGGTTTTTCGGGACGATAAGCAAAGCTCACTCCCTCCAGACTAAGAGCATATTTATGGTGAAAGGGTTTTTCCTGAAAAGCAAATTCCATATTTTTTATCTTTTCGAGTTTTTCTCTTTTACCCATTTTTTCTATGTACTTCAAGCGGGACTGGACCAGGCCGGCCAGACGGGCTTTGGCCCGGAAGCGGTTAATGAAAATCTCCATTTCCTTGCGTTTCCGCTCATCATTAACCCGTGTCTTTTCATAAACCTCTTCTTCTTGAGCAATCTGGTTATAGTACTTTTCAGTATTTCCTTCGATTTTTCTGACCTTATGACGATGAAGGCCAAGAATATGAGTGGCTATCCTGTCCATAAAACTCCGATCATGAGTGATGAGCATCAATTCTCCCGGCCAGCTGAGCAGGAACTTTTCCAGCCAGCGAATGGAAGTAATATCCAGATAATTGTTTGGTTCATCCAGAAGCAGCAGGTCATAGTCAGTCAAAAGAAGCCTGGCCAGATTTAACCTGACCTGATAACCGCCAGATAACTGAAAAGGATTCAGCTGAAATTCAGAAGATGAAAAGCCCAGGCCGCTCAGCACTTTTTCTACGCGCCACATCTGATCGGGCCCCGGGCTGGTCAGGCCGCGGCTGGCTTCCTCTAAAACTGTGGAATTTTTAAAGTCAGGTTCCTGCTGTAAATAACCAATCCGGTAATTCTTAGGAATTATGATCCGGCCCTCATCTGGCTCTTCCAGGCCAGCCAGGAGACGAAAAAGGGTTGTTTTGCCGTGACCATTTCGGCCCACTACTCCCAGCCGCTCACCACGATTGAGACGAAAACTGACTTTATCCAGCAAAATTTGCCGGCCATAACTTTTAGACAAACCTTCAACTGCCAGCATGAATATTTTAATCTCCACCTGTTTCAGGCAAGCTGAAAAATAAGCCTGGGACCCGGTTCAACCCGGGCCCCGGGCTTAAATAATAGCATCTTTTTAGCCAGATGAACGTCTTTTGGGCTGCTAAAAACCGAGCTCCTTCATGACATTGGTAGCACCGGAAAATTTTTCCGTAATAAAAAGAACATATCTGATATCAACACTGATCGATCGTTGCCATTCCGGAATAATAAAATAATCACCGATCACACTCTCATAAGTCATATCAAAGATAATCCCCACCTGCTCTCCTTTTGCATTAAGTGTGGGCGAACCGGAATTACCGCCGGTCACATTGGTGGTATTAAGAAAGCAGGCTGGAACATCCTTCAGGATCGGATCTTCATAACGGCCGAAATCACGTTGCTGGTAGAGCTGTTTTAACCTGTCAGGAACACGGAAGGGTTCGACTCCGGTCTCTTTTTCCATGACTCCCTTTAAAGTCGTAATCGGTTTATAAACAACCGCATCTCGCGGGATATAGCCTTCGACCAGGCCATAAGTAAAGCGAATAGTACTGTTGGCGTCAGGTGCGAGCTTACCACCCTTCATTTCGAGCAGGGCAGCCTCATAAGCCTTCTTCAGGTCCTGCCTTTGCTGATTCCAGGCTTTGCTTTCTTCGCGAACCACCTTTAGCTCCTTTTCCAGTTCAGCTGCGAGCAGGATAAAAGGATCATTAGTCTTAAGCAGTTCAGCTGGCTTAAGCTCAAGTAAGGCCAGTCTCTTTTCGGACGATCCAAGCTGGGTTTTTTGATAGAGATTATCGACATATTCTTCAATTGCTTTTTCCGAACCTTGAGCAATTAATGGCCGGAAAACGGCCGGAATTTTTTCAGGCGGCAGGCCCATCATTTTTTTCAGCTGATGTTTGAAGAATTCTCGGTCGGTATCAAAAACGTAACCACGTTCAGCCAGTTGAATCCGCTGCTTGATATAGGGAAGATTCCTATCCTGATAGGCAAGTTCCCGATCTTTATCGGGTTTCTGTCTCTCCAGAACAGTCCGGTAAATCGTGTAGGCTTGAGATAAAAGGGTCGAGCCAAAATAAGGGCTCATTATACTGCTTAGAAGTTCATTTTTGGCTGCATAATTTTCATAGCGTTTCATAAATTCAGCCATCTGATCCAGAACCTGGCCATATTTTTTCTGCCTGTCAGGTGAAGAATTGACCCAGTTGATAAATTCCTTTTCCTGTTCTTTCTTCCTGACGATTAAATCAATCTTCTTCATACCCTCGACTTTACCTTCCATATTTTTAAGTGAATTATAAAGACCTTTGAGCATACTGGCGTAGCGAATTTCAGTTTCTTTATTACCTTTGCTGGCTGTCTCAATGAATTTAATAATATCTTTATATTCGTCAATCCTCTTGACCATGGAATTTAAATCAGACTCAATTTCAGCGGCCGTATAATTCCGGTAAGTCCGGCCAGGATAACCCATCACAAAAGTAAAGTCGCCTTCCTTAACCCCTTCTGGCGACAGCTTTAAGAAGACTTTCGGTTGGTAGGGAACATTATCCGGGCTATAGTCAACACCTACTCCTTCCTTCGAAACATAGGCCCGCAAGAAAGAAAAATCGCAGGTATGGCGTGGCCAGATCCAGTTGTCAACTTCCCCGCCAAAATTGCCCAGATCGAGAGGCGGAACATAAACTATCCGGATATCTTTGATCCTTTTAAAGCGAAATAAAAAATACTGGTTGCCACTGTACATGGAGGCCACGCTGGCCCGGATATCAGGTCCCTGTTTTTCTGCTTCAGCTATAATTTGATTGACCGCTTTTTCTATTGCTTCGTATTTTTGGGCCGGGGTCATTTTCGGTTTGACTTTAGCTAAAACCCGGCCAGTCACTTCTTCATAGCCGAGGAGAATGTCAGCGGTATAACCCTGAGCCGGGATTTCCTCGCTTCGCTTGCGAGCCAGAAAACCATAAGTAATATAATCGTTCTCTTTGCTGGCTGCCCTCTGTACAGCCCCAAAAGCAACATGATGATTGGTAAGAATTAGCCCCTCGGGGCTGACAAACTCACCTGTTCCTCCTCCCAGGTTGACCACCGCGCTCATTAGACCTGTGCCATCCAGCCGGTAGAGGTCATCAGGATTCATTTTCAGCCCGAGCTGTTCAAGGTTAAGCATCTTCATTTGATGCGGCATCCACATCCCTTCATCGGCCAGAGCCGCCAGCGGCCAGATTACCAGTCCGATAAGCAAGACAGAAATGATAAGCCTGGTTTTAAATTTCATCCTGACCTCCTGACCTTAATCTTTTTATAATTATGTTCTTTATTGCTCTGTTCATTTATCCCTGTTAACCGGGCAGATCGCTTCTTTTTGGAGACCAGAGCCAGGTTAAAGATCTTCCTCTTTATGTCCCTGACTCAAAAAAGCCCAAACTCAGTCAGGCTTTTATCAAAATGATAATAGGCAAAATTTCTAATTTATTCAACTCCCACCTGTTCTCAAAATGACCTTAGCCTAAGAGTTTTTAACTTCCTTAGCCGAAAAAATGCTAAAATCACCAATCATGGCTGTTCATGGGGAGAATTAAGATGGAAGATAAAAAGAAAGTATTAATTCTATTTTGTGGGGGGACAATCGTCATGGAAGAAAAAGAAGACGGATCGCTGGCTGTCCCTGATAGCCAGGATTCGGCCATTAGTATTCTCCAGAATGTTGAGCCAAGACTCAGCACTATCGCTGACTATGATATTGAATTCATCGCTAATATCGACAGCACCAATATCACCCCTGCTGACTGGGACAAAATGCTTTACCAAATAAAGGCTAAATACCAGGATTATGATGGGTTTGTTATCACTCACGGGACGGATACTATGGCCTACACCGCTTCTGCCCTCAGCCTGGCGATTATTGGGCTGGGAAAGCCGGTTGTCCTCACCGGCAGTCAGATTCCCGGTGAAAAAATCGAAAGCGATGCTCGCCGCAATCTGGTCAATGCCTTCCGGGTGGCCATTATGGATATTTCAGGAGTATTTATTGTCTTCGATGAAAGAATAATTCTGGGCTCAAGGGCCAGCAAGGCTTCTGAATCGAAACTGGATGCCTTTTTGAGTGTCAACAGCGAAGATGCTGGTGAGATTGCCATAGATATTAAAATAAAAGACTGGGTTAAGAAGAGAAACAGGGAACCCCATCAAGTCGAAATCAGGCCTGGCTTTGAGCCCAACATTTTTGTTTATACCCTGAGTCCGGGCTGTGACCCCCATGGTCTGGAACTTCTTCTTGCTGATCAGAAGTTAAAGGGTTTGATCATCAGAGCTTACGGTACCGGCAATATTCCTTATGGCTTTGAGAATTTTTTCCGGAAAGCCAGAGAAAGAAATCTTCCGGTTATCGTTACCTCCCAGTGTCTTCATGGCAGGACGCTGATGCCTTTATACGAAGTTGGCCGAAAGGCTTTAGAACTGGGAGCAATTGAGGGCCACGAAGAAAGCCTGGAGTCTCTGTGTGTCAAATTGATGTGGGGTTTGCGGCATTTCCCTGATCAGATCGAAAGTCTGATCTGACCATATTATCAGGCGCTGCTTGGGTCAGATATATCCAATCTGAATGTTCTACTCTTTCTCTGAATTGACACCGCTGACAAAAGGAGCTGGGCCAGCCCGGTCTTAATTCAGAATTTGGTTCAAAACGGACCCCACTTAAACAGAACCGGCGGGATTAAAGCCAGCAGACTTAATACCGATAGAATCAGCATCAGCGGGAGGAACCATTTTGCCCATTTTTCCCAGGGTATCCTGGCTACACCCAGCACTCCCATGGTGACAGCTGATGTTGGCAGAACTGGATTGATGACTTCACACAGCTGGAAAGCCAGAACCGAGGTTTGCCGGGTGATACCTATCAGATCACTGAGTGGCGCTATGATGGGCATGGTCAGGGCAGCCTGAGCTGTGCCAGAGTGAACGAAGAAATTGATGACAGCCTGAACGAGGAATATCACCTGGGCAGTCAAAATCGAAGGGACTCCAGCAATGAGATTAGCTGCTCCCTGGAGCATGGTATCAAGGACAGCTGCTTCTCTTAAGATAATCAGGACAGCCCTCCCGCAGGCAATAATAAGCGACACATTCATCATGTCTTTGGCCCCATCCAGGAAATTTATAGCTATGGTTGAGGCCTTCATTCTGGCCAGAAAACCTGAGACGAGACCAATAGCCAGAAAAAGGGCAGCAATTTCCTCCATATACCAGCCTTTAGCCAGAATACCATAAATTAGAAAGCCAATTCCCCCGAAAAGGGTGGCGATAATCAATTTCTCAGCGGTCCCCCACTCTGATTTCTGGGTCGAATTCGCCTGCTGTAGAAGACGCTCCCGGTCAAGATCATAGACCGGGCTGAGCTCTGGATTTTTCCTGATTTTCTCAGCATAAACCATCACAAAGGCAATTCCCACCGCCGTCATGATAAACCACAGGATAAGCCGGTAAGCGAGCCCCGAGTAGAGAGGCAGTTCAGCCAGTCCCTGAGCGATACCAACCGTAAAGGGATTAAAAAAAGCGGCAGCAAAGCCAACAGCCGAGCCTAAAAAAGGAATAGCCACTCCGACAATTGAATCATAGCCAAGAGAAAGAGCAAAAGGAATAAAAATCAGGACAAAAGGAATGGACTCTTCAGCCATACCATAAACACTGCCTGCCAGGGAGAAGACTAACATTAAGACAGGTATGACCATAATTCTTAGTCTGGGGTTCCGACCAAAAAAATCGGCCAGGCGACGAATGCCCGCATCAATCGCACCGGATCTGGTTAGAATGCCAAAGGTCCCACCAAAAATAAAAATCAAAATAATAATTAAAGAAGCATCCTCAAAGCCCCGAATAGGGGCAATCAGCAGCCATTCCGGTCCCAGCCATTTCTTTTCGACCTGGTGGTAGGTCCCGGGGACCGTCATCAGCCTGGTCTGACCCTGAACGGTTTTTTCAGTCCGCTGGAACTCGCCTGATGGCAGAATTAAAGCCAGGACATAAACCAGGATGACCAACCAGTAAATTAAAACCAGCGTATGAGGCAGTTTAAAACTTCGTTTTTCCATCTGTTTCCATACCGGTCAAAAAGTTATCTCATTTTACCTGATTGAAAGCCAGAGAAGCAAAATTTTTTTTAAAATTATTGGCTTCCCCGGGCTATATCTTCTCCGTGGTTAAGAAAAAAGTTTTTGATTTTAAAAGCCCCGGGCCAGCTCTGACACAACGAAGGCCAGCGGGGAACGGTTTACCGGCTAAAGCTGGCACTGATAAACTTCAAACCATCCAGAATGCCTGTTCGCCAGTAGCTCCAGGTATGACCGCCATCCCTCATCCTGGCTTCATGAGGAATCTTACGATCGCGCATAGCCACATGAAGAGCAGCGTTGCCTTTATAAAGAAAATCATCATCACCGCAATCTAAATAAAACCTGACCTGTTTTATTTTATCAACTGGTAACATTTTAACCAGCTGAAGGGGATTGTAACTCTGGAAATGAGGGGTCAGCCGCTCCCGGCCTTTAAGTCCAGGACCATAAAGCCGGGCAAAGATTTGCTCATAAGTCTTGTCATCGGTAGCGATTATTTCTTCATCTGTCCAGACAGCTGCGCTGAAGGCAGCCGCGGCCGCGAACAGATCGGGATGGCGCAAACCGTAAATTAAGGTTCCCCACCCGCCCATTGATAAACCGGCCACTCCTCGAAACTCTCTGGCTGCTCTGGTACGATAATTAGAATCAATATAAGGTATGAGTTCCTGACAGAACATGTCTTCATAACGCACCTTGCCCTGATAATCATTGATGTACCAGCTAACTCCCCCATCCGGCATGACAATTATTATCGGCGGTAGCTCACCGGAAGCAATAGCTCTATCCACGATCAGATTTACCTGGCCAAACTGAACCCAGGCCATATCGTTATCTGTATAGCCATGAAGAAGATAGACAACGGGATAGCGTCGGTTAGAGGTGTCATAATCAGGGGGAAGATAAACGGTATATCTGACTTCCTGGCCGAGGATCTGACTCGAAAATTTCAGCCCTTCCTGCACTTTTCCGGCGGGCTGAGCCTGCCCGTTTTCAGGTAAAAGCAAACACAAAACTATCAAAGCCAGAAGTATAATTCCCTGTCCTTTTGTCCGATTTAATATTCTTTCCATGATTTTCCCTCCTGTTTCCAGGCCATTCTTGTTATTATTCGGCACTCATTTTTTCAGCATTATATTATATTTTCAGCGGTTCTTCTATAAAGTGCCAGAGAATACTAAATCCCGTTACCTCAGAGTGGGGTCAGTCTCACTTTTGCTATTAGCCGGTAGCACCTGAAGCTGGTTAAATTTATCTTGAATTTTTAAATGGATAAATTTATATTCTGGCTGTAACTTCCAGAAGGGTAAAACGTTTTAATCTTAAGGAGGGAATGGAAAGATGCAAAAAGAAATTTCCGGTGTCATTATAGAGTGTGTTAAGGGCAATATTGCCAACCAGCCAGATGTTATGGCCGTTGTTAACCCGGCTAATGCTCATTTGCAGCCCGGCGGTGGGGCAGCTGGAGCTATCCATGAAGCCGCCGGCCCTGGTCTGGAAGAAGAATGCCGACCATTAGCCCCGATTGAACCAGGCGAGGCGGTTATTACCGGCGGACATAACCTCCCCAATAAATATGTCATCCATTGCCTTGGCCCTGTTTATGGAGTCGATGAACCGGCCAATGAACTTCTGGCCAGCTGTTATCGCCGTGCTCTGGAGCTGGCTGAAGAACACCAGATTGAATCTATCGCCTTTCCGGCTATATCCACCGGTTTCTTCCGTTTCCCTCTGGAAAAAGCTACCAGCATTGCTCTGAAAACTGTGCTGGAGATGGTGCCCCGGCTTAAATGGGTCAAAAGAATCCGCTTCGTTCTATATACAGACTCAGATCTGGACGTCTATGAGGCAACTCTATTACGTTTAACTGCCAGTTAATTCTTTAGTGGACGTTGCCCGTCGAAGAAAAATCAACAATAGAGAGGAACTTCCCTGTTGGGCCCCTACAATTATAATTTAGCCCCACTGACCAGCTCACAGGGTGACAGCTGCCGAAATCAACGCTCTTTAATCTCAACCAGTTGATAATCCTGTGAACCAAGTCCTATTTTTTCCCCGTGGGCCAGCTGAATTGACCAGTCAAGGTTATAACCCTGACGGAAAGCATCTTTACCAGCAGCCTGATTGACCAGGTCAATAGAAGCCCGATCTAAAGCTACTGGATCCAATGAACCGGCTATCCCGATATCGCGAACCACTCCGGCCTGGTTCCTGGCCATACAATCACAATCCTTGGTAACCTGGAGGATAAAATTGATAAAAGATATTTTGTCCCCGAAATGACTTTTGACCGCCAGTGCATATTCAGCCATTTTTTCTTGCAGACGCCGGGAATCCTCATCCCATTTCATCTTGATGGCTCCAAAGCGGCAGACAACCAGGCACTCGCCGCAGCCAATGCATTTTTCATCATCAATGATAGCCTGATCTCTTGTTTGCCTGATGGCTTCAGCCGGACAATAATCAAGACAGACTCCACAATTCCGGCACTGTCTGGCACTAACCCGGGGGTGGACAACCGAATGCTGATCCAGTTTGCCGGCTCTCGAAGCACAGCCCATCCCGAGATTTTTAATGGCCGCCCCCACCCCGGTTTGAACATGCCCGGTAACATGAGATAAGCAAATCATGACCTGTGAACTGAGAAAAGCACTGGCAATCCGTGAGCTTTGAACCCGGCTCCCATCGACTTTAAGTTCTACTTTTTCCCGGCCAACCAGACCATCAGCAATAATTACCGGAATTTTGACTATTTCCTGTCGGAAGCCGTGTTCCCAGGCCAGCCGAAGGTGATCAACCGAATTTGACCGACGACCAACATAAAGAGTGTTGCTGTCGGACAAAAACGCCCGCTCACTCTTCTTCAAAACATCATTAATAATCCCGGTCAGCCATTGAGGTTTAATATGACCGGTATTATTTTTTTCACCAAAATGAATTTTTAAAGCGACGAAATCTTCCGCTTCTATTCTTTCGTTAAAACCGAGGGCGCGATAAATCGCCAGAGCTTTCCTGGCAATAACTTCTGGTCCCTCTTCCCGGCTGGCTTCTATAAAATACACTTCTTTTTTCATCTGTTGCCTCTTTACATTAGATTTGGACTGAGTCTGAGCAGATAAAGAATCCTAAATCACGGCAGTTTATTTTATCAGAAGAGATCTGACTGTTTCCACACCATCCCCCAGAGAAACCTCCCCGCCCAGGGCCAGCAACGTTTTCTCCAGAGCATCGAAGGCAAAAATAATATCTGCCCTGGTTAAATTACCCATATGACCCAGCCGGAAAACCTGTCCAGCAGTTGGCCCGAGTCCACCGGCCACCACCACTCCAAATTCATCCAGCTTCTGTCTGAAACTCTGATCTTCTATTCCTTCCGGATAACTCACTACAGATAGGGTCGAGGCCAGGCAGGTTTCGTCCGTGTAGATTGAAAACCCAAGCGATCTGAGGCCGCTTCTGATGGCCGAGGCATAACGTTCGTGCCTTTCGAAACGCTTTTCCAGTCCTTCTTCCAGGACAAGATGGGTAGCTTCATAAAACGCTCTGATTTCATTGACGGCCGGGGTGGAAAAATATTTTTTCGGATTTTCCATCACCGGCAGCCAGCGCAGGATATCAGCATAATAAGCCTTAACCTTCGGCAGTTTCTTCCTCTTTTCCAGCGCCCTTGTTGAGAAAACATCTATGGCCAGTCCTGGAGGAGCACCCAGACATTTCTGAGCGGCGGTTAAAATAACATCAATCCCCCAGCTGTCAAGATTCTCTTCAATTCCTCCCGTGGCGCAAACGCCATCCACCACCAGCAGAACGTCAGGAGCCTCCTCTCTTATAACCTCAGCATAGAGCTCAACCGGGGCGCAGCTGCCAGTGGCTGTGTCAACATGGGTACAAACAACCACCTCGTATTTGTGTTTTTTGAGTTCACTTCTCAGCTCATCGGCACCAACCACCTTCCCCCAGGGACTCTGGAGTAAGCGATATTTCAGATCAAACGCCTCCGCAATTTCTGCCATTCGCTGACCGAAGAATCCCTGAGATAGAATCAGCAGGTGATCAGAGTCAGCGGTGATGTTCAATAAAGCTATCTCCATAGCCAGTGTTCCAGCCCCGGCCAGGATAAAGGGTTGACCATCCTTAGTCCTGACGATTTTCTTCATATTCTCTACCGCCCCGCTCAACGCTCCTACTGTTTCCGGACTGAGATGAGAGACAGTGGGCCTGGATAAAACTTCCAGAATCCGGCTATCAACCGGCGTTGGCCCCGGGATTAAAAGAAGTTTACTTTCTTTCATTTTTATCTTCCTTCTGAAAATTTGATCCTGTTTGCCTTTTATTTTTCTCCAACTGCCCGCGAAAATCAATAGCTAACCGGACAATTGATTGCAATAATAAACATCGGTAGTATAATTGAGGCAGTTTTCAAAAGGAGAAATATAATGACCTCAAAGAGGGTTTTAAAAGGGCTGTTACTGCCTGCTCTGCTAATTAGCATTCTGACTCTGGCCAGTCTAACCTGCCGGCCGGCCCCGTCTGGAAAAGCTGACCTGATAATAACCGGGAAAATTTTCACCGGCCGTAATTCACAACCTTTCGTCGAGGCCCTGGCTGTCGGCGGTGACAAAATTCTGGCTATAGGCAGCCGGGAAGAAATTAACCGCTATGCTGAGCCCGAGACCAGGATAATTGAGCTGGCAGGAGGAGTGGCTATTCCGGGTTTAATCGATGCCCATACCCACTTCTCTTCTGGCGGCCAATCACTCATCGAGCTGAGTTTCCGAGGCGTTGATTCGGTTGAAAAAGTTCAGCAAATGATAGCAGCCAGAATTAAAGAACTGCCACCAGGAACACCGATTTTTGGTCGCGACTACGATCACACCCTGTTTCCAGGCCAGAAATGGCCTGATCGGTCAGAGCTCGATAAAGTCTCTCCTGACAATCCGGTCATCATCCGTCGCGTCGATGGGCATTCAGCCTGGCTTAACACCCTGGCCCTGAAGTTATCGGGCATTGATAGCCGCACACCGGACCCCTTTGGAGGAGAAATCGTCAGAGATAAGGCCAGTGGCGAGCCAACTGGCATTTTAAAAGAATCAGCGATGAATCTGATCAAGATCGAGCCGTCGATCAAATCTTCCCCGGAAGAAGACATCCTGAGGGCGCTGGATCATGCCCGCCGGCTGGGCTTGACCGGGGTTCACGCTTCAACTGATCTTAAAGAACTGGAAATTTATAAAAAGCTTAAAGAAGAAGGCCGGCTAACCCTTAGAATCTATGCCTGGTTGCCTGTTGAAGAAATAGACCAATGTCTGAAACTGGGCCTCAGGCCGGGACAGGGCGATGAGTTTTTAAAAATAGGTTTTCTCAAAGCCTTTATTGATGGAACCCTTGGTTCGGGTACAGCCTTGATGTTTGAACCTTATGCCGATGCTCCAGAGCAATCAGGACTGGCGCAGTATTCAGAGCAAGAATTTGATGAATTGATAGATCGGGCTTATGCCAATGGCTTTCAGGTCGGCACTCACGCTATCGGAGACAAGGGAGTTAACTGGGTCCTCAAGGCGATAGAAAAGGCGGAGAAAAAGTATGGTCAGAAAAACCTGCGTTATCGGATAGAACATGCTCAAATCATTAAGCCTGAAGACATTAAGAAATTTAAGGAACTCGGGGTAATTGCCTCCATGCAACCAACTCACTGCACGACCGACATGCGTTTCTGCGAGCAGAGAATAGGCCAGGAGAGATCAAAGTATGCTTATGCCTGGAAATCTCTTCTGGAGAGCGGAGCCAGACTGGCCTTTGGCTCTGATTGGCCAGTAGAGCCCCTTGATCCGCGCCGCGGGCTGTATTCAGCTGTGACCCGTAAGAATATTGAACATGACTTCCCGGAGGGCGGTTGGTTTCCAGAGCAAACACTCACTCTGGCCGAAGCCATCGAATGTTTCACCTCTGGCTCAGCCTACGCCTCGTTTGAGGAAAATTTAAAAGGGACACTCGAGCCCGGTAAACTGGCCGACCTGACTGTTTTTGGTCTGGATATTTTCAGCCTTGAGCCAAAAGCTATTTTAACTGTACCTGTCATTTATACGATAGTCGGTGGAAATATCGTCTATCAGGCTGAAAATAATTGAGTTACCGCAGGGAGATTTTACTGGCTATCATTTTATATTCTGGCCTGTGGTCATCTTTCTTCAAGATAAGGCTTTATTTCTTCATAGGAAGAAACAAAGGTTGCCCCATCCAGATTAGGCGGTGTCATAGGACCCTTTAGAATAAAAACTCTGGCCAGACCGGCTTCCCTGGCTGCCTGTAAGTCATAATGAGTATCGCCAACAGCCACAGTTTCATCTGGTTTGACCTTAAGCTGCTCCATAACTCTGAGAAATGGAGCCGCACCGGGCTTATAGAGCCCGCTTTCCCTGGTCAAAGTGAGATCAAAGGTCAACTGGAAACGCTCCAGCAGGCGCCTGGTATTTTCCAGATTATTATTGGTAACAAGAGCCGTCTTGATCCCGCGACTGGTCAGCCACTCAAGGAAGGCTTCAGTCCCCGGCCTGAGCATGGCCAGTTCTGTCTGTCGATGTTCATGAGCTTCGAGGATAGCATATTTTTGAGATCTGTCTGGTTCAGGTAAGCTATCAAGATAAGCCAGAATTGATCCGCTGTTCAAGCCCAGTTCTTGTCTGATAGCAGCCCAATCATAATTATTTTCAACCAGGGTTCCATCCAGGTCAAAAATAACCAATTTAGTCTTCATTTTTGCTTTCTACCACTGGATTTATATTAATTAGCAAGCAGCCAGATTGCAATTGTCAGTCTGAAACTTCGGGAGAGAGGTCAGAAGACTAATTCTTGCCGTCAATCAAACTCAGTAGCTCATGTCCATATTGATTATTATTCTGACCAGACAGTTCAAGAAGATAGTAGAATATAAAATCTGTTGATTAGTATTAGAATAATTGATAAAATTTAGAGCGAAAGTACAAGCCAATGTTTAAGAGAAGGGAGGAACTACATGGGTAAGTATCTTGCCATCTTTTTCGGCATAGTGGCCATGGTGGCTGGTCTCTATCTGGTAATTTTTGTCTGGTGGCGTGAATTCTGCCAGCTGGTTTTTGGCTTCATTCCGCCCATTCTATTTTTCGGCGGCTTGATAGCTATAGTAGCTGGAATCTCGAGCATTAAAGATTCTATCAGGCAGAAAAAGCTGGAAGCTGAAACGAGCGCCTTGCAGGAAGAACAAAAAACAGAAGAAAAGGCTCAATAGGCTATAAAAATCTTTATCAGGCCTCACTCCCAGCGGGACATAGATATAGTTAATCTCAAAAAAGCCAGGAAAAAGTGAGTTATGTTCTGACCGGTGTTGTAAGTTTTATTCTGGCTGTTCTATCCCAGTTCACGGTGACACTGGACAGGTGCTTTTTGCAGAATAATCCTGCCTTGCTACCTGTTTTGATTTCCTCGGATTCACCAACGCTGATTACTTTACCGGAACCAATCCAGATTTCTGATTGCTTTTCTCCTGCTCAAAGTTTGCTCCTGCTGACAGGCGTCCTGGACAGAACCTCAACTGTCGAATTTATCCTTGACCCGACCAATCAAATTGTGCCCGATCGCCGGGGAATGATTATTCAGGCCCGCTGGTCTTTTATTGATAAAGCTACCGGGCGCAAATATCTTTTCTGGCTTTATTTTTATCTGACACCGGTCAACGAGCAACCGGGAAACCAGGCTACCAAATTTATCATAAAAGAAATTAGGGCGGAGAGGCGTTAAATGAGCCGCCGGTCAAGCTTACGGTTCTGGCCTGAAGCCTTAAAAGGCCATGAACAGCGCCTGCTGCGCCTGACAATTATTTTAGTTATTTTGTCCATCATCCTGGCTTTAATTTCTGCTTTCTTGGTTAACCGGCCGGGCTCTATTTCTGAAAAAGCTACCCTTTCTAATTTAAGCCGGGCCAGAGAGGGCATTCAGCATGATTTTTCCCGCCTTCTTGATCGCCTGGAAAAAAGGCAGGCCCAATTTGCAGCTCAGGCTTTGCCCTCTGATCCGGGAGCAAGATTTGAATTTTTCAGGGATAAAAAGCTTAATCCAGCCCTGGAAGGAGTCGCCAGCTTTGATGAGAAGCTGAATCCTGAGGTCTGGTATGGAAGCGTGGCTAATTTAAAAGCTTTGTTGGTAAATCAGGAGAAATTTTTAGCGGATCTTCTGGCCGGGAGCTTTGTTATTAAGGATAAAGCTTCCACTTATCTGGTTAGTTTAAATACTGCTGGCAAAAATAGCTATCTGGCCATTTTTGAGTTGCTGGCTTTTCAACCCCAGTTCGAATCATCCTATTTACGTCCATATGTCAGGTTAAAATCGCTCAAAAAGACCGGGGCTGATATTGATTTCTGGGAATATTATCATGAAACAGAAGCCCTCGACCGCCTGTTTGAACGAAATCAGGATACTTATCTGAGTCAACAAAGAGAAGAAAGGGAAAGCCGGACACTTTACTTCCCGCTGAGAAACGAAAAAGACAAAATTGTGGCCACCGTAACCTTAAATTCTTACCGGTTAGAGGGCCAGAGGTTAAACCCAGACCAGTTAATCAAAATCCTGGCTATCATTCTGGCTATATTAGCCTTGATTTTCTTTTTATCCTGGCTTGGCCAGGACCGGACCCGCTCTTTCTGGACTGCGAAACCAGTCGACTGGCTATTAGCCATAACTGGGCTTATCGTTATAAGATATCTGCTGTTGCTTTTGACAGCGCTCAAGCCGTTTATATATTGGCCCATTTTTTCTCCACAGGAAGTTGGTTTTAAAACTCTTGGCAATCTAACCAGTTCTCCTGGTGATATTATTTTGACCAGCCTTTTGATTTTCTTTTTGGGAGTCACCAGCCTTAAAAACCTTAAAAACCTGGCAAGGCTTAATTCCTGGCAAAAACGCCTGACCTTAGCCAGAAACAGAAATAAAGTCCTGACTGTCATAGCCGGGACTGTTCTTTTAGTCCTGGGCTTTCAGGCCTTTATCTGGAGTCTGAAAAAAATAGTGGCCAGCGCCAGTTTCAATTTGATCCAGTATAATTTTGGTTTGGCACCCCTTTTGATCTATCTTAGCCTGTTCCTGGCTGGATTGAGTTTTATTTTCTTTCCCCTTCTTATTTTAAGAAGGATCTTTTCGACCGGCTGGCCGGGGACAACTTTCCGGGCAGTCGGTTTGGCCTCAGTTTTATTGTTCGGGTGGCTGGCAGAGCTGGTTATTCGACCGGCAGGATGGGGATCGCTTCAGGCAGTATTGTTCTTGCTGATGCTTTACTGTCTGGCGGTTTTAGTCAGGAAACCAGCAACCTATCTGGTACTGGGTTTGTTTCTTATTGCTCTTATTCAGTTCACTTTCGCTCGAAACTTTACCGCTAAAAGAACCAAGCAGCTTACTCAGGATATTCTTGTCCATCTGGTTTCTTCCCAGAAAACCTGGGCAGAAATGGCCCTGAAACAGTCGCTTCTGGAGCTACAAAGAGAGAGCAGGGATATAGATTCTTTTTTCCGTTATCCAGCTGACCGGGATTTCGCCCGTTCACTCTGGAACAAAACATATCTGGCCAGACTCAACTGGAATTCCTGTCTTTATCTGCAGTCCAATGATCGAAAGGTATTATCATCATTCGCCCTGAATATGCCCATTTTTGCTGACCAGACTGACGATCTGGAAGTGTCAGTCGAGCCTGTTTACACCGAGCAATATCTGGAAATTCTCGGCCAGGAGCGTCATTTTTTAATCGGCTACCAGGATTTCGCCGTTGAGACTGAAATATCTGGACGCCTGGTTATCTGGGTCAGTCTGGACCCAACCCTCTTGCCCTTTATAAATACTGCCAATCCTTATTTTGAGCTTTTGCGATTGAATACCCTTCCTTCCCTTCAGCATTTTCCTGTTTCTCTGGCCATTTTTGATGCAGAAGGTCAGCCTCTCTTTCATCAATCGCAGCCAGTTTTCTCTCTTACTCCTGAGCTCAGACAAAAGATAAAAGGGCAAGGGGCTGGTCTATGGACTCTTCTCAACATTAACGGCAGAAATTATCACGCTTATTGTCTGACTCTCGACGATGACCATTTTTATGCTTTCTATCAACCATCAGAATCAAGTCGGCAGCTGGTTACTGGTTTTCTTAAGCTTTTCTTTCTCTTTATGATTTTTTCTTTTTTGCTTTTCATCCCGATTGCCGCCAGAAAAAAAGAATGGAGGCCTGATTTCCATTCTTTTTCAGCCAGGGCATATGTAGCCTTTTTTACCGTAGCCATTGTCCCTCTCTTTTTCTTTATCTTTTTTACCCAGGCGATGGTCGAAAGAATATTCGCCGATCGTTTTGTCAACGAAGCTACCAGCCGAGCCTACTTTGCTCGCAGTATCCTGTATGATTTTACCAGTCTGCCCGAGTCAGCCGAACAGCAACCGGCCGAATTGCCCGAGGATCTGGTTTTCTGGATCAGTTCAACCATCAACAATGATGTCAACCTTTATCGGAAGGGAGTATTTGTCTCCTCCAGTCGCCGGGAGTTTTTTGAGACTGGTATTTTATCAGACCTGATTGACGGTGAAGTTTACCATCAGATTATTATCAGCAATCAGCCTCTGGCCATCAGCCGAAAATCATTCGGGCAGTTTTCTTACCAGACCCTCACCATCCCCTATAAATATCAGCAGGATATTTATCTTTTGAGCCTCCCCTTCCCCTTTGAAAGACAGGAAATATCGCAGGCCACAGGCGAACTGCTGGAGTTTTTTATCTTTTCTTCCATATTCTTTATTGGTCTTATTGCCTTTTTTGCCACGACTATCAAAAGGATGATTATCATTCCGATTAATAAATTAATTCGGGCTACCCAGGAGGTTAGCCTGGGCAATCTTGACATCAAAGTTGATCATCAAGCTCAGGACGAATTGAAAAGCCTGATTGATGGTTTTAACAGCATGGTGGAAAACCTGCAAGCACATGAGAAAGAACTGGCTGAACTAAGTCAGAAAGTAGCCTGGGCTGAAATGGCCAGGCGGGTAGCTCATGAAATTAAAAATCCACTGACCCCTATCCAGCTGTCAGCTGAACACATCCTCAAGGTTCATGAAGATCAGCATCCGGAATTTGATCGTATCCTTAAAGAATCGATTTCATACATAATCTCAGAAGTGGAAAATCTGAGGAGAATAGCCCAGGAATTCATGACGATCGCCAGGGAATCAGATTCACATTGTGAAAAGTTTGATCTGGCCGAGCTGGTGGTGGAATTGCTTGAGCCTTACCGAAGCACTCTGGAAGGGCGGATCAGCATCATTCTTAAGAAGTCTGGAGAAGATTTCAGGCTGAATGCCGACCGGGAAAAAATCAAGGTAGCTATTCGCAACTTATTAATTAACTCGATTGAAGCTATTAAAGGCAAAGGACAGATCGAATTTACGCTGGAAGCAGAACCAGAGGTCATCAGACTGGAAATTAAAGACAACGGGAACGGAATTCCAGCCGATATCCTCGAGCGCGTTTTCGATCCCTATTTCTCAACCAAGGAAAAAGGCACCGGACTTGGGCTGGCCATCTGCAAGAGAATCGTGGAAGAGAATGGAGGAGCAATTAAAATTGAAAGCCAGCCAGGGCTGGGGACAAAGGTCAGGCTAACTTTCCCGCGAGTAGCTGATCATCAGCCTGGTTGATGATCGTCCGGTATCAACTGGCTTTTTCCGGCCTTCAAATTATTATAATCGGGCACCGGTTAAATAAAAATTTATGACTAATCAGACAAAATGGTATAATTTGAAATTCGGTCAGTATGGAGATATTAAATGAAAAGCTTGGTCATCTACTTCAGCCAGACCGGCAATACCAAAAAGGTAGCCGAAGCCATCTATGAGGCTTTACCCCAGCCCAAGGAATTAAAAAAACTGGATGAAATAAAAGAAGCAAAATCCGTTGCAGATTATGACCTGGTTTTTATTGGTTTTCCGGTTCATTCTCATAGTGTTCCTTATCGGGTAGAAAATTTTCTTCGGCAGCTACCCCCCGGCCAGAAAATTGCTATTTTTATGACTCATGGCTCTATTCCAGGGACCAGATTATCACGCGAGGCACTGGAAGAGGCTTTAATACTGGCTGGAAAAGCCAGGGTACTGGGGACTTTTACCTCCCGCGGCCAGGTTTCACCGGAAGCGATGGAAATATTCAGCCGCTCTCCCGAACACGAGCTGTGGACAGAAATGGCGGTCACTGCCCGGCACCATCCCGACCAGAATGACCTGGATGATGCCCGGTCTTTTGCTCGCTGGATATTTAGTCTGGCTGCTCAGTCAGAGTGAAGCCAGGTATCAGCCGACTTCAAAGTCAAAACAGATAAGGTTCAGAATTCAGAGATGTTTAATTCTCTCAAAACCGGAAATGCCGGTTACCTTCAGTTCCTCATTTGCTTCTCTTTCAATCTGATCCAGGAGTAGGTTAAGACCAAGGGTATCAGAAGCCATGTGCCCGGCGATAATTACATTAAGTCTGGCTGACCTGCATTTGTCCAGTGCTTCTTCACTGAAATGCATCCCGACCAGGGTGCTGACACCGGCTGCTACCTGTTGACTGAAAATGTCCTTTGGTCCTTCTGTTCCACCAGTCATATCGACATAAATTTTTCCTGCTCGGCTATTCTCTGAACCATGAAGAAGCCGTGGCGGGACAGCCTGGCGGCTGGATTTTTTATATTCTGGAATTTCCTTTAAGATGGTCAGGACATCTTTGAGCCTGGCCGGCTGTTTCTGCTCAAAAAGATCAGTAAGATATCTGGCCACACAATTATCGGCGACAGTATGAAGGCAGATCATAGGTAGCTGGAGGAGGCGGGCCACATCTACAGTCCGCTGGTGGTTGAGCGGTAAGAACCTTCTCTCAACCTCAGCTCTTCGTTTCTCCATCAACTGCTCGGCCAGACTGGGTGTGACGCCAGCCTGAATGTAAAGGTCAACCTGAAGTTCCATCACCTGGTAAAGTTGGGCCAGGGCTCGACCCTCTGGATGGTGGGCCAGAATCAGATCGAATTTATCCGGTCGTTCTTTATTAAGGACGTGGGCCAGCAGCACTTCCCCCACCTCCATATCAATTCCAGCCAGCAGATGTTTGACTTCGAGTTCGGGATCGCCAGTCAGTATCCGGCTGTCAGCATAAGGATTAAAAAGTGCATCAACATCAAATTCTTCTTTTTCTTCCTCGCTTAACTTCTGGTATTTTTCCTTTTCAGTCTCAAGTAGTCTGGTAATCTCCTGAGGGGGCCGTAAATCATTCTTGATGCCTGTGGCTACTGCCCTTTCATAAAAATCTCTCAGTTTCATTTTTTTCTCCTTAGACTAAATTGCCATTAATAGCTAAAACCCGGCCTGACAGTGAGCGGCTGGCTATCTTCAGATTCCAACCGCCTGCTTTTCTTACCAGTTCTCTGGTCTTTCCCTGGCCTGGTCGAACTGGAAAGTTATAGCAGACGACCAATTTTACCTGGCCAGGGCCATGCTCCAGATCAGGACAGCTGGCCTTAAATCTGACTGCAGGCAGGTAGCTCATAGGTTTTTACCACTATACAAACTATTGACCCTTATAGCAAGTTATTCAAAATCAGTCAGATTCGACTCTTATTTGACAGAACTCAGTCAATCAGATAAATTTGAAGAATGCTTGGCCGTATCATCCTGATAAGCATTCTTTTTTATATCATTTACCGAATAGTCAGGTTTTTTCAAAGACTGGGAGAAACAAGCCCACAGAAATACCAGAAGCGTACTCAGCCCGGCAGTAAAGTCATGGTCAAAGACGAGATGTGCAATACTTACATACCGGAAGACGAAGCCTTAAAGGAAGTTAAAGACGGGCGTACTTATTATTTTTGCTCATCAGCCTGCCGTCAAAAATTTATTCAGGAAAGAAAAAAGAAATAATAAAAATCGACGGTCAATAACCTGAGAATTCAACTGAAAACTCAGAAAACTCTCCCCTGTATTCTTCCCAGAAAACCTCTACCTTTTCTATCCTGGCCAACCTTGGTCCCTTCCTTAATTCCGTCAGGAATTGTTCCAGCTGTTCACGTTCACCTTCTGCCACGACTTCCACCCGGCCATCATACAGGTTTCGTACCCAGCCAGTTAACCCCAGCATCCTGGCCACATGCTGAGCCAAAAAACGGAACCCAACTCCCTGGACCCGACCGGAAATATAAGCATGCAACCTGGCTTTCATGACAAGATTTTAACATACTACAACCATAAAAAATAAGAGCTGAAAGATGTTAGAGTGCTTCCTCTATTTACTAATTATGATTTACGGCTAAAAACAGTTCGAAGATTTATATACCTAAGTTTTCCTGGTCCGGTTGATTTTTGGAACCAATCTGGTCAGGCTTTCTTTAACCTCATCTGTGGCCCCGTCAGAAAAGCAGAGCTGGTGATAAAGGCTATTAAGGTAAAGAGAAACCTGGTCATTATAATGAGGACTTAGAAAATGACCATTTTCGCCTGAGGTTAAAACCGAGAGGGAACGGTCAAAATTGCCTAAATCAAAAACCAGCCGGCTGGAGACTCCAGCCACCGTTTTATAGTCAAGCCCACTATGACTGGCCCTGACTGTCTGGCCATCACCAATCATCGGATAACGGCCAATGTTTAAAAAGCTTAAATACCATTTTTGTCCCAGAACATGTTTATAACTCAGGCTATGAAGTCTGGCCCAGTCCCACTTTTCCTTATTTTTACCAAATATTCTGGTCAAATCCTTTAAAGTTTCCAGCATGGCTTTTTCCATTATTTCATCTCTGGTTTCTTTGGCCGGTGTTTCACTTCGATCAAACCAGGTGGAGTCTGGTTGGTCAAGGATTCTTTCCAGCCCGGCCTGCCGACTCTCCAGGTATCTGATAAGATCCTGATAATAGAAGCTGAAATCATCGCTAAAAGTCAGTTCTTCCAGTTTTTTCCAATAAACTTCATAGATAGCCGAAGCCAGCCCCTCTTTTACCTCACCCGACCACTGGAGCAGGATTTGCCTGGCTTCTTCTGCCGCCAAATCACTCATTTTAATCTCGCTCAGGACCCTTTTTAGCCTGGTTGCCCGCCTGGAGAAGACATCATTTTGAATGATCGTCATATCCTGGAGTGTGTTCTGGCTCTTAGCCTGAAGCAATTCTTCGATTCTATTTTTTCGATCAGGTGATATCCAGTCAAAACCCAGATAATGAGAATAATTTTCAGGCATAATATTGTTATTAGCAGTCACAATCAGGCCCGATGGTGGATTATAAATATTCGGCTTATCTTCAGGCCTTAAATAACCGGTCCAGTTACTGGCCTCCCGCCAGCCAGGATAAGGATAAACCGCACTTTCTTTAGATCTGATTGGAATCTTCCCGGACAGATAATAGCCAATATTCCCGGCTGTATCAGCATAAACAAAATTTTGAGAAGGATTATCAAAAAGTTCTGCCCCTCGGGAAAAATCGGACCAATCGCTGGCTGTATTAATCAAATACAAGCCCTCGGCTGTCCGATCACCTTCATATAGAGTCCAGCGCAGAGAAATAGGTAGTTCGCAATTCAAGAGAAAAGGATTAAGAATCGGCCCTTCTTCTGTCCAGCTAACGGTTATTATCTTTGGATCCTTTTCCCCTCTGATTTTAATGATTTCATCTCTTTCAGTTAGAGATCTCCATTCATTCAGCCGAAGGTAGGACTTTTTCTCCCAGTTAATGTTTTCAATATAGAGGTCCTGGACATCAACATAAGAATTAGTTATACCCCAGGCCAGATGCTGGTTATGACCGATAATCACCAACGGGACGCCAGGGATAGTCAGACCACTGACTTTAAATTCCTGGCATTCCAGCTCCATTTCCAGCCAGATCGGCGGCACATTGATCATAAGATGAGGGTCATTAGCCAGAAAAGGCTGGCCGGTAGCAGTGCGATTGCCAGCGATGACCCAGTTATTGGAACCGGCCCCAGGTTGATCTATAAGTTCCGCCAGACCGAAATTAAGAACGTCCAGTTTGACTTCTGGATCGGGTAGAAAATCCAGTCCAGGTTCAAGCAGTTCAACCGCCTTCGGCCCGGCCTTTCTGATCAGGTTTATTCTGGCCAGCTCTGAGGTATAATCCGCTGCCAGGTACATAGCCAGAAGATGTTTTATAGACAGGCTGTCTTTAACCGTCCAGGGCTCCGGCCTGAAGCGGAGCAAAATAAACTCAGGTGGCCAATCCCATTTTTTCTGGCGGATATAAGCATTGACTCCCCTGGCATAAGCTGAAAAAACCATCTTCATCTTTTCGGGCAGTTTTTCCAGGTCGCGATCAATAGCCAGTGGCAGCCCCAGGACCCGGCTCCGCAGGTCATAATTCAGGCCCGCCTCCCCCACGATTTCTGACAGACGGCCCTCAGCCAGACGCCTGAACAGCTCCATCTGCCACAGCCGTTCTCTGGCCTGGATATAGCCGGCAGCCAGAAAGAGGTCTTCCTCACTTTGAGCTTTAAGGTGAGGCCCGCCCCACCGATCCCAGGTAACCGACACTTCGGCCTGGAGCCCCTCAATGACCAGGCTGTCTCGAGTTTTGGGCCGGGAAGAAGATAGTATAAAATAAAGTCCGGCCGCCAGACCCAGAACCAGAAACAAAAACGAGAGAAAGACCTGTCCTATAATTCTTTTTATTTTCATTCTGCACTTCCTATTCCCGCCAGGGATGGAATCTCCCGCCTGGGCTGGGTTGATACGAGACGATCGGCTCTTTTAATAATTTTTTCGGGAAATTTTATCCCCTGTTTTTGAGCAGCCTCTTCATTGATAAAGAATCTCACCCGATCAATATACTGGAATGGAATGCGGGCCGGACTTTCACCTTCCTTAATCCTGATAACCAGTTCGGCTGTCTTTATCCCGATATCGCTGAAATCAAAACCCATGGAGGCGCAGGCCCCGAATTCAGCTCCAGTCGAAAAGGCAGCAAAAAGCGGAATTCTATTGGCCTCAGCCAGTTCACCTATTAAATCAAAATTAGCATTAATCGTATTATCCGAAACAGGAAATAAAACTTCCACCCGCTGTCTGACCAGGGTCTGGACAGCCTGAACCAGGTCCTGGGCAGCAGAAATTGGTTGAACCATCACTTCCAGACCATATTCGGCCGCGGCTTCTTCCATTAATTCCAGATAATATTCAGAGTTTATCTCAGAAGGTGTCCAGATGGTGCCAATCTTTCTGACCTCCGGCTTTACCTGGTGGATAAGTTCGATGACCTGCTTGATAGGAGCGGTGGAACAAACCCCGGTAATCCGTGCGTCATGGTCAACAGCTGTTCTTCCTGCCTTGATAATATAAGGATTAGCTACCGAGGAAAAAACAATTGGTATATTCCTGGTTTCAATCATCGCTGCTTGTAGAGCTGGAGTGGAGATAGCCACAATTAAATCAACCTGCGGGGCCAGCTTTCTGGCTTGATCAGGTAAAATGGAGACATCGCCATGAGCCTCTTTCAATTCTATACTAATTATTTCCTGTCTTCCTTGCTGATATTCAAGAAGCTTTCTGTTCATTGACTGAAAGACTTCCCTGGCTGACGGTGAATCATAGGCGAGAAGAACACCCAGGCGGTAGCTGACCAGGGATTGTCCTTCTTTTAACTGTTCTTTCTGACAACCGGTCATAGTCAGAAACAAACAGATCAGCACCAGGATAATTTTCATAGAAGAATGACGCTCAGGATTAAGATTTTTTCTCATCAGATACCTATTTATCTGAAACATTTTTTATTCAGTTATTTTTCAGATAAGGGCTTATTCGCACCGACCAACTCCTGCCAGCGAGAAAGCTGGATATTTCCACCCGATACCAGGCCAACAACCCTTTTACCGGTAAAGAGTTCAGGATAGGCCAGCAGGGCAGCCAGAGACAGAGTTCCGGCTCCTTCCACTACTTCTTGATGATGCTCATAAAGAATTTTCATTGCCTGCACAATATGTTCTTCTGAAACTGTCAGCCAGCCATCAACATAATGCCTGACGAGATCGAAGGTCATAGAACCCGGCTCCAGACCGCCGGCCACAGCCTCGGCGATAGTCGGTTTTTCCGGAAAATCATTACTCAGGTAACCCAGGCTCAAGGAGTACTTTATAAAGGCTGAGTTTTCAGGCTCAACGCCAGTTATCTTTATAGCGGGTTTACTCTCTTTTAAATAAACGGCCAGGCCCGCAATAAGGCCGCCTCCCCCCACGGGCACAACTACCTCTTCCACCTCTGGCCAGTCCTCAAATATTTCCAGGCCACAGGTGCCCTGTCCGGCAATGACCAGTTCGTCATTGTAAGGAGAAACAAAGACCTGATGATTAACTTCTGCTGTCTGACGGGCTTCCAACTCGGCCTGCTCACAGGGACCATCAACTAAAATTAGCTTCGCTCCAGTTCTCTCGAGTTTCTGGCGCTTAAAGGGAGCAATAGTGGCCGGGACAAAAAGAGTCAGTTCCAGCTCTTCCTCCTGGCAAATATAGGCAGTGGCCGCCCCATGATTGCCGGTCGAGGCGGCTACCACACCCCACCGGCGGCAGTCTTCAAGGTTAGCCAGAATCTTAGAAGCCGCACCCCTGATTTTAAAAGAACCAGTTGGCTGATGGTTTTCCCACTTAAAATAAAGCTGGCAGCCCAGTTCAGACCAGAGACGGGGAGAAAAAGTCAGATCTGTATGGACCACGTAAGGTCTGAGGCGCTGGCTGGCTTCTTCAATCAAGGATTTATCTATTTTTTTCATCTATTCTCCACTTATTTTTTTGATCAGATCCAGTTTTGGCTTTCCTCACTTTAGCCATTTTATTCAGACCGGATTCTCAGGCCTGGCAAAAATTTCCAGCCAGCTTCTTGAACGCTGCTCTCGACGCTTATCTTTTACTTATAACATACGATTAAAATTTGACTCAAGCCTAATCTTTGCCTATAGTTTAACTCTATACCACGCCTATCTGCCAGATAAGGATAAAAAGCCATGACTAACCAAAAGCAAAACAGCTCAAAAGAAAAGCCAGACGAGTTTAAAGGCCTGGTTGAAGTTTATACGGGAGATGGTAAGGGCAAGACAACGGCTGCCCTGGGTCTGGCTTTCAGGGCAGCTGGCCATGGCTTCAGGAGTTATATCGGTCAATTTTTGAAGGGGCAGCCGAGCGGGGAACTGCAGGCAGCCAGAAAACTTCAGCCACTGGTCACCATTGAACAATTCGGCCGAAAGAAATTTATCAAGGTGACTGAGAATTTTGAGGAAGAAGATTATCGGCTGGCAGCAGAGGGCCTCAAAAAATGCCTGAAAGCAATGCTCGGCGGGGAGTATCAAATTGTCATCCTCGACGAAATAAACGTGGCCCTGAATCTGGGGTTAATCAAAGAAGAAGAAATACAGAAGTTTCTTGACCGGAAACCGGAAGGTGTCGAAATCGTTCTGACCGGAAGATATGCTCCTCAGTCAGTTATAGACCGGGCTGATCTGGTGACAGAAATGGTTTGCCGGAAGCACTATTATGATAAGGGAGTTAGAGCCAGGAAGGGTATTGAGAAATAACGGCCTTCTTCTTAACCAGATAGTTAATGAGATGGTGCAAAGGCCTGCTAGCCATAAGCTCACCACTACCTTTTCAACCAGATGGAATCAGTATCCGGTGTTTTCAACCTTCGCCTTGGCTATTCGGCCAGGTAGCCCTTTAATTGACATGGCAATAAGGAGTATCCAGCCAGGGAAGTCTCCCTTATCGCTGATCAGGTGATGGAGTTCCATTGTTTTATGCCTGATGGAAACGAGTGCTTGGGAAGGGAGTGCGACTTTTCAACCTGCGTTCAATCAAAATTTTTGCGGCGGCTGGTAATTGCCATTTAATTTTTTGCATTTATAATAGTTTAGTTAATAGTTTAGTGGTCAAAAGAAAGTGACGTGATGAAGCTCACCAGAGATAGATTTCAGCAACTTGTCCAGGAAGCGATGAAAGCTATACCCAGAAAGTATCTTAAGCAGATAAAAAATGTGGCCATTCTGGTTGAGGATTATCCCCCACCGGGGCAGAATCTGCTGGGGCTCTACCACGGTGTTCCGCTGAATCACCGCGGTTCTTATTATGGCAATGTACCGCCCGATGTTATAGTATTGTATAAGGTTCCTATTGAAAGTCTCGGTGCCAGTGAAGACGCAGTCAGAGAAAAGATCGAAGAAGTGCTCCTGCATGAAATCGGGCATTACTTTGGCCTGGGAGAAGAAACATTAAGAGAAATTGAAGCGAGAAGATTGAAAATGATCGCTAAAAAGTCTGAAAAGGAGAATTAACCATGGGTAATATTTCAAAAGGTGTTTACGCTGCACTCACCACGCCTTATGTTAATGGCAAGGTTTCGACGGAAATATTCAGGGAAAATATTGAAAAGTTTAATAAAACTGGTCTGACGGGCTATGTTATCCTCGGCTCAACCGGCGAAGCAGCTTTTCTTGATGATGAAGAATCGGAAGCACTGGTAAGCGAAGCAAAAAAATCTGCAGCTAGCGGGAAAGTTATTATTGCCGGGACAGCCAGGGAATCGGCTGAGTGGACGATAAAATTCACCAATCGCCTGGCGGAAGTCGGGGCGGAGGCCGCTCTGGTCAGGCCGCCTTCTTATTACAAGGCAAAAATGAATTATGAAGCCCTCCGGGATTTTTATCTCAGGGTAGCTGACGGTGTTAAGATTCCGGTCATTCTCTATAATATTCCCCAGAACACACAGATTTCCCTGCCGCTCGAACTGGTGGTGGAGCTTTCCAGCCATCAAAATATCATTGGCCTTAAAGAAAGCGGGGGCAACATTGCTTTTCTGGGGGAGGTCATCAAGAAAGTCCCGGCTGAGTTCTTTTATTTTACGGGCTCAGGCAGTGTTTTTTATTCAGCTCTGGAGCTGGGCGCTTCGGGTGCTATTCTGGCTTTAGCCAACGTTGCACCGGAATTATGTGTCAAACTCTACGAGCTGTTTCGAGCTGGTCGGAAAGATGAAGCGCGTGAGCTTCAATACCGGCTTATTCCGCTTAACCGGGCGGTGACTGAAACCTATGGTATACCGTCTGTTAAATACGCATTAGACCGGCGTGGCTTTTTTGGCGGCCCCTGCCGTTCTCCCCTGCTGCCACTGGAAGAGAAAGCTAAAAAAATAATCGACTCTCTTCTGCAGGAACTGGGATTAATCAGCTGAATTTATTTTAGATGAGCAGACAGGCCTGATATAAAATACGGCCTGCAAGTTAAGGGCCGATGACAGTTGTAATTGCTATATGCCTTCTACTGCTTATTGCTTATCTTTTTGAGTTTTACTCAGAAAAGATAAATGTACCGACAGTTATGATCTTACTTCTGGTCGGTTTTCTTCTGAGAGAAATAATTACTTATTTCAAAATCCCCTTCCCGGATATATTTTTCTTATTGCCAGCCCTTGGCAATCTTGGCTTGCTGTTGATTGTTCTGGAAGCTACCCTGAGCATTAAATTAAACAGAGAGCATGGGAAACTGCTTTTCCAGACTCTGGGCCTGGCCCTGGCCAGTATTATTATCCTGTCATTTCTGCTGGCTCTGGCTCTCAGGTCAACCCATCCTGAAGTCAGCTTCAGAGAACTTCTTCTGATGGCCGCAGTCTTTGCTGGCAGTAGCAGTGCTGTGGCTATCTCCAGTTCAAAACATTTGCCCACCACCAGCAGGAATTTCGTTGTTTATGAAAGCAGCTTTTCTGATATCCTCAGCATCATGTTTTTTAATTTTCTTTTATGGAATCAAACTCTTAGTGGAAATATATTTTTTATCGCTCTGTCTCAATTAATTATAACGGTTATCATTTCTGCTGTCTCCATCTATTTTTTGTTTTTTCTCATACAAAGAATTGAACATGAGATTAAATTTATTCCAATTATCCTCCTGGTAATTTTGATCTATTCAGTTTCAGAAATTATGCATCTGCCGGGCCTTATTTTTATCTTATTTTTTGGTTTGTTTTTAAATAATTATGACAGGGTACAGTCACTTCCCTGGCTGAAAAAAATGTTTATCAAGGAAAATCCTGGGGAAGTAACCAGATTTAAGGATCTGGTAGTTGAGTTTACTTTCCTTATCAAATCGATCTTTTTCCTTGTTTTTGGTTTTGCTGTCAGTAGGCGCGAAGTGCTGAATCTCCCCGATCTTTTTAAAGCTCTGGTTATAGTGGCCGTTATTTTTGGACTTAGATGGCTATTATTGAAGTTGATGAGAATCGAGCTGGACCGGGTCTTATACTTTGCACCGCGTGGCCTGATTACCATTCTTTTATTTGTCACCCTTCAAGAAAAGGGCCTTGCTCCTTTTCTCTCCAGGGGAATGGTCTTCCAGGTAGTTTTTCTGTCGTGTCTGGTGATGGTCATAGGAAACCTGGCAGGGAAAAAGCAGGAAGAAAAAATCGAAACCCGGGCGGCCGAAAACCCATCAGGTAGCGTGGAAGAGTTCGAGTAAAGCTGGCTCCGGGTTGTCCTCATACAATATTTGATTCTTTTCATAGAAAAAGTAGCGGTGATAAAGCCAGAGCCCGGCTATGATCAAAATGATGACCCCATAAAAGCCAACTAATCGGGAGGGCCTGGCCAGAAAATAGGGTTCGATCCAGCGCGGTATAAAGATATAACCCAGAAATAACAGGACATAAACCAGCCAGAAGATATAGAGCTTACTTTTCCCGGGAAGATAAGAACAGGCAAAGGGAAATTTCCGGTGCTGAAAAAACAGGGCTTCCACCAGCAAAACAGCCAGAGCCAGGTCATAAAGACAATGAATACCAGCAGTGGTCCAGTTCCAGATAAAACCATAAAAAACAAAAAGCAGGAAGTAGAGCGGAATAAGGGCAAAGATAAAAATGCTTTTCCGCAGAGCTGAAAAATAAGACCAGCGCCGGGGTGTTTCTGTTATTTCAAAAATCCAGTTAGCTTCCAGGTTGAGCGGGATGTTAGTGGCATCTCTTATTCCCAGAACCAGGAAGAAGCTCAGAACCAGCGGCAGGGAAAGCATATTACCAGCTTGAGCTTTCCAGAAAAATTTACCAGTCGAGACAAACATAATAAGGCTCACCCCAAAACCAATCCCTAAATAAGACAGAATCCTGGTCCGGTGAAGACGGCTGCGGCTCAGGGCACTGCCGTAAAACCAGAAAACGGCCCTTTCTGCCGGTTGTCTTAAAATAGTCAGGTTCAAAACTGGCTCGGCCAGCCTCCGTAAAATTGACGGCCGGTAATGTTTGGCTCCTTCCGGTGATATTTTTTTGAGATACCGGTTGTATGAAATTAGAGTAATCAGAAAGAAAGCAGCCACCGCTATGACCAGGGCTACAATTGCTCTAAAAGCCAGCTGCCGGAAAAAGGGCTGCCGGTTTCCCTGTAAAACCTCATAGAGTCCGGTAAACCAGAGCGGGGGGAAATTCATCATAAAAGAAGTTGGACTCCCCTGGAGGGCTTTGAAGCTTTCAAACTGCTTTTGAATAAAATGCGTATCAATCAGGAAAAAATAAAGAACAAAAATATGAGCGACGATGAGACCAAAGCGCAGCAGATCTGATATCCGTCGAAAGATTTTTCCCCGAAGAAGGATATTGAAAAAACCAACAATGAGACCAAGGGCAAAAAATATAAAAGCCCCGGCCAGGAACATAACCAGAAGATGAGTCAGGAAAAGAAGAAAAGCTGAAAAAAGGCCGTAGTATTTTGCCTGGCCTAAAAATATGGCAAAAACAATTGACGACAGAGAGTTAATACCAATGGCAAATAGCCCGACAAACATCACCAGGCTGGCAAACTTGGCAGAAAAAACAGTCAGCGGCTTCAATGGCAGAGGCATCAGATTCAAAAAATCCTGGCGATCAAGGAAGATCATATCCCAGACGAAGATGGTAATGAGCCCCAGCAGCAGCATGCTCAGGGTAGTCATTTCGGAAATTTCAACCCAGGCCTGGGGTTTCTCTGGCAGGATAAGATACGGGAAAAGTAGGTAATTAGCGATATAGGCCGGAAAAATCGCCAGAAGAGCTATAATGCTTACCACCTTGCCTGTCATCTGCTCTTCAAAAAAGACCGTTTCATTCAGAAAAAGACGCTGGAAAAAATGACGGGTTAAAACGACAAAGGAGCTCTCTTTGAGCTGAAGTTTTTTGAGGCCGTCCATTTTTTTATTTTTAGCTGACTTAAGTTTCAGGCATTTTTCTTCATCAAAGAAAGTAACTCTGAAGCCGCTGCCTCCGGGTCTTCCTGAACAACCAGCTGACCGAAAATTTCTTCGAGCGATGGGGCTTTCATTAACTGACGCAGATTCTCGACCGAATCATCCGCCCTGACCTTCCCCTGATAAAGAATCAACACCCGGCTGGCCACTTTCTCGACAATGTCCAGAAGATGAGAAGAATAAATGACAAGGCGGCCTTCAGACGCCAGCCGACGTACCAGTTTTTCAATAATGAGAATCGTGGAAACATCCAGCCCCGACAATGGCTCGTCAAGGAGAAGAATCTCCGGGTCATGAAGGAGAGCAGCTGTTATTAAAACTTTCTGCGTCATGCCTTTGGAAAAAGAAGCGATCTCGGAATACAGATCACCGGCCAGGTCAAAGACTTCCATAAAGCCTTTGATCTTCCCTTTAAGCACTGATTCTTTAAGCCCTCGCAGTCTGCCCACCATGAGGAGATAATCATAGGCGCTGAGATGGGAATAAATGGCCGGCTCTTCCGGCACATAACCAAGCCTTTGCTTGAACCAGACCAGATTCTTCCAGACATTCCGCCCGTCATAGAAAATTTCGCCTTCTGTTGGCTCGAGCAGTCCAGCAATCATTTTGATGGTGGTGGATTTGCCGGCCCCATTGGGACCGAGATAGCCAACCGACTCCCCCGGCTGGATCGTAAAACTAATGTTATCCACGACTTTTAGAAACTGATACCTTTTGGTTATCCCTTTTAGCTCTAACATCTTCAACCAGGGTCAAATATATCACTTATGATTTCGTTCTGACAACCATAATCTGCTATCGGGAGGTCAGGCTGCCTTCCGGAAGAAGTAGAAGGCCTTTTTTAAGTTCATCATCGCTAAGGAAATTATAAGAAATTATAAAAAAAGATCAGCCACTTCTTTTTGGCCAGCCACTTTGCAGTTTAAATCAGAGCAGGCCAGAGAGGTTATTAGGGTGAACCAATGGAGAATTTACGATGGCCAAATACCAAACCGACCTGACACCGTCGAAAAGGACAGCTGGAATCTTGCCTTTTTGAGTGTATTAATGACGGGAGTTAACTACTTTTCATCCTGGCGTGAGACCTGTTCCGCAGCCCTCGCCTCTTTCCGATCTTCTCACTTCAAGTCCTGGTAATAAAACCTGAACGTTTCTCATCCACGCTACCACGCCACTCCCCGGAAACCTTCCTTTCACCTAATACGATTCTTTATTTAATGACACAGTCTCGTCCTTAGAAGCCCGTGATTAATCCCAGTCCAAACCGCAAGTGCTTGGGCAGCTCACTTTTAAAAACATAGGTAGCCTCCACCGTCGCCCGAACATTTCTTCGCAGGAGGTAGCCATAATGGAGACCAGCCGAAGTATATTTCAGGTCTGGCTGGTCAGAATCAACCCAGTTACCAAGTGCCACCAGATACCAGCGCGAATCGTCGCCGCGAGGGAAATAGAGCAGTTCAGCAAATCCACCCTGCGTTTGAATTTTCTCCGCTCCGGCTATTAAAAAGTAGGGGTTTTTATCCTCTCGATAAAGATATTGCGCATTGAACTGGAATTTAGGCCGAGTCCAGGTCAGATCTCCACCGGCCATCCACAGACTGTCATTAACGTTGTCCTGCCTTTCCTTTCCGAGATAGCCAAAAGCCCCGGCTCTAAATTCAGGTGAAAAATCCTGTGAAATCCGCAACATAAAGTTTTTATATTTATCATTATCAAAAGTTCCAAAATCATCAACCGGGTCCAGGCCCATGCCATTAACGATCTCCAGAGTTAGATCAGTACCAGTAGGCAGCCCATAGGTTAGCATTACACCTCGATCGTAGGTCAGATCTGCCCTGGCCTGCCCGACTTTAACTCCATAAATCCGGTAATCCTCATAAGTTAAACGCAATTCTCTCTTAAAGAGCGGGTCTGCTACCTGAAATTGTCCGATAAAGAAGCTGAGGTCGGTTTTGAACAGGTTGTTGAACATAAGAAAAGCGTCTTCCAGTCCGGCGATCTCCCCTCCTTCGGTGAAAATAAAATATAAATAATAAGAAATATGCTTGGAAATTTCTCCACCAGACATCAACTTGATGATATAAGGCGCTGAAAAATCAAACCGCTTATTGTGAGCATTGTCAAAACTCATATAACCATCAAAACGAATCGCAATGGGCAGTTCTCTCAAGAGTGAAAGCGTATTATCACCGGTATCAATGTTATAGCGGGGTGTTTCTTTGTCCTTAATCACATAGCCATTACTGGCAAATTCATCGCCATAGGGCTTGAGCTTCGGAAAAGGATTGTGACAGACCTTACAGCTGATGCTGTATTTGCGGGCAAAAGCCGGTATTGACCAGGCTTCTGAACTGAAAATGAAAATCAAGCCGAGAGTAAGGAAAAGGACAACTGCTGCTCTTTTCATCTTTTTCCTCCATTTCACAGTGTTCAGTCGACAACGTTGATCGTCGTTTGATGTCTGTTCACCTCAATCGGTTCAGTCTCATCCGCCGGGACACCGAGAAAATCAGCCACCGGTTTAACCAGCCGCTGATAATAAAGAGTGGCCTTAACTGTCAGGGGTCCAGCTGGAATGGTATCCGGCAGAGCAAAGGTACAGGTTTCGATCTTGGTTTCTTTCGGACCGAGGCGATAATCAACTCCCTGGCTTTTGGTGTTCCACTGCTGAATGGTCATCCTTCCCTGAGGATCGAAATAAGGCATCCGGAAAATGCGGTCACCGACTGGCACACCGTCTCTCTGAACACCCTTAAAGTTCGGGTCATTAAGGGCTATACCCATATCCTGGTAAGCCAGAGTATCGGCAGCTATAGTGTATTCTTCTCCTTCAAATCCCTTTTTATCGATTGGCAGATGATAGACATTCCCTCTGGCATCAACCGCCTCAACATGCAGCCAGACGATTCTGTCTTCAACTGAACCGGTTGGAAACTTATGGCCTGTTTTCTGGTTAAAGAGGACCACGGTGAATTTGACCTTGTCCCCGGGAGAAGCTTCATTGATATCAGGGTGGACTCGGAGTTCAATTGTGCCGCGGACTTTACCCGGATCATGAGCCCCATGGAAGAGATGCTGGCGGACGTCAGGATAAGAGGCCCCCATCGAAGCGCTTTTGCCTGGAGCATAGGTCATATGGCAATCGTGGCACTTAACCCCTTCCTCAGCATAAGGCCCGGCTTTCCACTCGAGATGAGTAGATTTAACCCAGACACCATATGGGCTTTTTTCATTATGACAGGTTCCACAAAAATCAGCTTTGGCCAGAAAATCTGACTTGACTAAATTATGCTCAGGAGAATTGGCGTTCTGCCGCGGGCCATACTTATTCTTGCCTGGTTCTGATACCCAGTTAAAATTAAACGGAGTATCACCAGCCATTCCTGTTATGGTATGGCAAACTTCACAAGAAACAGATTCATTGGCTCGGGTCCCTTTGGCCGGAACAGCCGGTGGAATATCGCCAGCTAAAAAGGCCAGGGGCGTATGGCAACCATTACAGCCTGCCTTAACACCGGCCACCACCGGGTCCTTTTCTGCTTGAGGAACAGCCAGTTTAAAGTATTCGATTTCATCCCAGTGGTGGGTATAGGCCTGAGACATCATAGCCTGCTTCCATTGCTGATAGATGTCATTATGGCATTGAATTCCGCAGAAAGCCGGAGTCTGATAGTCGCTGTATTTTCTTGAGCCCAGGGCCTCATCTCCAGCCTTTTGCAGGCCGGAGGAAGTTATTAAGCCCAAAGAAATGGCCAGAATCAGGGGCAACCCAACGGCCAGCCATCTGGAGAGTCTGTTCATAACGCCCTCCTTTCTCTTTATATTCCCTATATATCCTATATGTTAAGTAAAGCAAAGCCCTGTGTCAACTTTTAAAAAGTAATTTTTCCAGCCAGAAGGTTTTTAAGGTTCAGACCAGACGCACCGCTTCAAGCCTCCAGAATCAAAACAAATTATAAAAACTTTAGCTGTTTTGAGTTTAAAATTCAGAACATGAGCTAATGGGTTTAAGCCTTAAGTTAGGCCTATTATAGGCTTTTGTCTCCTGAATGACTGTGACGGCAGCCCGATCAGCTTGACTACCTGGATAGACCTACCGCTTTTATTTTTTTTGGCCCCGCTGATAATTTGGCCCTGGGCCAAATTCCACAGAGGGAGTGCTCCTGACCGGCTGCGGGAATAACTCCATTAACTGAAAGACCTCAGCTGGAACTTCAGTGGTCACCTTCAAACCCAGCTGGCGGGCCACATCAACCGAGATCGGAAAATCATGTGTCCAGTGTCCTCTGGTTAAGGCATCAGAAATTCTTTTCCTGTCTTCTTCGGAATAATTATCAGGTAGCAAATCAATAATGCTGTGCTCCAGCTGACTGATAGCTTTTTGAGAAATATCGGCCAGGATCAAAGTCTCATCATCAATTTCAGCTATGGGCTTCTGCCTGAGAACATTGACAATAGAGGGAGCAGGATATTTATCTATTTGCGGATCAACCGGCCCCAGCACCGAATGCTCACCCATGGCTATTTCATCGGCTGCCAGAGCAATTAGAGTTCCACCAGACATAGCATAATGAGGAACATAAACAGTAACTTTTCCTTTGTGGCTCTTAATTGCTTTGGCAATTTGCAGGGCAGCCAGAGCGATTCCGCCTGGCGTATGAAGAATTAAACTGATCGGGGTATCAGGAGCAGTTGTCTGGATCGCCCGGATAACCTTTTCCGAGTCATTAATATCAATATAACGCATGACGGGAAAGCCCAGGATGCTCATTGTTTCCTGACGGTGGATGAGAGTAATAACTCTGGAATTGGTTTTCTTTTCGATGCGGGAGATTACATTCTGGCGCGACGCCTTAAGAAATTCCTGTTTGATGACAGGCTGCAAGGCCGAAATCATAAAGAACAGAATCAGGATATCAAAGAAGACATTCATCGTCCTCTCCTTTTCGTTTGTTTTATGGAATAAATAAGTTCGCCAGAAATTTTATTCATAGCTGATGATTGTATGTTATCAAAAGAACTCCTCTATATCAATCAGACTGATTGAAACCATTCAATCCATATTCAGCCAGCCTTAAAATAATCATAAAGGAAATTTTTTTAATTTAGCGAGGAAATACTTTTCTCTTGAAAGCTCATTTATTTTCATCAACGTCTTAATAAATTCTGGAGACAATGAATTCCTTTTCTCCTGATTCTTTCTCTCTTACCCAGTAAAGGCAGCCATTCATTATTCTGGCCAGAATACGGCTATTGGCAAAATATGGCCCGAGACTGACTGTTTTTACCAGGTCACCTTCAGGACTGATAATGTCATAAAGATATTCACCTTCCTTCTGTCCACGCTCAAAAGTCATGACCAAGAGATACCCGTTGTCATCAGTAAAGAAGGAATAAAAAGGCAGAACATGGTCAGGATAAGTCAGTCTAAAGCCCCACCGCGAAAGGGCCTCCAGCTCATTTTTCATTATCTTTTTATATTCATTAAAGCCGTTAGATTTTTTGAGCGGCCTTGAAATCCTTTTGATTAATTTCCCATTGAGGTCAAAACAAAGAAAGGTGTAGCCTCTTTCCGGGTAGCCTGAATAGATTCTGTCAGCGGAGAGATTGTAAATAATCTGATGGGGAGTAGCTTCTACTGATTTTTGAAGGAAAGGGTTGGCATAGCTCAGGCGATCAAGCTCCCCAATTTTTTTCAGCCCTGAATCATAATGGTTGAGACAAACCAGCCATTCTTTGACCTGAGCCCCAACGATTGATTCCAGACCTATAAAGTGCTGGCCCGGTAAAGGACATAAAGACCCGAGCTCTCCCTCATATCTTGTCTCACTGAGGAGCTCGCCAGCCGGGCTAAAGATGGCCATTTTTCTTGCCCCAGAGTCCTGAATAAAAATATTCCCCTCGCTGGTTAGAAATATTTCATAAGCATTGTCAATTTCGCCTGGGCCCTGTCCCTTCCTGGCAAAACTTCTTATCAGGTGTCCATTTTTATCAATGACAAAGACCTGATCCGACTGGCTTTTGCCATTGATGATATAGATGTTGCCGGCAGAATCAACCGCAAAATTATTGATATCAAAGAGGCCTCGATCAATTAATTCCTTATTTCCTGTATCAATCCTCAGCTTTTCCTCCAGGCGGAAAGATGAATAGATTTTTTTAACATCAGAGAGATTGTCCGCGGAGGCTATCAGTGGACTAAAGACAGGGCAGAAGAAAATAAAGAAAATTATAAGAAAAGTTTTCCCATAAGCGGATATCCTGCGAGGAGAAGATCTTTTTCGCTTCACAGCCACCCTCCTTTTCTGACCAGAATATTACTGCCTAGGTTTTTTTTTATCTTAAGAGACTCAAATCTGTCAAATTTCTCTTTTACGCTTGCCTCAAAACACCTTCCTCTTTTTGCCCGATCTTCATGAATTTTTATGCAAGCCGACCATTTGGAGCAGTTTACCTCTGGCCGTAAAACTGGACTTTCCTCAAGACAGCAAGCCCTGATCATTTTGGAAAGCCCAACTGAAAAGGAATAAAACCTGATCCCGGCTTAAAAATGAGGTAATTCTCTTCTCATATTCACTGGCGACCTACCCCGCCAGCGGCAGGCAGGGATTAATTTTTTTTAGCTAATGGTTGTCACTGCAGAGAACAAGCTTATCTTCGCTGAGCCTGTAACAGCGGCTTTCCTTTTTCGATGGGCAGCAGAGCGGGTCGGTTTCTTTATGAGTCAGTAAATCGAGCCTGATTCTGGCCACCTTAGAGCCGGACCTGGGTGGAAAGATACCCTTGTTTTCTACCTGGAGTTTCTCAATTTTGACGCGGTCCCCAAGATAGATTGAATTGGTCTGAACAATGTCGCGGCCCCGCGACAGCAGAGCTGTTATCTCATAAAATGTGCCACTGCCTCCGCTATTCTGAGCAAGAATAACCACAGCGTCCGGCTCATTATCTCCGTTCAGATCTTTAATGACAAAGGAATCAAGCCGGACCTGCTCATAATCGGGAGGACCTTTTTCATATTCACCGTCATTTAAGGTGACCGTCTCATCCCCAAAGGATAAGTGATAAGAAAAATTTTTGACCTGCTTCTCAGTCAGTCCCTGGGCATCAGCCCGGCTGGTAATAACCAAAAGGCTCAGAGTAAACACAGATAATATTAAATCTATTTTCCCCTTGCCCATGGTTGCCTCCCCTTCATTCATCCGCTCATTACTCGCAAGCCTTTTTGCCTAAAAAAAGCCTGAGCCATCCTTCATGAAATAATTTACCGTAGAAAGAGCGCAGCCGTGCACCCGGCGTCGACTGCTCATCCCCTGCGGACCTCGCTTCCCTGAGGCTCCGGTCAGGCTGACTGCCACACAAGAACCTGGCTGCTACCGTTGCTACCTTCCGGTCCTGGCGGGGTTAACAGCTGGCTCTTTGCGCAGGGCCCAAACCTTCATCGCCCGGAAAAGCGAGCCTGGCCAGAAGACTGACAGCCTTGGCCGGGAATTCAGCCCCACTGGAGCGGGTTGTGGGTACAGGGCACCGCTAGCTCCCCGCTTAGCACGGCTGCCTTAAAATTATAGCATAAAGTCTACAGGAAACCTGACCAGTGCTAATAAAAAAAATTTCGCTTGACTATCAATTTTAATTGAGTTAAAAAATAAGCAAATAAAAAACGGGTTCTTCTCGAACCCAAGGAGGGCAAATATGGGCAAATTAAACACACTGGATTGGATTTGTCTCATTCTGGTCATCATTGGAGGTCTTAACTGGCTGCTGGTAGGTTTGTTCGAATTTAATTTAGTAGCAGGCATTTTTGGAGCCACGTCCACACTGTCCAAAATAGTTTACATTCTGGTTGGCCTCGCCACTCTTTATGTATTGATTCTGCTGGTGCCGAAGATGGGAAAAAGGGCAAAAGCGTAACCCCCCATCTGAATCAAACATTAGAAATTGTCGCTCTGGCCGGCTGAAGCTGGCTTTAAGGCTCTATTCTTGCTGGCAGGCTAAAGCTCAGTGAGATTGGACTAATGGTTTTTGCCTGACAATAAGCCTTATAAGTTGTAGCTCGTACACAAGCAAAGCTTAATTTTGCAGCCAGTTAAAAACTTTCAGCCCCTTAAGGCTGAAGTGAGCTTATTTTTATTTACATCCCTTCCGGGTAAAAGATGGCGTTCAACACAAACTTATAGGTACCATGAGACTGAGCGCGATGTTGAGCTCTGAAACCGACCAGAGCAATATGGCCCAGACCGCTTTTAACATCCACGACAGCTGCTTTCCGGCTAAGATATTCTTCACCCAGTAACCAGCCACTCAGCAAGATGTTATCTTCAGGATAATAAGCCACGACTTTTCTGTTCGTCTTGGAAGAAGTCGGGGCCCAGGTGTCAAGGGCCAGACTCTGATTGAAAAGAGCCGCTGCTTCTTCGCCCAGCCCATAGCCAAGGGGTGTGGTATTATCAACTTTGAGCCTCAGAATAGAGACGGGGCAGAAGAATTTGCTCCGGTCAACACCACTAAGCGAATTTCTGGCCGGAGCACCCAGCTCACTCATGGCCAGCTCGCTGGCCTGATTAAGAGTCACCAGTATTCCACCAGCCTCGACGAAAGCTTTCAGGGCATCAACTCCCTCCTGCCCGATGCCTCCTTCATATTCTGGCGGCATTTGACTGGCAAAGAAACGGGCAAATTCACCGCCGCGCGAAAAACGTCCGGTCTTAATGATCTCGGGATTCTCGCTGGCCAGAATAATGACATCGAAGCTGGCCTTGAGATCGACTTTTTTAGTTTTTGTGCTTTTAAAATCCTGGTTATGAAGAATAGTATAGGTGAAGCCTAAATCATCCAGCATATAACGCGTCCAGCCTTCATCGGCATTACCGCGCCACGACTGATAAATGGCAAGTCTGGGAAATTTAATGGGAGCTTTATCAATAGAGGATATATCAGGAAGAGATTCAATTTTAACTGGCCACTTTTCCAGAAGTCCGGCGAGAGTCCGACTGACAGCTGAAGAATTTTGGATCAAAAAAGCTCCAGCTGGTAGCTCCGCCTGTCCCACTTTAATTCCATTTTTTGCCCGCCACACTTCGGCTTTATTTTTAAGCAGCCCAAAGGTCACGGCATATGTAGCATTAAGTCTGGGATCGAGCACCAGGTAAGCTGAATCAGGTATATTGGTCTTAGGATATTGAACTCTATCCACTTTATCTAGTGGCACTTCAAATGGTTTATCAACCTGGTCGCAGCGGACGCCCATCTGAAGAGGCAGTGTCCAGGCCGCATTATCGTAAGGTGGAACGGGCGGGCCTCCCGGATACTGGCGCAGATCAGGATATTTTTGCCTTTCCAGAAGCGCCCAGGTATAAGCTTTATTGGGCTGGGCAACCAGAACAACAAAAGAACCAGCCGGATAAAACCGGCCATCGGCAATAAAATCCCTGGTAGCCTGATGCACTTCTACTCCGCCCAGCTGCAAAATTTCAATCATCCTGAGTGTGGTAAGATAGTCCGGTTGGTCTTTAGTGATGACAAAGGCATAGGGTTGATTTCTGTCCTTAACTTCGATACTTTGTTTGGACATCAAATAGGAGTTATAAAGAAAATCCTCCTTGTTCAGCCAGGCTGTCTTGACCAGGCTTTTCGACAGAACCAGTTCGTAGTCAACTATATCACGCAGACGCCACCAGCCACCGGGCCAGGGATCAAGGAAATCCATTCTTTTTTCAAAGTATTCCTTCGAAACTTCAGTAGGCTCAATGTAAATTGGTGTGGCCACTCTGACCGAGGCCGCCTCGCTCAACAGGCCGACAACATTATGCAGCCAGGAGGTATCATCACAGGAACCAATCCACCAGCCAGTGTAACTCCGACCGTTAACCACACCTTTATAGCCATGCTTCTGCAAATCATAGGCCATATTAACGCCGCAGAGATTGACGCTCCGCCAGAGCAAGGGCTGGATATTGGGCAGAGGGGGATCCATAAAGGGGGGAACAAAGAGGCGAGCGCCATTAGAGCCCATCTGATGTTCATCTATATGAATTTGAGGAAACCACTCATGGTAGAGCACGCGGGTGACCGCTCTGGTTTCGGCCAGATTCAGCATGAAGAAATCGCGGTTATCATCGTGGCCGGCATAATGATGGTAAAGCCAGGGCATATTGCTCCCTTCGTACTCTGTTCCGAGATACTTACGGTACCAATCGACAACCATCTGCTGGCCATCAGGATTGATAGAAGGACAGAGAAGCACAATAACATCATTGAGGGCTTCCTTTACATCGAAAAAGCCCTGACCGGTGATAAGATCATAAGCCAGCTCCATAGCCATTTGAGAGGCAGCTATTTCGGTCGAATGGATGTTGCAGGTAATAAGCAAAATGGCCTTGCCTTCTTTCGCCAATTGCCTGGCTTGGCCTGACGTGAGTCCGCGGGCCTCCTTTAATCGACGGGCAATTTGGCGGTAGCGATCGACGTTTTTAAGATTATCTTCACTGGAAATAACAGCCATGATCATGTCCTTACCCAGTGTGGTCTGGCCGATGTTGAGCACAGTCAGCCTGGGCGACTCTTTATCTAGTAGCTCAAAATAAGCTTTTATCTGATTGTAATCAGCTAATTTTCTATCCTCGCCAACTCTGAAACCCAGAAATTTATCAGGCGGCGTCTGAGCTGAAAGAAAAGATGGCATCATTGCTGTAAAAATTAATAAAGTTAAAACCAATACTGGCTTTAAAGGGCGAAAATCTCTATCAGGCATGACCTCCTCCTAACTTCGGATTAATAACTTTTTACTACTCCAGCCAGGGCAAGTCAACCAAAATGGGATCGGGCCAGCCGATATCTTTTATTATCATTTAGTTTTCAAACTCTTGGAAAATGCTGAAAACATCAAAACAACATTCATGCTTAATATTCCGGTCAGTCAATTAATGTTTTTCAGTGCTAGGGAAAGACTTAAAATCAGCAATGCAATCTTCTGCAGGCTAATCGGATCCGACAGGTCAAGCCTTCGGCTCCCTCTCTACCCTCTGCTCCCGGTTATAGAACACAGGCGAGAAACACATAAAGAAAAAATAAAAATGTCTAAGATTAAGATAAGATAAGAAGAGAAAGAAATATAAAAATGCTAATTGCTAAGGCCAAAGCGAAGGGGTATACAAAGCAATAAAGAGCGTAAAAATCGAAAGATACGACAATAATATTTATTAGCAGTTAATCAAAGCTCTTGGAATCAAAAGACAGAGAGATCTCCTTCTATATTTGCTAAGTTCTTGATAATTAAGATAATGCGCCGGCCCGACCCCATTAATCGCGGGAATTGCGGATGAGTATCATTCGCAGCAGCTGAATAGCAGCCATCGCGGTAGAAGCCACATAAGTCATAGCTGCCGCTTTAAGCACACTTCTTGCCCCATCAATCTCCTTGGCATTCAGAAAGCCTCTTTCCTGAAGAATGACCAGGGCCCGGTGGGAAGCATTAAATTCGACGGGCAGAGTGATTACGGTAAAAAGAACAGCTGCGCTGAAAAGCAGAATACCGATGTCCATCAGGATACTCGGGCCATGTCCGCTAAAAAGCAGGCCGATAAAAAAAAGTGGAAAGGCCAGGTTCGAGCCCAGACTGGCCACCGGGTAAATAAGATTCCTCAAAGCCAGAAAAGCATAGCCCTGAGCATGCTGGATAGCATGACCGGCTTCATGGGCAGCTACTCCCAGAGCGGCGATCGACGAACTATCATAAACATCTTCAGATAAACGAAGCACTCTGGCTTTCGGATCATAATGGTCAGTCAAATGGCCCCGGGTTTTTTCTATCCTGACTCCATTAGCCGGACTGTATTTTAAAATTTCACCAACCGCTTCAGCCGCGGTCAGTCTTGAAGAAGAAACAACCTGGCTGAATCGGGAAAAGGTCGATTTAACCTTGTTCTGGGCATAAATAGCGAAAATAAAAACAGGTATCAGCAGCCAGATCGTGTAATCAAAATAGAACATTTCTTTTCCTCCATATTTTATATTTTACCTGAAAAATACCGGGCGGTAAATATACGCTGTTCAGGGATAATTAAAGTCTTCTTTTCAGATCAGGAATAAATATCCTCTCCCGGCCAGCCGTCTTATCCAGCCGGGTTGGACCCGCCTGACAACTTCATCAAACCCGCCACTGCCCCAGTTCTTTTGACCGTGCTTCATCCAGATTTAATCTGGTAACTTACGGCTGCAATACCTTGATGGCCTCATCAATGTTAGACACATCCAGAACGACGGAAATGGTGTTGGCTACCTGGCTCAGCGTTCCATAGCAATATTCAACATTGATTCCCTCGTCACCGATTTTTGTCACCACCTCAGCTAAGGCCCCGGGCTTATTTTCCAGGTGAACAAGCAAAACATCACGGAGTTCGGTCGTATAATTCAGTTTGCTCAGGATTTTGATGGCTTTATTAAGATTCTTTACATAAATTTTGGCTGTATCCTGGAAAACGCCAATTGCTTCGACATTGATCTCATTTTCAGCCAGCTGGCTCAGCATCTCTCCCAGGACCGATGGCTTATTTTCCAGAATAACAAAGATTTCAGTAATTCTTTCAAATTCCATGGACGCCTCCCCTATCCCAGATTTTTGCCGCGATCATGGTCACTATAATCAAAAATCGCACTTATATCTATTTATTAGCTGATTAAAAAAGTTTTTTCAACTGATATTTTCAGCACCCAGGTCACTGCTTCCCCGGCTATTCACAGCCGGCAGTCTGTGATCCTAGCTCTTGATCTCTGTCAAAAGATTTTACCCGGGTTGAGGATACCCAGAGGATCAGCCGCCTGCTTGATTTTCTTCATGAGGTCAATCTGGCCAGCCTCCATGGTCAAAGGGAAATAATTCTTTTTATAAAGGCCAATGCCGTGCTCGCCCGAGATAACTCCGCCTCGACTGGCTGCATCCTGGAACAGCTCCTGCCTGGCCTTTTCCAGTTTATCTTTTATCTCCTCGACATTAATCGGCACCATCTGGCCATTCTCATATTTGGCTTTCATCAGATGGGTGTGGACATTGCCATCGCCGGCATGCCCGAAAACCGGCAGCCATAAGCCGTATTTTTGAGCTACTTCATGAATTTTCCTGACATGCCCGGCTATTTCCGAGCGGGGTACACTGGTATCCAGGATGTCAACCGTCTCCTTTTTTATAGCTTCATAAATCTCAGAGCGGATTTTCAAAACTTCATCCTGTTTAGCTGCCGTATCAGCTACAAAAACATCCAGGGCTCCATTTTCAAGCACAATATCAGCTATCTCGTCTGTCATTTTCCCCAGATCATCTTCCGAGCCAGCATCAACAATGATCATCAGGTGCATGTCTCCCGAATGAGTTGGCCAGTTCAAATTAAGATGTCGTTCACTGAGGCTGATCACATCCAGGCCTGCAAATTCGACCGCCATGGGCAGAATACCCCTATCAAAAATAAGCGGCACATTATCTATAGCCTGTTCAATGCTATTAAAAGGAATGACCATCGTCCGCAGAAAAATCGGTTTGCTCATCACCTGAATAATGGCTCTGGTGATCACTCCCAGTGTCCCCTCGGAGCCAATAAACAAATTCACCAGGTTATAACCAGACGAATTTTTGATAAGCTTACCGCCGGGATGGATGACCTGCCCATCGGCCAGGACGACTTCCAGCCCCCTGACATAATTGCGTATTCCGCCGTATTTTACCGCCCGGCTGCCTCCGGCATTAGTGGCGATCATTCCCCCGAACATAGCCCCTTCATCTCCGGGATGAGGCGGAAAATAAAATCCCTGCTTTTCGACCTGGGTAATAAACTCGCCCAGGGTTAACCCGGCCTCGACCACCGCCACCTGATTTTTCCGGTCAAGCTCTAAGAACTTATTCATCCTCTGGAGGCTCAACACCAGGCCTCCATAAATCGGCACACAGCCCCCGGCCAGGCCGGTTCCGCCACCCCGCGGGGTAACGGGCAGCCGGTGCTCGCTGGCCAGCTTTAAAATAGCAGAAACTTCTTCGACCTCCCCCGGTCTGACGACTACCTCCGGCTGACAGCCCTCCTGGCGGCAAACATACTCATCATTAGCATAGACACAGACTTCCTCCGGAGAAGTAATCACGTTATTAGCGCCGACTATTGATTTCAGCTGACTGAGGATTTCCTCGTTGATCTTCCCATACATGACTGACCTGCCTTTTAAATAAAATAATTGCTTCAAACAGCAAACAAGTATACCGCTATTCTACATTTTTTTGATTCAGACTGGATAGCCATTTCTAATCTTTACTATTCCTATCTAAATTATATCCTTTCGGCTAAGTCCGGTCATCTGCCGCTTCAGAGTTCAGGTTAGCAAAGACTTGACTGCCGCGGCTATAGCCCCAGCATCTATTCCATATTTAGCCATGAGCTCTTCGGGGCGTCCTGAGCGGGGAATATCTCTAATACAAAGATGTTTCCAGAGCTTTTTCTCAGGCAGGATGAGAGCCACGGCTGTACCCAGCCCACCCTGTTCGAAATGATCTTCAACGACCACCACCCGACCGCCTGTCTCACGGGCTGATTTGACAATTGTCTCAGCATCAAGAGGTTTAACCGAGTAAGCATCTATGACTCTTATCCTTATCCCTTCCTTTTCGAGAAGCTCGGCTGCTCGGAGTGCTTCATGGACGGTAATACCAGCAGCAATCACTGTGGCTGCATCCTGCTCACTCTTCTTGACCACCTTGGATCCACCAATCGGGAATTCCTCCTCAGGCGCATACAGAATAGGCGTGGCTGGCCTGGTAGTCCGAATATAAACCATTCCTCTGTGCCTGGCTGCTTCTTTAACGCATTTTTCAGTTGATACACCATCAGAAGGATAAAGCACAGTACAACCCGGGATAGGCAGGAACATGGCTAAATCTTCCAGTCCCATCTGAGACGGTCCGTCCTCGCCAATACTAACCCCCACATGAGAACCACACAGCTTGATATTAGAAAAAGAATAAGCAGCCATCCTGATCTGGTCATGAGCCCTGGTCAAAAAGGCGGCAAAAGTAGCGGCAAAAGGCAAAAAGCCTTTAGCCGCCAGCCCGATAGCCAGGCCAATCATATTCTGTTCGGCTATGTACGATTCAAAAGCGCGGTTGGGAAAGGCAGAAAAAAACTTATCCGTATAAGTTGAATTTTTCACATCACCATCAATGACCACCACCCGGTCGTTTACCCGACCTAGTTTTTCCAGAGCCAGGCCATAGGCCAGTCTGGTAGCGGTTTTATCTTTATAGGACGAGAGCTCAAATTCAAAGCTGTCTTTCCATTTTGGCCCCTGGACTTTAGGGCGGCTTCGAACATATTTTTTAGCATTAACTTCCGGCATAGGACCGAGCTCAGCCAAGGCCTTTTCCAGCTCTTCGGGCTTAAGGGGCTTACCATGCCAGCCATTTTTATCTTCAATAAATGAAACTCCCTTGCCTTTGACCGTCCTGGCTAAAATTACCTTCGGCTTCGGTCCGAGACGGGCTTTGGCCAGAACTTCAAGTAGCTTTTCAATTTTGTGGCCATCAACCTGATAAACATCCCAGCCGAAAGCCTTAAACTTTTTAGCATAGGCTTTCAGGTCATGCTGGTGCATGGTCGGCTCGGATTGACCCAGCCGATTAACATCGACAATCGCCACCAGGTTTCCCAGTTTAAACTCGCGTCCGGCATTAGCCGCTTCCCAGACTGCCCCCTCGGCGCACTCGCCATCACCCAGCAGAACAAAAGTCCTGGCTTTGACTCCGGCCAGTTTTTGAGCCAGAGCCAGCCCGACTCCGATCGACAACCCCTGGCCAAGAGAACCGGTAGCAGCTTTGACCCAGGGCATCCGGGGCGTAGGGTGCCCTTCCAGAACGCTGTCAATTTTTCTTAAATTGAGTAGCTCCTCCTCTGGAATAATCCCAGCCTCGGCATAAGCCGCCCAGAGAATAGGGGCGGCATGTCCTTTGGACAGAACAAATTCATCATTTTCCCAGGCCTCAGGGTCGTTGGGATTATAACGCATTTCATGGAAAAAAAGGCAGGCCATGATCTCGGCACAGGACAGACAGGTAGAAGGATGGCCAGAGCCAGCGGCCGTGGTCATCTGCAGCGAATGAATTCTAAGACGTTGGGCAATTTTTTCTAAGATAGAAACTGACGACATTTTTTAACTCCCGACAAAAATTAGCTTCTATTATATGGTTAATAAAGGCCACTCTCAAGAGATGAATTTTTCCTTTTCATGTTTTCAGGCAACCAGGTTAGGCCGGCTCCCATTTTGAATGCTGTCCTGCCATCCAGCCGGAACCTTTTAAAAACTTTTTATTCCCCCATATGAGCCAGGAGGCCCTTAACCTTGACCGCTTTAAACATACGGAAAAAGAACAGGAGAACCAGGACCAGATAAATAAAGTTCAAAATCATGGCTCTGGCCAGATAGCCGGCGGGAAAACTCTGGCCCATGATCACTGCCCGCATGCCTTCAAAGACATAGGAAGCAGGAACATAGCGGGCAATTACCTGAAGAAAATGGGGCAGGACTGAAACCGGATAAAAAACGGCTGAAACCGGCTGGAAGAGGAGGGCAATTCCCCACGCTAAGACTTCTGCCTGCTGGCCAAATCTAAGTATAAAAGCGGTGGTCAGAATGCCAATTGACCAGCCCATGATAATCAGATTAATCATGAAAGGCAAAAGATGAAGCCCGATAATAAAAAGGTTAAAAGAGTAAAGCAGCCAGGCCAGAAGCGAACTGACCAGAAAAACTACTACTACTTTAAACAGCGAAACCAGCATCAGGGAAACAAGATATTCACTGATGGTCAGCGGGCTGACAAAAAGATTAAGAAAATTTCTGGCCCAGACCTCTTCCAGAAAAGAGACTGAAATCCCCTGCTGGGAGCGGAAAAGAATATCCCAGAGAATCAGAGCGCCGAGGAAAATACCCAGGAAATTGGGTGTGGACTGACCTTCAGCAGAAAGTTTCGTAATATAAACACTGACAAAGCCCCAGAGGAGAAGATCGAGCAATGGCCAGTAAACTATTTCAATTAACCTGGTAAAACTATGGCGATAGAGATAAGTATGGCGGAGAAACATAGCTGAGATGCGGCGGAAGCTCATACTTCAACCTCCCGGGCAATTTTTAAAAAGACCTCTTCCAGATTTTCGCCGCGAAAATGTCTGACCACCTCAGTCGGTGTCCCCCGGGCAATAATTTCGCCGCGGTGTAGAAACAGCAAATGGTCAGAAATAGCCTCCATTTCCTTCATATTATGAGAAGTATAAAGAATGGCCATATTTTTTGTCTTCTTGACCTCTATCAGATAGTTTCTGGTCCGATCGGCAATATCAGGATCCAGGCTGGCTGTCGGTTCATCCAGAAGTAAGATTTCAGGGTCATTGATAAAAGCCTTGGCCAGGTTTAATCTCGTCATCTGGCCGGAAGAAAGTGTTCTGACTGCTTTATTGGCTGAATCCTTCAAATCAAATTGTTCAATCAGGGCGTCTATTTTCTGCCGTGGTTTTTTGACGCCATAAAGCCCGGCAAAAACCATCAAGGATTCTCGCACCTTGAGTGAATAAGGCATGGCCACATAAGTCGAGGAAAAATTCATCCTGCTCAAAATCTTTTCTCTCTGTCTCGACTTTTCCGGGTTCAACCCGAATATTCTTATGTCACCGGAGGTGGGCAGCGTTAAGCCAAGTAACATATGAATGATGGTGGTCTTACCCGCACCGTTAGGACCAAGGAGGCCAAGAATTTCGCCACGATAAAGCTCAAAGCTAACTTCTTTAACTGCCTGAAAAGAATTAAATGATTTTGATAATTTGTTTACTTCTAGCACTGGTGAACTTTCGAGTTTCACTTTTAACCTCCGGCTGGACAGCCCGATTGATAGTGGCGAGTAAAAATGTAGTTATATTATAGCGAAATAATAGGGATTTGTCTAATCGACTGATGCCAGCTCATTTGTTTTATTTACAATATCTTAGCAACCAGTACTCCATAGTGTAAGTAGTGACTGAAGTCCAGACCTAGAAGGGGGTCAGTTTCGCCACCAGTTACTCTTCAGGTTTGCCCTTTCCACGTCTGGTTCTCCGGACCTCTCCGGTTATACCAAAAGGAAGGAGTCTTTCGAAAAACTCCTGATTTTGACGCTTCCTCCAGCAGAACAACAGTCTTTTAAGGGCCCGGTGAGAAATGTCTCCAGAGTTCGTAAGCAATTCAAAGAAAGTGGCTCTCTCCTCATAATTTATTTATTGTCAATGAACTTCAGACGGGAGAGACTCATTTAAAATCTGACACGAGGCAGAAATATCTTTTCATAAAGAGCCAGAGCGTAGCTATCAGTCATACCAGCTACAAAATCGGCTACCCTTCTTTCCAGTGGATCTCCCCTGGGGTAATCTTTAACTCCATCATCGGGATTTTTGAGCAAATATTCATACAGTTCCTTGACTACCTTCCTGGTTTTATTCAGCTCTTCCCGGGCTTCAGAATTGAGGTAGACCCGATCGTAAAGAAAATTCCTCAGGTCGAGCAAGGCCTGATAAATTTTATGACTCATGGCAATTCGTTCCAGTCCAACTTTCAGGCTGGTTTCGACCACATCGGTAACCAGACGATCGATCCTGGTAGCATGAAGTTTGCCCAGTGTTTCAGTAATTTTAGAGGGGATATCTTCCTCTCTGATAATGCCGGCGCGAAGGGCGTCATCAATATCATGGTTGACATAGGCAATAACGTCTGAAACCCGGACAATCTGCCCCTCGAGCGTGGCCGGCCTGCCTTCCGGGTCATCATTCAATATTTCTCCCCGCCCTTTGGAATGTCTCAGGATTCCATCGCGGACCTCAAAAGTCAGATTAAGACCTTTGCCTTCATATTCGAGTTTATCAACTACCCTCAGACTTTGCTCTGAATGACGAAAGCCATCGGGCAAAAGCTCATTTAAGATTTCTTCTCCAGCATGTCCAAAAGGCGTGTGCCCGAGGTCATGGCCCAGGGCAATAGCTTCAGTCAGATCTTCATTCAGACGAAGAGAACGGGCAATGGTGCGGGCAATCTGGGACACTTCCAGCGTATGTGTTAATCTCGTGCGGAAATGATCGCCAAAAGGTGACAGAAAGACCTGGGTCTTATGTTTTAATCGGCGAAATGATTTCGAGTGGATAATTCTATCCCGGTCCCGCTGAAAAGCAGTTCGCAGAGGATGAGGTTGTTCCGGCCTCAGCCTGCCCTGGCTGGCCGTACTCAGGCAGGCTTGAGGAGAAAGAACTTTCCTTTCCAGCTCCTCGATTTGTTCTCTTATATTCGCCAACCTGCTGCCTCCATTTCCGGGCTGTTTTCCCCGTCTATTTTTTGGACAGAAAGTTTTTTGTTTTGTTTTTTAATTTTATCTCATCTTAAAACTAAAATCACCACCTGTCCAGACACCCGGCGGCCCAGCATGTCGTGACCAAACCTCCTTACTCCCCCATCTACTACGGATACCAGGCCTTAACCTGATTAAGTTTCTGCCTTGACCATTCCTCCGACAAAGTAGTATGGTGGAAAGAGGTTTTTTATTTCATTCAAGCTCTGAATTTTAATTGAGGAGAAATAGATGATTGGAACTATTAAAGCTAAAATGCAGCCGCTGGGCAGAGTTTTGTCCCTGCTGTTTGTTTCTGTGTTACTCACCTGGCTGTGCTTGGTACCTTTACTTCAGGCCAGCCCGGAACAGGAAGCGGTTAAGCCGCTTGCTCCCCGGCCACTGGAAATTAAAGACATTCTGGCCTGGAAAAGTATCAGTTCGGCTCAGATATCAGCCGATGGGAAATGGTTTGCCTATTCGCTGACCCCAAATGAAGGCGATAGTGAACTGGTTATCAAAGAGGTTGATGGAACCAGAGAATACCGTTTTAGCCTGGGTGAGGCCCCCAGAAATCTCTATGATCTTATTATCATATCAGATGACTCCCGCCGGGTGGCTTTTATGTCTTACCCCTCTTTTGAAGAAACTAAGAAACTGCGCAAAGATAAAAAAAGGATTGAGCCCAGAGCTTCCCTGGTAGAGCTAACTACCGGTCAGAAAACAGACTGGCCCGGCGTGCGGAAAATCGCCTTTTCCGGAGAAAGTTCGCACTATCTCGCTGTCCATCGTTTGGCTCCAGAAAGTCAGGAAAAAGATAAGGACCGATGGGCAGGTTCAGACCTGGTTTTACTAAATCTCCAGTCAGGTCAGGAAATGAGCCTGGGCAACATCTCTGAATTTGCTTTTAATCGCTCTGGTGATTGGCTGGCTCTGGTAGTTGATGCCCGGGATATGGCCGGTAATGGATTAATGCTCAGAAACCTTGGAAGCAACGAACTTCAGGCCCTTGATTCCGGTCATTTCTTTTACAAAAATCTTAAGTGGGATGATAAAGGCCAGGCCCTGTCAGTACTTAAAGGCCGCCAGGATGACAGGTACGAAGACAAACTTTACGGTTTGCTGGCTTTTAAATTTGAAAAAAATTCAAAGCAGCCACAAAAAATTGAATATGAACCAGAAAAAGATAATACCTTTCCGGCTGGCTTTACCCTCAGCCCGGATTTTACCCCTTACTGGCTGGACGATTATCAAGCTCTGGCTTTCGGCATAAAGCAGCCTAAGGCCAAATCCTCGTCCTCTGCTTCCCCGGAGAAAAAAGAGCTGTCAGAGAAAGAGGGCTCTCCCGCTGTCAGACCTGATGATATTGATGAGAGCGACCTGCCCGACCTTATCCTCTGGCACTGGCAGGATCCCAGACTCCAATCCCAGCAACAGGTTGAAGAAGTCCGGGACTCCACCTTCAGCTATTTGTCCCTTTATCGCCCGCTGGAAAAAAAGTTTGTTCGCCTGGCTGATGATAATCTACGCCGTATAACCCTGGGCAGGCTATCTGATCTGGCCATTGGCCGTGATCAATCCCCCTATGAACTGGAATTCAGCCTGACCGGCGCCAGTTATCAGGACATTTATGTGGTTAACCTCAAGACTGGAGAAAGAAAACTGGCTCTCAAGAAAAACCGCTGGTCGTTCGGTCTTTCTCCTGATGCGCAGTATTTGCTTTACTATCAGGACGGGCAATTTTTTAGCTATGAACTCGCTACTGGCCGAAGTTTTAACCTGACGGCTGGACTGCCCGCCTCTTTTGTGGATGAAGATGATGATCACAATGTAAAATTGCCTCCTGATATGCCTTTCGGTTGGTCAAAAGATAGTCGCTATGTCCTTCTCTACGATGGCTGGGATATCTGGCAGGTAGAAGCCCGCGGCCAGAAGGGCTTTAACCTGACCGGGAATGGTGTTAAGGATCAGATCCGCTACCAGCGGCGCTTTGTTCTTGACCAGGAAGAAAAGGGTATTGATCTCAGCCAGCCGCAATATTTTCTGACTTATGGCGAATGGAACAAAAAACAGGGCCTAGCCAGAATTGAAGCCGCCAGAAAAATGGTTAAGCTGCTATTCTTCGAAGATGCCCAGTTTAACCGTCTGCTGAAGGCTAAAAAGGCTGATCGCTATTTTTTCACCCGAGAAACCGATCGCGATTTTCCCGACTTTTATGCGGCTGATGCTTTCCTCCAAAAAAGCACCAGAATAACCGAAGCTAATCCTCAGCAGAAAGAGTTTCTCTGGTCAGCCGGGGTGCGGCTTATTGATTACGTTAGTGCCAAGGGTAAAAAGCTTCAGGCTGCTCTCTTTCTGCCTGCTGGCTACGAGCAGGGCAAAAAATATCCGACTGTAGTTTATATTTATGAACGACTGTCGCAGAACCTGAACCGCTATTTTCTTCCTACCGCTAATGGTTTCAATAAATCCTATTACACCAGCCATGGCTATGCAGTCCTGATGCCTGATATAACTTACGTCCTGAACGATCCAGGGATGTCAGCGGTCTGGTGCGTTCTGCCGGCTCTTCAAGCAGCTATCGATTCCGGGGTGGTTGATGGTGAAAGAGTTGGACTTCAGGGTCATTCCTGGGGCGGGTACCAGACAGCTTTTCTTATCACCCAGACTGAAGCTTTTCGGGCAGCCGCTGCCGGCGCCCCACTAACCAACATGATTTCCATGTACAGCTCGATTTACTGGAATACGGGCACAGCCAACCAGCCAATTTTTGAAAGCAGCCAGGGCCGCTTCACCACTGGCTACTGGGAAAATCCAGAAGCCTATATCCGAAATTCTCCCGTCTTTCACGCCCAGAAAGTGAAAACCCCTCTTTTACTCCTTCACAATGATAAAGACGGAGCAGTTGATTTTAATCAGGGAATTGAGTATTACAACACCCTGCGGCGACTGAAAAAGCCAGTGGTCATGCTGGAATATGTCGGCGAGAACCACGGCCTGCAAAAGCCGGCTAATCAGAAGGACTATACAGTCCGGATGAAAGAATTTTTCGACCATCACCTGATGAACAAACCAGCTCCTGAGTGGTGGGAAAAAGGCCTACCCTACCTGAAGCTCAAGGATCATCTGAAAGAGCGGGTGAAGCAGCTCAAAAATAACAGCGGTAACAGATAAAGGCAGGAGAACAAATTAAAAATAATAAATTAAAAATAGTAGCTTAAAAAATCTGGAAAAAATTGAAAAGATTGCATGAAATTCAGCTGGCTCTGCTTATCATCAAGGTGTAAATTAATTTCGGGGATTGATATCCTGGTAATAGGTAAAGCGATCACAGGAGGGAAATATGACCTACTCCCATTCGGCACTCGAAACTTATGAGACCTGCCCGAGAAAATATAAATTCTCCTATCGGGATCATCTGGTGCCGGAGGAAGAAGGCATCGAAGCTTTTCTAGGCAGCTGCTTTCATGAAGCCATGGAGAAACTTTATAGAGAATTGCCGTTCCGGACAATGAGCCTGGAAGAGCTTAAAGTCTATTATCAAGATACCTGGCAGAAGAATTTCAAGGAGAAGAAGGAGAAACTAAAGATAACCGAACCTGGCCGGACAGCAGAAGATTATTTTCGCCTTGGCCTGAAATTTCTGGAGGACTATTATCGGCACTATTATCCTTTTAACCAGAACCGAATTCTCGGGCTGGAGGAAAAGCTGGAAATTGACCTATTTGGCGACGGGCGCTACCGTTTAATAGGTTTTGCCGACCGTATTGATCAAACAACGGACGGCGTTATTGAAATTCATGATTACAAAACGGGTTCAAAGTTACCGCCCCAGGAAGCAGCCGAGACAGATCGTCAGCTGGCTCTCTATCAGCTGGGCATCAAGCAAAAATGGCCCTGGGCAGAGAGGTTCAAACTGGTCTGGCACCATGTGGCTTTTGACCTGGAAATTTCTTCGACCAGAACTCCAGAACAGCTGGAGGAGCTGAAAAGGAGAATCGCTGAACTTATAGACAGAATAGAAGCTGACCGGGAATTCGAGCCGCGGGAGGGTGCACTCTGTGACTGGTGTGGTTACTGGTCCTATTGCCCCTTAAAAAAACACGCCGTCAAATTGCAAAAACTGCCTGCCAATGAATATCTTCAAGAAGAAGCAGTTGTACTGGTTGATAAATATATGACCTATCTCGACCAGAAAAAACAGGCCGAAGAAGAGCTCGACAAACTGAAGGAAGCAATAATTAAGTATGCTGATGACCATGACCTGGCCAGAATAAATGGCAGTCGATATTCCCTGACTCTGACCAGGAAAGATATCATCAGATTTCCCTCCAGAGGTCAGGCAGAAAGGCAAAAACTGGAAGATATTCTAAGAGAAGCTGGCCTGTGGTCAGCTCTGAGCAGCCTTGACCTCAATAGCCTGGAAAAAGCTATCCTGGAAGAAACCTTAGGCCCGGATGTGCTGAAAAAAATTAGAGACCTGGTCTCAAAGGAAAAATTGATTATGCTCAGACCTGGCAAAAAGCCAGACAACAAGGATTAAACCTGGATTTAATTGCCGGCAGTTCCGGTTACTGAACCGTTAATCTGTCCGCTCAATTGCCTTCTCTCAACTGTTTTCGTCACTGCTTTGAAGTCCGTTTTAATGACAGGAATATAATTATTTTGATATCCTTCCGGTTCCTGGTTCAGACCTCTTCCTTTATTTCTTTTAGATTTTCATTCCACTCTGGCTTGGGACCTCTCAGATAAGAAATAAAAGCGGCAATGATGGTAATAATCATGGAAATCAGAAAGGCCTGCCTGGCACCAGAAATAAATTCACTGACAGCCAGACGGGCTGTGCCGGCCCGCCGACCTGCAAACAAATCTTGAATGGACTGGATATTTATGCTCGAAGAAACAATAGCCATGGAAAGAGCAATACTGATGACCTGGCCGGCGTTGTTCATCATGGTTCTCGTTCCAGCCGCTATTCCTCGCCTTTCGGGGGGCACTGAACCCATTATTTCGCTGGTGTTGGGCGAATTAAACATGCCTGAACCGATACCCATAATGACCATCCAGACAACCAGTTCGCTGAGCGAAGTCTGGGGCGAAATCCCGATAAAGCCCAGCAGACCAAAAGCTGAGATTAAGAGTCCCAGTGAAGTTAAACCCCTGGCCCCGTATTTATCGGAGAGGGAGCCGCTGATCGGGGAGACTATCATCATCGACACGGCAAATGGAGCCAGGAAAATTCCGGCTCGTAAAGGATCAAAACCCTTAACCCCCTGAAAGTAAAAAATTAGCAGGAAAGTAACTGCACCTCTGGCTATACCGTTGAGCAAAATGCTGCTGTAAGCAAAAGCCAGGATTCTGGTTTTAAACAGTCTTAAATCGAGCATAGGCTGCTCGGCATTGTTTTCCACATAAACGAAAGCCACCATAATCAGGACTGAAATGGCAAATAACAGAATAACCCGCAGGCTGGTCCAGCCAGAAAAGCCGCCGAAAGATAAAGCTACCAGAAAAAGCAGCAAACCAGACGTAAATAGAATAGTCCCGGCCCAGTCAAATTTTTGACCACGTGGTATTTTAGCCAGCTCTTTTAGCTGAATAGCCGCCCAGATGGTGCCTGCAATTCCAACCGGTACATTGACATAAAAGATATAGCGCCAGCCCAGATGAGAAAGAAAACCGCCCAGAATCGGTCCAATAACTGAGGCAATGCTGATGACCATACTGTTTATGCCCAGAGCTTTGCCCAGTTCATTCTTGGGGAAAGCATCAGTTACAATAGCCGTGCTATTGGCAATCATCAGCGAACCGCCAACTGACTGTATTAATCTGAAAATTAAAAGCTGCTCACCAGTCTTGGACATTCCGCATAAAAGCGAGGTCAGTGTGAAAAGAGCAAAGCCAGAGACATATAGCTTTTTCCGGCCAAACATATCGGCTACCCGGCCGATGGAAGGCACAAGAATAGTCAGGCAAAGCATATAGCCCATGACTATCCACATAATGACAGAAAAGCTGGTATTCAAGCTTCTCATAATATCGGGCAGAGAAATCATCAGCATACTGCCACTTAAAACAGAAAAAAGCGCACCGAGAGTTGTGCAGGATAAAGCGATCCATTTATATTCAATCTTTTTCATCTGGTCTCTTCCTTTCTAACCTTCTCTTCCAGGCTGCTCAACCGCATCAGCAGATCCTCAAATTTTTTTCTGGTAACCAGCAGCTGGCTGACCTTTTCCTCAATTAATTTAATTTGCCTCCTGATCATTTCGATGTAACTGTTGATGGTAGCCAGGCTGGCCGTCTCCTCGGAAAGAATATTTTCTACTTCCTGATCTAATTCCAGGGCTTGCTTGATCTCAGCCAGGCTAAAAGCCAGAGATTTCTTCAGAGAGACTATCCTTTTAATCTTTTCTATATCTTCCTCAGTATAAAGCCGATAGGCGGATTCCGCTCTCCGGGGGCGAATGAGATTTAAATCCTCATAATATCGGATGGCCCTTTTAGTCAGGCCAGTCAGATTAGAAACCTGTTCAATTTTATAAAGCTTATCGCTCATGGTACCACCATAATTTTATTGGATTTTACACTCGATTAACATTAACGTCAAGGTTAACCCTTAAAAAACTACCCTGTTCCGAATGAAAGGCGGAGCATCTGTCTTATTGACAAAAAGGCTCTCTAACTTTGAGCCAATCAAATAACCATACTGGGAATTAAAGTTTCTAACAGTTATTATTGAATTAAGTCAAAGCCCGAGTCACAATAGAAGAAGTTGAGTGAATTAAAAGCTTTAAGTATAATGTTTGGTCTTAAAGCAATATCGGTATTGGCCGGCTAAGCGATGATGATGACTGATAGCCTGGATTATATTCGTCAGAATGTCAGAGCTATTTGGCAGGAACTCCCGCCTTCGGTTGAGCTGGTGGCTGCAGCCAAACAACAGACGCCAGAAAAAATAATGGCCGCTATTGAGGCAGGCGTAAAGATTATTGGTGAAAATTACGTCCAGGAAGCGCTGGCTGCTTACCAGATCATAGGCCAACGGGTCAGCTGGTCTTTTATTGGCCATCTTCAGAAAAATAAGATAAAAAAGGCAGTGGAGATTTTTGACATAATAGAGACGGTGGATTCAATTGAACTGGCTGAAGAAATCAGCAGGAGAGCTGCCGCCAGGGGAAAGGTCATGCCCGTCCTGCTTGAGGTAAACTCGGGGCGTGAACCTCAAAAGTTCGGTGTCTTCCCGGAAAAAGTAGAAGAGCTGGCCCGATCGATAGCCGGGCTGCCTAACCTGATGCTCTCGGGGCTGATGACCATGGGTCCAGCCGAAGGTGACCCGGAAGCAGCCAGACCTTATTTTCGCCTGACCAGGCAGTTGTTTGATTATCTCCAGAAACTCAACTTGCCTGGGGCTAATATCCATATTCTCTCCATGGGTATGACCAATTCCTACCGGGTAGCCATAGAGGAGGGAGCAACGAGAGTTCGCCTGGGAACCAGAATTTTTGGTCCACGTCAGTAGATCTCGTGATACATTCGTTTAATTTTGATAATCTTTTAATAATTAAATGAGCTGAGAGGTGCCGGATGAAGAACAGGTGGTTGGTTGTCATTGGAGCTATTATTATTCAGATTAGCCTGGGAGCTGTTTACATCTGGAGCGTTTTTCAAGCTCCGCTGCTGACTTATTTTCCAGCCTGGACTGAAAGCCAGGTAACCCTGCCGGCTCAGATTATCCTGGCCTGCTTTGCTCTGGCCGTCATTATAGCCGGACGTATTCAGGATAAAGTTGGACCACGGCCGGTGGCTATAGCTGGTGGGTTAATGCTGGCTGCCGGTTTAATGCTGGCCAGTCTGACCTCTCATTTGCCGCCCGATAAAGCTCTCTCCTGGTTGATAGTCACCTATTCGGTTATTGGCGGTCTCGGTATCGGGACTGCTTATGTTTGTCCGATTGCCACCTGCGTTAAATGGTTTCCGGACAAAAGAGGTCTGATTACCGGCCTGGCTGTAGCCGGTTTTGGAGCTGGGGCTTTCTTTTTTGCACCTTTAGCTAAGGGGTTAATCGGGGGCGATTACTATCAGCTTTTTGGAAAAAACCTCTTTCCCCTGCCCGCGGCTGGACTGTTTAACACTTTCCTGATTTTTGGCATTATTTTCCTTATCACTGTCGTTGGCGGTGCTTTCTTATTAAAAAATCCGGAACCAGGTTACCGACCGCCTGGCTGGAATCCGCCAGCGGAAGTGACCATTGCCGGCCAATCTAAAGTCAATTACAGTCCTGCTCAGATGTTTCGCACCTGGCAATTCTGGCTTCTCTGGGTTGTTTTTTTGATTGGCTGCGGCAGTGGTTTGATGATCATTATGAAAGCTTCGCCCATCTGGCAATCACTCGCTTTATCCAACTTAAAGGATGGGGCCGGGAACATCAGCCTGGAAAGTATTGCTTCGGCCGGGGCTCTGGCGGTCTCCATCCTGGCCATTTTCAATTCTCTCGGAAGAATTATCTGGGGGAAAATATCGGATATGGCCGGGCGGCGTCCGGCTATGCTGGCCATGTTTTTCATGGAAGGCCTGTGCCTTCTGCTATTACCTCAGATGCAGGGCTTTTCATCTTTTTTAACAGGTATCTCAATTATCGGACTGAGCTTCGGAGGACTACTGGCTGTCTTACCGGCAATTACTGCTGATTTTTTTGGTCTGAAGCACTATGGAGCCAACTATGGCTGGATGTTCAGTGCCTATGGAGCAGGTGGACTGCTCGGCCCTTATCTGGCAGCCAGCCTGATGAAAACTTCAGCCATCGTTAAAGTCAGAGAATTTCGTTCTGGCCAGGAAGGTCTGATTAAAACCCTGGTGGTCGGAGATTACCATCAGGCTTTTATCATAGCCGGTGTACTCTGTCTGCTGGCCGCGGCCGCCATGTTAATCCTAAAACAGCCAGAAGCTAAAGAAAGTCAGCCAGCTTCTCTCTGATTTTTTTATTTTTGCCAAGCCAGGTTTCGATAGCAATTTATCGTCGGGGCTTTTTAGCCAAATAAATCACCAGTCTTATCCTCGCCTTGCTAATTTATAAAATAGTAATCTTGACCTCAAAATCAATTTCCGCTCAGAAAAAATCAATCTTCTGGAGCTTTGAGTGGAGTTGCTTCTTCGTTTTTGTTCTTATCCTCATTTTCCATATTTTCTGGATTTTCCAGCAGCTCAGCTTCAGCCTCAAGCACACCGGTTTCCGGTCCTTCCGGCTGGACCTGCCTTTTGATGGTTTCTATCTGACGCAGGGGTTTCTCCAGTTGATTTTTGCGGGTTGAATTCAGGATCTGAAACTCAGCCTGGGCTTCATCAATCTTTTTGCCCACTCTTTCTAAGGATTTAACAAAGGCCTGCCACTGCTTATAAAATGAATCCAGAAGGTCAAGAATCTGACCGGCAGTGTTTTGCAGGTTGAAGTTCTGCATGGCCTGATGAATGACCGCCAGGACGGCATAGAGGGTAATGGGAGAACAGAGGATTACCTTTTGCCTTAAAGCGTAGTCGAGAAATTCAGGATCACTTTCATGGATAAACGAATAGACCTGTTCATTTGGAATGAAGACCAGGACATAATCAAGAGTATCTCTGTCTATATAATTACGGCTCGTCACCTCTTTTATTCTGGCTCTGGCGTCACGGAGAAAGAACTGGCGATAATTTTCTTTTTCCTTTTCGGACGAGGCTTCCAGATAATGAAGGTAGTTATCCAGCGGGAATTTCACATCCATGTTAATCTTTCGGCCCTGAGGCAGGAAAAAAGTATAATCGGGCCGCGACTCGCCACCCTCACCGCTCACCTGTTTTTTATAGTTAATTCCCTCGACAAAACCCATCATCCGCAGAATGTCCTCGGCCATTCTTTCGCCCCATTGACCGCGGGCTCTGGTATTAGACAGAGCCTGCCGCAGCTCGTTGTTTGTTTCCTGCAGTCTAACCGTCTGCTCCAGGGCGAGACGAAGCTGGTTCTCCAGCTGTCCGAACCTGGCTGCTGCTTCTTTCTCCAGATCTGTAATAAGTGACTGAAATTTGACCAGATCTGTCTTAACCCCTTCCACTGTCTGATCAATCAGCTGTTTTTTACTTTCCAGTTCTTTAGCTCCCATCTGAGTCTGGCGGCTTAAGACTTCATTGGCCAACTTTAAAAACTCATCTGTATTTTTTTTAAGAGCTTCAAAAGAAAGAGAACCGAAAGAGTCACGCACCCGGTTGAGCAATATCTCAAGTTCCTGAGTTTTTTCAGCCTGGGCCTGAGAAACAAGCTGCTGAGCCAGAGCTTTATTCCTCTTTTGATAGAAATAATTAATAACGAGGACAAGAATAGCACCGAACGCAGCTCCCAGAACAAAAGCTAATAACAGATTCATCAAATTTTCTCCCTTTCCCGCCAGGCACACCAAAGTTTTACAGGTTTTCTGCCGGCTCAATTAACAGGTGGGCTGGCCAGGCAAATTGTCTAATCCAGATCTGTCTCCCCTTCCGGGCCTGTTCCGCTCATGGCTCCATAATCATTGTCCAGCCCGGAACCAGAATCATAGTTAGAAAAAGAAGAATCCGAGTCCTCTTCAGCCAACTCCTCCCCAGCTTTTTCTTTTTCGGCTTCAGCCAGAGCTTGATCTATCTCTTCCTCAAAATTGGGACCCAGTTCATCGCCCATTTCGCGACCAAATTTTTTCATCCAGCGGGCCAGGCTTTGCGGATCGTTTTCATCCAGATCTCCTAGCCGGGAAGGATCGGCCAGATGCTCCAGTCGTTCTTCCTCTGATTTCAGCACAGCCACCCTGGAAATTAGCCTGACCAGATCAGTACTACCGCAGTGCTGACAGCGAGCCTCAAACTGGCTTTTTATAGACAGAAGAAGAAAGGATGATTTCTGACCGCATTGACGACAGCGATATTCATAAATTGGCATCGTCACTTCCTCCGTTTCTCACCCTTTTTCTTTTTTATAATTTATAAGAAAAGGGCCTCCAGAGCAAGTCCGGTTCAATAGAAATAATTAATCAATTTAGCCAGGCAGGTCATTGAACTGGTGTTTCTTTTTCTGCCCTAATTTCGAGAACATATTGTTTTAAAGACTCAATAATGTTAGGTGGCAATTCAAAAGCCAGCCTGGGATATTGGGGGAGCAGAACTTCATAAATTACATACTCACCAATTTTCCGGGCCTCAATGGCTCTTTTCAGAACATTTAAATCAGGATAATCCTGGAACTGCTCTGCCGGTTGGCTGCTGAGATAGCCATATTCAGCTGCCAGCGCCTCCTGTTCTTCTCCTGAATAAAGGGCCGAAGAGGCTGGTTTGCCCATGGAGGTAGCATAACCAGGTTCATAGGTCCATAAGGCCTTGGCCATGGCGTAGGCTAGCCAGGCGGGAGCAGCGCTGATCACTACATGATTCTCACCGGTCTTTTCAAGCTTATATTGAGGATTGAAGACCCAGTCCTCGACTCTTAGACCGCAGCTTTTATAAATAAACTCCCTCGATTTTTTCATTCTGGGAATATTTCTATTGAAAATTTGAGCCAGGGTCAGCTCTTCCAGGGCGCGCTCTTCCTCTCCCTTGATAACTAAAGCGTCAGCCAGAAACCAGTGGGCCATATAATCAGCTGGATTAGCGGCCAGAGCCTTTTTATACCACTCCATCGCCTGATCAAAATCCCCTTCGGGCTCATAGGTTTGCCCGATGTAGGTCATGATCACCGCCACTTCTGGCTGGCTGTCCAGGGCTTTAAGGTAATATTCCCTGGCCTGCTGGTCATGGTGATTTCTAAATTCCTGTTCAGCTTTATCCAGCCAGCCCTGGGTCTCTGGCTTTATCTGATATACCTCTAATTTTATTTTTCCATCTTTTTCCTGACGATACCAGTAGTTGGAGGTCAGTCGATCCGAATAATCAGGCGGAGGTATCTTTTCCTCCAGAATCCTGATCTCATACTCAATTTTTGATTCCTGCAGCATTTTCAGAATTTCGAATGGCGTATGGAGTTGTTGCTGACTGAAAGGCAAGTTTAATAAGAATAAAATAATAGCTGACAGAGAAATGGACTGGTTCATTTTATCCTCCCCTTTAGACCTTTTACCCCAGGCGGACAAATAATGTCAAATTGAATGTTCCATGGCATTAAGACACAGTATCCAGAGTTGATGGAAGAGCAAGGAGGTTTAGGGCCGACGTGCTGGACAGCCGGATCCGGGAACAAGTGCCGAGGAGGCAGGCTAGTCGGTTTTTAACGGGACTGACAGACGATTTAATTCAGGCCGCGACTGGCTGTTCTTCCAGCTGGACCAAGCAGAGATATTTTCTCTTCAACCAGCAAAACCACTGCCGGCGCTGTCTACTCCGATATTCTTTTCCTGCTATTCGATGGCCGCTTTCTGTTGATTAACTTTAAAGAAGAAAGCCGGATCAAATTTCGGCCGCCGCTCAAAAGTATAAAGACCATTGACTTCCTGTTCGATATCATAGAGCTGGGTATAACAAAAGCCGGCTATTCGCCTGTTAAAGAGCAGGGCTTCAGTTAAAGCTTTATAGCGCTCCAGAAATTCCTCCGGGCTCCGCGGCCGGTCACCATAGCCCCAGGCTTTATCATCCTGCTGTCCGGGATTCCACCAGATGCCGCCATATTCGCTGACGAAATAGGGTTGCCCCTGATAAGGTGTGTGCCGTTCTCTGTTGCCATTGACGAAAACTTTCGGTGGCGAAAGAAGAAGGCCATCGTAAGCTTCTTTAAACTTAGCCACATTCTGTTCATAGTTGTGGGAATCATAAACATCGGGTACAACCAGATGATAACCACCAGAAGCATCAATCATAAGTCGGGTTGGATCAAGAGCTTTCGTCAGATGGAAAATATTTTCCATGACACCTGGATAATTGTCACCCCAGCGTTCATTAAATGGGCACCAGCCGATGATGGAGGGATGGTTGAAGTCTCGTTCGACCGCTTCCAGCCACTCTGCCTGAAAAGTAAGAAGAGCTTCGGGGCGGCTTAAATCGAGCCCCCAGTCGGCAAATTCTCCCCAGACGATATAGCCCAGCCGGTCAGCCCAGTAGAGAAAACGTCGCTCAAAAACCCGCTGATGTAATCTTGCCCCATCGAAGCCCGCCGCCTGAGAAATTTCTATATCATGGCGAAGAGCTTCATCAGAGGGAGCAGTATATATTCCGTCGGGATAAAATCCCTGGTCGAGAACAAGGCGCATAAAAAGTGGTTTCTTATTAAAATAAATCTTCTCGCCGCGCGTCTCTATTTCTCTCAGACCGAAGTAGCCCTGAACGCGATCAATTGCCGGGCCAGAAGCAGCCGTGGCCAGTTCCACGGTAAAATCATAAAGATAAGGGTTTCTGATCTTCCAGAGCTTTGGATTTTTCAACCTGACCACAAAGCCGGTTAATCGCGCTGCCGGTCTTGTTTCTTTAAAGACGATTTTCTGGCCATCGGCCACAGCCAGGGTCAGAAAACCTGGGGCCGGCTCCTCATTGAGATAAACCTGAAGAATTGCCTGTCCGTTCTGGAGGTCAGGATAAACGCGGTATTTTTCTATTCTCACCGTCGGGACCGGCTCCAGCCAGACTGTTTGCCAGATACCGGTCGTGCGCCGGTACATGCAACCATAAGAATAATAACGCTCACTCTGTTTGCCGGACGGTTGACGACTGCTGCGGACATCATCCCGGCACCTGACAACCAGGACATTCTCCTTCTGCTGACAGAGGTCAGTAATGTCAAAGGAAAAAGGAGTATAACCGCCACGGTGAGTTCCTGCTTTCCGGCCATTAATCCAGACCGTCGTTTCATAATCAGCTGCCTCAAAATTCAACTTGATTCTCTGCCCCTGCCACTCCTCGGGAATGGTCAGAATTCTCTTATACCAGACGGCAGCCATGAAATCAGTAAAGCCAATTCCGGAGAGTTTACTTTCCGGAGCAAAAGGAACAAGAATTTTGCGGTCAAATCCTTCCCCCTGGGGCAGCCCGCGTTCTTCGCCTGAATCGGATAAATCAAAAGCAAAATCCCACTCGCCGTTTAAATTGAGCCAGCGCGAGCGAGTGAAATCAGGACGTGGATATTCCGGTCGAGGGAGAGATGAACTTTCGGCCGAAGCCTGAGAGGTGACAGGAAGATTTAAGTCACTGCGGCTCGAAACGAGGCCTCTTTCTTCCCGGCTATTCTCTGCCCCGGCGACAATCAGCGAGTTCAGAAAGAAAAGCCCGACCAGAAAAAGGCCACAGCCGACCATCATTCTTTCTACCCGGCTTTTTACCCGACCTGATTTAAAGTTATTCTTCATTTTTTCCTCCACAGGCGATTTATCATACAATTTATTTTAAAGAATGTCCTTAGATATGTGGTTAGTATCCTGTGGGTAGAAACACTTTAATTAAACTCTGTCCGGCCCGGTGGCAACCAGGATGATCTCGAAATCAGTCGAGCTCTTTTTTATATTCATTCCTTTAGCCTGCAAATAGGCCTCAACTGCCTCCAGACTGACGCTGGAAACTTCATGTTCATCTCCCTCCTGGCGATGAATCGCAGCCATCATGGCCAGGCCACGTTCATTAAAATCACTTATGACCAGTTTGCCAGAAGGAGCCAGCACTCGCCGGAGCTCATCCAGGACGCGATAAGGGTTTTTTAAATGGTGGACTACATTGACAGCAAAAATGACATCAAAAGAATTATCAGCGAAAGATAGATTCTCCCCATCTTCCTGCCGGAGCTCAACCAGCCCGGCGAGACCATGGGCTTCGAGGTTCTGGCGGGCAAATTCCAGTTGCTCGGCTGACTGATCAAAACTCACCAGCCTGAAGCCCAGCCTGGCCAGGTTGAGGGCAAGATGACCGCGGCCAGTGCCCGCCTCAAGAAGGCGGCCGTTAAGTGGCTTAGCGGCTTCGATGACCGCCAGTCTTTCCCGGTCCAGGTCATAACCATATTGTGCCTGAAGTTCCTTTCTTCTGGCTATTTTAGACAGAACCTGACTGCCCTCTTCCCTGTTCTCTGGTTCCATTGTTCGCCCTGCCTTTTCCGAATCCAGCCTTTCAAGGGTGTTTATAAACGGCCTGGCACCTTTTCAGCCTTTTTGTACGGCTACAAATCTTCTTAAAAAGCTCACCGCTCGATCGCAGCGGCGGAAAACCGGCAGTCCGTGGTCTTCGAGATAAGCGGCCAGCGGATCATAGAGCTCACCGGCATCAATATTGACGATGAGCGGTTTATCTGTCTTCTCAAAGGCTCTGATGAGATAACCGGCCAGACTATTTTCGGCATAGATATTTTCCACCTGACCTTCACCCGGAGGCAAAGTTTGAAGAGCGGCCGTGACGGGAACAATTGAGACCACGGCACAGTCTACATTCTTTTCCTCGAGCAGAGCTTCGACGCAGGCTCCGAAAGTGGCATCATCAGCCATCGGTGTCACGTCCAGCGGATTATGGACATCCTGCAGGCGGTCAATACCAGCTGGAGCCAGGGCCTGATTTATTTTCCTGACGGTTTCCCCGGAAAATTCAGCCAGCACCAGCTCACCGTTTTCTCCCCGGAGATTATCGGCCATAATCACCGACTCAAAACCGGCATTGGTCATCAGACCAACCCGATTCCCGTTGACCTTCTTATCAGCCAGATAAGCCAGCCCTTTGATCAGGCTTTCAAATTCTTCCACTGTCTCGGTAACAATCATCCCGGCCTGGGCCAGAAGGCTGGAAGAAACAGCATAGTCACCGGCGACCGAAGCGGTATGGCTCGAGGTGGCTTTACGTCCTTCTGGACTGCGCCCGGCTTTATAGACCACAATTTTCTGGCCAGCAGCAAGGCACTTTTTCGCGGCGTCGAGAAGATTCAAGCCGTCTCCAGGCTGCAGACCTTCCAGGTAAAGAGCGATGATTTTTACTTCCGGGCGGCCTTGAAGGTACTGCAGATAATCGCCGGCCGTCAGATCCAGCTGATTGCCGATCGAAATAGAATAGACCGGTTCAAGACGTCCTTCATTGCTCATCCTGGAGAGCATAAAGGCACCGCTCTGGCTGACCATGGCCAGGCCGGCTTTCACGCCATGCGGTCTTTTGAGTTTGTAATCTGGAATAAAAATGCTGTCGTACCTTCCCGGTTTGGAAATAACGCCCAGGCAATTGCCGCCATTAACAACCGGAACAATTTTCCCTTCCTGCCTTTTTTGCTTCAGGAGGTTCCTCAGGCTGGCTTCCAGGCCTTCGGTTCCTGCTTTTTCACCCAGGCCGCCGGCAATGACAATTACCGAATACGCCTTCTCGTGCTCAACCAGGTCTTTCATCACCGGATAAACCTGCTCGGCTCCCAGGGAGTGGATAAAAAGATCCACTGTCACCGGAAGCTCGGCCACAGTCGGCACACAGCGGCAGCCCTCAATCGTCTGAACTCCTGGTTTAACCACATAGATATTTTCCGCCGGGAAACCATTCTTCAGAATATTATTAAGGATAATATGCCCGGTGTTCATCTTCTCCGAGACACCGATCATGGCGATCGTTTGAGGTTCCAGGAGCTTTTTAATCTGCCCGGTTGGCCTGGCCGTCAGTTCTACCTTGCGTCTCGAAAAACGACACAGTCCGTCAAGCGGCAGAAGCTCGCCGCCGGAGATAACCAGTGGATTGGTTTCCAGCTCTTCAATCGTATAGGTTTCCTTCTGATTGAAAAGAGAAAAACTCTGGCCGATGGTCTGAAATATCTTGATTGCTCCCAGAAGTCTTTCAGGTGGCAGAAGAGGCTTCTGTCCCCGGAATTCTTCGGCTATTTTGCCATAAATAGCCGACCTGGCCAGAATAGCTTTCGTCACAGCTTCCGGCAGGGGTGAGGAAGGTAAAATAGCCAGATTATGGCCAGTTTTAAAATGAGCATTTAAATATTCCACATCCAGTCCACCGCCACCAAAAGTAACAACCGGACCAAAGTCATTACTCGTCCTGAGGCCGAGAAGTATCTCTGATCCGAAGCCAACCTGAAGATAATTCACGCGCTCGACAATCAAAAATCCGCGGATTGATTCTTCCACCTCGGCCGGAGAAATCTTATGGCTTTTATCCAGACGGGCGACAGCCGTTCCCACCCGCTTCTTCATCTCCTTCATAGCGAGCTCAATCTCGCGCCTGGAATTTTTGACCAGGACCACACCACCCACATCCGACTTGTGCTGGATGAGGGGCGAGACAACCTTAACCACTGCTTCTTTACTCTTAATTTTCTTTAGACTGTCAGCTTTGAGTTTTTCTCCACTTTTTAAAAAGATATGAGATGGGACTTTAAAACCAAAAAGCTTTAAAAGCGCATAGACCTCAGGTTCGAGCAGAAAGTTTCTTCCTTCGCTTTCGGCTTTTTTCAGAATTCTTCTCGCCCGCACTGAATTATTTTTTTCCATTTTTACCGGCCTCATTTTATTCATATTCATCTATACAAGTCTGTGTAAGTTGCAGTTCCAGTCATCCGCGCCGAAACTCAAGCCTGGCTCTCCGCCGCCTGCCGGCCAAGGTCAAAAGCCTTAAGATTGGTTTCGACTACCTTCTCACCTTTGGACTGGAATAAAACCCGGATGAACTTTTTCAGATTGTCCTCATGGAGAGGAAGATAGCGGGAAGCAGCTCCCAGGACGACCATGTTTTCCGCCCGCAGGCTGCCCGCCTGTTTGGCCAGCTGACCAGCTTCGATGAGCCAGCTTTCCCTGACCTTTTTTATTTCTCTGAAAACCTCTTCCAGAGGCGGATAGTCAGGAATATTGACATATGGTGTGCGGCTGGAGATGACCGTTCCTTCCGGTTTGAGAAAAGAAAAATAGCGCAGCGCTTCGAGCGGCTCCACGCTTAAAATCAGATCAGCTTCTCCCTGCGGAATAAGCGGACTGAAAATTTCTGTCTCAGATAGACGGAGATGAGACTCAACCGCCCCGCCCCGCTGCGACATGCCATGAACTTCGGACTGCAAAAAATAAAGTCCTTCGGCCAGGGCAGCCTGATCAATGACAAAAGCTATGGAGAGAATTCCCTGGCCACCAACTCCTGAAATTATGATGTTATACATGGTCTGTGGCTCCTTTATTTGTTACCGAGAATCTGGATGCATTCCCGGCGGGCGATGACGACCGACAGGCCGTGATAGGCCAGTTCTTCTTGGATAAGGCCGACATTGAGCTGATGATTTCTGGGTAAAGGGGTGATGACCCGGATATGCTCCGGCGAAACTCCCAGTCCGACCAGCATTTTATCCAGCGGTTCACCGGTGCCCAAGCTGGGCTGAGCACCGGTCATGGCTACCGTGCTGTTATCCAGGATGACGACAGTCATGTCGGTCTGCGAATAAACGGCATCGAGCAACGGTGTAATACCAGAATGGGCAAAAGTTGAATCGCCGATGACCGCTACCGAAGGATAAA
>ERZ795051.295-NODE-295-length-80009-cov-27.874490_pt1 | contig 80009 bp, 69 predicted proteins | sample MGYA00375135_ERZ795051 | MGnify/ENA primary metagenome ERZ795051 (study PRJEB30180, sample SAMN05720222) | activated sludge metagenome | isolation source: Anaerobic digester | place: Japan | collected 2015-05-26 ... | reverse complement strand
ATCCACCGATAAGAAAAAATCCGCTCATCATTATAACTTCGGGGATTCGGAAAGCTGTGATATATTTATTTAATTTATTTTCTAACATCTATCCTTGTTTTTTTGTCATTTTTTAAAAAGTAATCTATATAATTATCCAATAAAGTATGAATATTAATTAATCTAAAGATTTTGCCAGTATTTTTTTCTTTGATAAACTGAATTTCAAAATGACAATTTCGATTTGCAAAACTTTCAAACTCAAAAGAAGCAAAATTAAAAACATTTTCAAATGAATGGGAAACTAAAGCAAAATCCATTCGGTTATCATAGATGCAATTTAAAATATCTTTGACCAAATTTGCATAATTGTCCGAATCCAATCTTTCATTCTCGAAATATATTAATTTAATCTCGGAACAAAATTCCGACTTTTTAATCTCACTTTCGATATGAAAAAAAAATTTTGTTGTATCTTCAGGAAAATAGTTTTTTAATTCATTTTGTTCGGCCTGTAGAATAATAACAGCTGAATTATATAATAATTCTCTATGTTTATTTTTAAGAAAAATTGCTGAAAACACAACAATAAGCACTATTGTGAATACAGAAAAATAAAGCCAAAATATGTATTTATTTTTTTTCATATTTTTTCAATGAATGATTTATTTCTGTTTCGTCAAATGAAATTTTATCCGTATTAAAGTACCTGTTGTATTTTTTTATCCAAAGTTTTAATTCGGGGTCTGAGCCAATCAAATCTTTTTCGTGAACAAAAATAGTTGCAGGTTTATTCTTTATTTCACCTATTATTATTTTAGAAGAACCTGATTTAGTTCCATTTTCGATTTTAAAAAATCTTTCTTTTATTTCGTAGTCGAAATTTTTGTATGTGCCATTTGTTAATTCTATGTAAATTTGTTTTAATTGATTATCTGTGTATAATATTTGTATTATAAAAAATAAAACAATAAAAAAAGAAAATAAATTTATATACTTTAAAATGTTGGAATTTAATTTTTTTAATGTCACTTTATGCAATATCAATACTAATAAAATATAAAACAAGAATATATATAACCATTGGATATAATTTATCAATCTAACCGGATAACCTTCGTTAAACATATTTCTATTTGTGAATGCAAAAATGTAATAAATAAAGTACATAGTTATTAATCCCGAAATAAAAAAAATGACAAGGTCTTTTGTCTTTAAAGAAGTTGAAAAATCGATTTTCTTACAGATAATAGTTCCAAGAAAAATAATAGGGATACTTATTAGATTAAAAAATGTCCATTCAAACAAAATTTTAAAAAAGGGGAAAAATGTGAGATTAAAAGTTTCGATAACGTAAGATAGGTTGTATTGTATCGGCGATCCTAATGTTCTGTGAGAATTTCCCGGGATCATAAAAATGAATGAACTCGAAATTAAAGCAGTAAGAATCAAAGCAATTGTTTCGTGCTTGAATTTATTAATGTTTTTTGATGAGAATTGCCACCAAACAATTATAAAAATAATATAAGCATTCAGAAAAATATTTAATTCGATAGTGCCGTAACTTAAGAAAAGAAAAATTAAAGCTAATATTAATCTGCGTAAGCGTTTTTTTTGATTTTGATCAATAATAGCTAAATAATAAAATGTTGACCAAATAATAACAGACAGAATTCCAAACAAATAAACATAACTCGAACCAATGTAAAAAAAGTCATAAGCAATTCCCGGACTAAAAATTAAATGTGTTGTAAAAATTATTAAACTTAAAATTAGAACTGAAGGTAGTGAAATACTTTTCTTAAAAAATGTTTTCAAACTCCAAAAAATTATTAGTAGAGTAATTATTACAACTAAAATCGAGTTTAGTCTGTGAAATTCTATTCCACCAATAGCAAATGGGCTTAATCCATAAAGGAAATTAGTGAAAAATCTGGCATCATAAACCAATAAAATAATAAAGCCGTTTTTCAGAAAATTGAAATCTCCTTTTTTAGTTGAAAGTGCTATATCTTCTGCATTTGGATACGTGTATGATGCCGCAATTAATAATAAGACAAAGCAAACTGCTAATATTGAGATAGTTGTAAATAGAGCAAAATTTCCTAGTTTCTTATCAAAAGAAGAATTATATAAGCAGGCCGTTTTATAAACCAAAATTGAAAAAATAAATAATAATATTAATGCAATAAGCTTTTGCATGTTTGTTATTAAAACATTACTCAATTTTTTATAAAAACTAATTTCTCCGATTCTTTCGACGATTATTGTATTCTGTTGATAGCGAGACTCAAAACTTGTTTTGTTGTTTTTGTAAAATATTTCTACCTGCAAATCATTATTTTCAGCACTGGATATTTTTTGGGTTTCGATAATAATATTTTTATAATAGCCTGTTTTTATCAGAAAAGAATTTTTACCATCTGAAGGCTCCAACTTTGTTTTAAAACCTAAAGGACCGGTTAAATAAACTGTAATATCTTTAAGATTTTCGTTTGAAAGTATTTTTATCGAAACAGGGCTCAGGACATTGATTTGTTTGATATAAATAAAAAATGCACCAATAAAAAATATAAATATCAAAAAGAAAAAGATTTTGAAATCTTTTCTTTTAACTCGATTTGATAGGCCGGAAAAAAATCTACAAATTTTCATCGGCTGCATGTGATTTTTTAATAATTTCTGTATCTATTCTAATTATCCCTGTAAAATTATCGGTTTTATTTTCGGAATGAAAAAATTCTATTGTCAGGAGGTTTCTGTAATTGCATAAAATATGATTATTTTCATCTAAAAATGCTGCTTCGAATCCGTATTGAGAATTGCTGAATGTAAAAGGTTTAAAAATAATTGTGATTTCCTCACCTGTACTCTCGCTTTCATTGCCAAGGGAAATTTTTTGAGTGTTCAGAAGGTTCCCGTTAAAATCACTAATCATTAGAGCAAAAATTATTTTTTGTTTTATATTTGACTTAATTTTAATTAAAATTTCAATAGGTTTATCATAAAATATTTTATCGCTGTTTGAAAAGCCTTTGTTTGATATTCTAAAAAATAAAATATCAGTATCAAAGGATGGATTTGATTTAAACTTTAAGATATCGTGTTTTTCTAACTCTAAAAAATATGCAAGCTTTTTATTTTGCTTTTGTATTATTCTTTGATATTCTATGATTACATCATTCGGATGATCAAATGATATTTGTTCTGATTTTATAAGCAATAACATTCTATCACAGAGATTGTGGATGGTTTTAGGCACATGTGTAACTATCAAAACTGTTTTGCCTTTTTCTTTAAGTTTTTTTATTTCTGCCAAAGCCTGCCATTGGAATGCGGCATCTCCTACATTTAATATTTCATCAAAAAGATAAATATCTGCTTCTATATTAATTATTATTGAGAAAGCTAAACGCATATACATTCCCGAGGAGTAATATTTTACTTCGGTATTAATAAAGTTCGGGAAACCGAAAAGTTCGATTATTTTTTCAATTTTTTTGGCAATTTCTTTTTTTCTTAAACCATAAAGCTGCCCAACGAGAAAGATGTTTTCGTAACCCGACAATTCTGGTTGAAAGCCTATCCCAATTTCGAGAATTGATGCAAGTTTTCCGTAAATTTCAACTTCACCTTTTGATGGAGGAGTAACCTCTGCTAGAATTTTTAAAAGCGTACTTTTACCGGCACCGTTTGGACCAATTATTCCTATAATTTCGCCTTGTTTTATTTCTAGGTTAATATCTTTTAGTGCAAAAAAATTGCTTGATTTATTTGTTTTAAAAATTTTTTGCCAAAAAGAAATTCTATCTAAGCCTTCTTTTTTTAAAAAGACCTTACTCAAATTTTTAATTACTATGGCATTATCTCCTCTCACAGCAAATCAGTAATTTGTTTTTCGATTTTCTTAAATACTAACACAGCACTTACAAACAAAATTAGAATAATTCCAAAACCGATTAAATATTCTGCATCAGGATTTGACCCGCCAAATAAAAACCATCTGAAATATTCTGCAACTCCTGCTATTGGATTTATGTATAAAATAAATCTGAAGTTTTCCGGAACTATTGTCCCCGGATAAAATACCGGTGTAATGAAAATCAGAAAATTTGTAATTTGAATAATAATTTGGCTTAAATCACGCACAAATAAAGATAATATTGCCGACCACAAGCCCACAGCTAATCCACAAACTATTAACCAAACCAGCAGAATAGGTATGAATAACCAAAAGATGTTAAACTGCATTCCGAAAGCTGTAAACAAAATGACAAAAATTATAAAACCTGCTCCAAAATCAACTAATCCCGGAAGAATCTTTGCCAACACTAAATTTATTCTTGGAAAGTAAAGTTTGTTTATTAGATGCTCAGATTGTATTAAAATTCCGCTACTGTTGCCTACAAGATACGAAAAATACTGCCAGACTATTATCCCCGGTAATGCAAATACAGGATATGGAATATCGCCTGTGTTAATTTTTATAGCTTTTCCAAAGATTAACCAGTAAATGGCTAATCCTAACAAACTTTGAATTATGCTCAGAAATAGACCTGAATAATTTTGGGCATATTTATTTTTTATCTCACCAACGGCAACAGAATATGAAAAATATCTGAAATCGAAAATCTGTTTTAGATATTCCGACAAGCTGATATTATTATTTTGGGAGATTATCTTTCTTTCCATCACCCGTTAATATTATTTTTGTACCATTCAATAAACAATTTTACCCCATTTTCTATATTGATTTTGGGATTAAATCCTAAAACTTCTTTAGCTTTACTATTATCTGCCCAGGTAATTTCAGATTCTCCTTTAATAGAATCTACATATTCAATGTTGGCTCTGGAATTTGTATAGTTTTCAAAAAGTTTAATTATTTCAGAAAGTTTTATGGGGTTTCCGTTACCCAGATTAAAAATTTCAAATTTTGATTTTTTATATTCAAGAGCAGATATTATTCCCGAAATTATATCATCGACATAAGTATAATCTCTGGCAGAGCTGCCGTCACCAAAAATTTTTAATTTTTCTCCTTTGAAAATGCTCCGGGCAATTTTATTCATAACTAGGTCAGGGCGAAGTCGAGGTCCGTAAACGGAAAAAAAACGTAATGAAATAAAGTTTAGTTCATATTTTTCGGAATATTCTTTACCGAGTTTTTCTGATAATAGCTTTGTTTGAGCATAAGGACTAATAGGATTCAGAGAATTGTAATTTTCTTTAAATGGAGTAGGTGAGTTGCCGTAAATGCTTGATGATGATGCAAAGATAAATTGTTTAATGTCCTTTTTTACGGCTAATTCCAGTATATTCTTTGTGCCAACAACATTAATTTCTTCATATCCTACCGGATATTTCAAGGAATATCTTACACCGGCTTTTGCAGCTAAATGAATTATGGCATCGTAATTATCGTCAATTAAAGATTCAATATTTGAAAGGTCTTTTATGTCTGCTTCAAAAAATTTGAAGTTTTTATTTTGTTGAGCAATAGTGATATTATTGCGTTTTATTTCCGGGTTATAGTAATTATCAAAGTTGTCAATACATAGAACTTTGTGATTGTTGTTCAACAGATAATCACATAGATTGCTCCCTATAAAGCCGGCTCCTCCTGTAACAATTAATTTCATAATTAAAAGAAAAATACAAATATACATTAAATTTTTCCATTACATACAGGCGAAAAATCTTTTACAAGAGAAAATTAACAAAATAACTTTGATAATAAACAAAAGGAAAAAAAATTATAAATGGAGTTTTAAATTAGGTTTTATCGTTTTTTAAATGCCACATAAATGTCAGCTTCAATCATTATATTATTTTCGAAATAGTGGTGAACAAAATAAAGATTCCCTGCATCGTCCAGAGTAGGTTCACCCGCAAACTGAGAAACAATTAATTCCGGTTCTTGCCATTGATCATTTATTTTTTTTTGATCTAAAAACAGCAGGAGTTCCCAAATAAGTTCTGCAAAACCATAGTTCGTTACCGTCAGAAGAAATAAAAGGGAATCCATCCATTTCGGGTGAATTTACGGTTGCAATGTTTATAGGGTCTGATCAGGTATTTCCATTTCTTGTAGTCATCCAAATATCATAATTACCTTGCCCGCCCTCTCTATCTGAATGAAAGTACAAGTCATTACCATGCAGGTGAACTTCTCCAATCTTTATTTCTTTCATTAGTCTATCGCCACAGTAAGTCCAATTACTCCATTTTCCATCAATCCATTTTGCAATAAACATGTTCATTCCTGTATAGCCTTCTCGAGCCGAAGCGAACCACATTTCGTCCCCTTGAATTGCAACAGCTCCATCGAGAGCAAGTTTGCCGGGATACTGAAGCCAAACTCTTACTGCCGGTTGCCAAACATTGTTTATTTTATGCGAAACCCAAACTCCTGTTACGCTATCGATAAGCTGTTCATTTGGCGGAATTCTCACATCCGGAGTAAAAAAGAAATACATAGTATTCCCATCAGGAAGAATAAATGGAGAGTCTTCGACTCCTGAAGTTTTAATTCCGTCTCCCAATGGTATTGGAGTTTCGAATTCATCCGAATGTAAAATTGGAGGATGTGGATCATTATCGGGAGTCCGCTTTGAAATATCAACGGGAAGTTTATCAAGTCTATTTACATCGGGATAGTTTGGGTCTTCTTTTTTACAACCTAATTGAGAAATAAATAGTAAAGAAGTCACAGTAAAAATTAAAATTTTTGAATTTTTCATAATCTATGTTTGGGTTAGTATTTTTGAATAACAATAACAAATATAAATAGTAATTTTTTTTAAATCACAAAACTCAGAAACTTTTTTTATCATAATTATAAAGAAGGACTGAAAAATAAAGATATTTCAAATTGGATTATTTTAATTATAAATTATTATTTTTTAGATTATTATAAAATTTAGTTTTTGTAGTAGTAATAGGCTCAATGAAATTTCATAATTTCGATAAATATTATTAAAAAAAATATAAATTTGTGATTTAAAAATCCTATTTATCCATGAAAATAAAAATTGGAATGGCTCAATTACTTGTGGAGGGAGGCGAACCTGAAAGAAATTTCAATAGGGCTGAAAAACTAGTTGTAGAAGCTGCTCAACAAAATTGCGATTTGGTTTTGTTACCCGAAACTATTGATTTTGCATGGACACATCCCTCTGTTTATAACGAGGCTCAACCAATACCCGGAAAATTTAGCTATATATTTACCGAACTTGCAAAGCAACATAATATATATATATGCGTCGGATTAAGTGAACGTAGTAACGAAAAAATTTATAATACTGCCATACTAATTAATAAATATGGTGATATAATACTCAAATATTCTAAGATAAATTTGCTCGAAGTGGAGCATCCTTTTTATGAAGTTGGAACTAAGTTGGAGGTTGTTGATACTGAGTTTGGAAAAATTGGAGTGAATATTTGTGCAGATAATTATTCCGGAGCTTTGTCCATTGGTCATACACTGGGAAGAATGGGAGCCAATATTTTGTTATCACCTTCATCATGGACAGTTGACTATTGCGTAACGGAGGAAATGGACCCATATAAGGATAAATGGAAAAAGCCGTTGCAATCATTAGCTTCGCTGTTTAATATGCTTGTAGTAAGTACAACATCTGTTGGCTATATTGTTGGCGGACCATATGAAGGCAAAAAAATGGTAGGTTGTTCTCTTGCTGTTAATAAAAATGGGATTATTAAAGAAGGTCATTTTAATGAATTTGCTGGAGAATTAGTTGTTTTTGAAACAGATGTGCCTAAAAATAAATTTAAAGGTACACAAATTTCAGATTATTTAAGCAGCCGAGGAGTGGATTATTATTCTAAAATGTAGCGTTTATGGATAAAAGGGTAGTGATTGTTAACGGGAAACCAACAAATTTTGAATATCAGGTATGTAGTCGTTGTGTTCAGGATTCCACGGTACCGGGCATAAAATTCGATAAATACGGAGTATGCAACTTTTGCCATATACATGATAAACTTGAGAAAATATTTCCAAATGGAGAAGCTGGGCGGAAAATTCTCGATAAATACATTGAAAAAATAAAAAAATCCGGACAGGGGAAAAAATACGATTGTGTTGTTGGAATTAGTGGTGGTAGGGATAGTACTTACCTATTATATTTAACTGTAAAAGAATTTGGATTGCGTCCTCTTGCAGTTCATTTTAATGATGGCTTTGATAACCCGGTGGCAGGAGAAAATATGGTTAAAGCCACACGCAAACTTGGTGTAGAGTTGCGAACCATTTCAAGCGACTGGAGAGAAGCTAAGGAGTTAAAAATTGATTTTCTCAAAGCCTCGGTGCCGGACCTGAATATGGGAACAGATATCGGAATAGCATCATCATTATACGGAGTAGCATGTAAAGAAAATCTTAAATATATTTTAATAGGTCAATCTTTTCGTACCGAAGGGATTAAACCTCTTTCGTGGTCATTTTTCGATGGGCGTTATCTAAAATCAGTTCATAAAAAATTTGGTAAAACTCCATTACGAAAATGGAAACCCGAAGACCCTGGTTTTAACTTTGGAGTTAAAGAACTATTGTATTATTCATTGATAAAAGGGATTCGTACCATTACGCCCATGTATTACTGGGATTACAACAGATCCGCAGCGACTGAGTTAATACAAAAAGAATTGGATTGGGTTTATCCCGGAGCTCATTATTATGATGATTTGTATCATAGTTTGATTAAGTATGTTCATAGGGTAAAATTCAATATTGATATGAACATGAACAGCGATTCCGCACTTGTTCGCTCAGGTCAGATGACGCGTGAAACAGCTCTTGAAAGGGCTCATGGCATTTATGCAATTGAGGACCCTAAGGTAATTGATTTATGTATTAAACGACTGGGGCTTACAAGAGAACAATTTGATGAATACATGTCATATCCTCCAAAAACTTTTAGAGATTATGATACAATTTATAATCTTATAAGATTATTCAAATTTCCTATTTATGTTTTTTCGAAATTAAATTTGATACCACGAATTACTTATGATAAATATTTTAATGTAGGCAAATAATGATAGTATTAGGAATCAATGGAGGTGTACGTCTTGGCTATCAAGACGTTTCGGCATCATTACTAAAGGATGGTAAAGTACTTGTTGCTATTGAAGAAGAAAGACTGAACAGGATAAAATTTTCTCCCGGACAGTTATCAGAATTATCTGTTTATAAATGTCTTGAATATTCTGGATTAACGATTCGTGATGTTGATGTAGTTGCTTGCCATGGCAGCACATGGGGAACGGTTTTTGAAAATATTCTTCGTTCATATTTTACCGATAATTTTGGATATTGTCCCGAGTTATATTTTGTTCATCATCATACTGCTCATGCTGCTAGTGCGTACTACGGAAGCGGGTTTGACGAGGCTTTAATTATTACTATGGATGCTTCTGGAGACGGTGTTTCAACTCAAGTATGCACTGGAAAAAACGGTAAAATAGAAATTATCGAAAGATTTAGCCGACCTAACTCACTTGGAATTTTTTATTCTATAATTACCCAATTTTGCGGATTCAGACGCGACAGCGATGAATACAAACTTATGGGAATGGCTGCCTACGGCAATAAACATGCTTATGATTTCAGCAATATTCTCGATTATAGAAACGGACAATTATTTTTTAACGAAGAATTTTTAAAACCTATTAAGCCTGGAGAATCACAACCTACTCGACAGGAAAAAGCCTACAGCAAGAAACTCACGGAAATGCTCGGTAAAGCCCGCCTACGGAACGAAGAAATTACGCAGAAATATTATGACATTGCTGCTTCTGCACAATATCAATTCGAGAAGGTTATTTTGGCGATGGTTGAAGACTTTCATAAACGCACAGGATTGAGAAAAATTTGTTTGGCTGGCGGAGTTGCATTGAATTGCCTTGTTAATCAAAAAATAATGAACCTTGATTTCATTGATGAGATATATGTTCAGCCTGCTACCGGAGATTCCGGAATTTCTTTAGGTGCTGCAATGTATGCTTCGGTACAAAAAGGTTATATTCCCGAACCTATCGAAACAGCTTTACTAGGACCGGATTTTACCAACGAACAAATTAAATCTGTTCTCGACGAAAATTTAATTAAATATAAATATATTGACGATCCGGCCGAAGTTGCTGCCGAACTGATTTCCCAAAACAAGGTTATAGGATGGTTTCAAGGACGAATTGAATTTGGTCCCAGAGCTCTGGGAGCTAGAAGCATTCTTGCAAATCCTGCTATGCCTGACGTTAAAAATATTTTAAACAAGAAAATAAAATTTCGTGAACCTTTCCGTCCGTTTTGCCCATCTGTAACAGAAGAGGATAGCAGAGAATACTTTGTTGGAAAAGCAGAAAAAGCTCCTTTTATGAATATTACCTTTGATACTACACAAAAAGCTAAGGATTTTACTCCCGGAATTGTTCATGCCGATGGCACATCAAGAATACAAACTGTTAATAAGGAACTTCAGCCTCTGTATCACTCGCTATTGTGTAAACTAAAAGAAAAAACCGGTCATCCCGTAGTTGTGAATACAAGTTTTAACACAAATAACGAACCTATAGTTTTTAGTCCTGCAGATGCTGTGGCTACATTCTACCGTAGTGGGCTTGAGGCTCTTGTTATTGGAAATTATCTGATTGAAAAATGAAATTTTTAGTTCTAAATTTACCTTATCAAAGTAAAATAATAAGAAAATATTCTTGCTCTTATTTTGCCAGAGGATTCTTATATCCACCTGTGGAATTGGTTAGGCTGTCAACAATTATTGAAGAAAATAGTTTTCCTGGTGATGAGGTGTTATTTTATGATGCAATTGTAGAAAATCATGACGAAGATAATTGTATCGAAAAAATAAAAAATATTCAACCGGATTATATTTTCACCATGACCTCGATTGATTTTATTTCTTCTGAATTAAAATTTATTGAAAAATTAAGACTTTGTGTAAAAAATCCATTAATAATAATAGGTTATATCCCTTCTTTATATCCTGATGATTTTTCAAAGTATGGTGTTGTTCTGGATGGTAACTTCGAAACAATTGTTTATAATTCATTACTTATAATTAAAGCTGAACAAAAAGCTGATTTTATCGAAATAATAAAAAATGAAAGATTAAAAAGAACGGAGCATAATCCTGATTTGATAGTTCATTATAATTTGAAATTCATTAAGAATTATAGATACAAAGAACTTTTTTCAAAAGGTAATACAGGTTTCACTTATTGGTCTTTCGGATGTCCTTATTCCTGTAGTTTTTGCATAAAAACATACAACCAACACAAAGTTAGTTTTAGAAAAACCGAAAATATTTTGCAAGAAATAAAATATTTTGCCGAGAATGGAATAAAAAATATAAGATTGCTTGACGACAACTGTACTCTCAAAAAAACGCTTCTGAAAGAAGTTTTAAAGTTTCAATCTGAAAATGGATTGAAATTTAACTATTACGGATTAACTCGTATTGATTTGCTTGATAATGAGGTTGTGGATTTACTGATAGATTTGAATTTTAAGCATATTATGATTGGGCTCGAAACCATAAACGAAAATTCGGGAAGAGAATACAATAAAATATTTAACATTGATTTTGAACAGACAAAATTAATACTGAAAAAACTTAGGAAAAATAAAGTTGAAATTAGTATTTTCATGCTTTTTAATCCTTTAACAGAACAATTTACAGATATTAAAAACACATTGAGTTATTTGCGTAATTTGCCTGTAAGTTTTGCCTCTTTATCTTATGTAATTCCATATCCGGGAACAGATATTTTTAAGAAAAATGAGCAAAATATCGAAGTGCAAAATTATCCGGAATTTCGTTGGAGATGGAAAAAAGATTATTATCTCAATTTGAAAAAAAATGAAACATATTTTTTGAAAAACTTTTATTTTACCAATCCTGATAGATTTATTAATTTAATAAGATTATTTTTAAAATATCCATCGCAGGCTTTTGATATATTTTTCGATAGCATGAAGTACCTTTTCACATCGAACAAGGAGCGGGAAGATTATTTTTAAAAAAAAAGTTTAAAAACTTTTAAAAAAATACTTTTAATTCAAAAAAAACACTAATATTGCAGTCCGAAATTTTAAGGACTTAAAAATATATTTGTGATGGAATTAATGAAAGTTGTAAACGAGACTTTGGCTGTAAAAAGGGAATTTCCAAAATTCAAAGCCGGAGATACTATTACCGTAAATTATAAGATTCGCGAAGGTAATAAGGAAAGAGTACAGTCATTCAGAGGTGTAGTATTACAGATTAAGGGACAAGGTAATACTGCTACTTTTACTGTTCGCAAAATGTCAGGTGCTTATGGAGTAGAAAGAATTTTTCCTTTTGCATCTCCATTTATCGAGTCAATTGAATTAAATAAAGTTGGTAAAGTACGTCGTGCGCGTATTTTCTATTTACGTAATTTGACAGGAAAGAAAGCACGTATTCAGGAAAAGCGTTTCTAAAATTTTTCTCGAAAAAGATAAAACTCCACAGTATTTTATGCTTTGGAGTTTTTTTATTTTACCGGTTTGATGAATTAGTGTAATGTTCAGACCGGGATTTTTATTGTATTATTATTCAAGGATAAAAAATTCAGTGCGTCTGTTTTTTGCTCTTCCTGCTTCGGTATTATTATCAGCTATAGGCATGTTAGGTCCGTAGCCCCTGAATCTCATTCTTGTAGGCTCAATGCCTATGTTAATAAGATAATCGTAAACGGCTTTTGCTCTTTGGTTTGATAATGTCATATTCATTTGCAGAGAGCCCACATTATCTGTATGCCCGCGAATTTCAATTTTTATTTTAGGATTTTCTTTAAGGAAATCGGCAAAAGCATCGAGTACCGGAAAACTTTTAGGTTCAATAGTATATGAATTTGTTGCAAAATAAATATCGTTGAGTTCAACAGTTTTTCCTTTTTCGATAGGTTTAATTTCAAAATCAATTTGAATTGGAGTTTCAATAATTTCAACACTAGGTTCGATAAGAGCAGAGGCAAAACTGTAATTTTCTTTTTTTACAAGCAAAAGGTATGAATCATTCTGAGTTGAATCAGTAGTTACAGCAACGGCATAATTTCCATCGTGTTCATTAATTATACCTTCGTTTATTTCTTTTGTTCTGGTATTTCTGATTTCGAGTTTTGCATTATTAAGGCTGTCGCCGTATTCGGTAATAATTTGTCCTTTAATTAACATAACTTTTTCGGGACGCGCTTCGGGATAAAGGTCGAAAGCATAAATATCCCAGCCTCCGAGCCCGTTTAACTTATTGCTTGCAAAATATGCTTTTGTGCCTTGTGTATTAACAATGAATCCAAGATCATCGCTTTTGGTATTTATGGGATAGCCCATATTAACAGGTTGCGTCCATATGCTATCTCTGAATTTTGAAAAGAAAATATCATATCCTCCGAGTCCGGGATGTCCATCCGAAGAAAAATACAGAGTTTGCGAATCAGAATGGATAAAAGGAGATTTTTCGTTTCCGGGAGTATTTATCGGAGGTCCCAGATTTTTTGCTTTAGACCAAGTACCATCGGTTTTTTTTGTAGAATACCAGATATCTGATGTGGGATTGTTAGGGTCGAAACCGACATTCCCGGGACGAATTGATGCAAAATACAGAGTTTTTCCGTCAGCAGAAATAGACGGTTGTGATTCCCATGAGTTTATCCCATTGATTTCCGGGCCGAGACGTATAAGTTCCGACCAATTATTTCCTCGCTTAACAGAATAATAAATATCACAATTATCATAATCCCGACTTACAAATTCACATATAGTGATGTATAAAATGCTGTTGTCAATAGTTATTGAAGCTGCTCCCTGATTTTTGCCTGTATTGAATGGAAAGGGCATTGGTACAGTATTTGAAAACTTTAATCCTGAATCATCGCTTGATGTTGCCATTGTAAACTCTTCGGTAAATTTGTCCACATAAACTGAGTTTAGGTCTTTCTTCATATATGCTTTGGTGAAGAAAGCAATACTTCCGTCAGGCGAAATTACCGGCAAATAGTCGTCATTTACAGTTGATAATCCTTCAACGACAACCGGATTAAATGGAACAGGAGAGTTAACTAAGTTTAAATATGTATTTATGTAATCGTAAGTGTTTTGGGCATCTTTGTAGTTTTTGGAATTTTTATCTGCATTACTTAGATAAACATTCAAATATTGCAGTGCTTTCTGATTTTCGTCGCGATTAAAATAGTGTTTCCCCAGAATGTAATTATATTCATATTTGTTAAATTGAGGACAGGAAGCAACAATGTATTCTAAACATCTAATGTATTTCTGAAATGAAATATTAGATAATTTAGGATTAGTAGCAGAATTATATTGTGAATAATAAATCTCTGAAAGCAAATACCATACCTCGGTAAAATCTTTTTCTTCGTCGCTTATTTTTAGAAGAATTATTTCTGATTCCGTTAAATTACCTTTCTTGTAAAAATCAACGGCTTTTTCGAAACTTTTAATAGTTTTTTTACTTTCAATTTCATTACAGAAATAAAATCCCGATTGAGCAAAAGCCATGAAAGGCAAAAGATAAATAATTATCAACAGCAATAATCTCATAACTTTTGTCATCAAAATTTGTTTTTTTATTAACGTAAATAGTTTGTAAAATTATACATTTTACTGTGAATTTTTAAGTAAATTTTTAACATATCACTAAATATTTTGATTTATTTTGTGAGCGGATGAAAAAGATTGAAAGAAATATATTCAATTCATTTAATATTTATTATCGGTATTATAAAAAAACCGGATTATATTCCTTTGTTATCAGTAACATTATCAAGATATTTTTGGTTTTAGTTTTTGTTTTTATTCTTGCCTTCGTTATAAACAAGTTTATAATCAAGCTTTCAGAATTGCCGGAATATCTTGTTGATAATTTTTCCACACCTTTAGTTTTGTTAAGTTTTTTTATTTCAGAAAGTATTTTAGGTTTAATACCTCCTGATTTTTTTATCCTTTGGGTAAGTGAGTTTGATAATTTTTATTTAATGGTTGGAGTTTTAGGATTTGTATCCTATTTAGGTGGTTTAGCAGCCTATGGTATTGGAGTTTCTATACGTCAAATTCCTTCGATAAAACAACGAGTTTTAAAGTTTTATTCTACTCATGTTGATAAAATTAAAAAGTGGGGGTCTTTGTTTATTATTATTGCAGCATTATTTCCTTTGCCTTATGCAGTAGCATGTACTGTTGCAGGAGCAATGAAATTTCCGTTGAAAAATCTTCTTTTTATTGGAATTTTCAGAATAGCAAGATTTTTTATTTATGCTCCTATTGTGATACAAATTCTATGATATTTTTTAGACTTTTTAAAAAGAGGTATAAAAAGAAATTATAATAATTATTGTATAAACAACAGAGGCAATGCCGTTAACTGTTCCAAAAGCTAAATTTACTTTGCTGATATCATGAATTTTTACAATTTTGTTTTGATAAAAAAGCATAATACCAAAAATAATTGTACCAATAATGTTTAAAGGGTTGATACCTATCAAATAATTAAATATTAAGCTAAGTATAAATGATATAATGTGAAATATTCGGGCTATTCCGATAGCTGTTTTCCTTCCAAATCGTGCAGGTAGGGAGTGTAATTTCTCATTTCTGTCAAATACTTCATCCTGTAGCGAGTATATAATGTCGAATCCGGCTGTCCAGAATAATACTAAAAGTGAAAGAATAATTACAGGGAAAAATAATTTTCCCGTTACGGCAATAAATGCAGCCGCCGGAGCAATACTGAGGGCTAAGCCGATAAAAATATGCGAAAGGTATGTAAAACGTTTTGTGTAAGAATATAATAAAATTATTACCAGAGCCGGAAGTGATAAAATAAAACATAGAACATTGATAAAATATGTCGTTATTATAAATAATATAGAATTAACAATTACAAAGATTAGTGCATTGCGAGATTTTATTTTATTTGCAGGAATTTCTCTATTTGAAGTTCTTGGATTTTTAGCATCTATAAAGCGGTCGGCATAGCGATTAAACCCCATTCCCGCATTACGGGCAAAAACCATACATAAAATAATAAAAATAAAAATACGAGATGTAAAATCATAATTGTATAATTCGACAGCCATGAAAAATCCAAGTAGAGCAAAGGGCATTGCAAAAACAGTATGGCTGAATTTTACTAATTTGAAATAATTTTTTATTGTTTCTCTCATAAAATATGCTATTTGAAAAATTAATTTTAAATTAGCTGTTCAAAACTTAATGCAAATGTAACATTAAAAGGATAATTTTGGGGATATAAAATTTTATGTTTTTGCACAATTCCAATAAAATATTGAACTTGCTAACATTAATTGTTTTGTTAATGTTAATTGCACGAAGCAATTTGTTTTCTCAAAAAGTTGGTTTAGTTTTGAGCGGTGGAGGAGCAAAAGGATTGGCACATGTAGGTGTTATCAAAGCTCTGGAAGAAAACAACATCCCGATTGATTATGTAACAGGGACTTCAATAGGAGCAATTGTAGGAGCTTTGTACGCTTGCGGAATTACACCTGACGAAATGATTGAAATGTTTAAAGACGAAAAGTTTTATAATTATTATAACGGAATTATACCTGAAAAACATTATTATTTCTTCAAAAAGCTAGATCCGGATATTTCGTTTTTATCTGTAGGAGTAGTAAGAAAGGATAAGTCATTATCTGTAAGTTTGCCAACAAATTTGATAGCCACTCAACCAATGGATTTAGGAATAATGGAATATTTTACTCAATATACTGCAGCAGCTAATGAAGATTTCGACAGTTTGTTTGTTCCTTTCAGGTGCGTTGCATCGGATGTATATAATAATAAAGCTGTCGTTTTCAGAAAAGGAGAGCTTGGTCTGGCTGTAAGAGCATCAATGACTTTTCCTTTTTATTTTAAACCTGTTGAAATTGATGGAACTCTTTATTTTGATGGAGGAATTTACAATAATTTCCCTGATGATGTTATGTATAAAGAATTTGCTCCAGACTTTATGATTGGAGTTGTAGTAGCAGGACAAACAATAAAGCCTGATCCTGATAATCTTATGGCTCAGATTGAAAATCTTGTGATGGGCGAACAACGTGAATATTTTATTGATGAAAACAAAGGAATAACAATACGTTTAAACTTGAATGATGTTGGATTGCTGGATTTTCATCGTGTTGATGAAATTAGTAATATGGGGTATGAAGCATGTTATCAGGTAATAGATTCCATCCTTACACGTATTGACAGACGACAATCTGTTGAAGAATTAAATCAAAATAGAGAAATATTCAGAGAGAGAGTTCCGTATTTAATGTTTGATCAGATATTTATTAAGGGTGTTGATAAACCTGTTAAGGAATATATAAAACGGAGCATTAAAAGACCAAATGAAAAATTAAATTTGAAACAATTCGAGAATGAGTATTATAAGTTAATTAATGATTTTCAAATAAAATCTGCTGCTCCAATTGCAAAGTATAACGACTCTACCTGCTTTTTTGATGTAAATCTTAATGTTAAAAAAAGTGAAAGATTGAATTTTATGTTCGGGGCAAATTTATCGAGCAGTTATTCTAATACAGGCTTTTTTGGTGCTTCTTACAAAGTTTTAAAAAATTATTCCCTTTTATTAAAATCAAATGTTTATTTCGGCAGACTTTACAGTTCTATAAATTTTACAGGACGTATTGATTTGCCATTGAGTTTGCCTTTAGCATTGCAGTTTGAATCAAGTATAAATAGAATTGACTACTTCAGGGGGGTACCTCGTTTATTTTCTTTGGATTCAAGACCTCCTTACATCGTAAATTTTGATAATGGAACTAGATTGGATGCTTTTGTCCCTCTTAATAAAAAAAGTATTATAAAATTAGGGATTGCCGGAGGATTGCAAACATGGAGTTATTTCCAAACTAATTATTATTTAGCAAACGATACAGCCGATTATACTACTTTTACTCCGAAAACCATTCATTTTTCAATTATCAGGAACAATTTAGATTATCCGCAATTTGCAACCAAAGGTGCTGAAAACGTAATTTCAATCCGACATGTCAGTGGAACAGAAAAAAATATTCCCGGATCTACTACTGCTCTAACAAACAATTATGAAAAATATCATTCATGGATAAGTATTTTTATGAAGAGCGAAAGCTACAACAGGATTTCAAAAAATTTTTGTTTAGGATTGCATTTTGAGATGCAATTAAGTAATAAAGATTTTTTCAGAAATTATCAGTCTTCAATTCTTTCGGCATATTCGTTCAATCCATTAATTCACTCAAAAACATTGTTTTTACCTGATTTTTATGCAAATACTTATTTTGCGGCGGGAATTAAACCATTATTTTGCATGACAGATAAATTTAGCTTCAGAACTGAATTTTATATTTTTGCCCCATATGAAAAAATATTGAAGATAACTCCTTACGATAGAGTTTTTGCGGCACATTACTCCGAACCACTGGCTTTTTTACAATTTATGGGTGGAGCTTCTATAATTTTTCACACTCCTTTAGGACCTTTGTCGTTTTGTTATAATTATTATCCGGGCGAAAATCAAAAGTCATATTTTGTTGTTAATTTTGGTTATCTTCTTTTTAATAGGAAAATTACCGATTATTGATTTTTTAAAACTTTTTTTGAATGATTATTGTAATTGTAAGAAAACTTTAAAGATGAAAAATTTCAGAACGGATATCTGTTTAATTATTTTTTGTTTTTTGTTAATTTCCTGTTCTGTTGGACGAAAACTCGAGAAAACACATTATCTATATTTGTCTTCTATTGATAATTCAATAAAACTCGAGAATTATGATTTTTCTAAATATTTAAAAAATACGAATTCGGAAAAACTTAAAGAAATATTTATCGAAGAGTTTAGAAATCGTCTTAAAGATTATAATATAGCACTCTTAATTGATAAAAATGAGAATTCCTCGTTGAAAGTTTTAAACTCGTTTACTTTAAGAATTCAAGATTTAAAATATTACGAAGAAGTTGAAATTAAAGATAATAAACAATCACAACAAGTTAACACTTATTATGTAACATCTTGCAAACTAAGCCTTGATTTTTATATCGGAAAAGAACCTTTTAGTTTTGTTGGTTTAAAAAAGCATAATGTTTTTGCAGTAAAAGATGAAAAACTTAGTACGGATAGAACTTTTTGGCAAATTATTTTTGGCACAAATAAGGATAATTCAGTTTATACCTATAAAGAATTAGATAAAGACGTTTTTGAAGATTTAACAAGAAAAGTTGCCCGAAAAACTGCTGCAAAAGTGTCGCGAATTATGTATAAAAAAACAAAATAATTTTATTGCAATGATTTATTCCTCTTTGATAAATGATGTGAAAGGTTTTGATGATTCGCTGAATTTGCTCTCTGCTATGATAGAGGATATTAAAAGTGCTAAACATAAGGTGTATTTACAAACATATAAATTTTGCAATGATTTTGTGGGGCAAAAATTTCGGGATGTACTTACTCAAAAAGCAGCCGAAGGAGTAAAAGTTAAAATTCTAATTGATGACTGGGGAAGAAGCGTATCGAAAAGTTTTTTTTCAAAACTTATTCATTTTGGCGGGGAGGTTGAATTTTTTGAAAAATTAAAGTTAAGTTGGGATATTTTTTCAGCAAATCACTTGCGAAATCATCGTAAACTTTTGATTGTAGATTCTTCTATTTCTTATCTTGGATCAAATAATATAACCTCTTATTCGATATCATGGAGGGAATTTGCTGCAAGATTTACGGGTGAAATATCTAAAAAACTCGAAAATATTTTTCTCGAAGACTTCCTTGATGCTAAGAAAATTTTTATTGACAAAAAAAAGAAAACAAGAATATTAAGCTATAATTGTATTAAAATTATAAGAGACGTCCCCGGAAATGTTTATCAACCTGTGAGAGATAAACTTAAAAAAATGATTAATAATGCTAAACAAAGTATTGTAATCGAGACCCCATATTTCCTTCCTGGCAGTAGTTTAAGACGAGCAATTATTGAGGCAGCACACCGAGGTGTTCAAATTACTGTTTTAGTACCTCTTAATTCGGATGTCAAACTTTTTGATATACTCAGAGATAAATATTTCGGAAAGTATTTTAAAAACCATATAAAAATTTTTCAATATACTCCTTCAAATCTTCACTCAAAAATTGTGTTAGTAGATGATGATTGGTTTTTTTTCGGGTCAAGTAATTTTGATTACAGAAGTTTTAGGTTTATGTATGAAATTAATATTAGTGGTTACGATGAAAGAATTTTACAAATTCTAAAAAATCACGTAATCGAAACTCAAAAACATTGCATAGAATTTAATTATGAAATTTGGAAAAAACGTCATTTTGTTCAAAAAATTATTGAAAGAGTTTTGATTCCATTTCGACATTTGTTTTAATTTTGTAAGAACTAAAATTAATTAATAACCATGAAAAAGATATTTACAATAATCGGGATTGTTTTGCTTCTAACAAGCTGCGATGTGCTACAGGGAATTTTAATCAATTCCGGGGGAGTTACAAAACCGGGACTTACACAACAGGAGGTTGCTCAAGGATTAAAAGAAGCTCTTACTGTAGGTATTGCAAATACAGTTGATATTGTAAGTCAATTGAACGGATATTATCGTAATCCAGAAATAAAAATTCCATTCCCCGAAGAAGCAATAAAAGTTAAAGAATATTGCGAAAAAATGGGATTGAAAAATCAGGTTACACAATTCGAGGAAAAACTTAACAGAGCTGCTGAAGAAGCTGCTAAAGAAGCAAAAGATGTTTTTGTTGCTGCAATTCGTCAAATGACGATAAATGATGCAATTAATATTTTAAAGGGTAGTGATGATGAGGCTACTCAATACCTGAGAAAAACTACATACAATATTTTATACGATAAATTTTATCCTAAAGTAATTGCTGCCAACGAAAAAGTTATGCTTGCAAAATATTGGACTCCGCTGGCTGACAAATATAATAAAGCAATGTCAATAACTGGAGGACAAACCGTTAATACCGATTTAAATGATTATGTTACAAAAAAAGCACTTGACGGTTTGTTTATAATGGTAGCTAAAGAAGAACAAAAAATCAGACAAGATCCGGTTGCAAGAATTAACGACATTTTGAAGAAAGTCTTTGGCAGCGATTTGAATCCTTATAATTCTAAAAGTTAATAATAATAAAAGCTGAAGCCTCTACATTACCTAATAAATATTATTTTAAAAATATTATAAGATAAAAAGAAAAAAATATTTATCAAAAAATTTTTTTTGACTAGTTATGTTGTTTTTAGTAGCGATCGATCCTTAAAACTTATTAGATTTTAGATTATTTTCTACATAAAAAATTTTATTGGTTGCTGTTTTTCTGAATTCATAATTTATTAACCAAAGAATTTCATTTAATTATATATAATTCATTTATGAGATTTGTAGGTATTTATTTTTTATGCTGCTATTCACAATAATATGGAAAGAACCTAAGAAATTATAAAAATAATCATCCACATGGATTTGTTTACTTTTTATTATGCCTACACATTCTATAGATATACTTAAATTTATACTTTGAGATCAATTCACATGTTGACAAATTAAAGGTGATAGATGGATTTAATGAAATTTTAAAACATGCTTATTCAAAATAATGTAATGATACAATACATGTTCATTATTTTTAAACGAATTGATATATGTTTGAGATTTTTATGCTATAGTTTTAAAATTAACTATACCCACAAAAATATATATAAAGATTTTGTTTAAATTTTATTATTTTTCCGGGTACTTTCATAAATTATTGATTTGATGTAAGGCTATATGAAAAATAATTATAAATTTACAAAAAATACTAAGAGAAAGATGAATAGAATAATTTTAATTATTACAGCAGTTTTTATCAACTTAAGTTTTTTGTATTCAGCCGAACCATTCAGAACGCCATTTATTACAATAAAAGTTAATGGAAAAGAATATCAAAACGGTTCAGAAATAAAAGTACGTTCAGGTGAAAAAGTTCAGGTTGAAGCTAAACTATATGGTGGTCGAAGGGATTATTGTTCAAATCCTTATAAATATGCAAATGTTGGGAAAAATACTGTTATAGAGTCTTATGGAGAAAATGGAATTAGTTTTAATATTAATCAGGGACAATTTAGGGGTGTATGGACTTTAACTGAAGAAACAGCAAATTTTTCATCAGGCGCAGATGTAGTTATAACAAAAAATTCAAGCAACGGTAACATTTCCCGTACTGCTTTGGTCGAATTTAAACCAGGAAATTATTCCAAAGTTTTTTTTAAAGTAAATTCAAAAACAAAATGGCATTATATACGACATGCTCCCGGAGGAATACACGAAGAAGACGAAACTTATGAGGGTATCGCAACATTTTATTTTGTAATTGAATCAGAACCGGGAGTCTGGTATTCCTCAAATAATATAAAAGCTAAAGGTAATGAAGATTTTAGTGTTAGGAATAACCTCGACAGGATTCAAAGTTTTTATAATCTTATAGAAAAAGATCTAATTAGTAAAAATTGGTCTTCGGCTCGTAATAACTGGAACAATCTTAAAAATTCTCTGGCTGATTTAAAGTCTAACATTGACAAAGCAAAACAGAAAGATCCAAAATATGAATGTGAGATAACACTAATAGGATTGCCTTCGGATCTTTATATGCAACACATTAAACAATTAAACGAACTTAAAACCAAATGGATAGAGGCAAGTAAAATTTGTTTGGATAATGTTCAGAAAATAAATTCAATGCTGTTAAATACACAAATGAAATTTTCGTCAAATATTCTTAAATCTGTCTTTAAAAATTATATTAACTGGGGGACATCAATACCTACCGGATCCGAAGACTTGTTAACAATTTATGATCCAAGAAATGTTTTTGGTCCTATAGATATGCCGAGAAAATTATTAGGCTGGTATGAAGAATCTGAAAAAGATGCGTCAATACTTAAGGATCAAGCAAATGTGATAAGATATTTAAGTAATTTGAGAGAGTTTTATTTAAAAAGGGGTGAAGGCATTACCAAAGAAACTCAAAACTTAAAAAAGATAATAGAAGAATTAACTCCTGTTCAAGAATTACATTCAGAAATGGAAAATTATTTAAGTTCGAATAAAACCGTAAAATTTCAAAACAGAAATTAATTTTTTGTTAGATTCTAATTGATTAGAATCCTTGAAATATTAGTAGCATGACGGTTTATAGCATTTAATAAGCCTATTAATTCGAGATGAATTTCAGAGCTCGAAATGGATTTAGTATTATTTTCGATTAGACGTGAGTAGTGATGTCTTTCCAATTCTTCGGCAAGTGCAGAATATTTTTTGAATTTACTTTTAACATAAGCAGCTTTTTCAAGATTCACTTCACTAAAAACTTCCATGGATCTTGAAATCTGTTTAAGACATTTTTCTTGTAAAATTATTAATTCTTTTTGTCCCTCTTCAGAAAAATCCAAATTTTGAGTTATAAATTTTTCAGCATGCTTTTTTATGTTAGTATTAACTATGTCTCCAATCATTTCTAATTCTTTCACAACATACATAATCTGGAAAGCTTCGTTCAGATTTTCAGGAGAAGAGTTTTCGGCACCAACCGAAATCAAATATTTATTTATGTTCTTTTTCAAGAAATCGGATTCATTCTCCAAAATTTGCCAACTTGAAAATATTTTATCATCTCTATTAATAAAAGGGACTAAAGATAATGAAACTAATTCTTTTACAGTTTCACCCATACGTTCGGTTTCCTTTTTTGCTAAGCTCAAAGCAAGAGCTGGAGAGGAGATATATGATTTATCAATATATTTGAGACTGAGTTTTTCGTCAACTGTCTTCTTATCCGGAATAATAAAATTAATAAGTTTTGCCAGAGTATTAATCAAAGGCAACAATAAAGCAGCGACGAATAAACTGAAAAATGTATGAGTATTAGCAATCTGAAAAGGTAAAACTTTTGCTAAATCTTCCATTTCGTTTGACGTGGCAGGAGTAATTTTTTTTAGAAATATTGAAAATTCTGGGATAAACCACACAAACACAATTACGCCTATGAATTTAAACAGAGTATGTGCAAAAGCAACTCTTTTAGCCTCTCGTCCTGTGTTGATGCTTGCTAATATTGCCGTCATTCCAGTTCCAAGGTTTGCTCCTAAAATCAGAGGTATCGCTGCTTCCAAACTGATTAATCCTTTGGAACCTATTGTTATAAGGATGCCGATAAAAGCTGCACTGCTTTGAATTAAAGCTGTAAAAACAAATCCAATTAAAATTCCTAAAAATGGATTTTCTAATCTGAGCATTAAATTAATGAATTCAGGATATTCTCGCAGAGGATACATAGCTTCGGACATAATAAACATACCAAAGAAAATAAATCCGAACCCTAAAATCGCTTTACCAATGTTAGAGGTAATATTTTTTTTTGCTGCAATCATCATAAAAAAACCAATAGCAACAAATATCAATGAATAATCCGTTAGTTTTAAGGCTATAAGCTGAGCAGTAATTGTTGTTCCAATACCGGCACCAAGAAGCATACCGAGTGTTTGTGCAAAAGTTAAAATTCTTGCTTCTACAAATCCTACAAGCATTACACTTGTTGCTGATGAACTCTGAAATACAACGGTTGTAATAATACCGGCAATAAGTGCCAGAAATCTGTTTGATGTAAATTTGTGTAGGATATTTCTAAGTTTTGTTCCTGCTGATGTTTGTAAGCCTTTACTCATAAAGTCCATTCCAAACAGAAAAAATGCTATTCCTCCAAGTAATCCCATGATAATAAAAAATACCCAGGATTTTTTTTGTGCTTTAATTGTAAATAGTAAAGGTTTTATTTCATGATTATCAGCAGATAAAACTAAAATTTCATAAAATCCTTCTTTGTCTCCAAGTTTAAAATAATTTTCTGCAATTCCGGTGCTGTCGGTTATAACTTCGGTATTAATTATTTTAAAGTTTTTTGCATTTTTCGGATAATTTATAACCCGAAATATTAACTTATGATTAGCCAGGGGCTTATTATTTTCGTCAACAACCAAAACACGAATCGGACTTTCAGTTTTTGTATTTATCAATTGAACCTGATTATCACCTGAAAATGACGGATTGTCAGCGTTTATTGGTTTTCTGAGTTCTACACAGAATGCAGTAGTAGTTAAAAAAAATGTGATAAAAATAAAAATTCCGGAAATCTTTTTCATAAAGAATCTTTTACAATACAAAAATAAAAACTTAGCTCAAAAGTTATTGCAAATATATAAAGGAGAATGTATATAAGAGTTCTATTAAAGAATAAAAAACCGGGCTTGTTCCCGGTTTAAAAATGTTAACTTCTTCCTTCAACGCTGACATTTCTGTCAATTTTAGTAATAAGTCCTTGTAATACATTTCCGGGTCCTACTTCTATAAAATGTTTAGCACCGTGGGTAATCATATTTTGAACGCAATCTGTCCAACGAACAGGACTTGTGAGTTGTTTAATTAAATTTTCACGAATGGTTTCAGGTTCTGTATGTGGCATTCCATCCACATTTTGGAAAACCGGACAAATAGGAGTATTAAAATGAGTTTGATTGATGGCAATACTTAGTTCTTCTTTTGCGGGTTCCATAAGTGGAGAATGAAAAGCTCCGCCAACAGGTAATTTAATAACTCTTTTTGCTCCCGCTTCTTTAAGTTTTTCCATTGCGATGTCAATTCCGGAATTAGTACCGCTAATTACAACTTGCCCCGGGGAATTATAATTTGCAGCAACAACTATATCATCAATTTGAGAACAAATTTTGTCAATAGTTTCAAAATCAAGATTTAAAACTGCAGCCATAGTTGAGGGTTTTATTTCACAAGCTTTTTGCATAGCCAGAGCTCTTTTGTAAACGAGTTTTAATCCATCTTCAAAAGAGAGTGCCCCGGCTACAGTAAGAGCAGAAAATTCACCTAGAGAATGTCCTGCGACCATGGCAGGTTCTGGATCTTCATCGAGGCATAAATACGTTATTACCGAATGCAAAAAGATTGAAGGTTGTGTTACTTTTGTTTGTTTTAGGTCTTCATCTGTTCCATTAAAAATGATGTCGGTAATTCTAAATCCTAAAATTTCATTAGCTTTTTCAAAAAGTTCTTTGGCTTTAGGGTTGTTGTCGTATAATGGTTTTCCCATTCCAACAAATTGAGAACCCTGTCCCGGAAAAACATAAGCTTTCATATAATCTTGTTTTGGTTAATACTTATTCAATTTGATTAATGATAAAAATTCTTCTCTTGTAGCTTCTTTTAAAAATGCTCCGGTAAAATCGGAGGTAACAGTTATAGAATTTTGTTTTTGAACACCTCTTATTTGCATACACATGTGCTGTGCCTCTATAACAACCGCAACTCCGAGAGGTTTTAGAGTATTTTGAATACAATCCTTAATTTGAGTTGTTAATCTTTCCTGAACTTGTAATCTTCTGGCATAAACGTCAACTACTCTAGCAATTTTACTAAGCCCGGTGACGTAATGATTTGGTATATAAGCTACGTGGGCTTTACCATAAAATGGTAGCATGTGATGTTCACAAAGACTGTATAATTCTATGTCTTTTACAATAACCATTTGTCTGTATTCTTCACGAAACATTGCAGAACGAAGAATTTCTTCAGCATCCTGATTATAGCCCTGTGTTAAAAACTGCATGGCCTTAGCTACTCGCTGTGGTGTTTTTTCAAGTCCTTCACGTGATACATCTTCACCAAGCAAGCAAATAATTTCACTGTATAAATCAGAAATTTTTTTTGTTGTTTCAGGATTATATTTTTCTGATTTCTGATATCCATTTTCTTTATTCGGTTCGCAACAATTTTTTTTCATAAAACAATTTTTTGCAAATAAAATAATTTTAACCCAAAAATTCTATTTTTGTTTTAATATATAATTAACACTATTTTCTTACATGAATATTCTTTTAGTTGCAGCAACATATTTTGAGGCCGAGCAAATTATCTCAGAATTTTCCTTTATTGAGAAAGCTCCAGATTTTTATCAAAGCAGTGAAGCTGAAGTTGATATTTTAATAACGGGAGTTGGAATTCCGGCTATGATGTTTTCATTATTTACTCAAGTTAATTGCCGATATTATGATTTAATTATAAATTTTGGCATTGCCGGAGCTTATAATAAGAATTTATTGATTGGCGATGTAGTAAATGTAACAATAGATAGATTTGCCGATTTGTTAATTCACGACAGAAACAATATTTCAATGGAGGCTTTTAACTCTTCGTTTAATCAAAAGTATTCAAATATTGTTACTGGTGGAAAAATTGAAAACACATCGGATTATCCCCCATTTTTTCATTCGATAAAAAAGACCAGAGCAGTTACAGTAAATTATCCGGGTAAGTACACTTTTAATAGTGCCGAAATAGAAAGTATGGAAGGTGCTGCCTTTATGATGATATGTAAACATTTTAAAAAATGCTTTATTCAAATTCGAGGTATTTCAAATTTTACCGGTGACAACATAAATAATTGGGATTTTAAAACTCCGATTCAAAATTACTCAGATATTTTAATAAAATTCTTAAAAACTAAATTGTAATGAAAATTAAAATCGCTTTTTCTTCTTGTCCGAATGATACATTTATTTTTGACTTCATTGTTAACAAAACTAAAGATTTTGAAGTTGAGTATCATATTGCGGATATTGATGTTTTAAATAAATCAGTCGAAAATGAAGAGTTTGATTTGATAAAAATTAGTTTTAATAGGTTTTTTGAAGTTATAGATAAATATCAGCTACTTGATTCAGGTTCTGCAATGGGAGATAACTGTGGTCCCTTGTTGGTTTCAAGGCGTAAAATTTATCCGGATGAAATTATTCATTGCAAAATTGCTATCCCAGGATACAATACTACAGCCAATTTATTGCTAAAAATATTTTTCCCAGATGCTTTCTACAAAAAAGTTTATTTATTTTCTGATATTGAGCAAGCTGTTTTAGAAGATGAATGTGATGTGGGATTGATTATTCACGAAAGCAGGTTTACATATCATCAAAAAGGATTACGAAAAATTGCAGACCTTGGGCAGATGTGGAAAACTAAATTCAATTGCCCAATTCCGCTTGGAGGAATTGCTGTGAAAAGAAGTTTGGATGAAAACCTAAAAACAAAATTGAAGTTATTGATGAAAAATAGTGTAGTTGCAGCACTCGAAAATCCTCAACAAACATATAATTTCGTTAAATCAAATGCTTATGAACTTGATGAAGATGTAATTTATAGTCACATTAAGTTATATGTTAATGATTTTACTGTTGAAATGGGAGAAAAAGGCAGAAAATCAATAATCACACTATATAAGGAATTTTGCAAGCTTAATAATCTTGAGCCTAAGCTTGAAGGAAAGATGTTTTTGTAATCGAATTTATCTTATGAAATGAGGAATCTTATCAGGTAAAATAATTGATATTTCAACTAATCCTCCAAATTCTCCATTTTGATACCATGTACATTGATAGATTAATTTTTTGAATCCGTTTTTTTCTATTGTATATGTATTTGTGTCGCCTAAATTAAGCAGTTCTTTAATTTTTAAAACAGAGTTTTCGTTATGACAATCAAAAAGTGATTTCCCAATAATTGAATCTTCAGAATTCTTTAAGAAAGTTAATACTGATTTATCATTCATGTAAATAATCTCAGCATCTTTATTGCAAACCGTAACTGCAAAAGGTAGCGATTGTAAAATTTTAAATTCCATATAAAAATTTTTATTGCAAATGTAAATTATTCGACAGATAAATTTAAGTTTTTGATGTTCTTATTCAAAATTATGTTGTTGAATTTTTAACAGAAAATAGAGGCAAAATGTTATTTTTTATACTCTGATACAAAATAATGTGGAATAATTGGTTTTAATTTTTCTTAAATCAATAGAGGTTCTTATTAAAAATTGTGTTGTTGAATTTTTCAGTCTGGAATAATTGAATGAAGTAGATTTTTTAATAGTGAGAAAAACTACTTTTTGATATTCATGTTCAAAATTATGTTGTTGAAGAATCTGATTATTTTTTTGATTTAGTTAAAATTAGTAATATACTAAGTAATGTGGTTTGGAAATTAGTAAAAGAAAAGAGCAGGAATGGAATGGAGAAAGTTTACAGATTTTAAATTAGTTTTTTTGTTTAAATATTCTTATTCAAAATTATGTTGTTGAATTTTTAACAGAAAAGAGGGGCAAAATGTTATTTTTGTTACTCTGATACAAAATAATGTGGGAAAAAATTGATTTTAATTTTTCTCAAATCAAAAGAGGTTCTTATTAAAAATTGTGTTGTTGAATTTTTCAGTCTGTAATAATTGAATGAAGTAGATTTTTAATAGAGAGAAAAACTACTTTTTGGTATTCATATTCAAAATTATGTTGTTGAAGAATATGTTTATTTTTTTGATTTAGCTAAAATAAGTATTATACAAAATAATGTCCTTTGAAAATTTACACATCTAATGAAAAACGTCCTTAAATTTTTTTGACGAATATTTCTTTTTAATGAATGTATTCTTGTCCCAAAATTTTTTTTAACTTTGATATGAAACGCTTTGGCTGAATTTTTGATAAATTTAATTTTCAAAATTTTATATAGTGCAAAATTTTTTTATTCGAAGAAAAATAATTGTTAGTATTTCAATAATTCTTGTTTTGATAAGTGTTTTAATACTTATAAAATACATTTACAGATTACCGGAAAACTTTATTGATGGTAAAGCAGAATTTTATAAATCAGAATGTCGAGAATGTGATAGTATAGTCAAAAGTTTAAAAGATAATTCAAAAATTGAGGCAATATTAGTGTGGGAGGATAGCTTAACTATTGACGATAGAGCAAAACTTTACGGATTTCGATTTGAACTTGAAGGAAAATATACATTTAAAGCGGCATATTCTAATTCTTTATCGGTTTTAAATTCAAATAATTTTAATGTTTATCCTCAATATATTATTACATCTGTAAGGGATAGTGTTTTTTTGAAGTATTATTTTTCATTTCAAACTGAATTACTGTCGAAAAAAAATATAAATGGACTTATTCTTGAGATTCCAAAGGATTTATATTCCATGTGATATTACCTATTATAAACTGTTTATAGATAATTTTAAATTACGAATTTCATTCCTACATCAGGCAAGAATTTTAAGTTTTATTGATTTTAGCGGGATTGATAGTAATATCGCCTATAAAATTTTTGATGATATTAATTCTACTGGCTTGTGTGGGGTGTTTACGAATGATTTAGATTTTATTAATTATGTAAATTCAAAAAACTTTGATGGAATAATTGTTTATAAACTAAATGAGATATTAAATTCCGATAGAATAATTGAGTCAAAAATTCCGGATATCTTTATTTATCCCTTTAAAAATGGCGATAACAAGAAAAAAAGTATAAAGATTATTACAAGAAAATATAAAAAATCGGAAATAAATTTAAAAATATATAAAATTATTCGAGCTGTTAATTGGATAAAAACAGGTCATGAATATACTTCGGATTTTGGTATTGATAGTATTACTTTAAAAATATTTAATAGTCGTTTGATTCAATCAAGTTTTGTTTTGATAAGGAATCATGATGAACTTATTCCTTTAAAAGATTTAAATCTTGGGATAAGGATTTTTGCTTATGATAAAGATCGGTGTTCATATTTTATAAAAGCGTTAAGTGATTATACCAATAATTTTCAAATAACATACTATAATATAAACTCAAAATTCAACTGTCCGGATAAGAATACTCTTATGATATTTTTATATGAAAATCTTTCAGGACAAATTGACGAAAACATATTGAGTTTTGTGAATAAATGTGAATGTAAAAAGCTCTTTATAAATATTGGGATTTTAAATGAAAGTCTTTTAAATACTAATGCCGAAGTTATTCTAAATTCTTATTTTGATTATTCTGAATCATTAAGTTTACTTGCACAGGCTGTTTTTGGCGGTATAGGGATAAATGGAATTTTATCATTTCCTGTCAATGATAGTATTAAGGCAGGATATGGTTTGAGAACAAAGATTTCGAGAATAAGATATACTTTTCCTGAAGAGGTTGGAATTAATTCTCAAGTTTTATTGCGAATTGACAGCCTCGTGCAAGATGCAATTTCAAAGGGAGCTTTTCCGGGTTGCCAGGTTTTTGCTGTTAAGGATGGTGTTGTAATATATGATAAATCTTTTGGTTATACTAATTATTCAAAAACATCTCAAGTAACAAAATATACAATGTATGATGTGGCTTCGCTCACAAAAATTTGTGCAACCACATTAGCTATGATGAAAATGGTAGAAATCGGTAAAATTAAACTTGATGATAAGATTGGAGAGTATTTCAAAAACAAAAAAATAAATTATTACAATGTAAAACCAGATACTGTTGTATTTATTGATACTGTTTCGATACGGAATAGAACAAAGTAAGAAATCGAAAAAATTGTGCAAAACAAAGACAGCGTGCACATTAACGATACCCTGATTGTTATTTATGATACAATTATAACAAAACCAACTCCGTCATCCAATATTTTTAATGTTCCGATAAGATCATTGCTGGTTCATCAGAGCGGTGTTGCACCATCTCTTCCTATTTTAGATTATTTATTTTATGTTGATTCTTACAAAAAACAATTTAAGGACAGCCTCGAAAAGTTGGAGAAGGAGGGAAAAAAAATAGATATTAGAAAAAATGCTTTTGATTATTATTTTTCCGAAACTTATAATAAGGATAGTGCTCGAAGGAAAATTGCTGATGGAATGTACCTCAAAAAGAATTGGGAAGATTCAATTTACGAAGATATTAAGCGTCTTGGAACTTTCAAACGCGAAAAGTATCAATACACCGACATGAATATGATTTTAGTTCAGATGGTTATTGATACCATTAATAAAAAACCTATTGACAAATTTTTATCCGAAGAGTTTTATAAACCTATGGGACTTTTTAACACCTGTTACAATCCACTAGACAATAATTATAAAAAAGAAAATATAGCTCCAACAGAAAACGATCGACACTGGCGAAGGCAATTAATACATGGGACTGTTCACGATCCATCAGCTGCAATGTTAGGTGGAATTTCGGGAAATGCAGGATTATTTTCATGTGCAAGGGATTTGGCTATAATAGGTCAAATGTTGTTAAACAACGGTTTTTACGGTGGTTTACGATTTTTATCCCCTCAAACAATCAGACTATTTACATCAAAACAACCTGAAAATCACCGAGCTTTGGGTTTTGATAAGGCTAACAAAAATAATCTTAATGCAATTTCAGCTACTCCTTCAACTTACGGACATACAGGCTTTACTGGTTGTGTTATGTGGATTGACCCCGAATATAATCTTGTATATGTTTTTCTTTCAAATAGAGTACATCCCGATTCAAAAAATCAAAAACACCTGTCCTTAAAAATTTATAGTAACATTCATCAAGTATTTTATGATGCTATGGTTCCGGTTCAATAATTAATCATCAATAAGTTTTAACACTTCTTCAATGCTGAAATTTGAGGGTTTAATTTCTGATTCAATGTATTTATCAAATAATTCTAATTTTTTGGATTGTAATTTTAGAATTTTTTCTTCTATTGATAGCCGCGATATGAATTTGTAGATAAAAACAGTTTTAGTTTGTCCAATTCTGTGGGCTCGGTCAAATGCTTGAGCTTCGGCAGCAGGATTCCACCAAGGATCCAATAAAAATACATATTGAGCAGCTGTAAGATTGAGCCCTAATCCACCTGCTTTTAACGATAAAAGAAAAAATTTGCATTCAGGATCAGAGTTAAATTTATTAATTTGTTCTTCCCGATCTTTTACACTACCGTCAATATAAGCGAAACTAATATTATTATCAAGGAGAAATTCTTTTATTAATTTTAAATACTCTACAAAAGAACTGTATATAAGTACTTTTGCAGATGTATGATGAATTTCCTGAATTTTCATGCAAATGTGCTCAAATTTGCCGCTTTCATCATTATATTCTTTGTCAACCAAAACCGGATGATTTGCTGCTTGCCTGAGTCGCATCAAACCTTCAAGGAAAACTAAAGAATCAACTTTTCCGTCAATTTTTGCACTGTCAATAAATCTATCACGGTAACGATTTCTGATCTCTTTATAAAATTCATATTGTTCGAAGGTCATTTCGGAGTATTCAACTGTGATAATTTTTTTCGGTAGATCTTGCAGAACTTCTTCTTTACGACGTCTAAGCAAGAAAGGCCTTATCAAACTGCGATATAAATCAGCTTTTAATGGGTCTTTCACCGAATTAGAAAAATGATTTAAGCTTCCAAGCATTCCTTGGTTTAAAAAGTTCATTTGCGACCATAAATCTGAAACACTATTTTCAATTGGCGTACCTGTAATACACAAATAGTGTAAGGCTTTTATCTTTTGACAAGCATTTGCCGTATCTGATTTAGGATTTTTTATGTATTGTGACTCATCAAGAATGCAATAATCATAAATGTGTGCCGATAAAAATTCTATATCTCTTCTTAAAATTGAATAAGTAGTAATTATTAAGTTAAATTGATTGAAAATGGTTTCATTTTTTATTCTTTCCTGACTTGTAAATTCGTAATACTTAATATTTTGACAAAATTTATTTATCTCATTTATCCAATTGAAAACCAGACTTGTTGGTACAATCAATAATACTGTTCCTCGGTTGACTTCTTTCAACCATTGAATCAAAGCCAGAGTTTGAACTGTTTTTCCAAGTCCCATGTCATCGGCAAGAAATCCGCCGAAACCTACTTCATCAAGATTACGAAGCCATTTGTAACCATAAAGCTGGTAGGGGCGGAGAGATGCTTTAAATTGTGTTGGCAGTTCGTAATCTGGCATTTCTTCTTTTAGAAAAAAGTTTCGTAGGCTATCTTTAATATTTATTTTTATTCTATCGGATTTTTCTTTTTCCAGAGCAATTTTCATTAATCGCTTTGGAACTGTAGGAGTGCCATTTTCAATTTTTACAAATTCAAAAATTGTTTTATATTCCTCTATCAACCATTCAGGAATTTGTGCAAGTTCTCCGTTTGGTAACAAAAAACTTGTCTTGTTTTGTTTTATTAAATTTAGGATTCTTAGAAATGGAATTTCAAATTCTCCGAATAATATTTTTGCTTTAATATCGAACCAGTCGAGATTTTCATCAAAAACAAGTTCAATTTTTCTTTCTCCCAGGAAAAGTTTTCCGGGCTTATCTTTTTTATCCGTAAAAATTATTTCTATTCCAAGATTATATAATTCCTGCGATTTATCGTTTAAAATATTCAATCCTTTTTGAATTGGAATTATAAGTGGTTTGTTTTCTATACATAAACCTAGTTCTTTTAATTTTGAAACAATGTATTTTTCGGTTTTTATATCTCTTTCAACATATTTAATTAAAAAGCTGTCATGTGTTTTTTCAAACTTTATTGATTTAGACTTTCTTCCCGGATTAAAATTGAATTCCTGATATTTAAACTCAATATCCAGACTAAGATTTGAATTTTGAGCCTCAATATTATTATCATCAAATAACGAAAGTTGTTGTTTCCCTCCAATTTCATGAGCCTTCATAATTATTGCATCAATTTCATCAATACAAATAATGTCAAACCCTTCGGGAACAACTTTGTTAGTGTAAACTAGCGGGAGAATGATTTTTTCAATATAATTTTCAATATGTGGTTTTTCAATAATAACTTCGTCTTTTGAAAAAAATGGGATTAACTTAGCTCCGTCAATTTCGGATTCAAATTCATAAATTTTTTTATCAATTAGTATTCTTGCTCTATTTCGTGAAATTAATGTAGCATTTGTAAGAGAGAGTTTTTTGTTATGTAATTCACATTCAAGAGAGTATTTTATCTGTTCTTTATTGTAATTAAAGTAATAATAAACTTCGGGCATTTCTTCTTCAATAAATAGCTGCTTCCACATAAAAGGAAGTTTCCCTTTTTGTAGAAACAACTTGTTCCCGTTTAATAATTCGAAGAATTTGTTTTGTTTAGTCTCAATATAATTTCTTACAAAATCTTTTGTTGAAATGGCTTTTAATGAACTTTCATTTATTTTAAAAACAACATTATAAAATTCATCCCAGCTTTTTATTTTTGAAAGTCCGGATTTCTGTATTATGGAATCTTTCTCAAGATCAAAACAAATTTGTACCAGCTGTTTAGTTGCATTGTTAGCAAGGTGCTCGAAATTTTTAAAGTTGCTTTTGTTAATTCTTGTATAGTCAATGCCAATTTTATTATTTTCAAAACTAAGTACAAAAGCTTCCGGAATGCATCCAAACCCGCTTAAGGGTTGAAATACAAAAACAATTTCTTTTCTCATTACTTTCCTGCAAGATCCTTATGAAATATTATCCGTTTTCTTTTTTGTATTTTTTATATAACTCGATTGCTAGTCCGTCAACTAGTCCAAGTTGGGGAGCTATAAGATATTCTATATTTCCCCATTTCATAATGTTATTAAAGATTTTGGCAGCTAGAATGATTACGTCGGCACGATCAGGTCTGAGAGTGAACCTTTCGATTCTTTCTTCGTATGAATGTTTTTCTAGTTCTCCTACTGCAAATTTAATTTGAGTTCTGGTTATAGTATTGTCTTTATTGCCGAATAAATCTGTGAGTTTGCTAATATTTCCTCCCGAACAAATGCAATTTACTTTTTGTTTTGTATCTCTTACTGTTTCCAGCCATTCTTTCAATCTAAGCCATTCAGAATTTTCTACCTGATCGAATAGATATTTAATCGTTCCAATTTGAAACGACTGAGATGATATGAATTTTTCTTTTTTAAAGTAGGACATTTCCGTACTACCTCCACCAACGTCAATATATAGAGTATCATCGTGAATTTTATTTACGTAAATATTATTTGCATGTGAAACTATTTCAGCTTCTTCCAACCCGTCAAGAACTTTTAGTTTAATCCCGGTTTCTTTTTTTATTATTTCCAATACCTGTTCTTTGTTTTTAGATTCTCTGATTGCAGCAGTAGCACAAGCAGTAAAATCAATTGGTTTGTAAATATCTTTGATTAGTTCATAAGCTTTAAAAGTTTTTATTAACATATCAATTTTCTCATCAGAGATATATCCTTTTTCAAAAACATCCATTCCCAATCTTAGAGGAACTCTCACTAATGCAATTTTACTTGCATAAATTTGATTACGTTTTTCAAAAACATGTGCAATGAGAAGCCTTCCGGCATTAGATCCAATATCAACAGCTGCAAAAATCATAAGGCTTTTTTATTTAATTTTTTCAAATATTCGTAAGTTGCAAATTGGGTTCTTATTTTAGTTTTACCTGTATTAACTATTGTGTTTTCATCTTCACTGCCCCAGTCTCGAGCTTTTGTATTGTCATTCATTTGAATTTCAAATATATCTCGAAGTTCTTTTTGTAATTCCTTGTTGTAGATCGGAGCAGTTACTTCAATTCTCGTGTCAAGATTTCGAATCATTATATCCGAAGAACTTATATAGTAAAGGTTTTCGCCACCGTTACAGAAAATATAAAACCTCGAATGTTCTAGAAATTTATCAACTATACCAATTGTTTTTAGATTTGGATTGTTTTTATGAACTAGAGAACATGATGCTCTCGCTGAAATTCTTACCTTAACTCCAGACTCTACTGCTTCTTTGAATTTTTCAACAAGAGTAGGATCTGTAAAACTATTTAATTTCATATCAATCCAAGCCTCTTTGCCTTGTTTTGCATTATGGATTTCGTTTTCGACAAGTTCGATAAATTTTGTACGGGCATAAAGAGGACTGACTATTAAATGCTCAAAATTTATAATTCTGTATGCAGATTCCATTAAGTAAAAAACTTTTCCAACTTCTATTGCAATCCTCTGATCGGCAGTTAGCAGAGAAAGATCGCTGTAAATTTTTGCAGTAATTTCATTAAAATTTCCGGTACTGATGTTGGTATAAAAGAAATTTTCCTTATTTTCTTTTGTTCTTATCAGAATTAATTTTGAGTGTACTTTTATACCAGGTATAGTTTTAATGATTTTCACACCGGCTTCTTCCAGCAGTTGAGTAAGGTAGATATTATGCTCTTCTTCAAATCTGGCTTTTAATTCAAGGAAAACCGTAACACTTTTACCATTTTGAGCAGCATTTACAAGGGCAGAAATTACTTTTGAATCTTCAGCCAGACGATATAATGTAATTTTAATAGACCTAACTCGGGGGTCAATAGAACATTCTTTTAAAAGTCTTAAAATATAATCAAAAGAATTATACGGGAAATGAAATAAAATATCCTTTTTCTTTATAGAATCAAGTATTGGGATATTGTTGTCTATATCTCTATGGGGAATTTGGTCAATTGATTTATAAATAAATTTTTCTCCTAAAACATTAGGAAATTTCATGAAATCTCTTGAATTATGATATCTGTATCCTTTGACAATCTGTTCTTTTTTCTTGATTTTAAGCCCGTTCATCAAGATATTAATCAAGGGTTCGGGCATATTAGAATCGTAAATAAAACGAACAGGTGTTCCTGTTTTTCTTTTCTTTACACTTTCAGAAATTAAGTCAACAATACTTTTGGAGGAATTTTCAAAATAATCTATCTCTGAATCTCTTGTAATTTTTACGGTATATGCTTCAAAAGAATCATAACCAAATTTACCAAAAATATCTTTCAAACAAAGTCTTATCACATCATCAAGATAAATAATATATTTTTTTCTCTTTACAGACGGGATTTCGATAAAACGAGGAAGCTTTCCTGTTGGAATTTGGATAAGTGCATATTCTACATCTGGCAAATTGTTTCTTCGAAGTATGATTCCCAGATAAATGCTTCCATCACTTAAATTACTTAAATCTGAGGATTTAGTTAGTCTAATTATTGGAAGAATAGATAAAATATTTTCATGAAAATAGTTTATTAGATAATCACGTTGTTCATTATTTAATTCAGTTTCGTTGACTAAAAAAACTCCTTTTTTTTCAAGTTCTTTAAGATTAAACTCTTTTGCTCTGTTAAAATCAATTTGTTTACTCTGAATGAACGAATATATTGAGTTAAGCAATTGTTCATTTTCTTTAACTTTTTCCGGATAATTCTTCTTATTAAACTCCATTAAACGAAGTAAAGAAGCTACTCTAACTTTGTAAAATTCATCTAAATTATTTGAATAAATTCCTAAAAATCTGATACGTTCCAGCAATGGTACTTCAGGATTTAATGCTTCTTGTATAAGCCTTGAATTAAAATACAACCAACTTATCTCTCTGTTTAAGAATTTCATGTGTATTAAAAAATTAAATTAATAGGTATAAATTTTATAGATAATCAATGCATTTTTCCAATTTAATTCCTCTACTACCTTTGATTAAAATAAATTTTCCGGATTCTGGATGTTTTGAGAGGACTTTATTTAGTTCCTGTACATCATTAAAAAAAAGAAATTCAAAATCACTTTCCGATTTTTTGAAATTATCGCCAACTAAATAAACTTTCCTGAATTTCAAACTTTCTATTAGTTGCAATATTTTTTTGTGTTCATTATCGCTTTCTTTTCCTAATTCAAGCATATCCCCAAGTATGAGTGTTTTGTTTTTTTCGTTTGTGTCGTATAAATTCATTATTGCAGCTTCCATACTTGTTGGATTGGCATTATAGCAGTCTATTATTAAAGTGTTTCTTTGTGTTTTTACTAATTGGGAGCGATTGTTACGTGGAAAATAACAATTAATCGAGCTATCAATAGATGTGCCTGGAACACCGAAGTAATTCCCGACTGTTATAGCAGCCATGATATTTTCGAAATTGTATTTGCCAATAAGATTTGATTTTGCAAGACCGTTTTCGGTGCTTGTTTTCCACCTTACAGCAGCTTGCAAATTGAATTCCAAGTATTCTCCGCTACAAAAATTATCTTCGTTATTTCCATAAGGAATTCCTGAATAATTTTTAATAGAATTTACAAGGATAGGATTGTCGGCATTGTAAAAAATAGTGCCATTTTTTGATTTCAGAAAATTATATAAAGCAGTTTTTTCTTTTATAACACCTTCAAAAGAGCCAAGTCCTTCGAGGTGAGCTTTTCCAATATTCGTAATTAGTCCAAAGTTTGGTTCAGCTATTTTGCAAAGAGTTTCTATTTCTCCCGGAGAGCTTGTCCCCATTTCTACAATACCAAAATCTACAGTTTTGTTCATTGATAGAAGTGTTAGAGGTACTCCTATATGGTTATTTCTGTTGCCTGAGGTACTTGCAGTTCTATATTTTTGAGCCATAACTGTTGAGATTAGCTCTTTTGTAGTAGTTTTACCGTTAGATCCGGTGATGGCTAAAATAGGGATATTTAATGTGCGACGGTGTAAGTTTGCCAATTTTTGCAAAGCAATTAGTGTGTCTTCAACATATATTACTTCTGGAATGTCTTTTAATGATTTATCAGATGAAACTGCAGCAATACAACCATTTTTTAAGGCTTGTTCAACAAAATTGTTCCCGTCAAAATTTTCTCCTTTAAGTGCAAAAAAAATTGAATTTTCTTTTAAAATTCTACTGTCAGTGCTTATACTTTTACACTGTTTAAAAATTTCGTAAATTTTTAAAATTGTATTATCCATAAAATAGAATTATAGTAATAAATAAAAACCCCAAAATTTTGGGGTTTTTAAGTTTTTAAATTATTTTTTTGGAAGAGTTGGAGACCCTACACGATCCATTGCGCATCTAAAGCCAAGGTCTGCTCTAGCCATTTTTTCATCGAGGAAACGGCGAGTTCCGGGAACCATCCAATAAGCGCGGTCTTTCCATGAACCGCCTTTAAATACTCTGGAACGATCAGTTACAAGAGTAGCCATAGCGGTATTTCGTGGTCCGTCACCTTTGTTTATTTTTGGATTTCTTGGATTATATTGTCCACGTCCCCATTCTCCATATTCGCCCCAATTTCCTTCTTTATACATTTCTTTGGTTCTTTTCTTGAAGAAAACATCAGGATAAATAATACTACCGTCCGGTAGCTGGATTTCGCCACCTGGTAATACAATCGATCCATCAGGCATCATAATATTACCGTCAGCAGTTTTTTCATGTCCGGTTGGTAATGTATAAGTCATGTTTTGTAAATCTACTTTAATTCCGTTTGGTAAAAGTATTTCATTACCACCGCTTAAAAGTATTGCTCCTGGATATATTTCTCCAATGTTTTCTTGAGTGAGATTCTGATCTACGGGATCATATATTTTTGGAGCTCCTGATTCTGGAATAAATTTATCTTCTTTAGTCCAATAATTTTCAGCACTTCCCATTGGAATCAATGATTCTAAGTCACCATCTAGATAATTTCTATTGTCTGCAGTAGTATAATTTTCTCTACTGAAACAAGCTTCATCTCTAACGGGTTTTTTTAGAATTTTGCCAGTGTAATCAAAATAATTTTCTGCTTCAGGGGTTAATTCTATATCACCGGTTCTCGGATCAATAAACAATTGATATTCTGTGAAAACATTACCTCTGAATGGTCTGAATTCATCCATGTCTTCAAATGTGAGATCACGATAAACGTCCATTACCCATTCGTTTACATTACCAGCCATGCAGTATAAACCATATTCATTAGGCCAGTATGATTTAACAGGAGCTGTAATGTCTGCTTTATCATTTAAATATCCTGCAGTACCCATATAATCCCCACGTCCTCTGACAGAGTTTGCCATCATTAACCCTCTTTCAACACCTCTACTGTCGTTTCTTATGTAGTGACCATTCCAGGGATATAATCTTCTTTCGTAAATTCTTTCACGATAATGATTTCCAATATGAGCAAGTGCTGCAAATTCCCATTCAGCTTCGGTTGGAAGCCTGTAGCGTGGTAAGAAAATACCATCATCCATTCTTACCCATCTTCTGTCGTCTCCGGTGTTTACCTTACCTCCCTTTTTGCCAGCTTTAAGAACAGCTGGATCAACATAAAGGTTTTGGATTTTTCCATCAGGGCCTTTACCTGATTCGTCAATAGGTAGGTCTAAGTTTTCTGCATAAATTAAATAAGAATCAAGATTAAAATGTTTTGCTTGATCTTGAGGAGCAAGATATTTGCTTATTATTCCTTCTCTCATTAGAATAAGTTCATTAACTCTATCGGTTCTCCATTCACAATATTTTGTTGCTTGTACCCAACTAACTCCAACAACAGGATATTGTTCGTATGCCGGATAGCGTAAATATAATTCAACCATTGGTTCGTTGTATGCTAATCTTGATCTCCATACAAGAGTATCGGGTAATGCTTCGCGATATAAAAATCTGTAATCAGAAGCATAAACATACGATAGCCAGTATAAATATTCTCTGTAATCAATGTTTCTAATTTCGGTTTCGTCCATGTAAAATGAAGAAACAGTTACACGACGCGGAACGTTATTCCAATCGTACATAACGTCTTGTTCCACTCTACCCATAGCAAAAGTTCCACCTTCAATAAATACTAAACCGGGACCGGTTTCTTGTTCATAACCCGGATGATTTTGAAAACCTCCGAAATTCGGGTCATTGTAGTTCCAACCGGTAGTGCTTGAAACTTCTTTTTTACACGAACTTAGGAGTAATACTCCCATTAAAATCGTTGAAACTATTAGAACGATATTCTTTTTCATATTTTGATAATTTAAAGAATTCATTATTAATTAACTAAAATGAAGGACAACTTATTGTGCTGAATTTCTTTTCTCTTGGATTACATGTGAAAGTATATGCTAAAGAAACTTCATGTGCTCCATAAGTGGAATTTCGTAACTTACTTACAGTTAAGTCATAGCTGTATGCAAAACGCAATTTGTCTAGTCTGAAACCTACTAACATTATAAAAGCATCATATTGGAAATTGAAGTTTTGTCTTAACCAAAAACCAGCAACAACTTCTCTTCTGGCAACATACAATCCCCAATTAAATTGCTGAAATTCTCCCTGTTGATGAAACAATAATTGTGGAGCAATTTTTAATTCTCCTCTTTTAAAGTTTGCACTGTTAATGTCTATTTCAGTTCCGAAATGACCGGTAAATTTTCTTGGTAAAACAGCATCACTCCCTCTTAAGAAGCTTTCAGAAGGTTTAGTTAAGTGATGAATCGCAACTCCAAAAAATGTTTTTTCACTAAAAGCAATCAATCCTGCTGAGAAATCAAAATAATTTCTCTGAGGATTTACAATATCTGGATTCTCTATTGTTGAATATATAGGTCCATACAATGGATGTATCATGTCGGGGAAAATAAAATCCCAATTTATAGATTTCATTATATATGAAACTTGAAATCCACCGGCGACATAAAACCTACGAGTAACAGGCAATGTATAGGCATACATCCCGCTAATCATTGTGGTATTTATAACACCTCCGGCTTGTACATCGTTTAATAAATGCAAACCTACGCCGCCTTGAATCAGATTACTAAACTGATCATAAGATGCACTGTAAGTAACGTAAGTTGGTCCTAATGCAGGCCATTGATTCCTATAACTTAAAGCAACTCTTGGACATTTTTCTGATCCTGCAAATGCCGGATTTAGATACAATGAATTTGCATAAAACTGCGAAAAATGTGGATCCTGTGCAAAAACCAAAGTCCAACTGCCTATGAATAAGGCACTTAATAATAATATGTAACGTTTTACCATAATTATTTTTGTTCTAACAATGCACAATTTTAATAATTTTTTTTTAATTCCAATTTCTAAACTACAATATTAAATTAAATTTGTCGTTCTAAAAAATAAATTTTTAAAAATTTTTAATTTTTTTTTTAATTTTTTTATTTTATGAAAAAAATATTCATTCTTTTTACGGTTATTTTTATCAACAACTTATTAACATCTCAGGAAATTTTCATTTCAGATTCACTTTTTTGGCAAAATAAACAAATTTTTAATTATAACGAAAATCAATTAAAAAATATTTTATATTGTTCTAATTGTGATAATCAGGCTTCAACCGACTTGCCTGTTTACTTTTACAGAATACCTATTAATACTAATTTGGATGTTAAAGACTTAAAGTTTGTTAATATTAAAACAGAAGTTATTAACAATGAAGTTATTAACAAGGGTTTAAATCTTGATAAAATCTCTGAGAACATTAAAATTAATACATGGATAAGTATTTTTCGCAAGCAAAATTATTTGAACATAGAGTTTATTCCTTTACAACGAAATTCCAAAACCGGACAAATTGAAAAAATTATATATTTCGAATTGAAAGGAAAGTATTATGAAGTTCCCGGATTTAGAAATCAATCGAAAAGTTTTGCTTCAAGTTCAGTAATGTCATACGGGAAATGGTATAAAATTAAAATTGAAACTTCAGGGATATATAAATTAACTTATTCTCAACTTATTTCTATGGGATTTACTTCACTAAATAATATAGGTATATTCGGATACGGGGGTATGGTTGATAAAGTTGCCGGAAATCATAAATATGACGACCTCCCTGAAATTCCGATACATTTTGTTGATGCTAATTCAAACGGAAGTTTTGATAATGGAGACTATATTTTATTTTGGCTTGATGGTCCTCATTCTCGCAAATTTGGTTTGGATGGTAAATTTTCACATGAGTTTCATAATTATTCGGATTATGCATATTATTTTGTATCGGATAGAGGCTCATTAAAGCAAGCTCAAGTTCAAAACCAGGAAAGCTCTTTTGACGTATCAACAAATACTTATGATGATTATGTTTTTCTGGAAAAAGATTCTATTAATATTATGAAATCCGGAAGAAATCTTTTCTGGCGTGAATTTGATTATTATCTTACTCAAAATTTTAACCTCAATATACCGAATACTTCAACTGTCGATTCTGCAACAGTAACTATTGTTGTTGCTGCCAGATCAAGTTTTTCAAGCTATTTTAATTTCGAAATTAATGGCGAGCTGAAACCTCCTGTTTATATAAATTCAGTTTCAGGATCAACTACTGATATGTATGCTCGTTACAATACAACAAAAGACTTTGTAATAGTTCCGAGTTCAGACAATTTTACTTTTAGAATAACTTATAATAAAACTGCCGCAAATTCAAAGGCATGGTTGGATTATATCTCAGTAAAACTTCGTAGAAAACTGACAATTAGCAGTGGTTATGTTAATTTTAGAGATATTAAAACTGTGGCTGGTGGTCAGAAAACCAGATTTCAAATTTCTTCGGCAAATTCAAAAACTATAGTTTGGGATATTACTGATAGGGAGAACGTTTATAAAATAAACGGAACTTTAAATGGCAGTACATATAATATAAATGTACAAACTTCTAATTTGAGAGAATTCGTTGCATTTAATTATGATAACAATTTCCCGTCTCCAATTTTCAATTCAGAAGATACCGGTCCTGTTGAAAATCAAAATTTGCATGCAATTCAACCCGTAGATGTGATAATTATTACTCATCCTCTGTTTTTATCTCAGGCTAATCAGTTAAAGCAACTTCACCAACAATTTTACGGATATAGCGGAGTTGTTGTCAGCACGGATAAAGTTTTTAATGAGTTTTCGAGTGGCACTCCTGATGTTGCTGCAATGCGAAATTTTGTAAAAATGCTATATGATAGGGCAGCTGATCCTTCGAAAATTCCACATAGTGTAGTGCTTTTTGGTGATGGTAGTTATGATAATAAGTCGTCCGGGATATCAAACTTCATATTAACTTACCAATCTGAATCTTCATTATCACCGACTTCATCATTTGTTTCCGATGATTATTACGTCCATTTGGATGATGGTGAAGGTACTTTAAGTGGAAATCATAATATGGATATGGGTGTGGGAAGAATACCTGTTAAGTCTGTATCCGAGGCTCAGAATTATATCAATAAATTAATTGCCTATCATAGTTCTGCAGCATTTGGTAATTGGAAAAATAATGTTTTGCTGATTGCAGATGATGCAGAAAAAGGTGAAACAATGCATCAAAACCAATCTAATTCACTCTCTATTCAAATAAATAATATGGCTCCGGTATTTAATATTACTAATATATATCTTGATGATTATGAACAAGTTTCTACTGTGCAGGGACATCGTTATCCGGATGTAAATCTTGAAATAAATAACCAGATGAATAGTGGAAATTTGGTTGTAAATTGGATTGGGCATGGAAACGAAAAAACCTGGGCACATGAGGTTGTGCTTACATTAAGTATGATAAAATCATGGAAGAATTCTCCGAAATTTCCATTATTTGTAACAGCAACATGCGAATTTTCTCCTTTTGATCACCATGATATTGTTTCGGGAGGAGAAGAAGTTTTGCTAAATGAAAATGGAGGCGGGATTGGTCTTTTTACAACCACTCGTTTGGCTTTTGCTACCAGTAATTTTAATCTTTCAAGTAAGTTTTACAATCGCTTGTTTGAAATAGACCCGCAGGGAAAATTGTATCCGATAGGTATTTCAGTTGCCAAGGCAAAAAATGATCAAGGACCTGATTCCAACAAAAGAGTTTTTAATTATCTCGGTGATCCTGCAATGAGATTGTCTGTGCCTTTTTTAAATATTGTAACTACTAAAATCAATGATGTTGATATTGCAACATTTAACGATACACTAAAAGCAAAACAGTTGGTAAGTATTGAAGGTGAAATAAGGAATCCTGATGGAAGCCTGAGATCGGATTTTAACGGACTTATATTTCCGGTTGTTTACGATAAAAAGAATACTTATCAAACACGAGGAAATGACGGCTATCAACCATTAACGTATCAGGCTCGAAAAAATATAATATTTAAAGGTGCCGCCAGTGTTACAGAAGGAAAATTCAAATTTAGCTTTATTGTACCAGTTGATATTGCGTATTTTTTTGATTTCGGAAGAATAAGTTATTATGCTCATAATCAGTTTGACCTCGAAGCTCATGGCTATGACGAAAGTTTTATCATTGGTGGAACATCAAATCAAGATATAAGTGATAACAAGGGACCTGAAATAACTTTATTTTTAAATAACGAACAGTTTATACCTGGTGGAATAACCGATGAAAATCCTGTTCTTATAGCTAAATTAAAGGATGAATCCGGTATAAATACAGTAGGGTCGGGAATAGGTCATGATATTACATTAACAATTGACGGCGATACTAAAAATCAAATAGTTTTAAATAACTTTTATGAATCTGAAATTGATGATTTTACTTCCGGTACAGTTACTTATCCAATGTCAGGATTAACTCCGGGACCGCATACAATTAAGATAAAAACTTGGGATGTTCTGAATAATAGTTCCGAGTCTGAATTAGATTTTATTGTAGCTAAATCATCCGAGTTAGTTCTGGAATATATTTTAAATTATCCAAATCCTTTTTCAACAAAAACTTCTTTTATGTTTGCTCATAATCAACCAAATGTTCCACTTGATGTACTTATACAAATTTTCACTGTTTCGGGGAAACACGTTAAAACTCTCAGTGCTACAATGATTTCTGATGGCTTCAACAGTGAGCCAATAGAGTGGGATGGCAAAGATGAATACGGTGATAAAATTGCAAAAGGAGTATATATTTATAAAGTCAAAGTAAAAAATCCTGCCGGAAATGTCGTGGAGAAATTTGAAAAACTTGTAATTATAAATTAGCAATAACATTCTTTAAAGTGAAATTTCCACAATATTTATTTTTTATTTACGTTTAAAAGTAATGTTTTTTGATAATTTAACATTAGTTAGTATTTTTGTAAAAAATTAAAAAAGAATGAAGAAAGTTTTTTTTATAATTTCAGGAATTTTAATGGTAGGAATAACTTTTGCACAGGTTAATCCTAATGATGATGTTATTGGTCGCGATGCTCCTAATACCATTACTACGACAGTTCCATTTTTGTTGATAGCTCCTGATACACGAGCAGGAGGCCTGGGAGATGCCGGTGTTGCCACAACCCCTGATGTGAATTCTATGCATTGGAATCCAGCTAAATATGTTTTTATGCAAAATGATATGGGTGTATCAATATCATATACTCCATGGTTGCGACAACTTGTGCAGGATATGAATCTTGCGTATATAGCATGGTATAAAAAGTTTAACTCTGAAAATGCCATAGCTGCATCATTATTGTATTTCGACCTTGGAAGTATTCAATTTAGAGACATTAATAATAACCTTATGAGAGATTTTACTCCTCACGAATTTGCAATTGATTTTGGATATTCGCGTTTATTGGGGAATAAATTCTCAGGTTCTGTTGCTATGAGGTTCATATATTCAAATCTTACGGGGGGTATAGAAGTTGCCGGTCAACAGTCATTCCCCGGAAAATCAGTTGCTGCCGATGCATCTTTTTACTATAAAAATCCTGATATTGAGCTTGGTGGTATGCCGACTACTTTGATGTGGGGTTTGAATATTTCTAATATTGGTTCTAAAATCTCATATACCAGTAATGAATATCGTGATTTTATTCCAACAAATTTTAGAACAGGATTGGGTTATTTGATGCAATTAGATGATTATAATGAGTTAATGATAACTGTTGACTTTAACAAGTTACTTGTACCTACTCCTCCGGTATATTACAGTCCCGGTGATACATTGCCGAATGGACAGATTGTAACCTCCTCGGACAAAATAATAAAATATGGGCGTGATCCAAACATCTCTGTTCCGGCAGCTTTATTCTCATCCTGGGTTGATGCTCCCGGTGTTGCTACTCCTTTTGTTAAAAATGGTAAAGCTTCTCCTTTCCGGGAAGAATTGGCTGAAGTTACAATTTCCACGGGAATTGAATATTGGTACGACAAACAATTTGCTTTAAGAGCCGGATATTTTTACGAACACCAATACAAAGGTAACAGAAAGTACTTTACTCTTGGTGCAGGTCTTAAAATGAATGTATTCAGTCTGGATTTTGCATATCTTATACCAACCACTCAAGCAAATCCTTTGCAAAATACCATGAGATTTACTCTTATTTTTGATATAGGGGAACTATCAAAAGAAAAGAAATAAATGGGATATAGAATTGGCATAGGCTATGATGTTCATGCTTTAGATAAGGAATTAAATTTAATTTTGGGTGGAGTAAAAATTCCTCATTACAAAGGCTGCATTGCACATTCAGATGGAGATGTCCTAATACACGCAATTTGTGATGCTATTCTTGGTGCTGCCGGTTCGAGAGATATCGGTTGTTATTTCCCTGATAATGATCAAAAATATAAGGGTATTGACAGCAGAATTTTATTGAAAGAAACTCTTGAGATAATCTCACGGAAAGGCTTTAAAATTGTAAATATTGATACTGTTATATCTTTGCAAAAACCAAAAATTAAAGAATACATCCCTCAAATGATTAAAAATATTGCTGAAACTTTAGCAATGGATATAAATGATATTTCAGTAAAAGCTACCACAACCGAACATCTCGGATTTGAGGGTAGGGAAGAGGGCATCAGCGTTAGAGCTGTAGTATTGTTGGAAAAATAATTATGAATACTATCAGATCTTTAGAACATTTTGAGGACGTCATAAAATCAGAGACTATAGTTATAATTTATTTTCATAACGAAAAATGTTATGTGTGTAATTCTTTATTTCCAAAAATTATAAAATTTGCAGATGATAATAATTATAAATTATATTTTGTTGATTCTCAAGAATATCCCGAAATTCCTGCACAAAAATTTCTGATGACTTTTCCTGCGTTAATGGTATTCTTTTCTGGATATGAAATAATAAAAATGGCAAGGTTTATAGACCTTGCCAAATTAAAACTTGAATTGGAGATTTTTAAAAATAGGTTTAATCTTTAATAACTTTTAATGCATCTCTGACAGATACAAGAGTAGCATTACCATTAATTTTATCACCGACTGCATTTTTCATCCAGGCCTGAGGAGTAATTCTTCCTTGCACTAACATTCTTGTAACTTCATCGGCAAATTTTTTGTCTTTTATATATTCAGCTATTTGAAACTCAATTAAATGACCAATTGGATAATTTGCCAGATACAATGGCGAGGTAATCATGTGAGAGTAAATAGCGAGAATAGGACTATCTTTTACTCCAAAAATAGGATAATAGTATTTATTCCATACATCAATGGCAATTTTTTCAACAGCTTCTTTTAATTCTTTAGGATTAGCATCAGGATTTTCATACATCCATTGCCAAACATACATATCAACTAAAGCAACTCCCATAATTTCGTAAGATGACCAACAATTATCGAGTGCATTGATAGCATCAACTTTTTGTTTTTCCCCTGCATTTGATCTGCCTAAAAGTTTTAAGTCATTTCCCTGAAATAAGAAAGCAATAGCTTCAGTAAACGCGGTATTTGGAACACCGCTTAGCATATAATAATCTACGTCGTATAGAGTAATGGTTTGTTCAACATTGTGTCCAAGTTCATGAATGGCAATATTATATCCTTTATAATCCATTCCTTTCTCGCCGATTCTGGTGCGTAAATGAGCTTGATCGCCTTTCATTTGAGCTCCCCATGCATGTCCTGCCCCTCTGGATGGATCGACTGCAATTTTTGCAGCAATATAATTAGCTTTATCTCTTGTCCAACCTAAATCCATTAAGATTCGTGGGATATCTTTTGAAAATGCTTGTGCATCAGGATATTTACGACGAGTTATAGCAGAGAGTTCATCTTGGTTGATTTCACTGCGAAGTTTAAACCCGTCATACCATATGTCAAAAGGCTGTAAGTCCCTGTTAAGACGTTTTTTTATGAGTTTCGCAACTTCGGCAATTTCCGGTGCTGTAATAAAATCAATGAATATTTTTTCAACTTCTTCTCTTGTAATTTCCATTGATTGGTCATAGGCTCTCGAAATGTAAGTATGATAAACCGGATTGTACTTATCCATTGCCGAAAGTGCTTTGAAATTCTTTAATAAATATTCATATCTTGTATATGGTTCGGCAGTAAATTTTACTTCTTTGTTTTGAGCATCAAAAACTAAATTCTTTGAAGGATTCCACTTGTATTCTGATTTATTGATGACTTCAACCGGAATTTCTTGTCTGATTATACGAAGCATTATGTCGTAGATGAATTTTTGTTTTTGCAAACCATTTTCTGTATTATAATTAGCTTTAAGTTCGTCTCTTAATCCCCAGTGGGTAATTAATACCATATCTTTTGGGAAGTATGTATTAAAGTTTTCATCAATTATATTTCCCATGTAGATATTATAATCAGCAATATAAGCATCTGATTGTGTAGCAACTTCGGAATAATTTTGATTCAAATCTGAGGGGACTCTCGAGATAAACATGTCTCCCATACGAGCAAAAGCCCAATCAATTCTTGACCAATTTTCAGAAAATTTTTCTTTTTCTGTTAAGGAATAAGCTGGAAAATTCAAAGCTACATAAAAAGCAATTTTATTGGCAAACATATCCTCATTAAAATGAGCCATTGGCGAATAAGCGCCCATAGCCATATCAACAAAAGTAATTTCGCCCATATTGAGGTGTAAAGGTTCGTTGAGTTTTAATGTCATTTTATTGTTTAATCCGAATATTATCTCAAAATTGCGTTCGAGTTTGGAGAAAATTGTTAATAATTTTACAGAATCAGGCTCAAAATTTTGGAGGCAAAAACTAACAAAATCTTCTTCTTTACCATCAGATTCTGACCAAAGACTTGCTACTTGTTGTACTCCTCTGTCAATTCTAAATTCATAAGTTTCGCCGTATTTTTCTTTTAGCTGTCTGGCGGTTTCTTTAGTTGTTTCTTCAGAAATTTTAAAAGTTTCTGACTTTGTTGAGGGTTTATTTTGGTCGCTTTTGTTTTTACATCCGGTCATAATCAGAAATGGAATAATAATTATTAAAATTTTTGTTTTCATAAAGTTTAAATTAATTGTTAAACAATTCATTTATTAAGTTATCATCTGCTATATTTGGGAGTGTAACTTTGAGATTAGGATTTTCGTTCATTGCGCGTTTTATTGCAAAAATTGCTTCAGAGTTTCTTGCCCAGCTTCTGCGAGCGATACCATTATTAACGTCCCAATGGAGCATCATTTTTAATCTTCTTTCTGAATCTTCTGATCCGTCGAGTACCATACCAAAACCTCCATTAATTACTTCGCCCCAACCAACACCACCTCCATTGTGAAGCGAAACCCAAGTCGCTCCACGGAAAGAATCTCCGATAACGTTATGTACAGCCATATCAGCAGTAAAACGACTACCATCATAAATATTTGAAGTTTCTCTAAAAGGAGAATCTGTTCCTGAAACGTCGTGGTGATCTCTTCCCAACACAACAGGTTGTTTTATGATACCACGTTTTATTGCATCATTAAAGGCTTTGGCAATTTTAATTCTACCTTCTGCATCAGCATATAAAATTCTTGCCTGCGAACCAACAACAAGTTTATTTTGCTTTGCTTCTTTGATCCATTTAATGTTATCTCTCATTTGTTGAGAAATTTCTTCGGGTGCATGTGCTGCTATTTCCTCCAGAACTTTCATTGCTATATTGTCAGTGGTTTCGAGATCAGCGGGGTCAGAGGAGGTACAAACCCAACGGAAAGGTCCGAACCCATAATCGAAACACATTGGTCCCATAATATCTTGAACATAAGATGGATATCTGAAATCAATACCGTTAGGAGCCATAATATCAGCTCCGGCTCTTGAACTTTCGAGTAAGAACGCATTTCCATAATCGAAGAAATACATTCCGAATTCTTCTGTTAAGGTATTTATTGCTTTTACTTGACGTCTTAAAGATTCCTGAACAGCAACTTTAAACTTTTCTGGTTCTTTGGACATCATCTCAACAGATTCTTCATAAGAATAACCTACTGGATAATAACCTCCTGCCCAAGGATTATGTAATGATGTTTGATCACTTCCGATATCAACTTTAACTTTTCTTTTTGCAAGTCGTTCCCATAAATCAACCACATTTCCGAGATATGCTATGGAATGAGCAATTTTTTTTGATTTATATTCGAGTGCTGTGTCAATGGCTTTGTCAACGTCATCAATAATTTCGTCTACCCAGCCTTGTTCGTATCTTTTGTATGCTGCTTTGGGATTAATTTCAGCACAAATAGTAACAACTCCTGCAATATTTCCTGCTTTAGGTTGTGCACCACTCATTCCACCTAATCCTGAGCTTACAAACAATTTACCTTCCGGACCTTCATTTTTTTGAGAGATTTTTCTACAAGCATTTAATACAGTAATTGTTGTTCCATGGACAATCCCTTGTGGGCCAATATACATGTATGAGCCTGCAGTCATTTGTCCATATTGAGTAACTCCAAGAGCATTAAATCTTTCCCAGTCGTCGGGTTTGCTGTAATTTGGGATCATCATTCCATTAGTAACTACAACTCTTGGTGCATCTTTATGCGAAGGGAATAATCCCAGCGGATGGCCTGAATACATTACAAGTGTTTGTTCGTCGGACATTTCGGCTAAATACTTCATGGTTAAAAGATATTGTGCCCAATTCTGAAAAACAGCTCCGTTTCCACCATAAGTTATAAGTTCGTGAGGATGTTGAGCAACAGCATCATCCAGATTATTCGAAATCATTAACATTATTGCTGCTGCTTGTAAACTTTTGTGAGGAAACCATGAAATATCTCTCGCATAAATTTTATATTTTGGCTTAAATCTGTACATGTAAATTCTTCCGTAAGTTTCGAGCTCATGCTTGAATTCTTCGGCAAGTGTTTTATGAAACTTTGTCGGAAAATAACGCAATGCGTTTTTTATTGCTAATTTTTTCTCTTGCTCAGTGAGAATTTGCTTACGAATGGGAGCATGGTTAACATTATTATCATAAACATAAGCATCTGGCAAATCGTCAGGAATTCCTTGTAATATTATTTTCTGAAAAACTTCTTTTGATATCATATTGTATTAATTTTAATTCTGAAGCCAAAATTAAAAATTTTAAAATCAAATACAAAAAAAGCTGCCTATTGGCAGCTTTAATTTTCTAAAATTGCATTATACTTTCTTATAACGTAATTGCCATATTCCTAAAATTCCGGTATCTTCTTCCAGCCAAAGTTCATTTGTCGTTAAACGTAGAATTTTAAAATCGTCCCATTCCGTTTCAGAAGGTTTTTTTACTAACAAGGTTTTTTTGTCATCACTGAGTTTCCATTCTATATCGTCTGATGTAGTAAAATTTTCAAGTTTAGTATTTCTGGTTCCAGAACCATCTTTTTGTAAGATAAATTCTAACTTGAACGTTGTGTTTTCCTGTAATTGGTCATTGATGTACATAGCTTCTTGTACCCAACTTCCTTTAATTCTCATTTCTGCTGGTAAAAGTGAAAATTCAGGACCTTCTTCATAGGTTGTACATGAGTTAAACCCAAAAGCAACAAAGCTAAGTGCAAAAAATATAACCGCTATTCTTTTCATAAAAAACTATTTTTTTTCAAGTTTAGTAATTGTAGTAATTGTTTCTCCATTTTCTGTTTCAACATCTCTAAACCATAGTTCTGAACTTGTAAGTTTGATTATTTCTGAAGATTCCCATTCCTCCCATTCATTATTTTGGTTTTTCATTCTAATCATTAAATTTTCTTTGTTATCATCAAATTTCCATTCCATATCAACAGAAATAGTCATTCCAAAGAAACTAGTATTTAATTTACCGGTTCCGTCTTTTTTTTAATTCAAATGTTGTATTGGCAAAATCTCCGAGGTCTTGTACATTGCCATTAACTGTGATTTCTTTAATTCCCCAAGTCCCAACTATTCTTGCTTTTTTAGTTTTTAAACTGAAGGCAGGACCTTCTTCATATTTGCCACATGCGGTAAAAAGTATTGCAAAACCTGCAACAATTGATAAAATAATTCCAATTTTTTTCATAATCTTTAAATTTAAGTTAATTTGCTACAAATATAAAAATATTTTAGTTTATGCCGAAAAAATATTTTATTTCTTCATTATTATTTTTTTCAACAATCCATAAATCATTTGAGGAGAGTCTGATAATTTTTTTTGAGTAGAAATCGCTCCATTCATTGTTAGATCCTCTAAACCTTTCAAAAATAGAGTCCTTTTTTTCATTAAACTTCCATTCGAAGTTTTCGTTAACGGGCTTCATTCCTATCAATTGAATAGTTTGAATACCGGTTCCATCAGGATTATAGGTTTTTTCCCAGATTTCAATTCCTAAATCGTTAATTAAAATAAATTCGTCGTTAACATAATATTCTTTTAGTGTCCATAATTTTGTTATTCTTTTCTCCGGAGATTTGAAACTTACGAATGGACCTTCTTCGTATTTAGAACACGAAACTAAAATTATCGTAATTAATAATGAAAATAAAATATTCTTCATCTTGAGATATTTACATATCTGCGTTCAACGATATATTTTTTAGATAAGCTATTTTCTTCTTCGGAGGTAATCCACAACTCGTTTTTGGTAAGTCTCGAAATATTGAAAATTTCGGGGAAAGTTTCGTTTGAAATTTTTGTTTCAAAATTCAGTTGTAAAATATTATTCTTTTTATCCAAATTCCATTTTCCGGAAAAAACTTTTTTATCTGTTGGAACATCATATATGAAAAAATCACCATTTTTTTGAAATTCTAAAATAAGATTTTTTTCAACATTAAGTTTATTATAATCGGTTTTATCAGAGATAAGCAGATCCTGTAATTCCCATTTGTTCGACAATCGCGTTTCAGGTGTGTTAATTGTTACAGAAGGATCACTCTCATAAAAGCAACATGATGTGAAAAGGTAAAATAAAAATATTAAAATCAGAGTATTTCTCATTGTTTTGCTTTTTTTTCAAAAATAATATATAAAAAATCTTTTTAATTCAAATGGATTTATATTTATATTTACATTCATGATATGAGTAATTTGTGCTATTATATTTATATAAATATGTTTTTTTGATGTATTTCATTCATAAATTTTTAGTTCAGGGTTGTTTAAAGTACCATTGATTTTGATCAAAATTATTTTTCTGTTTGTTTCTGATTTGAGATTATTTAATTTTTCGGACTTTTCGCTCATGGCTTTTAATAAAATCTTAAGTTTATTGCTTAGATATTCTTTCGGAATATCTAAGAGGAGATTTAATATTATGTTTTGAGTTGACAAGTTGTACTCTCCGGAATATCTTACTGATGCTTTATTAAAATAAAAATGATTAGGTGTAATTTTCATAAGATTATTGTTAATGATTGATGAGAATTCAAATTTAGGAATAAAAATTTCTTTTTCAGGAATTTCAAACTCTTTAAGTTTGTCCCAATAGAATATTAGCGAATCTATCTTAAAGTATATAGTTCCGTTTGTTTTGTAAACAATAGTGTCATTCAAAATTTTATTAGTAATTAAATTAGAATTAACCGAAATAATGGCTTTAATATCTTTATTATTCATAAATAAATTAGAAAGGTTAAAGTCTTTTGTGTTTAAAGTTAATTTTTGAGTTATTTCTTTATCGGAATTTTTTATATTATAAAAAGAAAAATTCAAGTTAGAATTGATAGTATTTAATTTTAAATCCTTAATTGCCCAAAGAAATGGTGAGAATTCTGTAATAAATGAAATGGATTTTATTGTTAAATCATTTACTTTAATATTCCTGAGATTACAATCTAATATTGTTTGAGAATATTTTGTGAAATAATCATCATATCCTGAAGTATTTTTTACGATGTTTGGAGATTTTACTTCACTTTGTTGATTAAAGTTTGGAGATAGATTTAAAGAATCAACATTTATAATAATTTTATTTACAAAAACATTTTTATCTTGTAGTCTAGTTATGTAAGGCGATTCATAGTTTAGTTTTGCAGAAATATATGGATTATTTATTTTAATTTCGGCAGTTAAATTATTACTATTTGCTTTGAAATAAGGAACTTCGATAGTGGTGTTTTTAAATTTTATTAATAATGAAACAATAGTTTTTCCTTGTAAGGAATTTTTTACTTCAATAATTTCGCCGGTTAGATTTGAGTCTGAGTTTAAATATATTTCTACAGGAAATTTCTTAAATACTTTTTCGAAAGATTTATGTGTGATTTTTCCGTTAATTGAATTATTGAAAATTAAATTATCATTTTGATGAGAAAAATTGAAATTACCTGCTAATTTTTCTTCGTTGCTATTAAACTCCATTTCAGAAATAACAAAATTAAAACTATTTGGAGTGTTAAGTATTTGAACGGATGCATTAAAATTTAAATTTTTGTTGGTTTTACTGTTCAGTATATTAACATCTGAAAATGTCAGGTTTATACTTAGGTCATTAAAATTTTTAAAGTTTCCTTTTTTTTGTATTAAAACGTTGATAACTCCGGAGGTCTTGTAATATTCATGAACATATTTGGATAAATCGCTAAATGCTGTGATATGAAATTTTTCAGGAACAGAATCTGATATGTTAAAAAATAAATAAAAGTTAATAGGTATGTCATTAAAATATGCATTAGTCGTGGTAGTAAAATAATTGTTTGAGATAGTGAAAATACCTTTTCCTGAGAATTTCTCGGATAAATTTTCTGATGTTAAATTTCCAGCAAATGAATAATTAAATAAGGTATCTGTCTTTGAAATTTTGTTAAAGCTAAAGTCTAAATTATTTATGTTAAAGTTATTATCACTGCTTGCATGGTAAAAGTTTAAATTGTTAATTTTAAGTTCGCTTAGATTTATTGATAAGTCTGGAGATTCAGAGATATTTGTTTTTCCGGATTCAAATTTTTTTAAAATATTGTTAAAGTTGTTTGTTCCATCATTTTGAATTGACAAGAAAATATTTATATCCGAAATTTCTATTTTTTTTATATTTATTTTTTGAGTTTTTGATAAAGATAGATTGTCCGGTTTGATTTCAAATTTTCGACAACTTAGAAGAATACTATCGTTCAAATCTGTTAATTTAAAATTTTTAATAATAAAAGAACCATTAAAAAGATTGAAATCAACGCGTTGAATTTTAACTCTGGCATTGAGATTTTTTTCTAACTCTAAAACTAGTTGTTTTTTTATGTAAAGTGTAAGTAAGAAATATAATACAACTACAAGGCTTACAATAGTTGCGAATGTGATAGTAAATATTCTAAAGGTCTTTTTTTTACTTGACATTAAATATTAGAAAAATAAGTGCATTTTTTCTTTTTTATGCCAACCGGCATCATATCTACTATCAACAAAGAAAATAATTACGTCGGCATCATACTTTGAGTCCACGAAATAAATCTTTTTGTTAGCATCGTATTTTGACTCAACAAAAAACCAAAGACCTTTATTATCTGTAGCATCGTATCGGGAGCTACATTTATAAACAAGTAGATCAGCATCATACTTACTGTCAGCGACCCAAACCTTGACATCAGCATCATACTTTGAATCTGTTGAAAATATTTTTTGTGCTGATAATGAACCAAATAAAAATATTCCAAAAATAATAAAGACTAATTTTTTCATAGCCTAAAATTTTTAATACATAAAGTGCATTTTAGAATTATTCCGCCAACCGGCATCGCTTTTGTAATCACTGAAATAAATAACAATATCAGCTTCGCTCTTGTAATCGCAAAAGTAAATTTTCTTTTGAGCGTCGCTTTTGTAGTTTGTGAAATACCATAAACCTTTATTTCCTGTGGCTTCGCTGCTGTAGTTGCATTTATACACTATTAAGTCGGCATCACTTTTATATTGCGATACATAGACTTTAACATCTGCTTCGCTTTTGTACTGGCAGGAATAGACTTTTTGTGAAAATAATGACAACGAAAGAATTGAAAAAAATAAAAGTAGTCCTAATAATTTTAAAATCATTTTCATAGTAATTAGTTTTATATTTCAACTACAAAAATTTTGCCTAAATTAAAAAATTAAACCAACTCCAATAATAATAGCTTGAATCTGAACGCTTCTTGTTTTTTTCATGAGTAACCCATTTATACTCATCATTTTCATCTTTAAAATAAACTCTGTTTTCGTATTCAATGTTTGATTTGGAAAGCAAATAATTAAAGAATATTTTTAATTTTTTATTGCTAGCAATATCCTGGATTAAAGAAAATTCGGGATTAACCCCTAAACTTAATCCGTTTCCACGAGCATATTCATTTTTGTAAACAATTTCGTTAAGATTGTTATCGTATCTTGCATAGAAAACCGGAGGGCTTCCTGCATTAATCAAACAAGGAGAAAGTGATAGTTCAAAAATATTATCTTTTGACAAAAGATAATAATACGCACCTGCGGCTATTACTATATTAAACCATTTTCCAAACTCTGCTCTTACATCAGGTAGAAAAACATTTAGGTGAAAATAGTCAGAATTTACGGGATTTATCATTGCTCCAACAGAAAATTTAAGTCCGAAAAAGTTGTTGAAGTTTTGTTTGACAGCAAAATTAAGCATCAATCCGTTTTTTGCAAAACCTTCGTTGTCCGTTCCAAATTTATAAAGATATTTTCCCAGAGGTTTATTAAACCCTATTGATAATTCAAGCTCAAAATCTTTTATTGTGGAAATTTCTTGCTGTGCAAACGAATTTATTCCAAAAATAATAGCTACTGAAATCAATGTAATTTTCTTCATTTCTAAAATATTTATAAAAATAGAAAAATTTCTTTAAAAGCCGTTAATATTTATGTAAAGTGTTGGTAATAATAATAAAAATCCTGTAATTACAAGTATAATAACGAGTTTCCAGATGTATTTGATCCATAAATTATAGGGGATACGGGCTATTCCTAAACACCCAATCAATACTCCTGAAGTAGGCGTAATCATATTTGTGAATCCATCTCCAAATTGAAAGGCCAAAACTGTAGTTTGACGAGCTACGCCGATTAAATCTGAAAATGGAGCCATAATAGGCATTGTTAGAGCAGCTTTAGCAGATCCCGAAGGTATTATTATATTCAATAGTGTTTGAATGCCATACATTAATCCTACAGAAGATTCTTTGTTTACGTTTTTCAATGTACTAGATAAATAATACATTATTGAATCAAGTATTTTGCCGTTTGTAAGAATAACAATAATTCCTCCGGCAATTGCTACAACAAAAGCTGCAGTAAAAATATCTTTGCACCCTTCGATAAATAGTTTTGTAATATTATTTGCAGAATATCCGGCAGCAATACCGGCAATAATTCCCATTGCAAAAAATAATCCGGCAATTTCGGTTACATACCAACCATATCCCATAACACCTATTATTAAGAATATTATAGTAAATGCCAAAATATTTAAAATGTAAAAATGAACTGATTTTTTTAGGGTAAAAATAGAAATAAGAAAGTATAATGCAGATGCAATTGGGACAGCGGGCAATTCAAAAACAGAATTTCCAACTTTTAGTGAAGATTTCGGAAAATAAATTGAGAAAATTAAAAGTATAATTGAACTTATTGCCAAAATTATCCATGAAATTTGAGTGTTTCGATATTCAATTTTTAATTCATTTTCTGAATGAAGTTTTCTCCAATATTCGTCAATTTCGTATGTTAAACTTTTATGGGGATTTTTTTTGATTTTTTTTGCATAAAGTAAAATAAAAGCAAAACCTATTATGTTGATAATAAACCAACAAAAAAATCTGTATTCCCACCCGCTAAATAAAGGTAAATCAGATAAACCCTGAGCAATCCCAATCGTAAATGGGTTTAATATAGCTCCTGCAAAGCCAATATGTGCAGCGACGTACACAAGACTTATTCCAACAATTGAATCATATCCCATACTAATTGCTAAAGGAACAATAATAATAACAAAAGCAATGGTTTCTTCACTCATTCCGAAAATTGCACCAAATGAACTGAATAATGTCATGATAAGTACCATGATAATATTATCTACCCCAATCCCAGATAAAATTTTGCTATTTTCCAGCTTTTTTGTTTTTTTAATAAAACTAAAAATTCCAATATCAATTGCTTTTGTTGCGTTTAAAATCCAAAAAGCCCCACCAATAACTAAAATAAAAACTATTATATTCGCCTGAGCAATAAATCCTTCAATAATAGAAGTGAAAATCTGCCATGTTTGAGGGGTCTGCTCAGTTTTGAGAAAAGAGTCCTTTTGAATAATAGTTTTTGTACTACCATCGGGAAGCAACTTTTGTGTTCTGTTAAATTCTCCAGCCGGAACAATCCAAGTTAAAATTGCAGCTACAACAATAATAGAAAAAATAATTACAAAAGTGTGCGGAATTTTTTTTGTCATGTTTTTTCTTGCAAATATAAAATTTAGTTGCATGAGAGCAAAAAGAAGAAAAATTTACGAAATTTATTGAGATTGATTTTTAATTAATTTGGTATTCATATTCAGAATAATGTTGTTAAATTTCATCCTTCCGTAATAATTGAAATGGAGCAAGTGGAATTTTTAATTGAGAATTAAATTATGTTTTTATGTTTATATTAAAATAAAAATTATGTTATTGAAGTTTTACTGAGAGTTGAAAAGAACCGATTGGATTTTTTGTGTTTTAATTTTATAGATTTTTATTTTCAAAATTCATATTCAAATTTATGTTGTTAAATTTTTATTATATTTGCACAGAGAATTTTATTTTTTGATGAAAAAAGATTTTCAAAACATTAGTTCTGAGTTGTTGGAAATTTACTCCAAAAAGTTGAAAGTAAAATCCTGTCCGCATTGTAAAAGTAAAAGTTTTATAAAACACAGCAGATATAAATACACTCATCGATTTAAATGTCAGGAATGTGGGCGAACTTTTATTCCGAGTACAGGAACAAGTTTACATTATCTTCACAAGAAGGAAGTTTTCATAGAATATTCAAAGATAATACGAGAACAAGGTCTATTGTCCTTAAAAAAGATGCGAGAGCTTTGTAATATAAGTCATTTAACGGCCTTTGATTGGAGGCATAAGATATTACTGTCAATACCTGAGAGCAACAGGAGATTTAAGGGAGAGGTTTACTGTGATGATATATGGTTTGTATACAGTGAGAAGGGGCGAAAGTTAGTGGCAGAAGCTAGGCGAGGTCCGTTGCGAGACCCATTTAAGCACAGGGAGTTTACCTGTCGGTTGATATCATTGAGTGATGGGAAAAATACAGAGATGAAATTGGTAAAAGTAGGGAATATAAATTTTAGTGATTATTGTCCAGCATTTGAGGATAAAATAGGGAGGAAATCGGTTATTTACAATGTTTCGGGAGAGGAGAAATTAAGGAGGTTTGCCAAAGAGCAGGCTGCCAAACATAGGTTTGTATTAGATACAAACAAAAGGATAGAAGAAAAATATTTTGTTATCCGAAATGAGTTGAAGGGATTTATCAATAAGACACTGAAGGGAGTGTCCACGAAGTATTTACAGATGTATGCTGGTTATTATTCTTATAGTAAGCATAAGATATTTGATCCTTTGTCGGAGGCATTTCTGAACAGACGAAAAGTTTGGTTTACATATACGCGACTCGAAGTTATCTACTTTAAATTTGTGTATTTTGCCACACAAGTTTTGTTAATAGATTTGAATAAGCGAACGTGGAAAAGTACAGAAAAAGTTCCTATTCCCGATAACTGTATGGTATATAAAATAACAGAATGGGATGTAGATCATCGCCACAGTTTTAAGGAGGTTAAATCGTATTTTGACAAAAAAATTCGAGAGTTTAAGGAGTCAATATTAATTGAGAAAAAGTGATTTTTTAAATAAAACACGATATCTATTTAGCAATCACAAGTTTTTTTACAAAAACTTCATTATCAGTTTTAATTCTGATAAAGTAGGAGCCGGCAAGAAGTCCTGAAGTGTTGAATGAAATTTCTGGGTTGTTATCTCTAGGCATTATTCTTTGTAAAATAATTTCGGATGAGTTATTTATAATTTCAATTTCTTGGGCTGAAATATTTTCACTAAATTTTATTAATACATTATCATTAGCAGGGTTAGGATATACTGAAACTTTATCTAAATTATTATTTTTCACATAACTTCCCGAACTGTATGTAAAACGTGCTTTGTAATTATTTCCATTATTATTTAAGTAATGTATAATATTATTTCCATCTTCCATTTGAAAATAAACTTCAATAATATAAGTGCCATCAGTGATGCCGTTTAAAAGATTTAGGTCAATTTCATCCGGAGCATCGTTCCACCATAGTTGATTAAGCCAGGAATCTTCCCACCATTCCGAATGCCATGGTAGATTTGCATTAATAAATTCTCCCGGAGTCGTACCTTCTTTATAGATTCTGTAATACATATCTGCATCAATAATATCTCCTCCATTTCTTTTTGCAACAAATAGTTGTCCGGATTTTAGATACAAACTATTTGAAGACGTTAATACACCATAATTTTTTTGATTAAAATCGTCTTGATTGTAAAAAAAATCTGTCTCGCCACCTTCCCACATTGCAATCATAGCATATTTAATAATTGCTTCTTGCGAATAGATTATTAAGGTAAAAAATAAACTAGATAGTAGAATCGTAATTTTTTTCATATTTATCTTTTTTTACAATTTTAGTATTTTCATTTCAATTAAATCATAAAAAAATTGCAGCTTGGAGCTGCATTTTTTATTTTGAAATTATAATTCTTTGAACTTGAGTTCCGCTTTCAGTCTTTAATCGGATGTAATAGGTTCCGGGTTCAATATCTTCTATTGGAATTTCAATGCTTGAATCTTTAGCTCCTCTTGTTTTTCCTGTTTTGTAAACTATATTAGAGTTGTTGGTAACAAGACATATTTCTTCAATTTGAGTTTCAACGTTAATCTTTAGATTTAAGGTTTCGTTTAAAGGATTGGCTTCTACTTCAAATATTGAAGATGAAGTTTTAATGTTTTTGTTGCCATCATTTTTAATAATGAAATTATCATTACTTGAGGCGTAAAGCACTGGTTTATCAATGTTTTGAGCTACAGATTGTAAACTCAATATGAGTAAAACACTGATTAAAATACCTATTTGTTTCATTTTTAATTTTTAATTACATTACAAAGATAAACAATTAATTTATACAAACAAAAAAAATTTTAATTTTTTTTAAATTAATTTTATTAACAAATCGAATCGTAAATTTTTAATAATCACCACTTTAGTTACTTTAATATTTTAGAATAATTTTATGTTTTAGTTGTAAATTTTATACAAAATGCAGATATTTGAATTTTTATCTACCTGCAACAGTAGAGAAAATTTTATCTTCATCTAAATATTTTTCCGCAATTTTTTTAATGTCTGTGGATGAAATATTTTTTATTCTGTTAATTTTTTTCAATAAGAAATCTTCACTTTTTTCAGTAGAAATTATTTTTTCCCATACAGCTGAAGTTTCGAAAGCACCGTTTAGTCCTGCTATTATTTCTCCAAGCATATAATTTTTTACTCTGGTTAATTCTGTATAATGAACTGCTTTAGATTTCAAAATATTTATTTCTTTAAAAATTTCATTTATTGTTTCACGGTAAACCTGTAACCTAACATCTGCGGAGATTAAAAGCAGAGTGGTCTCAGGATATTCAACGATATAGGAATAAATACCGTAAGTGTAACCTTTATCCTCTCTAATATTTTTCATCAATCTTGCTCCAAAGTAGCCACCTAAAATTGTGTTTAAAATCGAAATATCTATTAATTCCGTTTCTGAAATTTTACCAAGGTTTATCCCGGCAAAAACAGAAGCCTGTTCTGCTGTTGGAATGTTTATAAAACTGTTTTTATTAACAGAAGGGTTAACAGTATCTTTTATTAGTATCGGTTTAAAAGTATTAAATGAATTTTGGCTTCCTATATTTTCATCAAGACTTTTAATTAAATCGTAGTCGATTTTCCCGGATATTTGAATGTTTATATCTCCTTTTGTGTAAAAATTTTCAACAAATTTTTTAATTTCCGAAATGGTCAATTTTTCTATTAACTCTTCGCTTGGAAGTGTAGAGCGTTGATGGTTTTTTCCAAAAATTAGGGACATCAATTCTTTGTGAGCTCTGAGTTTTGTCTGAATTAAATCAATTTTTATCTTTTCTTTGGTTTTTATTTTCAGAATTTCGAAAATATTTTCAGGTAATAGTGGATTTATAACTAACTCGCTAAACTGAGGCAATACTTCCAGAATAAACTTATTCGGACATAATAGGCTTATGCCTGAAGTAAAAGGATTAATAAAACCTTGAACGTAGCTCCCATAAAAATCAAAAAATTCTGCATTTTGCTCCGGATTCATATTTTTCGTTCCTTCTCTGATAAGGTTGTTTGCAAATCCTGCTAGATAAGCTTTATCTTGATATTCTGTTCCTGCCTTAAATATAAAATCAATTTTGCAAACTTTGCTTTCAGAATCCTTAAACAAATATAATTTTATGCCGTTTTTCAACAAAACTAACTCAGGTTTTTTGAACTTTATATTCTTTGGATCTTTTATTTTTGGAATTTTCATCTTTATTTTTTTTTATTATATATAATTTTTCGGATTTATAGTAAATTACTGATAAATTTTTATCATTAAAAATGTTGTTTGATATTTCGATAATTTGATTTCTGGAAACATTCATTATTTTTTGTTCAATATCATTAATTTTTTCTGCACCGAAAACAAGCTCATGAAAAGCTAATTCAGTAGCTAAATTTAGATTTTCGCTTAATTGAAAAAGAGTGTTTGAATATGATTTGTTTTTAACCTTTTGCAACTCTCTTTCATCAAAGTTTCCTGTCTTAATAATATTTAAAACATTTTTGATTTCGGATTCGGCAGTATCAAAATCTATTCCGGGCAATAATTTGCCGTTAATTAATAACAGTCCGGGATCTAATGAACCTTGTATGTAAGCATCAATTTCCGAAAAGATTTTCTTTTCTTTTACAAGTATTCTTTCAAATAATGATGATTTTCCATTTGATAACAAATCCGAAATCAAATCGGTTGCATGGTATTCTTTATCATTACGACCACACATGTGATATGCCATAAATATTGCATCCGATGGAACCTTGCGTTCAAGTGTAAGAGTTCGTTTTTCGGTTTGAACAGGTTCTTGCGGTAAATTTCTTTTTGGAACATCGCGAACAGGAATGTTTGCAAAATATTTTTCGATTTGTTTAATACTTTTATCATGGCTTATGTTTCCTGAAACAACCAGTATTGCATTATTTGGAGCATAATAATTATAAAAAAACTCTTTAACCTCATTTAATTTTGCTTCAGCTATATGCCTGATTTCTTTACCAATAGTTGACCATTGATAAGGATGAACCTTATATGCTAATGGTCTTAAGAACAAAGATACATCAGCATAAGGTTTATTAAAATATCTTTGCTTAAATTCTTCAATAACAACATTTCGTTGAACGTTTAATCTTTTGTGTGAAAAAGCCAACTCATTCATTCTGTCGGCTTCTAAAAATAATGCGATTTCTAAATTCTGTTTTGGGATAGTGATGTAGTAGTTTGTAATGTCATTAGTCGTAAATGCATTGTTATCTCCACCGGCTTTTTGCAACACAAAATCAAAATTTTTAACATTTTTTGTCCCTCCAAACATAAGATGTTCAAAAAGGTGAGCAAAACCTGTGCGATTAGGATTTTCGTCCCTAGCTCCAACATCATATAACAAATTTACGGCTGTTATATTTGTTGTGGGATTTTTGTGTAGCAGAACCTTCAATCCGTTTTTTAATACGTATCTTTTAAAATTTATCATCGTTATTGTATTAAAATATTTATTTGATTAAAAAAGATTTTTTATTTATTTGTCCAAAAATACTAAAAGCTGACGATATGAAAAATTTAATTAGATTGATTTTTATTTGCGGATTAATTTTGGTTTCATTTTCTATTAAACTAAAGGCTTGCACAAGTTACCTTGTAACAAAGGGTGCAAGCTTTGACGGTTCAACTATGATTAGTTATGCGGCAGATTCTCATATACGTTACGGAGAGTTATATTGGCACCAGGGTGGGGATTGGCCTGCAGGAACAATGATTACTTTATACGACAGAGGAACGAACAAAGCCTTGGGACAAATTCCTCAGGCATCAAAAACATATAAAGTCGTTGGTTTTTTAAATGAATTTCAGGTTTCGATGGGCGAAACAACTTTTGGTGGGAGAGAAGAACTTTATGATACTACAGGTATTGTTGACTATGGTAGTTTAATGTTTTTGGCTTTGCAAAGATCTAAAAACGCACGTGAAGCTATTAAAACTATTATTCAATTAACTAAGGAGTATGGATATGCTTCAAGTGGAGAGAGTTTTTCGATTGCCGACCAAAATGAAGTCTGGATAATGGAAATAATCGGCAAGGGAACAGAAATGGTTTATGATAAAAAACTTAAAAAATACTTTAATAAAAACAAAGGAATTGTTTTTGTTGCTATTAAAATTCCGGATGGATATGTGTCGGCTCATGCCAATCATTCACGTATTACAAAATTTCCTCTTCGTGATGGGATTAAGTCAATTACTTCTGAGGATTTAGACAAAATTTTTAATCCCGAAGTTGAGGTTGTTTACGCTTATGACGTCATTGAATTTGCAAGAAGTAAAGGTTTTTTTAACGGTAAAGATGAAGAATTTTCTTTTTCAGATGCTTATGCTCCCATGAATTTTGAGGCTGCCAGATTTTGCGAACTACGTGTTTGGGCTTTTTTTAACAGAATAAACTCTGAGATGAATAAATATTGGGATATTGCTTGCGGTAATGATCTAACTCAACGATTACCCTTGTATATTAAACCTGATAAAAAACTGAAAGTTTCTGATTTGTTTGCAGCTAAAAGAGATTATCTTCAAGGAACAGAACTTGATATGAGTAAAGATGCCGGAGCAGGTCCTTTTGGTTTGCCATATCGCTGGAGACCTCTTACCTGGAAATTTAACGATAAGGAATATTTTAACGAACGTGTTACTGTTACTCAACAAACAGGATTCTCTTTTGTTTCTCAAATGCGAAATTGGTTACCTGATGAAATAGGTGGAATTTATTGGTTTGGAGTTGACGATGCCGGTTCTTGCGTTTATGTTCCTTTTTATTGCGGGATTACACGACCTGCTAAAAAATGGGCTCAAGATTATGGAAGTATACTAAAATATGTTGATGACGCTGCTTTTTGGGTATTTAACAGAGTGGCTCATTTTAAATATTTGTTTTACGATAGAGTACAACCTGAAATCGAAAATCAACAACAAATGCTAGAGCAAAAATTTTTTGATTATCAACCTGCAATTGAAATTGCTGCTCTTGAACTTTTTAAAAATGATCCTCGAAAAGCAAAAGAATTTTTAACAGACTACTCTTGTAACATGGCTGATAATGTTGTGGATTATTGGAATGAATTCGGGAATTTCCTTATGGTGAAATATCTTGACGGAAACGTAAAGCACGAAATGGATGGAAAATTTATTGAAAACGGTTACGGATATCCAAAAGCTCCAATGTTTCCAGGATATCCGCCTCAATGGAAAGAGGATGTTGTTAATAAAACCGGTGATAAATTTATTTTGAAATAAAAGTCTTTTTATTTATTTACAATTCATCATAAAAAATTTGTAAAATGTAAAGTCTTGAAATTAAATCTTTATTGTTGATAAAATCTCCAGAAAAATCATTTAAACCCAAAATTCCACGATAGAATCTAATCTCTAATGCTTAGTGTTAGGAATTTTTAGTTGTAAGATGTAAGTGATTGAAATAAAAGTAAAAACATCAAGCAGGAGAATGACTGAAGCAAAAATTACTGCGGTTAGTTTCGTTGCCGTATTATTTTTGCTATGGCTGTGGTTTTATAGATTTTTTGAAAAAATTCAGGTAGCTACGAATTTTTTCTTTAGTTACTCTTCTTTTTAAGCGGTGGTCTAAACCCGGATTTGTAATTAAAATTTCTTTTAATCTCAAGTGTGTTGGGTTTAGAGAGGAATCCGGGTTAGTCACGATTTATCGTGAAAAAAAGAGAAGTAAATACTACAAAACAAACAATTTTTACTAAACCAAACTATTAAACTTCTATCAAACTTATACTATGCATTATGAATGTAATGAGCTACTAATTAGTGTATTAGGGGAAACATCAGTATTAGGCTGTTTCGAGAGCCTTATAGCCCAAAGGTTCTGACCTTAAGGCAAATTTCACATTTTTTTAATGCGTAATATAGGGTTGAATATTTGATAAATAGAAAATTTGAATATTTTTAAATAAAAGAAGCTACCAGATACTTTCCGACAGTTTCTTCTTAATTTTTTAATCAAGAGTTGTAAAATCAATTCTTCATTATTTTGAAACTTTTGTTTAAGTTTTCTGAACAGAGGTTTAAAATATAAATTCCGGATTTTAAATTTGAAAGATCAATTTCGTTACCGTTATAATTATCAATAGAAATTAAAATTTTTCCGTAAATGTCGCTGATTGAAATCTTTGCACCGGATTCAATACCTTTGAGGTATAATAAATCAGTTAAAGGATTAGGATATATCTCAACATGTCTTGCATTGAAAGAATTAATTCCTGTTAGAACAGTTTCATAAGAAATTTCCCAACCATTTGCTTGACCGGTTCCGTTAGTTTCAAATTTAATAAATATTTTATTACTGTTCGAAATAATTTGAGCAGGAGGATTTGTTCCTCTGGTATAAGTTCCTAAAAGTGTTCCAGTTTCGTCTGTTCCTTCATAAAGTCTTAAATAATCATTATCGAGTAAATCGAATTTTGTAAAATAAATTTTGATGGCAGAGAAATTCAAAGTGTCGAGAGATATTTGCCAGCTACAATTTGTATTGTTGAAGTAATAATTTGGTCCGCTACCATCGTCAAAAGTCCATGCCGGTTGATTATATTCCATGTTAGAACAGTAATTTGCATCATTAGGGGTTAAATTGAAAACAGCTCCTTGTCCCCATTTGAATGACATCTGCGGATTAATCGGGTCAAGATAATAAAATCCATCAGAATAGCCACCCCAACCCCAATTAAAATGGAAATAAGAAGTGTCTTGATAACCGTCGCAAACAAAGGCATGTCCTTCTCCATTGTTATTGGTTCCTCTGTACAATATTGGATGTAATTTATCAAGGTCTTCTTTTAGCAAGAATTTCCAGGTCTGGTCGTCAACCTTGTCTTTGTTTTTTATAAAAGCACCCGGACGATATCTGAAATTTTGTCTAAGTCCCCAAAATGCATTTTCGATTGTTGAGGAAGAACCTGTATAGGAATAGTTCATATTAGCAGTAACTCCACAATGATATATAAGTTTAGAAATTGCGTCTCTGCTTGAACTATTTATAACATTTGTCATTTTATCCCATTCATAATAAACGGTATCTAAATTTATATAAAAATATTCTCCCCAATGATGTGAAACTGTTCCTTTGCCGTTTTCCGGATAATTCCAGTATTTCATGATCTGAGCCATTGCAGTTGCTACACAACCTGCATATACTCTTTGTCCTGGACCCTGCGGATGATATGGGCAATAATAATTATATGGATAATCTTGATTCCAATTTGTATTCATAAGTTTCTGAACGCCTCTGTTGTTACGTGGAGGATTTAGTGTTCCGTATTCTACTTGTTTCCATAACTCGGTAATATTTTCAGGCAATTCAATATTCTGCGTGATTATTAAATCAAACTGTTCCAGATATTTTGAAATCCAGAGTTGGGTGGCAGGAGCCATGTTTCCCGTATCAAAACTGTCTTCAAATGAATAAGCTAATATCGGATAAGCTCGTCTATCGGCACTAACCAGAATAAAACCTCCTTCATCAAAATTGATGACATAAATTCCGGGATTTTGATTTTCGGTGTTAATTAATTTTAAATCAGAAATTGTTTTTGGAGATTTTTCTGAAAATCCAACTGCAGCATAAGAAATATAATTTTTCCCGATTTTAGCAGCTTGTTCAGAACTTACAAATTGTCCCCATAAAAAACTTGCACAAAGCAATAATAATGTGGAAATAATAAATAATCTTTTCATTTTCTTTTTTTTTCAAAAATAGTCTTTTTGCAATTGAGACTTGTTTTTGAATGAGAATTTATAAAAATATTTATACAAAATAAATATATAAGCTGCTCATTTAGATAATAAATTATATTAAAACTTAATAATTTCTAAACATCAATTTCATAATCAAATAAAACAAATCTGAAACATTTTTGTATCTTTGCGTCATTGTAAATTTATAAAATATGTTTTTAGGATCAAAAACAAAAATTATTGCAACATTAGGTCCTGCAACTAAGGACAGAGATATCTTGCGTCAAATGATTCTGGCAGGGTTGGATGTTTTCAGACTTAATTTTTCTCATGGTACTCATCAGGATAAACTTGAAATAATAAAACTAATTCGTGAGCTAGAATCAGAATTAAATGTGAATGTTGCAATATTAGGTGATTTACAAGGCCCTAAATTGCGAATTGGCGATCTTGATAATGAACCTCGAAAATTGGTTGAAAAAGAGATTCTTGTTTTTACCACAGATCCTAGAAATTGTGAAGAAGGAGAGTTATTTATTTCTTATCCAAATTTTGCAAAAGATGTAGCCATAGGTGATGTTGTTTTGATTGATGATGGAAAAATAAAATTGCAAGTGATCCAAACCGATAAAACAAAGAATGTTAAAGCTCAAGTGATCTACGGCGGAGATTTATATTCTCGCAAAGGGGTAAATCTTCCGGATACAAAAATTAGCATGCCCAGTCTCACAGATAAAGATAAACAAGACGTGTTATTTGCCTTGAATAATGATCTGGATTGGTTAGCCTTATCGTTTGTGAGAACCGTAAACGACATAGAATACCTGAAAGAATACATTGCAGGATTTAGAAAAAAAATAAACATAATAGCAAAAATTGAAAAAGGTGAAGCTGTTAAAAATCTTGATGCAATTATTCGTTATGCCGACGGGATAATGGTTGCGAGAGGGGATCTGGGAGTAGAATTAAGTTTTGAAAGTGTACCAGTAATTCAAAAAACTATTGTAGAAAAATGTATTTTGGCTTCTAAACCTGTTATCATTGCTACTCAAATGTTGGAAAGCATGATTACAAACTTCAGACCTACTCGTGCCGAAGCAACCGACGTTGCCAATGCCGTACTTGATGGTGCTGATGCTTTAATGCTTAGCGGTGAAACATCTGTAGGAAAATTTCCGGTAGATTCCATAAGAGCTATGCAAAGTATTATTGATTATACCGAAGCAAATTGCGATATTTATTTTAAAAATCATCAACCCGACGTATGTTCAAATGAATTTCTTCCGGATTCCATTTGTTATAATGCTTGTGTTATGGCTCAACAAACAAATGCCAAAGCAATTATTCCATTCACATTTTCTGGACGAACTGCAGTGAGACTTTCTTCACATCGTCCTAAAGCTGAAATTTTTGCCTTCACAGCAAACAAAGATCTGTTGCGAGAATTACCGCTTTTGTGGGGAGTAAATACATTTTATTTTCCTCTTTTTGACTCAATTGACCAGGCAATAGATTATTCTATAAATATTTTAAAGCAACAAGGTTTAGTTAAAGAAGGAGATCTTGTGATTCACGTTGCCAGCACTCCAATAACTGCTAAAGACAGAACAAATATGATAAAATTAAGCAGAGTGGTATAAAAGTTTATTTTTTAAATAGAGAATCAACAAATTCACGTTTGTTGAAAATTTCTAAATCATCTATACCTTCGCCTATTCCTATATATTTAACCGGGATTTTGAATTGATCCGAAACTCCTATAACAACTCCGCCTTTAGCTGTACCATCTAATTTTGTTATGGCAAGAGCCGTAACTTCGGTTGCTTTGGTAAATTGTTTTGCTTGTTCGAAAGCATTTTGACCGGTTGAGCCATCTAAAATTAATAATACTTCATGTGGAGCTTCGGGAATAACTTTTTGAATTACCCTCTTGATTTTAGAGAGTTCGTTCATTAAATTTATTTTATTGTGAAGTCGTCCTGCAGTATCAATAATTACTACATCAGCTTGGGCTTTTCTTGCTTGATTTATAGTGTCGTAAGCTACTGATGCAGGGTCGGATCCCATGTTCTGTCGCACTAAAATTGCACTTGTACGATCTGCCCATATTTGAAGCTGATCAATAGCCGCAGCTCTGAAAGTATCTGCAGCTCCAATAACAACTTTCTTCCCCGCTTGCTTAAATTTCCATGCCAATTTACCTATTGTTGTGGTTTTTCCTACACCATTTACTCCAACAACCATTATAACATAGGGTTTATTTTTCTCCAGAATGCTTTCATCGTCAAGGGCATTATTTGTGTTTTCTTCAAGCAACGAAGCTATTGTATCTCTAAGTAAGTTATTTAATTCTTCCTGACTAGTGTATTTTTCGGTTTTAACTTTTTTCTCTAATCTTTCAATAATACGGATTGTTGTTTCAACTCCAACATCAGAAGATATAAGCACTTCTTCAAGTTCGTCTAAAACTTCGGAGTCAATTGTTGATTTCGAAAATAATATCTTATTGAGCTTATCAAAAAAACTTGATCTGGTTTTTTCTAACCCTTTATCAAGTTTTTCTTTTTTTTCTTTATTAAATAATCCAAAAATTCCCATTGTATTTTTTTTACAAAGTTAAAAAAACGGTTAAACCCAACAAAAGCTTTTGATTATTTTCTCTAAGTTCGGTTAAAAGCATTATTATTAGTGTTGAAAAAAAGAAAAACATCTACCCATCAGTAGATGTTTTCAAAAATAAACAATAAAATATCTTTTACTTTGCGTTAAAAAAATCTTTTGCTTCCTCTTTTAACTTGATAGCTTCTTTAAATTGGTAATTTCCTGTTTCCGGATTTTTTACCATTTTTATGCATTTTGCGATAACAACTCCTTCGCCTTTTTTCAATGTTGCAACTACTTTCTTTGCCATATTAATAAATATTATTTGATTTCTTTATGTACGGTAACTCTCTTAAGAATTGGATTGTATTTTTTCAATTCCAAACGATCAGGAGTATTTTTTCTGTTTTTGGTGGTAATGTATCTTGACATACCTGGCATTCCTGATTCTTTGTGTTCGGTACATTCTAAAATTACCTGAACTCTATTACCTTTTGATTTTTTTGCCATTTCTTTTTCCTCCCGAAAAATTAGTTAATATAACCTTTTTGTCTGGCTTCTTTAAGAGCTGCTGCCAATCCTTTTTTTGTGATTGTACGTATGCCTTTTGCACTTACTCTCAAAGTTATCCATTGTTGAGTTTCTTCATCAAAGAAACGTTTTTTCATTAGATTTACATTAAATCTTCTTTTTGTTCTAAGGTTAGAGTGAGAAACATTATTCCCAACCATCGCTTTTTTTCCTGTTATTTGACAAACCCGAGCCATAATTTCTATTTTAAATCTTTTTGAAAATTTTTGGACTGCAAAGTTCAATATTTTTATCGAATTAGCCAAATATTTTTTGTTTTTTTTATCAATTTTGTTCAAAAAAAATTTTCAACATTCAAAAATCATTTGTATTAGCCGAAAAATTAGGTTTAAATGTTAATAAAATAATTCGTGTTAAGTTCTAAAATTCTTTGCAAAAAAACATGATTTTTTTTAAATTTTGTAAATAAAAACTATTTTTGTTAAAAAAACTTATGGAAGATAACAGTTTTAATCCTCAATTAACCGAAACAACTCAGAAAGATATTGTTTGTAAAAATTGTGCTGCAAAATTAGAATTTGAACCGGGAACAACATCTCTTAAATGTCCATATTGCGGTACCGTAAATGAAATAGAAATTAAGGCAGAAACTATCGAGGAACTTGATTTTAATGCTGTTCTTAGTGAACTTGAAATAGATGGTGATACAATGGAGGAAGTACATACCATCGCTTGCGAGGCTTGTGGAGCTGTTACAACATTGGAAGCAAATGTTGTTTCAGCTGAGTGTCCTTTTTGCGGTAATAAACTTATAGTTAAAAATGAAAAGACTATTAAACAAATAAAACCTAAATCTTTGTTGCCTTTTAAAGTTACTTCGAAGGAGGCATTAGATTCTTTTCATAAATGGTTAAAAAAATTGTGGTTTGCTCCTCCAGGGTTAAGAAAGTTTGCTTCTCAGGCTGAAAAGCTAGCTGGGATTTACCTCCCATATTGGACTTATGATTCAAATACCTATACCCAGTATAAAGGTCAACGCGGTGATGATTATTATGTTACCGAAACTTATACCGGTAGTGATGGGAAAACACAAACCCGTCAGGTTAAAAAAACTAGATGGACAAATGTTTCCGGAAGCATAAGCTTATTTTTTGACGATGTGCTGGTGCTTGCAAGTAAATCATTGCCACGTGAAAAAACCGAAAAACTTGAACCATGGGACCTTACTAATCTTGTCCCCTTTGACGAAAAATTCCTTTCCGGATTTAAAGCCGAAAGTTATGCAGTTGGTCTTAAAGACGGATTTGAAATTGCTAAGCAAAGAATGGATACTCCTATTCGTGAAGCCATAAAACGTCAAATCGGTGGAGATCATCAAAGAATTACCTGGATGCAGGTGCATTATTCCGATATAACTTTCAAGCATACTTTGTTGCCAATATGGATATCCGCATACAGATTTAAAAATAAGGTTTACAGATTTATCGTGAACGGTCAAACAGGGAAAGTACAAGGTGAACGACCATGGTGTTGGTGGAAGATTGCTCTTGTGGTACTCGCAGTTATCGGATTGATGGTTTTAATTGCTTATCTTGGTGGTGAATAATTATATGTTTAACTAATTAATTTTTTTTAAAATGAAAAGATTTTTTTCTTTAATTTCTATCATTTTGATTTTGTTTCTAGCTGTGATTTCATGTGGGGAGAAAAAACAGAAAGTTAACGAACCTGATAATATTTCTGAAATGGAAAAACTCGTGAAAAACTATGCAGAAGTTGAACTAACTGCTGACATTAATAAATTAACGGCTAATGAACTTGAAATACTAAGAATATTGATAGATGTTGCCGACATTATGGATGAACTATTCTGGAAAGATGCTTTTGGCGATAAAGAAACATTATTGTCCGGGATAAAAGATGAATGGGCAAAGAAATATGTTATGATAAACTATGGACCATGGGATAGATTGAATGGAAATAAGCCATTTATTGAGGGATTTGGCGAAAAACCCAAAGGGGCTAATTATTATCCACAGGATATTACAGACGAAGAATTTGATGCATTTAATGATCCTAATAAAATGAGTTGGTACACTTTGATTCGTCGTGATGAACAAGGTAATCTCAAATGTGTATGGTACCATGAAGAATATGCAGAACAAATTAACAAAGCCGCCGAATTACTTGATCAAGCAGCCGCACTTGCCGAAGATGAAGGATTAAAAAAATATCTGAGCTTAAGAGCCGAAGCACTAAGAACAGACGATTATCTTGAAAGTGATCTTGCCTGGATGGATATGAAAACAAATGTTATTGATTTTGTTGTAGGTCCGATTGAAAGTTACGAAGACGGTTTCAGAGGTATTAAAGCAGCTCATTCAGGTCAGGTTTTAATAAAAGATCTTGAGTGGAGCAAAAAAATTGAACATTTTAACGATGTGCTGCCTGAATTGCAAAACGGCTTACCCGTTGATTCTAAATATAAAAAGGAAAAACCTGCTTCATCAGGTGATATGAATGTTTATTACGTGGTGTATTACGGAGGTGATTGCAATGCAGGAAGCAAAAATATAGCAATAAATTTACCAAACGATCCGAGAGTTCATGAAGCTAAAGGCAGTAGAAAATTACAGTTAAAAAATGCTATGCAAGCTAAGTTTGATAAAATTCTTGTTCCAATTGCAAATCTTCTAATTGACGAAGCTCAAATGAAACATATAAAATTTGAAGATGCTTTCTTTCAAAATGTTATGTTCCACGAAGTAGCTCATGGGCTAGGTGTAAAATATACTATTGATGGAAAAAAAACTGTACGCGAAGCTCTCGAAGAATATTACAGTCCAATTGAAGAAGCTAAAGCCGATATCGCAGGTTTGTATATGGTAACTCAGTTATACGAAAAAGGCGAGTTCCCGGGAAAGGATTTAATGGACAACTATGTTACTTTTCTCGCAGGAATTTTCCGCTCCGTACGTTTTGGAGTTGCAAGTTCACACGGAAAAGCTAATATGATGGAATTTTATTATTTACTCGATAAAGGTGCTTTTGCGAGAAATCCTGAGACCGGTAAATATAGTGTAAATTTCGATAAAATGAAAAAAGCAATTGCTGATATGGTTAGTGATATTATTGTAATTCAAGGAAATGGTGATAAAGCCGCAGCTAAACAATGGGTTGAATCAAAAGGAAAGGTTGGAGAAGAACTACAAAAAGACCTCGACAGAATTGCTGAAGCAAATATCCCTAAAGATATTGTATTTAAACAAGGTAAAGGAATTTTAGGATTATAACTTTTGTAATTTTAAAATAATAATTTAAGATGCCCCATTTTTGGGCATCTTTTTTTATTAACCCAAATTACAAGAGATTTAATAAATCTCTTGTAATTTGGGATTATAAAAGGTAGATAAAAAATTTTATCTAATATTTATTACTATTGGCAAAAGCTACCAGCGACAACATAACAGGAACTTCAACCAGTACTCCTACAACCGTAACCATTGCTGCAGGGGATTGATATCCAAAAAGAACAATTGCGACAGCTACTGCCAATTCAAAGAAATTACTTGCTCCAATCATTGCTGCCGGTGCACATGTGGCGTAGGGGAGCTTTATGAATTTTCCTATAACCCATGTGATAATAAAAATAAAATAGGTTTGTAATATTAAAGGTACTGCAACAAGTAAGATAATAAACGGTTTTTGAGTAATAATCTCACCTTGAAAAGCAAATAATAATATTAGTGTTACAAGTAATGCTCCTATTGAGAAAGGTCTAATTTTGTGTAACAAATTATTTTTCAGCCAATCTTCTCCCTTTGTTTTAATAACACTTCTATTTGTAATGTATCCGGCCACTAATGGAATCACCACAAAAACAATTACACTAGTAGCAAGAGTTTCATAGGGAATTTTAATATCTGTAATTCCGAGAAGCAAGCCTACTATTGGAACAAAAGCTACAAGAATGATTAAATCGTTAACAGATACTTGTACAAGTGTGTAGTTTGGATTTCCATCCGAAAGATATGACCAAACAAATACCATTGCTGTACAAGGAGCTGCACCGAGCAAAATAGCTCCTGCTATATATTCACCTGCTTGTGCAGGGTCAATAAAAGCCGCATAAATCTTGGTGAAAAATATCCATGCAAAAAATGCCATCGTAAAAGGTTTTATCAACCAGTTTACTATGACTGTTAAGATAAGACCTTTAGGTTCTTTGCCTACTTTTTTTAAACTTGTAAAATCTATCTGCAACATCATGGGATATATCATTAACCAAATAAGAATAGCAACAGGAATGTTTACATTGAAAATTTCCATTTCTGTTAAAAACTTGATTTTATCTCCGGCAAAATAGCCAATAGCAATACCTGCAGCTATACAAAGTGCTACCCAAATTGTTAGATATTTTTCGAAAAAAGCAATTTTCTTCTTTGCCATAAAGATTTATTTTTTGATGTTTTGTTCGTAAAATTCTTTAAAAGCCTGATAAATTTCTTCTCTTACTCTTCGGTACTCGCTCATCATAAATTCTTCTGAGCCGGTTGCATAAGTTGGGTCGTCAAAACCAATGTGCAATCTGTGTTTTACTTTACCTAGAAAAACCGGACAGTTTTCGTTTGCTCCACCACACACGGTAATTACATAATCCCAGTCTTCGTTTAGATATTTTTCCACAGAGTCCGAAGTGTGGTGCGAAATATCTATCCCAACTTCTTTCATTACCTCTACAGCTTTGGGATTAAGTTTTCCGGTAGTTTCAGTACCAGCCGAACAGACAATTATATCTTTATCAAATGATTGCAAAAATCCGTGTGCCATTTGCGAACGACAAGAATTTCCCGTACATAAAATTAATATTTTCATAAAAAATTGTTTTAGTCGCTTTTAATTAATTTTTCTATCTCTTGTGATAATATTTCTTTGAATTTTTCCGGTTTGTTAATTACATATTGAAATGCCATTTCCGTAAGATCAACATTTTTTATCTCATCTTTTGGATATACTAACAGCAGTGTTGATCCGTAGGCAAAATATTTTTCAACAATTTTTTTATTTTCAGGATCTTCATAATCAAAATCTTTAAACTTTATTATTCCGTTTATAATTTCATCTTTAAAATCCTGAAATAACACTAACTTAGTCTTATTTTCAATTTCCATGCATGTATTACATCTATGAGTGGCATGAAAATAGTAAACTATCACTTTTAGATTTTCATCTTTCTGCGAAAATAAATTTATAAATATCAAAAGCAGAATTGGGATTAGCAGCAACTTTTTCATATTGACTAATTTTCAATATAATTATTAACTATACTTTCTATTTTTTCTTTTAGCAATTCTGGATTTCTTGTGGCATTTTGAAAAGCAAAACCTGTTATATCTTCAAACTCTGATTTCTTTATTATTAAAAGAACTGAACCGGCTACCTCATATTTTTCAGCGAATTTTTTATAATAATTGTCTTCAATGTTGATGTCATAAAATGCGACATCATTATTTTTATTATACTTTGAATCATAAACTTCTTTAGCTACATCTCCAACTGCAATGCAAGTTGGGCAACGTCTTTCACCATGAAAATAAACAATACTAACTTTTTTTTCTAATTTGAATTCTTCATTTTCTGATTTTTTTTCTACCGAATTTTTACAAGAAACTAAAGCTATTAAGCAAACCAATGTGAAAATACCAATAAAATTTTTCATAATTTTTAAGTTTTATGAGTTTTAAATATCTTCATTTTTTAAATTTCTGTACTTTAATTGACAGGTACAAGAACCTGATAACATTTCTTTTATCTCTGTTAAAACCGGTAACCCTAATCTCTCCCAGTCGAGGATTCCTCCGGAAAGATTAAAAACATTTTTTAATCCTTTATTGTTCAAAAAAAATGTAACATCCTTACTGTTAAGTCCTGATGAGTCGGCGATCAAATATACATGTTCAGCTTTCAATTCAGTAAATTTGTTTTCAATTTCTCCAATGGGAATGTAAATCACATTCGGCACATCGAACTTTTTATAGCTGACCAGAGACGGATGTCTGATATCAACAATTATTAGTCCTTGCAAACAAAAATTGTAAGCATCGGTAGGTGATAGGCTGTTAACCAGTCCTGAATTAAAAACCTTTTTTAAAATTTCGTTTAACATTTATTTTTTTGTTTAAAATAACCAACCATATATTAATCCGGACAAAGTAGCCATTAAAGTAACCAGGGAGGCATATACAATAGTTTTTTGTGTTCCGATAATACCTCTGATTACTAACATGTTAGGTAACGAAAGCGATGGTCCGGCCAGTAATAATGCCAAAGCAGGTCCTTTTCCCATCCCTGATGATAACAACCCTTGAACTATCGGAACTTCAGTTAGTGTTGCAAAATACATAAAAGCTCCTACAACAGATGCAAAAAGATTAGAAAAAACGCTATTACCACCAACAAGAGAACTAATCCATTCAGAAGGAATTATACCCGGTATGTTTGTGGTGTCGTGAGTAGACCCTAATAAGAAGCCTGCAATAACAACTCCTATAGCAAGTAATGGAATTATTTGTTTTGCAAAATCCCAGGTTGATAATGTCCATGATTTATTATCAAGATCGTTTTTATCGAATATAGTGATTATGCTTATTGCTGAAATGCCAACTATCATGGGAATTAAAGGTGCAAATTTTATATTATCTATGAAATTAAATGATAAAACTGCTGATAATCCTGTAACGAAAAACCCTGCAATGACCCATTGCCATTTAATTTTCAAACTTGTATTCAATTTATTATACTAATAAACATAGGTTTGTGCCACTACATTTTC
>ERZ795051.293-NODE-293-length-80196-cov-6.249111_pt1 | contig 80196 bp, 109 predicted proteins | sample MGYA00375135_ERZ795051 | MGnify/ENA primary metagenome ERZ795051 (study PRJEB30180, sample SAMN05720222) | activated sludge metagenome | isolation source: Anaerobic digester | place: Japan | collected 2015-05-26 ... | reverse complement strand
ACATCTTGTATTATAAAATCAATTTTTCCATTTATTAGTTGTGCATATTCTTCTTGTTTGTTTGCATCTCCATATATTGGTATCAAATTTTTTCTTTGAAGAGAAAGTAAATATAGTTTTTGCAAACTATGTGGTGAAATGTCTATTCCATATATACATCCATCTGTGATAATGTCTGAAATATAAGATATTGTATATCCTTCTGCAGCACCAAGATACAATATATTGTCTGTTTTCTTAAATGGAATGTTTGTTATTCCTTTTTTTATACCTGCTGCAATTTTTGATCTATTTGGATCCCATAATCTTTTTTTTTGTGTATTTAGGTCTTTTGTGAGCAATAGCCCATTTTCAAAAAATATATTTTCCATATTTTCACAAACTCTTTTGTCTTTTTTGTATTTTTTTTTCCAAGCTTTCAGAAATGTCTTTTTTATAGTAGTCTGCTTTTGCTGCTAATGAGATTGTTGTTGCCAAGGTTCTTGCCATTTTTGCTTTGTTTTTTTGTTTTGTATTAATTATTAATGGGTGGTTGTATAAATAACCATATTTTGGTGTTTTCTTTTTGTATCTTAAAGCTTTAAATAATGATTTTTCTGCACCTAATAGTTGTATGGTTCCTGCAGGAAATTTAGATAATTTTTCTAAACTTCCTGTGATTTCTAATATTTTACAAGTTATTTCTGTTCCTGCAGTTTTGTATAAATTTGGATAGTTTTTTTTTATATGTTCGTTTAGGTTGTTTGTGATATCTTCTTTAAGTTCAATTAAGTTTAGGAATGTTTTACAAAGGTTTATGTAATTTTGTTTGTTTTTTTTATCGAGGGTTATACCAATATCTGCATTAGTTATTTTAAGTATTTCTGGAATTATTTTTTTATCAATTCTTATTTTTGTAAGTGTTGTCTCATTTATTGTTTCTAATAAATATATTTCACAATATTCTTTTATTGAAACCAATTCATTTAATGTAGGATATTCAAGATCAGAGATAATTCTGAATGTTTCATATAGTTCATTAATGTTTTTTGTAAGCCCATTTGATATTTTTGAAAGAGTTAATGTAGTTTCATCATTTGTTTGTAGTTCTTTTTTTATTTGTTCTTTTGTGATTTTTAAAATATTATCTTTGTGTTCCATGTTTTTCTTTCCATTGTTTTTTAATGCTTTTTTTTGTTTTTATTATAAACAATTATTGATAATTAATGAATATAAATTGATTGTATATTATAAAAATAGTTAAATATAATCTTTTTGTAAAAAGACATTGTTCTTTTTAGGTAATGTGTTATTTTAAAATGATTTAATAGACTTGCTGTTGTTTAAAAACATTAGTTAATGGTTACTGTTTCTCCAATTGCTGTGCCAGGAAGTCCTTTTTCAAATTTAGCTCTGATAACTCCTTTATTCCCATGTGTTGCAATTATTTTTCCTTTAATCTTTTTGTTTGTACTTGTAGTGTATATTACATTTTTCCCTAATAGTGGTACAACTTCTTTTTTTGTTTTATATTTTTCTGGATCATTTATTGATAAAAGATATTGTTTTTCATTTTGAACACGTATCCCTCTTCTATTACTTAATATTGTTGCTTGCATATTTTCACCTTTTTGGTATTATTTAAATTGTTTGTATAATATTATGGATACAAACTATTTTAAAATATGATTGTGTGAATATTAATTAGATATTTATGGCAAAATGCATTTCTTCTCAGTATATTGCAGGGATAGATGAAGCAGGAAGGGGTTGTGTGTTAGGCCCATTAGTTATAAGTGTGTGTGTTATCCCAGAAGATAAGCAAGAATATTTTAGGCAAATAGGTGTAAAAGATTCAAAGCTTTTAACAAAAAAACAAAGAGAATTTTTGTTTGATAGAATAATTAATGAGTCAGTTGAGTATAAAATTATTGTGATTCCTGCAGAAGAGTTAAATGTATTAATGAAAGAATATTCTTTAAATGAAATAGAAGCACAAAAAGCTGCAGAGTTACTTTTTTCTTTAAAAACTGATGTTTCTTTAGTTTATGTTGATTCTCCTGATGTTACACAAGAACGATTTAAAAAAAGAATTTTGGATAATTTAAAATTAATAGGTGGTAATCCAAAAAAATATAATATTATTTCTGAACACAAAGCAGATTTTAATTATCCTGTTGTAGGGTGTGCATCTATTCTTTCTAAAGTAACAAGGGATTCTTGGATTAAAAAACTTACTGGTAAAGATATTTCTGGATATTCTTCTGATCCAAAAACAATATCTTTTTTAAAAGATTATATCATAAAATATAAGAAGCTCCCTGAATATGCAAGGACAGAATGGAAAACAATTGATAATATAATGTCTGAGCTTTATCAAAAAAAAATAGGTTGGTTTAATGAAGATGGCAAAACAAAATAAGGATGAAGATATTAAAAAAGAAGATTTAGATAAATTGGATGAATTAATGCAAGCATTGTTTCTTAAGTTTATTAAATTCAATAATAAGCAATTACCACTTAAATTAAATTTACAAGTTGATAAGTTTTTACCTGATGAAAAACCTATAGAATATATAGAAAATTATATTATTTCTCCTCCCTATATTTTAGTCACATTATATACACCTTATTCCTTAAATGAATTAAGGTTTGATATAGATGATAAAACAAATGTTTTGTTAATTGCAAGCATTGATGGGGTGTATATAAAAGAATATTGGTTTGGTGTTCCACTTATTAAAAATAGTATAAAGCCAACATACAAGAATAATATTTTAGAAATAACACTTCTTATTGATGATGATTTACAAAAATAATTTTTTTTATTTGAAACATTCTTTTTTATAACTTGTTATTTCTTGGACAATTTGTTTTTGTTTTTTAAAAGCACATATTAAAAAAAGTGGTCCTGCCCAGGATCGAACTGGGGATCTCTACCATGTCAAGGTAGTGTCATAACCACTAGACCACAGGACCTTTTTTTGTTTTTCTTAGTTCAGTAATTAACAAACAACTTTTACAAATTTCTTGGCTTGTTGTTTCTCCACATATTTTGCATTTTTTTGTTTGTGTTTTTTGATTGTTTGTTATCTTCTCTATATTAATAAGTTCCTTTATTTTTAAAAAGCTTCTTATTAGTGAAAATTTTGTTCCAGGATATTTAGTTTCTAAATTATTTAATATTTCTCGTATATCGTTTCGTTTAGCTTCAGAATAATATGGGCAATCTTCTGAGAAAAATGGGATGTTGTTATACAGTGCATATGCTCCAATTTCTTTTTCTGGTGTTAAATAAAATGGTTTAATTCTAGGTGTTGTTTCATTTAGTTCAATTAGTCCTGCTGTTGGCCCTGTTCTAAATAGTCTGATATGGTCATTATCAAGTAAGTTCATAAGAATAGTTTGTGTTTCGTCATCTAAATTGTGTGCTGTTGCTATTTTTGAAAATTGCTCTTTTTTAGATAATTTGTTTATTGCTTTTCTTCTTAATACTCCACAATATGTGCAAATTGTTCCAATTTTTTTATCATAAATTTTTGCAATTTCTTGTGTAGTTATTCCATATTCTTTTTTGTGGGATGTAACTAGAAATTGGATTTTGTTTTTTTTACAAAAGTTTTGAATAACTTTTTTAGCTTTGTCAGAGTATCTTTTAATTCCTTCGTCTATAAATATTACTGATATTTTTACATTTGTATTTTTATAAAATTTATTTAAAAGATACAAGAGTACCATTGAGTCTTTTCCGCCAGAAACAGCAATTCCTATTTTTTCATTAGGTCTTATAAGTTTGTAGGTTCTAATTGTTTTTTTAAGCCTTTTTTCAAAGAATTCATTAAAATGTTCTTTACAATAGTTGTGTTTTCCATATGCTAAATAAATGATTGCAGGTTTTTGGCATTTATCACATTTTATTGTGTCATCCATTTTTCTCATTTTGTTATTTTTATAATTTCTATTTCTGTTTTTTTGTTTATTTTGTATGAGATTGGTATAAATTGGTTATTTATTTTTATAAGAACGGTTTCTGGATTTATATTTTTTTGAATTAATATTTCTCTAATTGTTTTGTTTTTTAAGTTTCCATTGATTACTATTTTTGTTGTTTTCATATATATTTCATCATACCATTTGTTTTTATTTTTATTTAATTTTTTTAATTGTGTTTTTTTTATTAATTACTATATAAAAAGATTTCTATTCTTAATTATTTTATATTTTATAATAATATGGGGAAAATTAAATGGTGTAAATTTATGACAACAGCAAATAATTATATAAAAGAAACAATTGAAAATGAATATAATAAATCAAAAGATGAGAATTATAATTATAAGCAATTATATTCTAACAAACTTATAGATTATAGAGCACAAAAAGGTTCTGTAATAAGAATACCAAAACCAACAAATATCCCAAGAGCAAGAGAGTTAGGGTATAAAGCAAAACAAGGTTTTGTAATTGTTTTTGTTAAAGTTAGAAAAGGTTCTGGCCTTATTAAGAAACCAAATATGGGAAGAAGACCAAAAAGGGTTGGTATAAATAAAATTACCAGAAGGATTTCTATACAGAGAATTGCAGAACAAAGAGCAGGTAAGCAATTTCCAAATTTAGAAGTTCTTAATTCTTATTATGTTGGGGAAGATGGTCAAAAGAAGTATTATGAAGTTATATTGGTTGACCCCTATAACCCTTCAATTTTATCTGACAAAGATATAAATTGGATATTTTCGTCTGCACATAAAAAAAGAGTAGAAAGAGGTTTAACAAGTGCAGGGAAAAAGAATAGAGGTTTAAATAATAAAGGTAGAGGTGCAGAAAAGATAAGGCCATCTCTTCGTGCAAATTCAAGAAAAGCAAGATAGTTTATAAAAAAAATAATTTTGAGAAGTGTATGATTTCAAATATTTTTTTAGCAACAGCACTTGAAGATACATTATGGTGGGTCTTAGTTATTGCTTTTGCCGCAATTGTATATGGTTGGGCAAAAGGCAAAATGGGGAATAAGACTGTTGCTGTTATTCTTGTAATTTTTCTTGTAATTTTTGTGTTTTTGAGATTTACAGAGCTTGTTTGGTTAATAGCAATTGGTGTTGTAATTTGGGTTCTTTTCGGAGATGTTATAAAGAAGGAAATTAAAAGTTGGTGACATTTTTGGATGTTCTAAATTTTATAATTATTGCTGTTTTAATGATTATTTTTGGGCAATATAATTTAACTATTATTTCTGCAATTATTTTGGGTATTTATTTTATAGGCATGCCTAGTTGGTGGAATGGTATTTTACTTTTTTTGTTTATATTTTTAATTTTTGTGTTTGGTGGGCTTTCTGGTTTTGAGTTGCCAGCAATTATTATTTTGGCCATAATTTATATATTTTCAAATCTTTTTTCAAAAAAGAAAGATAAATCGAGTGGTATGGATGATTTTGCAAAACTTTTTGGTGGAATGGGTGGTTAGTTTTTTTAGTTGTTAAAAATAGTTTGTTTTAATAATTTTTAATTTAAATTATTTTATTTTGTTTAAAATATTCCTGTTTTCTTCTAAGATGTCTTTCATGATTTTTGTTAATGTTTTTATTTCTGCTTTAATTGATGTAATTTGATCTTCTAATTCTGCAAGTTCTTTTAATAATGTGGAGTCATCTGTAGTTGACGTTTGTTGTTCTTGAGGGCCATTTATGTTTTCTTGTTCGTTTGTTAGTTTATCTATTTCTTTTGTTGTTTCTACTAGTTCTTTTTCTGGTTTTTCTTCTTCAGTAGTTTCAAATACTGTTGGCTCTTGTGTTTTTGTTTCTTGTATTGATGTTTCTTTTGGTTGTGTGTTTATAGTTAATTCATTGTAATTTTCTATAATTTCTTGTTCACTGACGCCAATATCTTTTAGTGTTGCAATTATTGTGTCTTTGTCTAGTTTTGCATCTAATAAATCTTTTATAGTTTCCTGTATTATTTTTTTGTCTACCATTTTCCCATTTTTTTTTAATTATTTTTTCTTAAACAAATAGAATATGTTAGTTATTAAAAATGTTTTGTTTCTTTTATCTTTTATTAGATAATTGGTGTATTTATGGAAATTGCAAAATGGAATTCTCTTTTTGAAGGAAAATATGTAAACCAAGATTTAAGTATTTATTATAAAGACGATATTTTTGTAACAGTTATTAAATTGAATGATGCCAAAAATTGTTTGATTCAGTTAAATAAGATTTATTTAGCACAAGGCGATTGTGAATTATTTGTGACTACTTTGCCTTATCCTGCAATAGTTTATGAAAAGCATTTTGCATTAGGTGAAGATGAGACCTATAAATATATACTTATAAATACAGATTTGGAATATTTAGAATCTAGTTTGATAAACACTTATATTGATAAAAAAATTAAATATTTAGAAAAGTTAGGTGATTCTGTTTCTTCGGTTGTAGGCTCATATGACTTAAAATTAATTCCATTTCATTTAATTCCTAAAGATAAAAAAGATTATTTTTTTTCAGATCCTAATGTTTTAAAATTATTGGTTAATCTTCCTATAGATTTTGGAGTTTCTCCAATAGCCCCAATTAATGAATTAGTGTTAGGTTATAAGGAAAAGAAGAGTGTTACAGCTTCATTAGAAAGTTTAAGATCTGTGTTAGTTTATAATGGTTCGTTAGATGAAAGATTATATTGCTTAAAATTAGTTTGTGAAAATTTTTTATTATCTTTTAGAAATGTAATTGTTTTTGATAAATTTGACTATTTCCATACATTGTCTCATCCCCAAACTAATTTTACTGTTTTGAAGGAGTATGGTTTAGATATAAGTCCTTTAGGGTTTCCATTAAATATAGTTGATAAATATGCTATTAAATTTCCTTTATCTTTTATTCCAAAAGAAGCATTTGTAAGTTTGTTTAAGTTTTCTTTAAGTTCTTTAAAAATTTTTAATCAAGTATACACCTCAGATGTAACAACTTTTGCAGATTTAATTTGTAGAATTAAAAAGTTACCTACAACAGATGAGTTTACTGATTTTGAGAAGGAAAGGATTATTTCTAAGTTATATATTTTAGATGCAAAGTATAATTCTTTTTTTGGTAAAGGTAAAGTTGATGATTTGGTTGTTCAAAAATATAAACAGATAGGTTCTGTTACTGTAATTAATGTTGTTGAAGATATATTTTATCCACATTATGTAAATTATATTTTACATGAGATTTCTTTAAAATTGCAAACAGATGTTTTGTTTGTGTTTCCAGAATCAAAAGATTTGTTTAATAATTTTTTTGTTGGAAAGTCTTTGATTAACACCATTAGAGCTAATCAAAAAATTAGTTATTTAATTAGTTCTTCTAATGATATTGATTTTGTTTCCGAAGATTTATGTGATGTTAAAATATCTATTGTAAAACAAAATGATATAGTTATAAAGTTTCCTGCAAAAGATCCTTTAAGGCTGTTATTGAGGCCCTCTTTGACTTTTTCAGGAGATTTTGTGTATTGCCCAATTTCTTAATGTTTTTTATTTGTTTTCTTATTTTATTATTTAATAATGCAACCATAGTCTAGTGGTTAGGATAAAAGCTTCCCAAGCTTTAGACTCGGGTTCGAATCCCGGTGGTTGCATTTTTTGTTTTTTTATGAAATTAATATTTCTTCCAAAACATTTTTGTTTTAAACCTTTGTTTTTGAAGTGCCTTGTTTAGAAAAATAGAAAGCTTTATATATCTCTTCATACATTAATATTTATATATGTTTCTTTTTTTAAATAATGTATTTTTTTGAAAATTGCTTGTTTTATAAGCTATTAAAAATTAAAAAAGGTGTTATTATGGTTGAATGTCCTGAATGTGGTTCAAAAGAAGTTTATAGAGATCCAAAAACTGGTGAGTATATTTGTAAAAAATGTCATACAGTAATCTCTGATGAAATTATTGATACTGGTAAAGATTGGAGATCTTTTGATGATTCTAAATCTACTAATATAAGTACAGGTTCTCCTACAAATTATACAAAAATAAATAGAGGTATGGAAACGATGATTGAAAGATCTGGTAGAGATACAAGAGGCCAAAAGTTATCTACAAAGTCAAGAGCTCAAATGTATAGATTAATTAAGTGGCATAAGAGAGCAGCTGTGTCTAATTCTGTTCAAAGAAATTTATCAATTGCACTTACTGAATTGAGAAGAATGGCTGCATATTTAAATATTCCTGATTCTTTGGTCGAAACTGCAGCATTATTATATAGAAAAACCGTAGAGAAAGGTTTGATTAGAGGAAGATTAATAGAAGCTGTTGTTGCAGCTGTATTATATTCTGTATGTAGAACCTATAATGTTCCAAGGACTTTAAATGAAATTGCAGAAGCATCAGGTTTAACAAAGAAAGAAATTGGAAGAACTTATAGATTTATTGTTAAAGAGTTAGATATTGCGGTTCCTTTAACAGATCCTACCTACTATATTTCAAGGTTTGTGTCTGTGTTAAATCTTTCTCCAGCAGCAGAAGATAAAGCAAAGCAAATTGTCAAAAAAGCAATCTCTTCAGGATTAATTTCTGGTAGAGGCCCAACGGGTGTTGCAGCTGCTGCAGTGTATATTGCTGCATTGATGACTGGTGAAAGAAGAACACAGAAGGAAGTCGCAAATGTTGCAGGTGTTACAGAGGTTACAATAAGAAACAGATATAGAGAGTTGAAATCTAAATTAAACCTAAAGGTTGATGCACAAGTTTAAGTGCATCTTTTATCTTTTTTTTTAATATAATTATGATATAATATGGTTAATACAAAAAATAAAAGTCAGAAACAAAATATGCAAGAAATTTTTGATTTAGCAATTATTGGTGGTGGCCCTGCAGGGTTTTCTTCTGCAATTTATGCGGGAAGATATAAATTGAAAACAGTTCTTTTTACTGATATTGTTGGTGGGAATACTGCCATGGCACATAAAATTAGTAATTATCCTGGTTTTCAAGAAATTTCTGGTGTTGAGCTTATACAGAAGATGTATGAACAGACAGAGAAATTAAATATTCCTATTTTTTTTGAAAAAGTTATTGATATTGAAAATCAAAAAGATTTTTTTGTTATAATTTCAGATACACAAAAAATTTATGCTAAAAAAATTATTTTGGCAGTAGGCACAAAAAGAAAAGAATTAGGTTTGCCAAATGAAAAAAAGTTTGTTGGGAAAGGAATAAGTTATTGTGCAACCTGTGATGCCTATTTTTATAATGATAAAATTGTTGCAATTGTCGGTGGAGGAAATGCTGCATTAAGTTCTGCTGTAATGTTAGGTGATATTGCAAAAAAAGTATATTTGATACATAGGAGAGAAAGCTTTCGTGCAGAACCATTTTGGCAAGAGTTAGTTAAGAAGAATCCAAAAATAGAAGTTTTTTATAATTGTGAAGTTAAGAAGTTGCTTGGTAAAGATAATTTAGAAGGTGTTATTTTAAGTAATGGCAAAAAACTACAGTTAGATTGTCTTTTTGTAGAAATAGGCATGACATCTCAAACAGATTTTTTAAAGAAATTAAATATAATGTTAGATGAAGATGGATATATTATTGTAGATAAGCAACAAAGAACAAATATTCCAGGAATATTTGCAGCAGGGGATGCAACAAATTTTTCGGAATTAAAACAAATTTTGTTAGCATGTGCACAAGGTGCGTTAGCTGCCTATTTTGTGTATAATGACTTAAAAAATAATAAGAAATAAGAGAAGTAGTTTTTTGTTTTTTATTTGTTTTTATTATTTTGTTTTATAATAGTTTAAACTAATGTACATACTTCTAGTTCAATTTCACTTACATTTGGTATTTGTTTAAGTTTAGTTTCTAATTGATCGGATAATCCTTCTTTATCTGGAAAAATAATTGCAACTTTTATTAAGTTTAATCCAAATGCTATTGGTTCTGTAGTTATTTGATTTATTTTGTATGGGTCATTTATTTGTTTATTTATGTTTTCTTGGATTTCATTTATTTTTTCTGGATCGTCAGGATATATTTTATATACTGTTAGTGTGTATCCCATATTTTTTCACATTTTATGGCCCAATAAATCCACATTCTGGGCATTTATATATTTTTGATATTGCTTTACATCTGTTACATCTTACTATTTTTGTTTTTCCACAATTAGGGCATTTGAAGGATACATAGTCTTTTGTAACTTCTTTTTTACAACTTGTACATGTTTCCATATTTTTCACATTTTTTTCTTTTTACTCTTCTTTTTAAATTATTCTAAATATTATATAATTATATATACAAATATTTAAAAGGAATTAGGTTAGATTTTTTGTTTTTAAAATATGGGTTTGTAGCATAGTGGATTGTGCAATCGGCTTCGGACCGATAGATCGTGGGTTCGAATCCCACCAAACCCTTTAAAAAGGTTTTTGTTGCTAATTATTTTAATGTTTTATTGTTATTTTCCTTATAAAATAGTGAATAAAACATTTTATTTAATAGTTTGAAATATATTATGGTTTGTAGATAACCCCTGTTAGTTTTTTTTATTTTTATAATACTATGTGTATATAAAACACATAAAAAAAAGAAAAAAAAAGAGGAAGAGACCCAAAATGTCTGTAAAAAAAACATTAATTATTAAATCTGTTAAAACTGTATTTTATAATAAAAATATAAGAGAAAAGGCACTTAAGCAATTAGATAACTATCTTTATAAGAGAATAGTTAAAAAGAATTCAATTAAACATTATCCAGATGGTGCTGCAGAAATAATGGAAAAAGCACCAATGGCGCTTATTAATTCTGTTATTGAGAATGTAGATAAAGGCTATATTTCTCCTCATGTCATTGATACACTTATTGGTAGTTTGGTTACAAATGCATTTTTAGCCAAAGATAATCAAAAAGTAATAAAAGCATATGAGAAAAAGTATGGTGTTAAACCACCAAGTTTAATTGTAATTAGCCCTACACAACAATGTAATCTTAAATGTATTGGCTGTTATGCTGCATCAGAAATAAAGAAAACTTCAAAAATAAAGTGGGATTATTTAATGAAGGTTATGAAAGAAACACATGATGAAATGGGTATTCGTTTTTATGTTATTTCTGGTGGAGAACCATTACTTTATGAAGATGAAGGCCACACTATAATTGATGTTGCAAAGATGTATCAAGATAGTTTCTTTTTGATGTACACTAATGGTACACTTATTACAAAAGATGTTGCAAAAAAAATGGAAGAAGCAGGAAATATTACACCTGCAATTTCTGTTGAAGGTATGAAAGAGGAAACAGATGCAAGAAGAGGAAAAGGAATTTATGATCAAATATTAGCTGCTATGAAAAATTTAAGAGAGGCAGGTGTACCTTATGGTGTTTCTGTTACAGCAACAAGGAATAATGTAAATTTGTTATTAAAAGATGATTTTTATGATTATTATTTTAAAGAATTAAGAGCAAATTATATGTGGATGTTCCAATTTATGCCAATTGGTAGGAAACCAGATGTTGAGTTGTCTCTTACACCAGAACAAAGAATTGCTCTTTTTAAAGAATGGGTAAAGGTTTTAACAGAGAAAAATTATTTTGTAGCCGATTTTTGGAATAGTGCAATTTTATCTGTAGGTTGCCTTTCTTGTGCAAGACCAGCAGGGTATTTTTACATTGATTGGGATGGAAAGGTCATGCCATGTGTGTTTATACCATATTATAAAGATACAATTTATGAATTATATGATAATGGTAAAAAACTAACAGATGCATTATTTTCTGACTTCTTTACACAAGGAAGAAATTGGGTTATGAAATATAATGGTAAGTTAGATGATGACATGGGCAATTTATTAACCCCTTGTTTTATAAGAGATCATCATAAAGATTTCTATGAAATTGCAAAATCAACACATGCAAAGCCAGAAAATGAAGAAGCTAAAGAATCTTTAGAAAGCGATGAATATCACAAAAGTTTAATAGAATTCGATGAAAAGCTTGCCAAGTTAGCTGACCCAATATGGAATGAAATTAAACAAAAGAAAGTTTCAAAAAAGAAAAAATAGTTTTTTTTCTTTTTTATTTTATTTTTATTTTATTTATTTGATTATATGGTCCTGTAATATATAACCTTCCAAATTCTACTTTTATAATTATTTCTTCTAAATATATTTTAAATTTTAGATTCATTGTATTTTCAAAGCTTTCAAATAGTATTTTTTTTAAATCTGCTATATTTTCTGTTTTTAAAATAAATGTTGTTTCTCCTTTTTTTGTAAATTTAGAATGTTTTTCAAAAAAGGATATTGTTTCTGGCCCACCTATTGCACAATCTATTATTAGTTCATTTATGTTATATATTTTGCAAAAATAATATATATATTCAAATGAATCTTCATCTAGATTAAATGATGCGGCATCTTCAAAGTTTTGTTCTTGCAATGTGTTTATTTGTTTTTGTAATGTTTCAGATAAGTGTGTATAATTAGAAATTTGTTTGTCTACTAGTTTTTTTATATTTTCTAAATCAGAAATATAAAATGTTGCACCTGTTTTGCCCATTTTTAAGAGGCTTGGATCTATTTTTGCTTTTTCTAAATATATATGTATATTTTTTATAATTTCATCAACATATGTAAGATTTGTTCCTTTTGTTTTATTTAGTAGGTCATTGATTATTGCTAAATTTGGATTTTTTAGTTTGTTTTCTACTATTTGCTTTCCTTTTTCTGTAAGTTCATAAAAATCATTTGTTTTTGTAATTTCCCCAAATGCAATTAAATTTTTTAATGCTCTTGATAATGCGGCTCTTGCAGACCCTTCACTTGAATAGTTTGGTCTTATTTTTAAAAGAAGGTCATTATATTTTGTTTTGTTTTGAGAAATTTGTAAAAGAATAGATTCCATTAATGCCATATTTTTATCATTTTTTATAATAAATAACAATAGAAAGAAGTGTTTAAAAAACATTGTGATTAAAAAATAATATATAATGGTTTTTTTTTACAAAATGGAGGAAGGCATATGGCAGAATTACCAATTGCTGCATTAGATAGACTTATTCGTAAAGCAGGTGCTGAAAGAGTTTCAGAAGATGCAGCAGTAGAGTTAGGGAATTATTTAGAGGAGATTGCATTAGAAATTTCTCGTAAAGCAATTGCTTTTGCAAATCATGCAAAGAGGAAAACAGTTACAAATGAAGATATTAAACTTGCAACAAAGCAGTAATTATTTTGATTTTATGGATTGATTTTATGAAAAATACAGATTTACATATTCATTCTAATTATTCAGATGGTCTTTTTTCTCCATCTGAGATTATAAGTTTTTGTAAGGATTTAAATTTGAAAGCAATTTCTATTACAGATCATGATTGTATTGATGGCTTAAATGATGCAAGAAATTATGCGGCAAATAAAAATATAGAATTTATAGATGGTGTTGAAATTCAATGTGCAGAATGTGAAATATTAGGTTATTTTTTTAATAAAGAAGATAATGAATTAAATAAGTTTCTTGAGTTGCATCAAGTTCAAAAGCAGAAATATATTTTAAAGAAAATAGATGTGTTAAATGATATGAATATAGATATTTCTTATGAAGATGTTCTTGTAGAGCAGGTTCCTGGTCATCAATTAATGGCAACACATATAGCTTTAGCAATGATTAAGAAGGGGTATGGCTCTTCTTTACAAGAAGTTTTTAAAAAATATTTAAATAAAATTAAAATAAAATTAGATCAACCACCAACACGTGCAAAAAAAATAATTAAAGTTCTTTCTAACGCAGGTGGTGTTTCAGTTCTTCCCCATCCTTCTTTTTTAAAAGGTTATCAAAAGGAAGATATTGATTTTTTTGTTAAGCATTTAGTAGATTTTGGAATAACAGGTGTAGAAACAACATTTCCTCTTCCTTTAGAATTAGATGTTCCTGAAGAGCATTTGTTTCTTGAAAAAATAAAACAACTTGCTAAGCAATATGAGTTAGTTGAATGTGGAGGATCTGATTTTCATGGGAAAGCAATTTTGCCTATTAATATTTTAGGAAAATATAATGTTGATTATTCTGTTGTTTCTAGTTTGCAAAAAAAATGTAGAATAAATGGTTTTTAATTTTTTAATGAAAAATATATAGTGATGTGATTAGCAATATGGTTGTATTTCATTTAATTATAAATAATTCTTGTAATCTTTGTTGTAAATATTGTGGTGAGTTGGCATTTGATAAAAAAATAAATAGCAATTATTGTAATTTTCCAGAAGTAGATGAATCTCTTCCAGAAGAAATGGCATTTAATGTTTCTGATTTAGTTTCTTTTTTAAAAAAATATAATAATCCTGTTCTTGTTTTTTATGGTGGAGAACCTTTATTATCTTATACAAAGATAGAAGATATTGTTAAAGCAATTGATTTTCCTTGTACCTATGTTATTCAAACAAATGGTTTGTTATTAGATAAAATAAGTTCAACTATATTAAATAATTTTTCTACTATTTTAGTGTCTATTGATGGTTGTAAAGAAACAACAGATTATTTTAGAGGTGTAGGCACTTATGATAAACTTGTGCAAAATATAAAGTTTATTCTTAAAAATGGATATAAAGGTAATATAATTGCACGAATGACATTAATGGAGCCAATTTCTTTTTATGATGAGGTTATGTATTTGTTAAATAATAAAGATTATTGTTTTAAAGAAATTCATTGGCAACTAAATGCAAATTTTTATCCAGATTTTAAGTTTAGAAAATTTAAATTGTGGAGTAAAACATATTTTTCAGATTTAAAAAAACTTTATTCATTTTGGCTTGATGAATTGCAAAAAGGTAATGTTATTAAGCTATATCCTTTTTTAGGGATTACAAAAAGATTAATTGATTTGGAAAATAATAAAGATTTTGAAGGATATTATTTACCATGTGGTGCAGGACATTATGGTTTTGGGATTCAAACAGATGGGAATATTGTTCCTTGCCCTATTATGGTTGGGATGTATACATATTATATAGGGAATATTTTTTCAAAAATTACTGAGAAAGAACTTATGCATAAATCAATTAAACCAAGCGGTTGTGATTTGTGTAAATATTATTCAATTTGTGGTGGAAGATGTTTATATTCAAATATTACTAAACCCTGGGATAAACAAGATTATGATTTTCTTTGTGATTTAACAAAGAAAACAATTGATGTTGTAACTAATGGATATAATACACGAATTAAACAATTTATATTTGAGAAGAAGTTATGTGTAGATGATTTTAGTTATAAAGAATATATTGGCCCAGAAATTATCCCTTAGTTTTTTTTGTTGACTATTTTTTTTAGATATAGGTATATTAAAAATTTAAAGAAAAATATTATTTAATTTTGTTTTTAAGTATTTTCACTGTTTTTTTATAAACTTCTTCAATTGTTAAGTCATCTGTGTTTATAATATAATTAAATACAGATAAATCTTTTCCATATTCAAAACCATATAGTTTTTTGAAAAGATTAATAGATGTGTTATCTTTTCTTTTTATAATTTTAATTGCTTCATTAAATGACACATTATCTCTTAATGCTAATCTTTTTCCTCTTTCTTCTAAACTAGTTTTTAACCATATTCTTATGCCTTTGTTTGTAAGATATGGTAAGGTCCAAGAATCTATTACTAAATTGTCTTCTTTTTCTATAATCTCTAATAAATATTTATCTAGTTTTTTATCTAATGATGGGTCTTGTTGTCTTAGTTTGTCCATATTTGATTTATCATACCATCCAGTATTCATTTTTGTTTTATATACATTTGGTTTTTCATTATTTTTATAAAATTCTTTTAAAATATAGGATGGGTAGATACATTTATATCCAAAATGGTTTGCTATATTTTTTGCTAAGTAACTTTTTCCAGATGCAGAGTATCCACCAATTAATATTATCATTATATATCACAATGATTTATATTTACAATATATTTAAAAATTGAATTGACACTATATTGATAATGTGTATTTTTGGGATGATATTATGGGTGTACAGAATTATAAATTAAATTATATTGATCTTAATTATAAACCAAGTAATACTGATATTATTGTAGAATATTATTTGGAACCAGAAGATGGTGTTTCTTTTGAAGTTGCTGCAGAAAATGTTGCTTTAGAGAGTAGTATTGGTACCTGGACAGATTTGACTACTGCAATGCCATTGGAAAGGGCAAATAAATATAAACCACGTGTTTTTTTTATAGATAAAAAAAGAGGAATTATTAAGGTTGCTCATCCTATTGTTCTTTTTGAATTAGGCAACATTTCTCAGTTATTAAGTGCAATTGCAGGAAATATTTTTGGGATGAAGCTTTTAAAAAATTTGAGATTAGAAGATATTTCTTTTCCAGAAGTTTATTTAAATTCTTTTAAAGGACCAAGTTTTGGTGTTCAAGGAGTACGTAAGCTTGTTGGTGTTTATAATAGACCATTAGTTGGGACAATTATTAAACCAAAAATTGGTTTGACAAGCAAAGAACATGCAATTGTTGCATATAATGCATGGATGGGTGGCTGTGATGTTGTTAAAGATGATGAAAATTTAACAAATCAGTCTTTTAATAAATTTAATACAAGAATAAAAGAAACATATAAATTATTAAAAAAGGCAGAGAAGTTAACTGGAAGCAAAAAAATATATTTACCAAATGTGACAGCAGAAACAAAAGAAATGTTAAAACGGGCAAAGTTTGTAAAGAAGAATGGAGGCACCCATGTTATGGTTGATATTGTAACTGTTGGTTTTTCTGGGTTACAAACTCTTAAAAATGAATGTGATAGATTAGGTTTAGCAATTCATGCCCATAGAGCAATGCATGCAGCATTAACAAGAAATAAGAAACACGGTATTTCTATGTTGGTTCTAGCAAAGTTATCTAGGTTGATTGGTGTTGATCAGATACACATAGGTACAATTGTAGGAAAAATGGAAGGACAAAAGCAAGAGGTTCTTGATATAAAGAATGAAATGGAAAATAAAGTTATTCAAGAAAATCTAAATAATCATGTGCTTTATCAAGATTGGAAAGATATAAAACCTTGTTTTGTAGTTGCTTCGGGTGGTCTTCATCCTGGTAATGTTCCAGATCTTTATAACTATTTTGGGAAAGACGTGATAATACAAATGGGTGGAGGCGTACATGGGCACCCTTCAGGAACATTAAAAGGAGCAATGGCTGCAAGGCAAGCAATTGATGCAGTTGTAAAGAAGATTCCTTTAAAGAAATATGCAGAAACTCATTCTGAGTTATTACTAGCATTAAACCATTGGAGTTAATTATTTTTTTCTTCAATTTTTTCTTTTAAATAGTTTATATACATTTCTTTTGAAAATTGAGATTCTTTTTCATGTTTTGTAATTAAATTTGTTATTTTTTCAAGTAATAAATTTGTTTCTAGTATATGTGGCATTATTACAAAATCAGCTCCATTTTCATATAGTTTCAATGCTTCTTTTTCTGTGTTTGCACGTGCGTATATTTTAATTTTTGGATTTATTTTTTTTGCAGTTTTTAAAAATTTTATTGTTGTTTCAAATTGTGGAATAGTTATTACTGCAAGTTTTGCTGTTTGTATGTTTAGTATGTTTATAGTTTCTTCAAAGTTTATATCTCCACATATTGTGTTAATTTTTTTGTTTATTAATTTTTTTGTTTTCTCTGGATCATAATCTACAATTATTAGTGGGATTTCTTTATATTTTGCAAGTACCTTTTGAATTGCATTGCCCAATGTGTCTGCCCCAATTAATATTATATGATTTTTTATTTGTTTTGGTGGATTGTTGTATTCATTAATTTTTCTATTAAAATATTTTGAGTTTTCTAGATTTAGTTTGTTGAAAAGTGGTTTAAATAAGTTATATATTTTGTTATCATATTTCATAATATATGGAGTAATTAGCATAGATATTGCAGTTATTACTATTATTGCTGAATATTGGCTGTTAGTAATGTGATTTAGTGTAAATCCTTGCATTGCTAATATTAATGAAAATTCAGATACTTGTGTTAACTCTAATGATATTTTTGTTGCAATCCTTGTACCATATCCTGCCCATATTATTTGTATAAAATGAACTATTGGTTTAAATAAAAATATCATTATAAATAAAATTAAAAGTAATATGTAATAATTTGCAGAAAAATTAAATGTCAATTGTAATCCTAAAGACACAAAAAATATCATTGAAAATAAATTTCTTAAACCAGAAATGTTGTGTGTGATATTTATATTATATGGAAAAATAGATATTGCAAGTCCTCCTATAAATGCACCAACTGCTATTGAAAAGTTCAATAGATACGATAATAAAATAAAAATTGCTGCACTTGCAACACTTAATAAGAAAAAGCCTTCTTGTGATCCAAAGAGGTTTTTAATTAGTTTTGGGTAAATATGTTTATATAAAATATATGCAATTACAATTAATATCCCTACTTTTAATAATACTTCTCCTACAACACCTATTGAAAAATTTGTTATATCTTTGAGTAAAGGCATAATTATGACTGCTATTAAATCTTCAACTAAAAGTATTATCATTGCTATTTTTCCGTGTAATGAATTTATTTCATTATTGTCAATAAGTATTTTTGCAACAACAACAGTAGAGCTAAATGAGATTATACAAGAAAGATATAAACTTTGTATCCAATTTATTCCAAATATGTTTTTACATATTAGAAATGTAAGAAATCCAAATATAAGATTTATTAATGGAACTAAATAATATTGATTTATTAAATTTTTTTGTTTCTTTAAAATCTATATTTATCCCAACTGTAAACAATAAAAATGCAACACCTATTTCTGAAAGAAGGCGTATATCTGGTGTATTTTGTATTATATTTAAGACCATTGGTCCTAATATTATCCCTGTAATGATATATGCTAACAATGGTGGTTGCTTTAGTTTGTTGAATATATATGCAATTAATGTTGCGAAGATTAGTATTATACAAACTGAAATTAAAATGTTTTGTACCATAGATTCATCAAAAACAAAAATGTTTATAAATATATTGTAGTAAATATTATTATTTAAATAAACACATTTTTTTTTGGACAAACAATTTTTTAGATCATGATAAGATATGTTATACAAAGATGTTTTAAATAATCAAAATAAAATAAATAAATTAGATCGAAACTGTGAAACCTTACATGTAACAAAACCATTTTCTAAGAAATCCTTTGTAAATATTTTTGCACATTGTAAGCATTTAAAGACAATAACTCTTTCTTTATCTACAAAGGAAAGATTAAGTAAACCTGTAAAAGACTATCTTAAATCTAAGCATGTTCTTTTGCAAGTAAAAAAAACACAAGGTAGACCTATAGGTGTTCCTTTAGTTAAATTAGAAAAAATATTGTCTATGTATAAAGATTATTCTTATAGAGAGTTATCTGAGAAGTTAGGTGTCCCAAAAAGTACAATCCATTATATTATAAAAAAGGCAAAAAAGCAAAAAATAAAAGATGACAATAAAATAGTTTATTTAAAATAAACTATTTATGCAATTGCTGCATCTATTTCATCATCATTTTTTTTAGTAGATGTTTTTTCTTTTGTTTCTTCTGTTTTTCTACCTAGTTCATTTAGTTTTTTTATAATTTCACTTTCTTGTTTTTCCAAAGTTTTTAATTTAAGGGTTGTGGTTTCTATCATTTCTTTTGTGTTTTTTAATACTTCATCTTTGTCAGAAAGAATGAATATATTTCCTATTCCCTTATATACTTTTTTTTCTTTACATTCTTCCAATTCTTTGATTGTTGTTTCTAAAATGTTTTGTTGAATTTGTAGTTGTTGTCTTTGGTTTGTAATGTGAAATAAATGTTGCCTGTATTCATTTATTTTGTTTTCGTTAATTTTTTTGTCTTCTTGTGTCATAAATTCACCTCATATATTTTTTTTATTAGCTCTAATAGATTTATATAATTATTAATACATGCTTTATATGCAATAATATCTTTTGCATATATTTTTATTGTTAATGTTTTTTTATTTTTGTCAATTGTTATTTTTGAATCAGATCTATTATATTCTTTTCTTTTCATTTCAATTTCTAGAAGTTTTTTTAGTTTTTCTGGATTTTGTGTCATTATTTTAATTTCTGAACTAATTATGTTTTGTATCATTTTTTATCTCATTTATTTGTTTAATTTTTATTTTTGTCCCTAAATATGTTTCATTTTTTCTAAATTCATAAACATTTGTTTCTTGTGTAGGAAATAGCCCATATTTTGCAGTTTCAGAAATATATTTTTTATTTAAATAATAAAATATTTCTTTTGGCACATTTATTTTTTCTTTTTTTAAATTTTCTATTTTTGAAAATGGTATAAAGTGTCTTAAATCAATTATTTCCCAAATTTGTTCTTTTTCTGGATAATATTGTTTTTCTTTTAGTTTGTATATTTTTAAAGATATATCTTTTTGTTTATTTGAACATATTAATATATATTTATTTCCTAAATATTGTGAATTATCATAAATTTTAGAAATTTTTGTATTCCCTCTAGGAATATATGTTGTTTCTGGAATAAATTTAGAAAAATATCTAGCAAATCGTTTTGTTCTTTGATTTGCATGTTTTGAACAAACAATTTCCATTTTTAATCAATTGGCTTTAATTGTCTTTTTAATTGGCTCTCTTTTTTTATAAAATATTCTAGACCCACAATGTTTGCATTTTCCATTTTCAGGATATGTTTCATATTCTGCTTTACATCTTCCACAATAGTACATATCTATTCACTTATTTCCTTTTTTTTGGTATCCAATCTATATGCGTCTCCAGATATTTTGGTATTACATTTTTTACAAACATATATACCTGTTGCTATTTTTTTTATTTTTCCTTTATATCCGCAATTTGGACAGACATATTGTTTTTTTTCTTTATTTGTAGGGGTTGCTAAAAGGTATTTTTTTCTTATGCCTCTTCCACCTCTTACTCCAAATTTTCCAGTTTGTTTTACTTTTTTTGTACTCATTTTATTTCACATTTTTATATATTTTAAAATTTCTTTTTTTATCTCACCATATTTTTTTAATGCAATATCTGTCATTTCTAAAATTTCTTTTTGTGTAAATGTTCCGCTTTTACTTTTTTGGCAAGAAACAATTTTATCTTCACAAATACCTATTGAGAATCTTGTTGTTCCTGCATCTTCTTCTTTATCTGTTGGGTCCAAAACTATTTTGTTTTCTATTTTTTCAAAAGTAAATGATAGTGGAATTTTTTTTATATTTAGTTTTTTGTCACTATATTCTCCTTTTATAATTTTATTGTTTTCATCTATTTTTGGTATTTTGGCATCAAGTAATGCACAAATACTTGCTATTTCTGTTGCATCAATTATATTTCCTGCAGCATTTATTGCATAGCAGTCAATAAATATTAATAATACTTTTTCTCCAGGAATTATACAAAGATCTTTGAAATCAATAATTTCTGCAGATCTAATTACTCTATCTGCAATTCTTCCATATTCCATTGCTTCCAATGTTGGTGGCCCTGTGAAATATTCTGGTGATGCAATTCCTGTTAGTTCAATATTTAAGGTCATGCTTCCTTGATCAGGAGAGTCTGGATATGGTTCTCCTATTTCAAATTTAATTCCACATACGACTTCTGTATCTCCTATCTTTACAATTGCAGAACCATCTGCCCAATTTAATCCACCTTTTTTTATTTCTATTTTTCTAAATTCATCTAGCTTTCTTTTATCTAATCTTTGCCCACCCGCTTTTATTGCATTTTTAACTTCTTCAGCATATAATGTGTTTATTATTTCATTCATCTAATTCACCTTCTATTGGATATTTTTCTAATAATGCTTTTTTTTGTAGTTCATATACTTTTTCTGAGCCTTTTGTAGCCATCTCTATAATTGTTTCCCATTGTTTTCTGTCTACATTTCCATCCATTTGTAATAATACAATTTCTTTTTGTGGCATAAGTAGTGCAAGAGGCATATCTGTAGTTCCTTCTGTTGCTTCTTCTTCATACATTAAATCTAAAACACATTCTTTGTTGACTACCCCTGCAGCAACTGCACTAATTAATCCTTTCATAGGAATTCCTGCATTTGCACATGCAACAGATGCAGCAGTTAAGGCTGCTACTCTTGTTCCGGCGTCTGCAGATAGTATAATTGTATCAATATCTATTACTGTGTTTGGAAATTTTTCTACAAATATTGCAGATTCTAATGCTTGCCCTGAAACCAAAGAAATTTCTTTTTCTCTTTTTCCAGGAACTGGTGCTTTTCTTTCACTTACAGAAAATGGTGCCATTCTATATCTATAATCAATAATTGCTTTTGTTTCATCTCCTAAATGTTTTGGGAATATTGGTTTTGGGCCATGTACTGTTGCTAATACTGTGTTTTTCCCCCATTCTAAATAGCATGATCCATCTGCATTTTTAATAATGCCAACTTGTATTTTTATTGGCCTTAATTCATCATTTTTTCTACCATCATATCGTGTCATATTTTCTCACTATTTGTGTTTTCTAAAAATTTTTTTATATTGTCTGTTAAATTGGATTTTTGTGAATTATTTATAATTAATTGGAACGCTTTTTCTAATAATTCTGGTTTTTTTGAAGTGTACCATATTAATCCATTTTTTCCAATCACTATATTTGATTGGGTGTATTGTTTGAGCATATCAATCATTGAATTGTTTTTTCCAATAAGTCTTGGTACTTTTACACAAGAAGTAACATATATATTTCCTTTTGGTAGAACATTTATGTTATCTATTTCTACACTATCATAAGATGTAATTTCTTTTATTCTTGCAAAGATTATATCTCCTATTTTTAATTCTTTTGTAATTGCATTTTTTGGAATATATAATTCGTATGGAGAGTTATATTCTAAAAAATATCCATTTGGTGTTTCTGATTTAACAATTCCAATTACACCATCTCCTTGTTTGTTAATATATGAACCGTTTAATGCAATTACAGAAACACTATCTTCTGTTTCTGAAAGAATACCCACAACTGAGCTATATATTTTTCCATTTTCTTGATATACATTTGGCCCCATTTTCTTTCTTAAATCTGTAAGAAATTCTCCGGGCACAACTATTTTTTTGTCCATATTTTTCACCTTTATTCTTGAATGTTTATTATTGCATTTCCATGTGTTATGTTATTTATTTCATTAATTAATTGTTGTCTCATCCCAGATGGAATTTTTATTTTTGCAATTAAATTTCCATTTTTGTCCCATTTCTGTTCTGTAATTTCATATTTATAAAGTATGCCATTTGCTTTGCCTGCATGGATTGCAGGGATTTCTATTTCTAATGTGATTTTTTCTAAAGATAATGGCATTACTCTTTTTAATTTTTCTATAATTTCTTCAATTTCTTTTTCTTTTGGTGTATTAATATTTACTTTTATTTTTAATTCTTCAAAGGCATTTATTATTCTTTGTAATGGTATTGGTGTTTTTGTTTTTGGGTCATGTGCATTTCTTGCAATAAAATCCATAATTTCTTTTTCTCTTTTTTCTGTAAGTTCATGTCTTTGTGCCGTTGTTAATTGTACTTCTCCTTCTTTAATTATTTGTTTTGCAATCGTTTGAAAATCTTCTGTGTTAAATACTTCTTTAAGGATTGTTTTGGGTGTTTCATTTCCTTTTAATGCATCACTATAGACCACATCATATCCAATCATGTCATCAAAATTTACATTTTGTCCATGTTTGTAATCCCATGCAAGATATGGATCTATATATATTTCAAAAGTATGTCCATTTTTTTTTAATCTTGCTAAAACACAATTATCTAATTTTGCCATATTTTTTCCTTATTTTTTTTCTTTTTCAATTTGTTCTTTCCATATTTGTTGTAAGCTATTAAGTTTTTGTATTAAATATTTTACCTTTTCTTCATTTGGTAATTTTTCAAGTTCTGTCAAATACCAGGTAACTGTAAAATTATACGCATCCATATTTTTTATTCTTTCTTCTGGTTTTTTTGTTAATTTCATAAGTTGTCGAAATGCTTCATTCATTTTTCTATATGCATCATACATTTCTGTACTTGTTTTTCCTTGTACTTTATAATTAGAAAGTTTTTTTGTAAGCTCCATGTGTTTTCTTTTATATTCATTAAATACTTCTTTTTCTCTTTTTTCTACTGTTTTGTTATAACGAGGTTCAATTCTAGTTATTTTTTTTAATTCTTCACCTTTTTTTACAGGTTTTATTTCTTTTATTTTTCTTAAATATTTTGGCATTTTCCATAACATCCTTTTGTTTTTTTAAGGCATTACACCTTTTCTCATTTTTTCTCTTAATGTTATTAGTTTGTCTAATTGTTTTTGCATTGTTGTTATTAAATATGTTTCTTGTGCTTTCCCTTTTTTTGTTTTGATCCCTCTTTCAATAGTTATTAAATATTTTTTGTTTGATTCTAGGAATGGTTCTAATTTTTTTTTATTGTATATTTCATACATATTATTTATTCCATTGGTGATATCGTAGATTCTATCATATAATGCAATTAGTTCATTATTTGTTTTTTTAGGAATGTCTTTTTTAGAATTTAGCCATTCTCTAATAGAAATGTCTAGTTCTTGAATTTTTATGTTTAATCTTTCAACATTTGATATATTTCCCATCAATCGTCTCCTTTATATATATTTAACAAGTTTTTCTTTTGGGACAATTGGATTTTTTTCTCCTTCTGTAATATTTAGTACTTCTATATAATTAGGATTAAGTTTTTGTTTTGCTTCTAAATTTAATGATAATGTTTTTATACCTAATTTTAAAGCATCTTCAAAATTCATGTTTTCTTTATAATTTTTTTCTAAATACCCCATTAATTTAGGTCTATTTTGTCCAATTGCAAGTGCTTTATATGCTGTTGTTGCACCACTTGGTTCAATTTCAAAAATGTGTTTTCCTAATGGGTCTATCCCTGCAATCATAAGTGACACCCCAAATGGTCTTGCCCCTCCAAATTGTGTATAATATTGAACAATCCCTGCTAGTTTTTCTACAAGTGGTTCTATTTCTATAGGATCATCATAATAGTTTCTATTTTGTTGTGCAATTGTTCTTGCAAAATCAACCAATCTTCTACCGTCCCCTATTAAGCCAGAACATGCAACCCATATGTGTTGATCAATTTTATATGTTTTTTCTACAGTTTCTGGGATTATTAATGGTGAAAATATTTTTTTATCTGCAAATATAATTATTCCTTCTTTGTAGATAATTCCTACTGCTGGACTTCCTTTTTCTATTATTTTACTTGCATAATCAACTTGGTATAATCTTCCTTCTGGACTAAATACCGTAATTGATCTATCATATGCTTGTGCTGCAGCATTTGCGTTTGTTGTTGGAAACATTTTTTTCACCTTTTTATATAGTATATATTATATATGCCATTAATTATAAAAAGATATGCTAATTTATTTGTTTTTTTGCATATATTTTTTATATTTGCATAATTTGTTATTTTGTAAATTGTTTTTGTTTCTTTAATGTATTGCTTATTTTTTGAATCTTTATTATTCCAATTTCTTTGTTTAAAAATAATAAAGAGGAAATAAATTGATTAAGATATGTTTTGTTTATTCTAATAATTATTTCGTTTTTTTCATTTATTTCTATAATTTTTAAATTAGTATCAACATCCACAAATAATCCATATATTTTTTGAAGATTTTTTTTAAAAGTGTTTTCTAATTTATATTTGTCTTGAGTTATTTGTTGTGCATATACCTTTAGTTTTATGTATCTTTTTTTTTGTCTCATTGTTGGTTTTATTACACCAATTTTTTTTTTAAGCATATTCTCATTTTTCTATAATTGTTTTATTTAAAAATCTATTTATTATATTTTCATCTAATTTAAAATTTAATAAAAAATATGAAACGATTTTCATATCAATTAACTCATTTGTGTTTTTTGCATCACTTATAAATATCATGTCCACTTTGTTTTTTTTTAAAAGTTTTATAATAAAATTCCATTGTTTTATGGCAACATATGGATTTTCTAATAATTCATTTATACTAAACACAATTTTTTTTCCATTAATTTTTGCTAATTTTGCACATCCTTCATCAAATATTAGTTGTTTCCCTATTGGGTTGTATATAAAATCTATGTTTTTATTGTTTACAAGTTTTAAAATATCGTTTGGTGTGTTCCCCTGTGCCATTATTATATTGTTTTTTATTTTATTAATTTGTTCTAAATCTTCAAAAAGATATATTGGTTTACAGTTAATGTTTTTGAGTTTTGGTATGTCTATTTGTTTTTCCAAGTCTTTTTTATTTTTTATTTTTTTTATTATATATACATTTTTGATATTTAGTTGGTTTAGCATATCATTTAATTGTGAATTGTCATTAGTTTGTTCAATTATTGTTTCATCAATAAAATCAAAATATTCCATAGTTTCACATTTTTTCTGGGATTTTCATATTAAGTAGATATAGTGCATTTTCTAATGTTATCAAAAAACTTTTTGTTAATAATATTCTAAATTTTTGTGTGTCTTGATCGTCACATAAGATAATATGTTTATCATAGAATTTATTATATGTGTGTGCTAGTTCTATTGCATAGTTTGCAATTACATTTGGTTTAAATTCTTTCATTGCTGTTAGTACAGTTTCTGGTAGTTCATTCATTTTTTTAATTAAATTTATTTCTTCTTCTTGTATGTTTTTTATTTTTATATTATCTATTTTTGTGTGTTCTTCATTTATTTTTTTAAGTATGCTTTTTGCTCTTACCCCACTGTATTGTATATATGGGGCTGTGTCTCCATTAAGGTCTAGTGCATTATCAATGTTAAATATTAGATTTTTATGTGTGTTTAATTTTAGCATTTCAAAATTTATTATTCCAAGCATTAATATATTTATTGTTGTGTTGTCGTTTTCTAAATTATGCTCTTTTAATATTTCTTTTATTTTTTTTTGTAATGCTTGTTTGAAGTCTTCATAAAGAATAATGTTGCCTTCTCTTGATTTTAATATTGCTTTTGAAGTTAATGATACAGTCCCATGGGATATATGAATATGTGTTGTTTCTGGAAAAAGTAGTTCAAACAATTTAAATAGTTGTTTAAAATAATGCTCTTGTCTATAGTCTGTTACATATAAATAGTTTGTGCATTCTGGATATGTTTCTTTTTTAATCAATAAATTTCCAATATCTTTTGCACCATATAGTAGTGCACCATTGCTTTTTACAAGCACTAATATACCTAACTCATATTTTTTTAAATCTGCAATTATTGCCCCGTCACTTTCATAAATTATGTTTTTATAATTATTTAAAAGTGTATTTTTTATTTCTAAAAATTTTTTTTCAGCTTGGCTTTCAAAAATGTATTTTTCTAATGTTATTCCTAATTCTTGTGCAATTTCTAAATATCCTTGAAATGATTCTTTTACAAGTTTTTTTAATTCTTGTTGAAGTTCATTATTATTAATAAGTTCTTGTTGAAGTTTTTCAATTTCTTTTTCTGCGTTTGGGTCTTCTGAATATTTTTTTTCTGCAGACATATAGATTTCCCCAAACCATTTACTTTTGTTTGTATCTGGTATTTTTTGTTTTTGATTATCTAATGATTTGTAATACCATAACCATTTTGCAACATGTGTTCCAATGTCTCCTCCATAATAAATTGGTTTTATATTTTGATCCATAAAGGCATATATCCTATAAATAGAGTTACCTATTGCTGCCATTCTTAAATGGCCAACATGAAAAGTTTTTAATGGATTTAAATTGAATTCATCTAACACATACTGTTTTTTTTCTATATCTGTTTTTCCATAGTTTTTCCCAAGTGTAATTATTTTTTCGATTGTTTGTTTTGCTAGTATTTCTGGTTTAATTTTTAAGTTGACATATCCGTTGATGTTCCAAATATCAAATTGTTCAAAAGAGTTTTTGCTAATGTTTTTTATAATGTCTTCTGCAATATCTTTTGGGTTTTTTTTAAATATTTTTGCTAAAAAAAATGTTGTAAATGCAAGGTCTGCAATGTTATTTGAGGGTATTTCTATGTTATCTTTAATTTTTTGTATAGTTATTTGTTGGTTTAAGCAATTAAAAAGAATGTTTGCAAATTCTTCTTTATAATCCATATTTTTCTTTCTTTAATGGCGAGTCCGGTGGGATTCGAACCCACGACCCACAGCTTAGAAGGCTGTTGCCCTATCCACTAGGCTACGGACCCATTTTTGTTTTTTAAATTTTTTTTATTATATAATTTATATAGATTAATCTTTAAAAATGCATTTATTTTATTCATTTGATTTATTTTAATTTTTTATATTAAAAAACAATTAAAAATTGTATTGTTTATAATAAATGTATGACAAAAAAGCAAATACCTAAAGTTAAATTTAAAAAAAATCAAGATGGATCCAATGTTTCTAAATCTTCTGATCTTTCAAAAACATTTGATGCTTTAAAACATAAACATTATGGAATATATGGACATCATTCAGGGATAGAAATATGTGAATGGACAAAAAAATCTTTAAGAGGGCAAGGGGTTTGTTATAAACAAAAATTTTATAATGTTGATACCCATAGATGTGCTCAAATTTCGCCTTCAGTTGTTTGGTGTCAGCAGAGTTGTATTTATTGTTGGAGACCAACAGAGTATATGACTGATTCTAAATTGACAGGAGATATTGATGACCCAAAAGAAATTATTGACAACCTTTTTAAAGAGCGTATAAAATTATTAAGTGGCTTTGGTGGGTACCCAGGGATTAGTAAAAAAAAATTTGAAGAGGCACAAGTCCCATCACATGTAGCTATTTCTTTGTCAGGAGAACCGACTCTTTATCCTAAATTAGATGAAATGATCAAGTATCTTAAAACAAAACCAGAAATTAAAACAATTTTTTTAGTTACAAATGGGCTTTGCCCAGATGTTTTAAAAAAGTTGTCTAAAAAGAATGTTCTTCCTACTCAACTTTATTTGTCAATTGAGGCACCAAATGAGGATTTACATAAGATTATTAATAGACCTAAGATAAAAGATTCTTGGAAAAAATTAAATCAAACAATTAGGCTTTTTCCAAAACTTAATTGCAGAAAGATTATTAGGTTCACTTTGATTAAAGGTATTAATGATTCTCAAGATTTGATTCCTCAGTATGTAAAATTGTTTGAAAAAGCAAATCCTGATTTTTTAGAAATAAAGTCATATATGCATATTGGTTCTTCTAGAAAATATTTGAAGTTTGAGAATATGCCCACATATAAAGAATGTATGGATTTTTCAAAATCACTTGAGAAATCATCTAGTTTGTTTAAGATAAATGATTTTTGTAAAGATTCTAGAATTGTGCTTTTGAAAAATAAAAACTCACGTGTAAGAAATTTTATAAAATAGTGTATATTATTTTTTTTTAAAAAAAAGAAAAAAAAGGAAAAACAAAAAAGAGATAAACAAAATTTATTTTTAATCTGTTATTCCATTTTCAGTAATTGAATAAACCGTTTCTCCATCTGGTAAACTTGGAGAATCTACAAGTTTAGCAATTCTTTTTGTTCCTGTACCTTTTCTTAAATATATTCTTGTTTTAGATGCATGTTTTACAATATTTCCTCCAACAGCATCTGTGGGATCCCCAAATAGTACATCTGGTCTTGCCATAACTTGGTTTGTTACAAATACTACCACATTGTATAATTCTGCAAGTTTTTGTAAAAGTCTCATGTGTTGATTAAGTTTTTGTTGTCTATCTGCTAATGTTCCTCTTCCTACAAATTCTGATCTAAAATGTGCTGTGAGTGAATCAACAATTACAAGTTTAATATTCTTTTCTTTTATAAGTTCTGCAGCTTTTTCTGCAAGCAACATTTGATGATTGCTATTATATGCTCTTGCAACATAAACATTTTTCATAATTTCTTCAGGATCTAATTTTAAATGGTTTGCAATTTGTACTATTCTTTCTGGCCTAAATGAATTTTCAGAATCAATATATAATACTCCTCCATCTAGTCCACCTTTTTCTTTTGGCAATTGTGCCATTACGCATAATTGGAAGCACCATTGACTTTTCCCAGAGGCATATTTTCCATAAACTTCTGTTATTGATTGACTTTCTATGCCTCCACCAAGTAGTTCATCAATATTTTTAGAGCCTGTTGATAATCTAGATATTGTTTTCCTTTTTTCCAATATTTTATTTGCACTTTCAAAACCCATTTCTAAAGAATCTCTTGCTGCCTTTATTGCTTTTATTGCAGTTCCTTCTCCAAGTCCTGCAACTCCCACAAGTTCCATTGGTGAAGCGACAGCAATTGCTTCTAAACTATCATATCCTGCTGCCTTTAATTTTTCTGCAGATGTTGGCCCTATTCCAGGGAGGTCTTCAATTTGTTTTCCTTTTAATTCTTTTATAATTTTGTTCTCATTTTTATCAAGATTTATATCTTCTTCTATTTCTTCTTCAGTTTCATCCATATCTTCAATATATTCTTCATCTTCTATTACTTCTTTTTGATTTTTTTTCATGTTTTCACCTCTTCTTAAAGATTATAATATATAATGTGTTCTTTTTTATATAACTTTCGTAAGAGAGTAAATGTCCACTTAATGTATAAATGTTGTTTTTCTTAATATTTTTCCCAATTTGGTTTATTATTTTTTAAACACAATATATAAAAATACTTTCTTGTATATATAAAAAGAAAATACTGATAATTTATGATATATTCTGAATATATTAAATGGTTAAAAGATGTAACTGAAGAAGATTTTTCTAAACTAGGATATAAAGCATCTAGGTTAGCCGAATTGTTTAAATATAAGTTGCCTGTTCCAAAAGCTTTTGTCATAAGTTCTCAGGCATATTTTAGTTTTTTGCAACAGGATAATTTAAAATCAAAAATTAGCGATATTTTAGATTCAATTGATTATAATTCAAAAGAAGATGTTTCTAAGAAATCTGAACAAATTCAAAATTTATTTTTGAAAACAAAGGAGTCACAAGAATTCAAAGATGAAGTTATTAAAAAATACACAATGATTGGTGCACATAAAGTTGGTTGGTTGAAAAGCAGTTGTGATGAATTTGTTGCAATTAGAGGGTCTGTTGTTTCAGAAGTTTATAAATCAGAAGACACTGATTTTTTAGAAAATTTAACTGGTTTTTTGAATATACGAAAGATCGATGAAGTAATTAAGCATATTAAGTTAACTTGGGCAACACTATATTCTCCAGAAGCAATAGAATATGTTCATTTAAAAAATATGGATTATAATGAATTAGGTTTGGCTGTTATTGTTCAACAAATGATTAATGCAGACATTTCTGGGGTTATGATTACAAGTAAAAAGTTAGGAGATGAAACAACAATTGTTGAGGCTGTTTATGGTTTAGGTGGCCCAACAGTTATTAAAGAAATTGCACCAGACCATTATGAAGTTTCTAAAAAAAATTTAGGTATTCTTAAAAAAATAAAAGATACCCAAGATTGGGAAATAAAAAGAGTTTCAGGGGTTTCTTCAAAAGAATTAATTGATAAAGATAGGCAAGCAAATCAAAAATTAGATGCTCATGATCTTAAAGATTTTGCAATTCTTGCAAAAAAATTAGAAACATTGTTTTCCATGCCTTTATATGTTGATTGGGCAATGGAGAAATCTGATATTTATATTTTGAGGGCTGATCCATTAGATCCAAGTTTAAAAAAAATAAAAACTTCAAAAAAGAAAGAATTAGATAAAGGTTTCCAAGACACTATTGATGCCTTTAAGAAAGAGGTTATTTTAGAGGGTATATCTATTACTAGTGGAATTGTTAATGGTAAGGTGTTAATTGTAAAATCTCCAAATGATTTAGAAAAAATTACAGAAAATACAATTGTTGTAACTTCTCAAACAGATGATAGTATGGTTCCTTTTTTGAAAAAAGCAAAAGGGCTTATCACAGACACAGGAAGTATTCTATGTCATGCAGCTACTGTTTCAAAACAATTAAATATCCCATGTATTGTTAATACCAAGAAAGCAACATCTGTTTTAAAAGATAATCAAAGCATACAATTAAATGGAAATTCTGGTAAGGTTTATTCTTTATCGGGTGTTGAACTTGTGAAGTTTTCTAAACAACCTACTCAAGAGGTAACTAGTTCTCAAGAGCCAATATATCCACCCACAACAACAAAAATTATTGCATCATTAAATTCAAATGAAGATATAAATAATCTTAATTTTCCTGACATTGATGGTGTTTGTTTAAGTTTGAAGTCTTTATTTTCTTTAGAAGAATTGGCAGAGTTTGATGATTCAAATGGCCAAGCAATAAATCTAATTAATTCAAAAATAAAAAAGTTTTTTGAAAACCCTAGTTTGTCTTCTAAAAAAATTTATTATAAATTAAATTTGTATAGAGATAGTTTAGTTGATGGTTATTTTTCCAAACATGAACTTAGTTGTTTGTATGAATTAAGTAAAAGTAATAATAATGTTTTTATTTTGTTAGAAAATATAAAATCAGAAAATGATATATTGTATGTTGAGGAGATGTTTAGAAAAAAAACAGGAATTTTATTTGACGCTATCAATTATTCTGTTTTAGAGAAGTATATATCTTTGGGTATTGGTTTTGTTGTTTTTGATTTAAATATTGATGTTATATCTAAAAATAAAGATTTAATTAATAAGGCAATAGATTTGTGTAAAGATAATAGAGTCATTCGTATTTTTTGTATAAAAGACGATTTTTCTGAAGAGATTATTAAAAAATTGATAGAAGTAAGAGTGAATGAATTTATAGTTTTTCCAAATAATTTAAAGATTAAAGATACAATTTTTAAAAAGGAAAAAGAGATTATAAAAAATTTGTTATCAATTTGATTTACACTAATTTTTTAATAATATTCAAAAATTCTTTTTTGGTTTTTTATATCTTTTAGAATGTTTGATTTATTAAACCACCATTCACTTTTGTGTCTTATGTTTTCTACGTTGTCTAAATATTTTTTTATAGATTCTAGATCTTCGAATATTAATGGTTTTTTATTCATTGCTTCTTTTATTGCTTCTCTAATGACCCAAACTCCTGGTGATTTATATTCTGGCAATATGTCTCTTAAAACCAATACTTTACCTATTTTTTTTCTTTTTTCTAAAGCTTTTGAAATTTCAATTCTTGCTGCATAATAACCTCCACCAACAGATGTTGCATATTGTTTTCTAGGAGTCCCTATTTCATAATCTATGTCTAAATATTTATCCCCTTGGTTTTCAATCATTTCAAATGCCCATTCTTTATAAGGTAAAATTATTATATAAAATTTGTTTTTATAAAATTGGAAAATGTATAATTCTGGTTTATTTATTTCTTGATTTATTTTTATGTTTTCAATATTTTTTTTCCCGATAATGTCATCTACTGCTGTTATAGACCATTTAGTTGGAACAAATATCCTATTTTGTTTTTCTCCTAATAATCCAACAGAAAGAAGTTGTTGTATTTTGTACACGTTATCTAGTTTATTATAAATGTTTAGTATTCCTTCTTGTGCTTTTAAATCTATATCGTTTACTGTTTTGTCAATTATTTTTGGAATTTTTAGGTTATCTATAATTTTTAGTTTGTTTAAGTCAAAGGAATAATTGTTTATTCCAGTAATTTCATCATTAATTATTTTTGTTTTGTTCCCAGAATCAAATTCTATTTCTGTAGTTTTATATGTTTGTGAAAGAAGTTGTATGTTTTCAATGGTAACATCTTTAGTTAATGTTTCTGTTTTTTTAAAGTTTTTAATTGTAAATATCTGTTTTTTTGATTGTTCAATTATTGTTTGCTCATCTTTTTTTACCCATTTGTCAGGGGATGCTGTTTTTGCATCTATGTAATTTTTATAAAATCCTGGGCCTATGCCTAATATTGGATATTTATTTTCATAAACTAATGTAAATGGTGTAGAAAATGCTTGTTTTTTGTTCATATTTTTTTAATTTTTGTTTATAAATACCTTTTTAAATTTTTAGGGTATCTAATTATATTATATATATTTATTATCGTTATAAATAAAAAATAGATTATTTAAAAATAATTTTTTTCACATGTGATGTTTATATGTCTTTTTTAAGAAAATTTTTTAAAGATGATGTTTCTCCAAAACAACTTAGAAGAAATAATATTGCTGTTTTTGTAGATGGTCCAAATATTTTAAGAAAAGAATTTAATATTGACCTTGCCAAAATTCAAAAGTTTTTAAAAGATCAAGGAGAAATTAAAATAGCAAGAGTGTATTTAGATCAATATGCAAATGATAAATTAATTGAAGCTGTTGTAAACCTTGGTTTTGAAGCAATTATTACTGTTGGGGATGTGGATGTTACAATGGCAGTAGATGGAACAGACGTGTCTTATAATAAAGATATTGATACATTAGTTTTTATTACACGAGATTCTGATTATCTCCCTGCAATTTTAAAAGCAAAACAAAAAGGTAAAAAAACAATTGCATTGTTGGTTGATGAAAGTGCAGCTGTTGCTCTTAAAAATACCGTTGATCAAGTTGTTTTTATTGATAAACTTAAATAATATTTTTTATGTGAATGATTATGAATTTGCCAACATCGGACCATTTAGTTGTAAATTTTCCTGTGTCTAAATTGGTTTCAGAAAAATTGTTTTTAGAACTTAAAACAAAAAAGTTTACTGGTTATTCATATATTACGATATATCAAGAAAATGGTTTTGAGGAAAGTATACTTTTTTTTTTAAATGGAAAGATTGTTGGTTGTATTTATGTCATTGATAATTTGGATCTGTATTTATATGGGAAAGATGCATTTAGTTTGTGTTTGAATGTTTTTGAAGTTAATGATGGTGTGTATAATCTTTTTTCTTTAACAGATGATCAATTAAAATTAATTCTTTTGTTTAATGAGAAAATAAAGTTTGAAAAGGATATTAGTGATGTTAAGTTTACAAAAGAGGTTTTGGCATATAATAAACAAAGAAGAGAAATTTTTTTTAAAGATGTGCCCTCTGATGGTTTTCAGAAAAAAGATTTATTTAATAAATTTAATATAAGTGATTTGTTAAAAGGTTAATATAAAATGATAAATAGTAAATTTAAGAAAAGGTTTTAAAACTGCTGCTATTTATATTTATATAAACATATAAAATAGTGTGCAGTTAAATTATTTTTTAATGAGTGTTGTGTTTTAAAGAAGAAATGATTAATATGGGAGAAGTAATATCTGTAGTTTCTGGAAAAGGTGGTGTTGGAAAAACAACACTTGTTGCAAATGTAAGTATTGCCCTTTCAGAGTTAGGTTTTTCTGTTTTAATGATTGATGCAGATATTACAATGTCAAATTTAAGTTTATTGATTGGTATTAATAATCCCCCAATTACATTAACTGATGTATTACTCGGTTCCGCTTCTGTAAAAGATGCAACATATGATGGCCCTAAAAAAACAAAAATTATTCCTTCTTCTCTTTCTTTATCAAGTTTTCAAAAGATCGATTCTGATAAATTAGTTTCTATAGTTAAAGACATAAAAGATCAATATGATTATGTTTTAATTGATTCTCCTGCAGGTATAGAAAAAAATGTAATTTCTTCAATGGTTGCTGCTACACAAATATTATTAATTACTGAACCAACATCTCCCTCTGTTGCAGATGTTTTTAAAATAAAAATTATCGCTGAAAGATTAAATTTAAGAATGTTAGGTGTTATAATTAATAAGGTAAGCAACATCAAAGGAGAAATTCAAGAAAAAGATATTGTAAGAATGTTAGAATTACCATGTTATGGTAAAATACCATATACAGAAGATATTAGAGAATCATTTTTATTACAAAAAATAGAACCTGTGATTATACACAAACCAACAAGTGTTTCAGCAGAGGCATTTAGAGCAATTGCAAGAAGAATTTCAGGAAAAGAAGTGCAGGTTGTTCAAAGTAAAGAAAGAAAAGGAATTTTTTCCTTATTTTTAAAATTATTTTCTAAAAATAAAAAAATAAAAAGGTGAATATATGGAACAAGAGTTAAAAATAACAAGACCATTCGATATGCTAAATAATGCATTAAATAAACAAGTATTAGTCTTTTTAAAAGACAATATTCAAGTAAGAGGATTACTAAAATCTTTTGATGTACATATGAATATTGTCTTAGAAGACGCAGAAGAATTAAAAGATGGCAAATCTAAAACAAAATATATAGAGATTCTATTAAGAGGAGACAATATTGTTTGGATCGCTGTATAATTTTTAGTTTTAAAAATTGGGTTATATGACATTTTTGTTTTTTGAGATATATTCTGGAAAATCCATGGGAAATGGGGCGATTACACAAAATTCTGCAAAACTATTTTTTTCTAAACAATCATTTGTTTTTTTTTTAAAAATAGGTTTAATTTGTGTTTTATTAGCTATCCTTTTTTTTGTAATAATCCCAAAAATAAGGAAACATCCACAAAGGATGTTTCTTAAATATAAATCTATTCGTAAAAAATTATTTAAATTAGATGATGATTTTAGAGCAAAAAAATTAACACCTGTACAATATTCTAATCTTCAAACAAAATATTTAACAGAACATGAACGACTTGCAACAATTCTTTCTAAATATCCAGAATATTTAGAAAAACTTGCAGAACTTAAAAAAGAAGAAAATGGTTTCAAAGTTTCTTTTTCTGAGAATGCTGTAATGAACGATTTGGAAGAAGATGTCGATAACCAAATTAGTTTATTATATAATCTTTTATTACCACAGGCAAAATATTATTCTGAAGAAGAAATTAAACAAGCTGTTTTGGATGAAGGGTTTTCAGAGCAAGTTGCAGATAAAGTTATAAACATGATGAAAAATAAGAATGTTCAATTTGGTGTACAAGATAGAGTATCAGACCCACCACTTTCTAGGTTTTTCAATAATTTATTTTCTAAGTTAAAAAAGAAATAACTTTAATCTTTTCCAGAATTTATTAAGAAAATTATTCCTAAAATTATTAATATTAATCCTAAATATACATTTAATTTACTTAATGCACCTGGCAATTCTGGGATATATAATCCAATACCAATTCCTAATAAAATTCCTGCTGCAAGTTGTCTTGCCATTTTTTCACCAATTATTATAATATTATATAGTTTAAATATTGTTATATAGATTCATTTTTAAACATATTTTTTATTTTATAAAATGCCTATGTTTTTATACTTAACTAAAGATATTTTATTTATATAAACACAAATAGTTTTATATTGTAAGAAGGAGATAAGATATGCCGACACCTCGTGAATTGCCGAAATATGAAAAAAAGGCTGAAAAAAGGAAAATTTTAGAAAAGGCTGTATTTGAACATAAAGGAACAAAAAGACCATTATCTTTTGAAGAAAATGTTTTGTTTTTGTTAAAATCTATAGATATGAATTCTGGAAAATATAAAGGCGAAAAATTAGAATTGTCAAATGCCGAAAAAAAAGAGATTGCTTTTTTAATAAAAAAAAATCCAGAAAAGTTTATAGAAATTACAAAGCCTAGATTGGAAATTATCTTTAAATCATTTGGTAGTGATGCTAAGTTTTTTGCAGAATATTTAGGGAAAGATGTAGAATATTTTGTTAAAGGTTTAGATAAAAACATTAAATATTTTATTACTGGTTTAGGTAATAATATAAGTTATTTTGTAGAAGGTATGGGCAAAAATATAGAATTTTTTGCAAAAGGTTTAAGTAATAATGCAAAATATTTTGCAGAGGGCTTGCGTAATTATTCTGAATTTTTTTCTAGAAGTCTAGGTGCTAATGTAGAGTTTTTTGCAAGGGGTTTAGGCAAGAATGCAGGCTCTTTTGCAAGTGGCTTAGGTAGATTTGCAGAATTTTTTGCAAGGGGTTTAGGCAAGAATGCAGGTTCTTTTGCAAGAGGTTTAGGCAAGAATGCAGTTTTATTTGCTAGAGAGTTACATAATTTTTCTGAATATTTTATTATAGGTTTAGGGGAAAACTTTTCTTCTTTTCTTGATAATTTAAACGGATATAAATCTGATTTTATTAATGTATTGAATGAAGAGTTGGGCCCTCAAAAAGTTAAAAAATTATTAAAGTTGAATTAAACATTATTGTTTACTGTTCTTTTCTTTTTTTTTATTGTTTTTTTATATGTTGTTCTATAAGGCATTGGTATTTTATTGTTTGTTGTAATTGCCTTTTTTTAATATGACTTTCTTGTTAGTTATTATATTAATATTTCAGATATCCTTTTTTTGAATTTTTAAATGAGGGATAATTATCTATTTGTTTGTATATAATTAGATTCATTCTGTTGTTTTTTTTATTTTATTTAAATCATAATAAATAAAAGCATTTAGTATCTATGATTATTATATGTTTTCCAATTTAGTATTTGGGTTGTATGATGTATTAATTAAAGGGAAATTAGAAAAAGATATTGATAATTCTTATCTTTCTTCTCTTAGTGATTTTGCAAAAGAAAATCACAAGGAATTATTTTTAATAAGTGGGTTACATGAAGATGTTAATCAAGATGTGTTGCATCAAAATAATTTAGATAATTTTTTTAAACAAGAAAATATTTTTTGTGTAAATGGTGATTATCTTAAATCTTTGAATGAAATTGATCAGCAATTAAGGGAAGAAAATTATAGTAAAAATAAATATTATGTTGACGATTATTTTAAAATTTATTTATTTAATCAAAAACCAGAATTATTTTCTCCACAAAACACATTATATGTTGGACACGATATTTGGACTGATGCATTTTATTTGAGACGATTTACAAAAATCAATTTTGTTCTTTTAAATCAAACCATTTCAAATAATGGTAAACCATTTGAAAGGGCAATAAAATATTCGCATATTATAGATCCTTCCTTTGAGGTTTTTAAAAATTATTTGAGTGTTCCACATGTTTTTGATTATTCTTTTTTAGATTCTTATATTAATACAACATTACAGAAAAATGTAATTGGTCTTTTAGATTTAAGTAATTTAGATTTATCTAAATTGGTAAAAAAGAAAAATCCAGAATTATGAATTTTATGATTATAAAGAAAGTAAAAGCAATTAGAATTATTGATTCTAGAGGTTATCCTACTCTCAAAGTGTTTCTTTGGGGAAATAGATCTTTTGGTTGGGCATGTGTGCCATCTGGTACAAGTACCGGAAAGAATGAAGTTTTTGAGTTAAGAGATAAAACAAAAAAAGATTTTTTTGGAAATGATATTTCTCATGCAATTAATAATGTAAATAAAGTTATTTCCAAATCAATTGTTGGCAAATCATTTTCTACACAACAAGAATTAGATTCTTTTTTGTGTAGATTAGATGGGACCCCAAATAAATCAAAATTAGGTGGGAATGCAATACTAGGTGTAAGTTTAGCATATGCACGTGCTTCTTCAGTTGATTTAGATGTACCATTATGGAAATATGTATCTAATTTAAATAATACACAAAAGCATAACTTTCCATTGCCAATTTTAAATATAATAAATGGTGGCGTTCATGCAGGGAATAGTCTACCATTTCAGGAATTTCAGATTATTCCAAATGGGAAAACATTTACAAAAAATATGCAATTGTCTTTAGAAGTATATCATAAATTAAAAGAAATACTTTCAAAAAAATGTGGTGTTTTTTCAACAAATGTAGGGTCTGAAGGTGGTTATTCTCCACAACTTTCTTCGCCAGAACTGGCTTTAGATTATATACAAGATGCAATTGATAGTTGTGGATATGCAAAAAAGATTAGTTTGGGTTTAGATTGTGCTTCTAATTCTTTTTATAATCCAAAATTATGCAAATATATTTTAAATAATAAAAAATATTCTTCAGAAATGTTATTTGATTATTATTGTAAACTTTTTTCTGAATATAAATTAATATCAATAGAAGACCCATTTAATGAAAATGATAAAGAAACATGGAAATTATTGTCTCACGTGTTTTCTAAAAAAATAAATATTATTGGAGATGATCTTTTAACTACAAATCCAAAATTGATTATTGATGCTGTTCAAAATAATTACTGTAATTCATTATTAATAAAACCAAATCAAATAGGTACATTAGCAGAAACAATAACTGCCTTTTCTATTGCGAAAAATGCAAATTGGAATACTATTTTATCACATAGATCAGGAGATACAGAAGATCCATTTGTTTCTGATTTAGCATATGGTTTAAATTGTAATTATGTTAAATTTGGGGCCCCATGCAGAAGTGAGAGAACTTCTAAATACAATAGATTGTTAGAAATAGAATCTTTTGATAATATTTAAATTTAATTAAAAAAAAGAGAAAAAGAGAAAAATAAATAATAATTTATTTTTTCTTAACCATTGGTAAACCAGTTTTTTTATTTTCAATAATTGTGTATCCTGCAGGCAAATCTATTGCACCTTTTGGGTCACCAGAAAAATATGTTAAATGCCCTTTTTGATGTAAATAATACATTTTTCCGCTTTTTTTACTTTTTACAGAACAAACCATTTTTATCTCCTCCTTTTTATTAGTGATGTTTATGTTATTATAAAAATAAATATAATAATTAGATATAAGATATATGGTTACCTTTTTAAACATTTCTTATTTATCTATATTTATATGTTTAATTATTGAATTATTATTTAATGTTATATATTTATAAACATATTTAATCATTAAATATTTACTTAATTAAAAATTAATTTATTAAAATTAAAAAAAGGTAATTTTATGCCAAGAGATGAAGATTTTGATGCAGATAGTTCTTCACCTGCAAAAGGTGGTGGAAATAAATTTAATGCAAAGGTAGTTATACCTATTATAATCGTTTTAGTTCTTGTTGTTTTTGTACTTATACAAATGGATGTATTTACAAACATGTCAATTGAGCAAATGATGGTAAAAAAAGGAGCTACTGTTCTTGTTATTGGTGCACCTTCCCCATATCTTTTGACAGAATTGACTAATGTTGAAAATAAAGATTTGGTTTCACAAGTAAGAGTGTTAAGACCACAAGATTTGAGATATAATCCAAATGCAATATTGAAACAGTATGATATAATTATATTAGATCAAACAATGTCTTCTTCTCAAGCAGTTACAAGACAACTTGCAAATGCAATTAAAGACCAAGTAATGTGGGGTAAAGATTTAATTGTTGTTGGTAATTCTGGGATTTATAGAGAAGGTGCAAATGGTTTAATTGACGTATCTGTTATCGGCTGGAAAGGTAATTTTGGAAATTTAGTTCCTGTAGGTTGTGATAATACAACGTTTGGTGTACCTAGTTGCTTAGATGCAATGAATGTTAATGGTAGAATTATTGCTATGAATGCAGATCATCCAATTATGTTAGGAATCCAAAAAGTACCTGCTTTAGATATTGATCCACCACTTAAAGCAACAGTTTATCCTGTACAACTTGAAGGAAAAGAAATTGCAATGTTTCAAGACATTAAAGGTGTCGTCTATCCTGGAATTGTAGAAAAAACTTTTTTATTAGGAAAAGTTATTTATTTTAATTATGATCCTGGTTTAGCACCAGCAGTATTTGAAAACACATTGAATTATTTACAATAGATTAATAGAATTTATGTTTGAGAAACCGTTATAACTGCTTTAATGCAGGAGGTAAATTTTTATGGATAAATTAGAAATAACACGTACTTTGGAAAAACTATATTCTTCTTCAAAAAAAAGAAATTTTGATGAATCTATAGAACTGATTGTTACATTTAAAGGTTTAAATGTAAAGAATAAAGATCATAGATTTGAATATACATTAGATATCCCATATCCTTTTGTTTCTAAATTACAAACTGTTGCATTTGTAAAAGATAAAAATCTTGCAGAAGGTTTGAAAGGGATTGTTGATAAAATTGTTTTTGATGTAGATATACCTAAAATTTCTAAAAAAGAAGCAAAGGTTTTAGCGAATACATATGATTTGTTTTTAGCAGAAGGGCCTGTAATGCTTGTTGTAGGTAAATATCTTGGTCAGGTTTTAAGTCCAAGGAGTAAGATGCCTACAATTATTCCACCAAACCCAAATGTTGTAAAAACAATAATTGATTCTTATAGAACAAAAATAAAAATAAGTAATAAAAAAAACAAATCATCTGTTGCATTACAATTAAAAATAGGAAAAAAAAATCAGTCAATTGACCAAATTGCAGAAAATGTTTTAAAAGTATATAATTCACTTTTGGAAAAACTTCCTGCAGGTAAGCAAAATATTAAAGAGGTATATTTAAAAACAACAATGAGTACCCCTATGAAGGTTGGTGAAAAACAATGAATACACATACAAAATTATGGAGAGTTAAACAATTGGAAGAATTAAATAAATTAGTTTCTAAATATAATGTTATAGGGATAGGTTCTGTGTATAATTTTCCTGCATCATTATTACATAAATTAAAAAAGAATTTGCCTGATGTTGTTTTTAAAGTTACGAATAAAAATGTTCTTAAAAAGGTTTTGGAGTCTAATGGCCATAATGATTTAGTAAATATTTTGCCATCTCAACCAATATTAATTTTGGCAAACAATTTAAATGCATTTGAAGTATATTCTAAAATAAAAAAAAATAAAGCAAAATCAAGAGCAAAGGTTGGGATGATTTCTCCAATAGATATAATTGTTCCTGCAGGAGACACAGGATTACCACCAGGCCCTGCACTTTCTGATCTTAAAAAGGTTGGTTTAAAAGCACAGGTTAAAGGACAAACAATTTCTATTGTTGAGGATTCTGTTATTGTTAAGAAAGGAAATGTAATAAATTCAGATGTTGTTTCAACATTGTCTAAATTAGGAATTAAACCTATAGAATTAATTTTAGATGTTGTTGGCATAAAAGAAGGTAATTTAATTTATCCAAAGGATGCATTAGATATAAATGCAGAAGATATTTTCAATAAGATTATATTAGCAATAAGAAGTTCAGTAAATTTAGGTGTTGAAATAGAATATCCTACATCAATGACAATAAATCCAATGATTTCAAAGGCATATTTACAGGCACAGGCTATATCTAAATTGATTGAAGAGAAAAATGTATAAAATTTATAAAATATTTTTATAAAAAAAATGAAATAGGTGAATATATGGAATACATATATGCAGTTTTATTATTGCACAATGCAAAAAAAGAAATAAATGAAGAAAATATAAAGAAAGTTCTTGTCGCTGCAGGTTTAACACCTGATGACACAAAGATTAAAGGTATGGTTACAGCATTAAAAGAAGTAAATATTTCTGAGGCTATAGAAAAAGCATCTATGCCTGTAGCTGTAGCAGCTGCACCAGCACAAGAAAAGAAAGAAGAAAAACCAAAAGAACCAGAAGTAACTGAAGAAACAGCTGCAGAAGGTCTTGGTGCTTTATTTGGTTAAATTTTTTTTCTTTTTTTCTTTTTTATTTAATTAAGTATTTGCCACTAGAAATCTTTTTTGTGTTTTTATCATGATTTCTTGGGCACCTCTTAATTTATCTTTTTTAGTTTATGATATAAATAATTTATTTTACTTGTTTTTACATGGTTTTATGTAACCATTCATTTTTTAAACAATTTTTTTAATTATTTTTGTATGGATTTAGATAATGAGTTTATTGTTCATAAATATGTTAAACCAAATAAAATACATAAACGTTTATATCAAGAACTTTTAGCGGCAGAGGCAATTGAGCATGACACACTGGTTGTGGCACCTACTGGTTTAGGTAAAACAATTGTAGCAGTTCTTTTGATTGCATATGTCTATTCTCCAGAGAAATCAATTTTATTTTTAGCACCTACAAAGCCATTGGTTATGCAGCATAAAAAAAAATTAGAAGATATTTTAAATATCCCTTCTGAAAAAATTGTTTTATTAACTGGTCAAATTCCATCATCTAAACGAAAAGAGATTTATAAGCAGAATGGCATAATTATTTGTGCAACTCCCCAAACCATAGAGAATGATATTTCTGAGAATTTAATAAATAAAAATAATTTTAATTTAGTTATTTTTGATGAAGCCCATAGAGCCGTAGGTGATTATTCTTATGTTTTTATTTCTTCTTTTTTTACAGATGTAAAAAGATTAGGTTTAACTGCATCCCCTGGTTCTGACAAATTAAAAATCCAAGAGGTTGCAACAAATTTAAGTTTAAATAATATAAAAATTAAAACAGAAAGTGATTATGATGTCATTGATTATGTTCAAGATATGGAAACAGATATTATTTTTTGTGAATTAGATTCATTTTCAAAAAAAATTTCTTTTTTATTAACTCAATTGATTGATAAAAAAATTTCTTTTTTACGTAAATTAAATTTTTCTATTTCTACGAATTATACTAGAAAAGAACTTTTGCAAATCCAGTCCCAAATTATTTTTAGATTAAAAAAATCTAAAAATCAAATTATGTTTTCTGCATTGTCAACAGTTGCAAGTATTTTGAAATTGTTTCATGCAAAAGAGTTGATAGAAACGCAAGGTGTTGTTTGTTTTAAGAATTATATAAATAAGATGGCTATACAAGATAAAAATAATAAATCATCTAAAGCACTTCTTTCTATTTTAAATTCAGAAGAGTTTAAAAAAATAAGTTATTTGTTGTCATCTGCCGATTTATCTAAAATAGTTTATGAAAAAGAAAGTAAATTGTTAGATATTATTAATGATTTTGTTTTAACAAATCCAAGTTCTAGAATTTTAGTTTTTAATAATTTTAGAGATAATGCCAATCATTTGGTAGAGTTATTAAATAAAAATAAAAATATTAAAGCTGCAAGATTTGTAGGGCAAGCTACAAAATTTAATGATAAAGGATTGTCTCAAAAAGAGCAGTTATTGATTCTTAATGATTTTAAGCAAGGTGTTTATAATACATTGGTATGCACATCTGTAGGAGAAGAGGGGTTAGATATACCTTCTGTAGATTTGGTTATTTTTTATGATGCTGTTGCTTCAGAAATCCGTTCTATTCAAAGAAAGGGGAGAACAGGAAGATTTAATGCCGGGAAAGTTATTTTGTTGTTGAATAAGAATACAATTGATGAGCATTATTATTATCTTTCTTTAAGAAAAGAAAAAAAAATGAAAAAACTTCTTTCAAATCCAGAGGTTTTGAAATCCCCAAGAAGAAAAAATTTGCAAAAAACAATTAATGATTTTAGTTGATGTTTGTTTTTTTATGTTTGTATGTAAATGTGGTTTGCTATGCCTGATAAATTAGTTTTTGTAGTTGATCAAAGAGAAAAACGTTCGTCCGTTGTGAATGATTTATTGTCTCTTAATTCAAAAGATATAGAAATAGTTATAACTTTTGAGCAATTAAAAGTAGGGGATTACCAGTTGTCTGATGATGTGGTTGTTGAAAGAAAAACTATTGAAGATTTGGAAGCCTCAATTATTGATGGAAGGATTTTTTCTCAAATAGAAGCATTATCAAATGTTCCTAAATCATGTTTGATTATAGAAAATCCTTTATTTGAAATTTATGAAGGTTATGGGCGAATAAATAGAAATGCCTTGATTGGTTTGTTAACAAAAATAGGTTTGGATTATAAACTCCCTATTTTTTTTACAAGAAACTCAAAAGAAACTGCAGATTTCCTTTTTGTTATTGCAAAAAGAGAGCAATTAATTCATTCTACACCAATAAAAACAAGGTATTCAAAAACACCAATGTCTTATTCTCAGCGGCAATTATTTATAATGGAGTCTTTTCCAAATATTGGCCCAACCCTTGCAAGATCTATTTTAAAAGAGTTTAAAACTTTAAAAAATGTTGCAAATGCAGATGTAAAAGATCTTCAAAAAGTAAAAAAATTAGGCCGTAAAAAGGCAGAACAGATTAAATATCTTCTTGAAAGGAATTTTGGGGATTAGTTAATGCTGGATCAAATACATATAGTTTTTTAGTTTTAAGATCAATAAATATATTTTGTGATTTAATATCCCAGATATAATATGGTTTTATTTTTTTGTTTATTTCATATACTTTCCCTTTTATGTTATTTAAAAGACTAATCGCTGTTTCTTTTCGTATAGCTCCATTATCTATTGCAACAGATAATGTTGGAAATGGAATATATTCATATGCGATAATTGTATAGTTTTTATTTTTATATTTAAAATTCATAGCAAAATGTGCAGGAATGATTTCAATTCCATTTTGTTTTAATATTTCTATTGCTTTAATTTCAGATAGCCCATTTATTCCATAATGTATAGGTAGTGTTCGTAAGTGTGCCTTTAAAAAATATTTTTTAGATTTTCCATTTATTTTTGTTTCTAATATTATGTGTGATGGAGAGTCACGCACTGTTTTGGCCATTAATTCATTTTTTGGTATTTTTTGTATTTTATATTCCCAATTTTCTCCTTTTTTTTGTATTATTTTTTCACTATTTTGGTTTGTTATTACTTTTTTAATTTCTGTCATTATTCCAGGTATTGTGTGTATTATGTTTTTTGCTTCTTGTGTATATGCAATCCCTTTATAGTATTGTGTGGATATTATTTTTTTCTTTTCAAGTTCTTTTATTTTTAATGGTGTTCCTTTAAATAATTTTGGTTGTTTTTTTTCAATTATTCTGGGTTTTTTTATGTATCTCATATTTTTCCAAGTTGTTATGTTATAATTATTTTTTGTTCATATATGTTTATAAACAGGTATTTGTTTTAATTTTATATTGTTTTCCCTGCCATTTTCTCTATAATTTTCAATAAATTTTCATTGTCTGTGTTGTTTTCTATACTATAGTATTTTAATGCTTCTTTTTTATTATATTTTATCTTGTTTATTTCATTTATTTTTAATTTTGTTTTTATTTGATTTATTTGTTTTTTATTTATTTTTTTTTTTGTAATAATTATAAGAAATCCTGTATTTTTCCCATTTTTAGGGTAACTTTGGGTTATAATGTTTTTTATTTGATTAGTATAGTTTAAAGTAAGTAATATTTCAATACCTAGTTTTTCTGAAATATTTATTTTTTCTTGAATGGCATTATATGCAATAAATATTCCCCACAAGATTTGTTTAATATCATAAATATATGTGTTTGGTAAATATATAATTTCTTCTATATTTTTGTTTTTTGTTTTTATTGATTCTAATTGTTTGAGATAGTTTTTTAGGTGTTCTATGTCTATACATCCATAGACGTTTGTAACAAATATTTTTTGTTTTTCATTTTTTAGGTTAGGTATTTCATAATTAGTTAATATTTCCATAATTAAAGAATAAATAAAAACCTTTAAAAATTAATTTAATTATTAGTTATATACAGAACATAAAAAACACATAATACAAAAAGGTGAAATAAATGGTTGAATGGAAACAAAAATCAAGAAGAAAAAAAAGTGGCGGTATAAATAATTCAATAAAGGCAAGTACAAAGAAATTAAGTGATAGAGGTGGAACTTTTTCAAAAACAACAATAGATACAAAAGATGAGAGATATAAATCCAAATCTGTTGGTGGGAATACTAAAATAAAATTAAGAAAGGCACAATCTGTTTTAATTTCTGATGGCCCAAAAACGTATAAAGGAAAAATCATTAATGTTATAGAGAATGTTGCAAATAAACATTTTGTAAGACAAAGGATTATTACAAAAGGTGCTGTTTTAACTGTTGATGTCAATGGTAAAGAAATGAAAGTCAAAGTAACTTCGAGACCAGGACAGTCAGGAAACATTTATGCAGTTCCTTATACACAAAAATAATTTTTAGTATTTATGAGATCTACAAAAAAGAATAAAAAAAAAGCATTTAAAATTAAGTTTAATAAAGATACATTAAAGAATGCTCTTTTGTTTCTTTTGTTTTTTTTTATTTTTTTTTTAATTATTTTTTTAGTTTTGTCTAAAACTGTTTTATATAAGTATATAAATTATTTTTTTGGGATTTCTTCTAATTTTTTATTAAACACAATTTTTTCTGTGCCTTCTGTTTTTTCTTTTGATACTGTTTCTGTTTTAACAATAAATTCTTTGTCTTATCCTGTTTACATTTCATTTTTGTGTACTGGTGTTTTGGAATTTTCTTTATTATCTGCAGCAATTCTTGCATCACATGGTTTTTCTTGGAAAAAAAGAGTTGTTGGCATTCTTATTGGGACAGGTGTTTTGATTTTTTTTAATATTTTAAGAATTTCTTTAACCGTTTTTTTAATAACAGAATTAAATTTAAAAGTTGCTAGTTTTTTTCATGGATTTTTGTTTAGACTTTTTTTAGTAATTATTGTTTTAGGCACTTATTATTTTTGGTTAAAAAAAATAAATTAATTTGTTGTTTTCTGTTTTTATATACTTATATGTAACCCAATTAATATAAAATCAATACCCCATGCAAGTGTTATTAACCCTAATATTGTTGTTAATACTTGTATAAACACTTTTGCTTTTGAAATTGTTTTCTGGATATATACAGATAGTAATAATAATCCAAATGCAATAAGTAACACGACCCCTATTGCAATTGCTGTTAGGAGTTTCCCATAATCCACAACAGAAATTATTGTTGCTGTTATTGCTGCTGGCCCACACAATAATGGTGTTGCAATTACCGTTGCAATTGCTGTCGTGGTGTCTTTTGCATTTGTTTTTGAGTCTTCTTCATTGTTTTTTAAAAATCCAGACATAGATATTCCTAAAAGTGCAAGTAATATCCCTCCTGCAATTCTAAAACTGTCTATGTTTGTATTAAATAAATCTAATACCCCTTTTCCGAAAAATAAAAAAAGATATAATATAATTGCTGCAAGACTTGTTGCTAATATTGCAATATATAGTCTTTCGTTTTTATTTAATGCATGTGTCCTTGCAAAAAAAAATGCAAATGTTTGTAATGGGTCAATTATTACAAAAAATAATATTATTAAAGATACAAGATCAGATATCATTATTTATTACCTATTTTGTTTCTTTTATGAGTTTTTTTACTTGTTCTACTGTTGTGTACTCTAATGGATTTATGTTATCTATAATATATTTAATTTCTTTTAGTTCTTCTGCTTTTGCATATCTTTTAGAAAATAGTTCAATTGTGTTTTGTAAATTGTTTATTTTTGTTTCTAATTCTTTTTGTTTTTTTATAATTTCGTTTATTTGTTCTTGATTTATCCCGCCTTCTGATGTTCCTTGTAAATTAAGTGCAGATATTTTTTTATTTAGTATTAATATGTTTCTGCCTAATATTTTTTCATTATGTACAATATATTTTATTTTTTGAGATAATAACTGTATGCTTGATTGTAATGCTTTAATGTCTTGTAAAACTGATGGTTGTTCTGTTGCCATTTTTTATCTTTTTTATATATTTATATATATTTATATTTGAATATATACCAAAGTTATTTTTAATATATGGTATTTTTTGATTGTGTGTTTTTTTGTGTAATTGATTATAGTTATTTAATTACAAACCTTTATAAACCCTTCGGTGTATATAATTATATATTATACATAAATTTAAGGTGAAAAAAGAGGAGATATTATGGAATTTAAAAATATTGTATTTGGTTGTTTAATGTTGTTTTTTGGTTTTATTATGATTAATACAGTTTCTGCAGATAGTCTTTCTGATGCAATTGGTGAAAGCCCAAGTGTTTCAAGAGCATACATGACAGCATATTATTATCCAAGCTATGGGTATTATGGAACATATTATCCTGCATATGGCTACACCTATGGTGGATACTATTATGATGGATATTATAATATGTTAGATTATGGCACAGGATTAGCATATAGTCCATATTATGGTTCAGGCATTAGTTATACAAATGGATATTATAACGGCTATTATGTTGGTTATAATAATGGATTTTATGATGGATATTATACAGGTGTTGACACATATTATCCTACAAATAGTACATTAATTGGTGTTTCTTATAGAAATCCAGGAAGCATAAGTGTATATTATAAAGGTTAATTCTTTTTTTTTATTTTATTTTGAATAGATAGTATAAAACATATAGATAGTAATAAAAGATATAAAAAGTATAAATAAAAAGTATAAATTTGATGTAATATGAAATATAAATATAAAAATATATATTTTGTTTTTTTTATTTTCTTGTTTTTGTTTAATTTTAATTTTTTGTTTGCTTCTTCTATAGATTCTATAAATGTTTCTAATGTTCAAGTAAAAAGTGACACTTATACTTCTTTTGAAAATGTGAATTATGCGAATTATAATGAAAATATTGATGTAAAAATTAATGTTGACGTTAGTGGGGATATAGGGGAATCTATCCCAATTTATGCTACTTTATATATTATTGGGATATTACCAAATGGCACAAAAGAAGTTTCTCTAGTAAGCCCAACAAATTTATTTTATGTTTCTTCAAATTCTACTTTTGAATATGATTATGATAACCTTTTTGTTTTTAAAACGAAATATGTAGGATATGAAATTAAGTTAGATATAAGTTATAATAATAATACCCTTACAGATAGTGGTTCTGCTTATGTTTATCTTATTGGTCAATCATCCTTCCCTTCTGATGTAGATGATGTGCCTAATAATACTCTGCCTCCTCACAATTGTTCTGGTTTTTATGTTTCTGGGCCTTCTACAATTTATTTAGATGAAGATGATGATGCCAGTTATAGTTTTTCAATAATTAATCTTTCAAATACAAATTTAATTATAGATTCTATTGATGTTTCTGATGCTGACGAATTAGACATTGATGACATATCATTTCCAGACATAGTTTCTGCAAACTCAACTGGTCATGCACATCTAGATTTATTTGCAGATACTGTTAGTTCTGATGATTCTGGTTCTTTTGAGATTAATGTAATTGGTGTGTCTAACGGTGTGTCTTGTACAGATGTTTTTTCTGTAAATTATCATATAGATAATCAAGAACATGAAAATTCAGCAAGTTGTTCAGATATTTCATATGATAATGTTTCCTTTTCAATTGATGAAGATGATTCTAAGTTTGTATATTTGAATATAACAAATGAATCCTTAGATTATGTTTATGAAATAGAAGAAATAGAAATAGATGATGGGGAATATGTTTTTGCATCTGTGTCTAATCCTCCTTCTATAATTGATGAAGATTCTACAGAAAAAATTAAATTGAATCTTTCTTCAGATTTTGTATCTTCGGACACAATAGAGCATTTAGATTTATATGTTCGTGGGCATTTTACAAGACCAGGATATGAAGATAAAACTTGTAATAAGCATATAGATGTTTCTATAAAAGTTCTTAATTCTTCTTCAATTCATATTTCATCTCCCTCTTCATCAAATTCACAAACACCTTCAAATTCTACAAGTTCTCCAAATTCACAACTAGTTCCGGATATGTGTGATTTTACTTTAACTGTTCCAGAAAGTTTAATAATTGATGAATCTCAAGAAGAAATAATGTTGTTTTTTAGTAAACATAACTCTTTAGAAGGAACAATAAAGATTATTGCAGATGGTGCTCTTGTGTCTCCATCTGTCATTTATTTAGATGATGTAAATAGTTTTTCAAAAAAAATTGTTTTAAATAATTTTTTATCTCCAAAAAAGGTAATATATGTTGTTTCAATAAATGGTTGTTTGCCACAAACATATTATACCAGTCTAATTAATAATTTGTTATTATCAAAAGACATTTTGGTTTCTTTATCTCCAAGATTCATTGCAGATACCTCTACTAAATTAATTGCTGTCGAACTTACAAATTCTTCTTCAGAATCAAAAGAGATTAAAGTGAAGTTATCTGGATTCCCAAACACATGGAAGATTATTTCTAGCCCAAATCCAATTTCTCAAGAAGCATTGTCTACAATAACTTCTACAGATAGATTGGTTGTGCCTCCACATGAAACAAAATTATTTTATTTTTTTGTAAGTTTTTCAGAGCCATTTACAAATGCTAGTTATAATGGGTATTTAGAGGTATATTCTGGTAATGATTTAATTTCTAAAACCCCATTAACAATAGATCAAATAAATGAAAATTCAATTGTTTCTTTAACAAAAACTGTTCAAAAAATAGATAATGAAAAAAATAGTTTTTATGTTTATGTAACATTAAAAAATAATTCTTCAGGTATAAAAAACCTTTTTATAGATTTTAATTTTTCTGAAGATTATGTAATTGATGGAAATAGAGAGGTTATTTTACAACCACAGGAATCTAAATTGGTAATATATAAAATAGTTGCTCCAGCGGATGTTGTAAATAATTTTTGTGCACTTATGTCTGTTAAAGATTCTATAACATATTCTATTTTAGTCCAAGATATTATTTGTTTTGAAATAATTAATAGAGGTTCTCCAACTGCATTTTTTAATTTGCACAGTGCCTCTGGAATATTAAGTGTTGTTGTTTTAATTATAATTGTGTTGTTTATAATTGGATTGATTATTAGAAATAATCGTAAAAAAGAAAAGGGAATAAATTATAGTTTTTCTAAAAAGTAAGCATGCAAGTTAAATCTATTCTCTTTTTAAATGTTTCTTGTCTATATATTATACTATATAAATAATATTTGAGCTTTGTACACTGTGTGTAGACGGGGTACGTTAGCTAACTTTAGAAAAAGTCAGCATATAAATACAAAGCAGTTTATATGTTTTTTATTTTATATTTTTGTATTTATGTATGTGGCTTTTTTTAAAATATAAAAATTATTAAAAGAAAAGGAAAAGAAACTATGCCAAGAAAATATAAGCCAAGATCAGGATCAATGGCATTTTATCCACGAAAGAAGGCTTCTTCAATTATTCCTAAGTTTAATGTATGTTCTTCTAAAGATAATAATGATGTTAAGCCATTGTTGTTTTATGGAATAAAAGTAGGGATGACAGACATTATTGCAAAAAATGCACATAAAGGAAGTTCATCATATGGGCAAGATATTTCTGTACCAGTATCTTTAATTGAAACCCCTGATTTAAGAATAATTGGTGGTAGATTATATAAATCTAATTCAAGTGTTAATGGTAAAAATGTTGTTTCTGAAATTATACAATATGATTCTTCAATACAAAAAAGAATAAAAGGCAAAAAATCTAAATCTACAAAAACTATTGATGATTTTTTGAAAAAAAGTTCACAAGCAGATGATTTAGTTTTAATTTGTGCAATTGATTTTAAGAAGACAGGTGCCCAACAAAAAACACCAGTAATTGTAGAGGTGCCATTATCTGGGGTTTATGAAAAAAAAATAGAGTATTTAAAAAATAAGTTTGGTAAGAAAATTGCAATAGAAGAGACATTTAAACAAGAACAATATGTTGATGTTAAAGCAGTAACAAAAGGTCATGGTACTACAGGCCCTGTAAAAAGATTTGGCATAAAAACACAAAGACCAAAGGTTCAGCAAAGAGAAAGGGCAGTAGGGTCTATTGGTCCATGGCATCCTGCTACAATAATGTATACTGTTGCAAGACCAGGGCAACATGGTTTTCAAAATAGAGTTGCATATAATAAAAAAATTATTATGTTGGGCTCAGATGATAGTTTAGTTAATAAGAAAGGCGGTTTTAAAAATTATGGTTTAATTAAAAACAAATATTTAATGGTTGCAGGAAGTATTCCAGGAACCTCAAAAAGAATTGTTGCAATTAGAGATGCAACAAGATCTAATGTAAGAAATAGTTTAGAACTTACAGATATTTCACATATTTCAAAATAAGGTAATATTTTATGAAAGCAAATGTTTTAAATTTAGATGGGAAAATAATTAAAGAGATTGAACTTCCAGACCTTTTTGAAGAGGCCTATAGACCTGACCTTATAAAGAAAGCAGTAATTTCAAGTCAATCAAGAAAATATCAACCAAAGGGTAATTCTCCATATGCAAATAGAGACAACACAGCCTTTTATGAAGGTTCCAGAAAATATAAAAGTCCAATGAATACGTCTATTAATTCAGGAAGAGCAAGATTACCACGTTTAAAAAATAGAAGATTTTTATTAGCAGGAAAGGTTGCTGGTGTTCCACAAGCAGTTGGTGGGCCAAGGGCACATCCTCCAAAAAAAGAAAAAGTTTTAGTTAAAAAGATAAATAGGCAAGAAAAAAAGAAAGCAATATTAAGTGCACTTTCTGCAACAGCAAATTTAGACTTAGTATTTTCGAGAAGTTCTAAGGTTCCACAGAATATAAAATTGCCAATTATTCTTAATAATGATTTTGAAAATTTAAAAAAGACACAAGATGTGTATAATGTACTTGAAAAGATTGGTATTTTAGAAAATGTACAAAATGCAAAATCCTCAAAAACAATTAGAGCAGGAAAAGGGAAAGCAAGAGGAAGAAAGTATAAAAAAAGGAAAAGTATATTGTTTGTTTTAGGTAATTCTAAAAACTATAAAGCTTTCAAAAATTTAGAAGGTGTTGATGTTGTTTCTGCAAATCAATTGTCTATTGAGGAATTAGCACCAGGTACCCATGCAGGGAGATTAACAGTTTTTACAGAGGATGCAATTATTAAATTAAAAGAAAGGTTTTCATAAATATTTTATTGTAAAATGAGAAGATTATGACCAAAAAAATAGATAATAAGAAGATGGAAGATATAAAGAAAAATATTTTATCTAGTGGCATAGATTATTATGATGTTATAGAATATCCAGTTATTACTGAAAAATCAATAGATCTTATATCTTCACAGAATAGGTTGACCTTTGTCGTAAATAAATCTGCAACAAAAGTTGATATAAAAAATGCTGTTGAAAAAATGTATAATGTAAAGGTAGTTTCTATATCTACATTACTTGATAGGCGAAATAGAAAAAAAGCATTTGTTACTTTAAGTAAGGAAAATAATGCACAAGATCTTGCAAATAAATTAGGTATATTATAAATTAGGGAAAGTATATGGGTAAGAGATTAAAGATACAAAGACGAGGAAAAGGAACTCCTAAATATAGATCTACAATTCATGCAAAGGTAGATGTAAGATATCTTCCTGATAATAAATTAATTAATGGACAAATTGTAGATATGATTACTGACCCAGTAAGATCAGCACCACTTGCAAAGATTATTTTAGAAGATGGAAGAATTGTTTATAATATTTGTGCATCAGGATTAATAACTGGTCAAAAAATTCAAATAGGTTCTGGTGCAACACAAGGTACTGGTAATATTTTACCTTTGTCTGAAATAGATACAGGTAAACAGGTATATAATATAGAAAAAAATTATGGAGATGGTGGTAAATTTGTAAGATCTGCAGGGCAATCTGCAACAATTGTTGCAAAAAAAGAAGATGTTACGATTAAGTTGCCATCAGGTGAATTAAGAAGTTTTCCATTAAATGTAAGAGCAACAATTGGTGTTATCGCATCTTCTGGGAAACAAAATAAACCTTATGTTAAAGCAGGAAACAAGTATAAAGCTATGAAAGCAAAAGGCAAGCCTTATCCAATAGTAAGAGGGGTTGCAATGAATGCTGTTGATCATCCATTTGGTGGTTATCAACATCATGTAGGTCATTCTAAATCTACATCTAGACATGCGCCACCTGGAAGAAAAGTAGGTGCAATTGCATCTAGTAGAACAGGTAGAAGAAAGAAGAATTAAAATAAATTTTTTAAAAAGGAATAATTTATGTCTGAATTTAAGTATAAAGGAAAAACATTAGAAGAATTACAAAATATGTCTTTAAAGGAATTTGCACAAATTACAACATCACGGGCTAGGAGAAATCTTTTAAGAAACGAAACAGATCATTTTTATCAAAAGTTTGAAAAGAATGTTCAATTAAATAAAAATATACGAACACATAAAAGAGACATGGTTATTACACCAAAAATGGTAAACAAAAAGATTTATGTGTATAATGGACATGAATTTATAGGTGTAGATATCACCCCTGAAATGTTAGGCCATTATTTAGGGGAATATGTTTTAACACGGAAAAGAGTGAAACATGGTAAAGCAGGAGTTGGTGCAACAAAGTCATCTACTGCAATAAGTGAAAGAAAATAAGTGAGATATAATGGCAAAAATAAATTATAATTTTCAAAAAAAGGTTGATCCTAAGAAAACAGCAAAGGCATCTAGAAGAAATGCAAGGGTTTCTACAAAGATGGCTATTGAATTTTCAAATTATTTTAAAAATAAAAAATTAAATTCCGCATTAATTATTTTAGATGATATTATTGCAAAAAAAGATTTTTTGCCATTAGTAAAATATAGAAAAAAAGTTGCACACAGAAAAGGGCAGGCAAAAAGAGGTGTGCCATCTGGTAGATATCCTGTAAAAACAGCAAAGGAAATTAAACAATTGCTTTTGAATGCAAGAGCAAATGCAGAGGAAAAAAATTTAGATATTGAAAGGTTAAAGATATTACACATGTATGCAAATAAAGGTGTTACAAGATCAAAACTACAACCTCTTGGAAGAATTGGTGGAAAAACAAGAGAATCAAAGTCAACAAATTTAGAAGTTATTTTAGTGGAGGAATAAATTTTGAAAGAGAATCCATTTATCAGGGATAAGCTAAAAAAGATAGCTATATCAAATTATTTAAAAGAGAAATTAAAAAAAGCAGGGTTTATAGATTTAGACATAGAAAAGTCAGCGAATACAACAAAAGTTGTTATTTATGCTTTGAAGCCTAGCTTTGTAATTGGTAAAAAAGGCACAACAATACGTGCTTTAACAGATGATTTAGAGAAGGAATTTGGGTTATCTAGAGTTAGAATAGAGATAGGTGAAATCCCAAACAAACATTTAGATCCAAAAGTTATTTTGGAGAATATGCAAATTGCAATTTCAAGGAGAAGACCATGGAAAAGTGTTGTATATAATGCATTACGAGAAATAAAAGAGGCAGGTGCTATTGGTGCAGAAATAATTGTTAAAGGTAACCTTGCAGGGAAAGGAGAAAGAAAAAGAAAGGCAAGATTTTATTTTGGTTATTTAAAAAAAGCAGGTGCTCAAAAAGATTTAGTTGCATATGATCAAAGAACAACATATCCAAGTTTAGGAACTATTGGTATAAAGATAAGAATTACAAGACCAGGAACAGTCTTTAGTGATAAGATAGATGTCACTGAATTAGCAAAATTATATAAAATAAAACGTGAAGAAGAAATTATTAATAAATCCAAAACAGAGCAATCAAAAAGTGAAGAGTTACAAAATGAAACAAAACAAGTAGATAATAATGTTGTTGAAGAAATAAAAGAAGAGGCACAAGAGTCAGGTTTGAAAATAAAAGAGAGAAAAAAAAGAGTAGTTAAACCAAAAGCGGATGTTGCTGATTTAAAAGATGCTGATTTATTAAAAAAAGAAACACAAAATGATTTAAAGAATAATGCATCTTTAAAAAATATAAAATCTGAAAATAAGCAGCAAGCAAATTTAAAATAAAGTGTGATATTTAAATGACAAAGAAAAGGAAAATAGAAGTTAATTCAATTCAAGAAATTGATAATAAAATTAATGAGTTAAAGTTAGAATTGGCAAAATATAAAGGGATGCTAGTATCTAAAACAAAAGTAACAAACACATCTAAGAAAAAAGAGATGCAAAAAGAGATTGCAAGATTATTTACTTTAAAAAATAGTTTATTAAAGAAAAAGGAGGGTGCTAAAGCCGCATGAAAGATATTAGTTCAGTAAGTAGTTTGTCAAAAGATATCTTTGATTTAAGCACAATAACAAAAGAAAACCAGTCGCTAAAAATTGATTTGGTTAAAAAAAAGTTCAAAAAGCTTTCAACAATTATTTCTGGATTTAATTCATTAGATGAAGCAAAAGATGTGGAAAAGTTTTTGAAGAAAAGGTTGGCTTGTGGTGGTACAGTTAAAAAAAATGTTATTGAACTTCAAGGAAATCAAAAGGAAAGAGTTAAAAAATTATTGATTGAAAAGGGCTACAAAGAGGAATTAATTGATGCCTAAATTAAAAGACATTGATTTGATTGGTAAAATGATTGTAATAGAAAATTCATCAGATCTTAATAAAATTGGTTTGAATGGGCTTGTAGTCTATGAAACAAAAAATATTGTTGTTGTTAAACATAATGAAAAATTAAAATGTATAAAAAAAGCAGAGATTTTAAAAATAAAAGAGGAATAATTTTATGTCAGAAGAGAAAGAAAAAATAATTAATCCAAAAGGATTTAGTGTAAGAGGTAAGTTAATACAGGGAAAGATTATAAAATTAAAATCACAAAAAACTGCAGTTATTGAAATTGAAAAAGTTAAATATATTCGAAAATATGAAAGATATCAAGTTGTTACAAAAAAATATCCTGTACATATTCCTGATGATATGGTTGTTAATGTAGGAGATATTGTTTTATGTGGAGAAACAAGGAAGATAAGTAAAACTAAATCTTTTGTTATCTTAAAGAAAATAGAAAAGGTTGATAAAAAATGAAACAAATTAGTGCACATCCAACAAAAGGATTAGCTGTTGGCACAAGATGTTTTTGTGCAGATAATAGTGGTGCAAAAGAAGTAGAAATTATTTCAATTTATGGTGCTAAACCAAGAAAAAGACAACATCCATCTTGTGGTATTGCTTCATTAGTTAATGTTGCAGTTAAGAAAGGAACGCCAACAACAAGAAAAAAAATAGAAAAGGCCGTTGTTATTAGAGTTAAAAAAGAATATAGAAGGGCAAATGGTATGAGAATATGTTTTGAAGATAATGCCGTTGTTCTTACAGATATAAAAGGTTTCCCAAAGTCCTCAGAAGTTAAAGGGTGTGTTGCAAGAGAAGTAGGGGAAAGATTTCCAAAGATCGCGTCTCTTTCATCAGCAGTAATTTGAGTTAATTACTGTTTTTGATTTAAAGGTTAAAAGGTTTTAAAAATGAGATTAATAACAAAAAAAGCAAGAAAAAAAAGAAAAGCACTTTATACGAGTCCATTTCATGAAAAAAGGAAGAAATTAATTGCACCTCTTGATGATACTTTAGTAAATGATGTTGGGAAAAAAAGATTGCCTGTAAGAAAAGGCGATACTGTTATAATTAAAAGAGGGCAATTTAAAGGGAAGTCTGGCAAGGTTGAAAAGGTTGATTATAATCGTTTAAAAGTTTATATTAAAGATATTAAAAAAGTAAATAGTAGAGGTAGAGACATATTAATTCCATTTGATGCTTCTAATCTTTTGATTACAGATGCTGTATTAAAAGATGAAAAAAGAATTAAACAAAATATTAAAAAAAAATAAATAAAAGATATGTATGGCAAAAAAAGGATCAACAAGAGTTTTAAAAGTAAATAAAGCCCGTGCAATAACTGGTGTGGATAAAACAAGAAGATTTATTATTAGGCCATCTCCAGGTAAACACGAATTAAATTCTGCTGTTTCTATAGGATATATTTTAAGAGATACCCTTCATTTGGCAGATAATTTAAAAGAAATTAAATATATTTTACATAATAAAGACGTTCTTGTTGATAGTAAGGTTGTTACATCTTATAGCTTCCCAGTAGGTTTGTTTGATGTTATATCTATACCTAAACTAAATAAATATTATAAGGTTATTTTCTTAAAAAATGGGCCGCTTAGTTTAAAAGAAATAAATAAAGATGAATCAAAAGAAAAAATATGTAAAATTGTTAAAAAGAAAAAAATAAAAGGCAATAATTTTCAATTAATAACAAATGATGGAAGAACTATTATTACAAGTAATTCTGCATATAAAACAAGATCTTCTGTAAAACTTAATCTTGATGAAAATACAATTAAAGAATATCTTCCTTTAGAGGTAGGTAGAAAAGTGTATATTATTAGTGGAAAACATATTGGTCAAACCGCAATAATAGAAGCAATTTCTCCAGGTACTTTACAAAAACCATGGTTATTAAAATTAAAAGATCATGATGATGAATTTGAAACTATTGAAAAAAATGTTATTGTGATTGGTTAAAAAAGAGAACAATTATGAGCAGCAATAAAGATAAAGAAATTATTGTTAAAGAAAAAACAAATCAAGAAATTAAATCTATAAAAGACAAGTCTGCAAACAGCATGAGAGATATCTATGTAGACAAAGTTGTAGTAAATATGGGTGTTGGTGAAGGTGGTAATGAATTAGAAAATGCTGCAAATATTCTTAAAATGATTACAAAAAAACCAGTTGTTAAAACAATTTGTAAAGTAAAGTTGCCTACTTGGAATATTAGGCCAGGTCTTCCAATAGGTGTAAAAACAACATTACGCGGGAAAGATGCTTTAGATTTTATTGATTTGACATTAAAAGCAAAACAATATAAAATAAATAAAAAAAGCTTTGGGAAAGATGGTAATTTTTCATATGGTATTCATGAATATTTAGATATTCCTGGAGTTAAATATAATCCTGCATGGGGGATAAAAGGATTTGATGTTTGTGTATGTTTAAGAAGGAAAGGATATAGAACAAAATTAAGGAAATATAAAACAACTAAAGTTGGTAAAAAACATAATATCACTAGAGAAGAAGCAATGAAGTTTGCTCAAGATAAATTAAAGGTTGTGGTAGAATGAGTAATAAAAATATAAAAAGGAAAAAAACAAATGTTAGCCCTACAAACAAGGAATATAAAAGACAAAAGGTCTGTAGATTTTGTGGAACAAAAAAAGGTTTGATTAGAAAATATAATTTATACATCTGTAGAAGATGTTTTAATGAAGTTGCTCCAAAATTAGGTTTTAAAAAATATGATTAAGGTTGATTTAAATGAGTATGAATGATCCAATTGCAGATGCTTTAAATTCCATTAATAATGCAGAAAATGTGGCAAAAACATCTTGCACTTTAAACTATTCAAAATTATTAGTTAATATTTTAAAAATTTTGAAGAATGAAGGATATATTAGACAATATAAGATTGTTGATAAAAACTCTCATAAGCAAATTGTTGTTTATCTTTCAGGAAAAATTAATAAATGTAAGGTGATAAAACCAAGATATGCAGTAAAGCATGATGATTATGAAAAGTTTGAAAAATCATTTTTAATTTCTAGAGGGATAGGTAAGATCATCGTAAGCACAACACAAGGTTTAATGACGCATACAGAAGCAAAAGAGAAAGGATTAGGCGGAAGATTAGTTGCATATGTTTATTAGGTTTATTGAGGGAATATTTTATGGAAAAAAATAATGTTGAAAAAATAAAAAATAAAAAATTGGAACCAATTGAGATAATCATTCCTTCTGACATTTCAGTAAATATTTTCAAAGATAAAATAGAGTTTAGTAAATCTGGGGAAGTTCAAGTTGTTATTGTAAATCCTGTTTATTTATCAGTTGAAATGAAAGATAATATATTATGTTTAATTCCAAAAAATTCAAGAAAAATAAATTTATCAATATTAAATACAACTCAAAAATTAGTAAAAAATGTTTTGCAAGGTTATGAAAAAGGATATGAATGTAAATTGGCTATTGTGTATTCCCACTTTCCAATAACTGTTAAAGTTGAAGGAAATACTATTTTAATTTCAAATTTTTTAGGTGAAAAAAAACCAAGAAAGGCAAGATGTATGCCTGGTTGTAAGGTAGATGTAAAAGGAAAAGAAATAATTGTTTCTGGAAAAAATAAATATTATGTTAGTCAAACTGCGGGGAATATTCAAAAAGCTACCAGGGTTACAGGGAAAGATTATAGGATTTTTGATGATGGCTGTTATATTGTGGAGAAAACAAAATAATTTAAATGTGAAATATTTATGAGTAATGATAGACCTAAATTTAGAGGGCATTTTCCATTAACTACAAGAAGATCACAAAGAAAAAAAAGAAAGAAATTATCAAAATGGAGATATCCAAAAGGAATAGACAGACATATGTCTGAATCAAGAGGGCCAATGCCAAGTATAGGTTATGGTCATAAGAAATCAGAAAAGAATATGCACCCTAGTGGTTATATGGAAGTTTATGTTGTTTCAAAAAAAGATATTGAAAATATTAAGGATAAAAATGTTGCAATAAGATTTTCAGGTAAACTTGGCAAAAAGAAAAAAGATGAATTGATTAAATTTGCAAATGATAGAAATATTAAAATATTAAATTAAGGGGAATAAGATGAAACTAAATAAATTAAAAGAAACTGCTGCAGATATTTTGAAAACAGGCAAATATAATGTTAAAGTGAATAAGGATCAATATTTAAAAAATAAAGAACTTGTTGATAAAGCAATAACTAAAGAAGATGTTAGAGCAATAATTAAAGCAGGTGTTGTTTCTAAGAAACCAATTTCTGGCCAATCAAGAGGGAGAGCTAAAAAGCTTCTTAAACAAAAAAAGTTAAAAAGAAGGAGAGGCCCAGGAAAAAGAAAAGGAAAGCAGAATGCAAGAATTAAAGATAATGTTTATAATCAAAAAGTTAGGGCATTAAGAAAAAAATTAAATGAATTAAAGAAAGAAAATAAATTACAAGATAAAAATTATCATAAATTGTATATGATGATAAAAGGGAATTATTTTAAAAATAAAAAACATTTAGAGGAATATGTAAACACACCATTGACACCAAATGAGGAGAAATTATGAAATCAAAAAGTGGCCCAAGATATAATGCTCCATTAAAAAGAAAAAAAGAACAAAAAACAAATTATGTTAAAAGATTGGCAATTTTGAAATCAGGTTTGCCAAGATTTGTTTTAAGAGTAACAAATAAATTAGTTATTGCTCAAATTGTTACTTATAAAAAGGAAGGAGATGTTACTTTGTTATCTGTAACTTCAAATGATCTTAAGAAAAAATATGGTTGGAATTATAATTTAAAAAACACACCTTCTGTTTATTTAACATCTCTTCTTTTAGCTAAACAAGCAAAAAAGAAAGAGATTACCAAAGTTGTTTTTGACTTAGGTTTAAAAAGTTGTAAGAAAGGTTCAAAGATGTTTGCTGCTCTTCAAGCAATTAAAGATGCAGGTCTTGAATGCTCTTTTAACGAGGAAGCGTTGCCTTCTATTGATAGAATACAAGGAAAGCATATTTCTGAATATTTAAAAAATAACATATTGAATGATTTTAAAGCTGTTAAAGAAAAAATTATGAGAGAATAATTATGTTGGCAGAAAAATTTGCAAGAGAAAAAGAAGAAAGATTAAGAAGAAATAAATTTCAAAGAAGATGGTATGATAGAGAATATCAAAAAGAAGAACAAAATATTATTAATGATGTAGAGGTAAAGAAAAAACAATATTCCTCAGAAAGATCATTAAATCCTCCATTTGATAGAGATGCATGGATTCCAAAAACAGAATTAGGGCGAAAAGTTAAATCTGGAGAGATCTCTACATTGGATGAAGCATTAAAAGGAGGGCAACTTCTTGAACCAGAGATTATAGATTTTTTATTGCCAGAACCACTAATAAAAGTTGTTGATGTAAAAAAGACAACAAGAATTACAAGGGCTGGTAGAAATTATTCTTTTAGAGTTAGTGCCATTGTTGGTGACGGGAATGGGCACATAGGAATTGGATCAGGAAAAGCTATAGAAAAATTAACAGCTCAAGAAAAAGCAATTCAAAATGCAAAATTAAATATGATTTATGTAAAAAGAGGTTGTGGAAGTTGGGAATGTAACTGTAGTGTTGAGCATTCAATACCATATAAAGTTGTAGGAAAATGTGCATCATTAAGAGTTGAATTAATTCCTGCACCAAGAGGTTTAGGATTAGCTGCAAGTAACACAATTAAACCAGTTTTTCAATTAGTAGGTATTCAAGATATTTGGTCAAAGACAATGGGTGCAACAGATACAGACCTTAATTTTATAATTGCAACCATTGATGCTTTACATAATTTATCTAAAACTAAATTTCAAAAATATATTGACGATGAGCAATCAAAAAATGTAGATAAAACAAAATATGTTCTCCAAGATTCTTCTGAAAAAAAAGCAAAAGAAAGTTCTATAAAAGAAAAGAATGAAAAATTAAAAAAATAAATGACGATTATATATGTATGCAATTGTAAAAGTTAGAGGAAATATTGGTGTCAGAAATGACGTTATTCATAATTTGAAGTTATTAAATTTAACAAGAGTTAACCATTGTGTATTGTTTCAAGAAACAGAAAAGATTAAAGGCATGTTAAAAAAAGGCAAGGATTATATTACATGGGGTGAAATTTCTAAAGAAACCTTACAAAAACTATTATATAAAAGAGGGAAAGTTTATAAAGATAAAAAATTAGTTGATTTTAAAGATGTTTATGATTTAAAGAAAACACAAGAGATTTCAACTCAATTGTTAGAAGGAAAAGTGAAGCTTAAAGATTTGAATATAAAACCAGTTTTTAGATTAAAACCACCATCTAAAGGTTATGAAAGAAAAGGTGTGAAAAAAACATTTAAACAAGGTGGTGCATTAGGTTATCGTGGAGATAAAATAAATAATTTGTTAATTAAAATGATTTAATTTTGTTTAAAAAATATGTGTGTGATAAAAATGCCAATAGAAAAGCCAAAAAAATATAAAGAACTTAATAAAATAGAAAAAGATAGATATACTTTAAAATTGGAGAAGCTTAATAAAACAAAAATTCCAGAAATAGAAAAATATATAAGAAAAATTACATCTCCTAAAAGTACATATAATAAAGAGTGGGCTAAATGGATTGCTAAAGAGCTTAGCACTATTATAGATAGTTTGGCTTATGTAAATGAAAGAAAAAAGTCAGCTGTTTTAAATAAACTTGTTAAATTTATTGAAACAGAAGATGTAAAAGCATTGGTGGAAGCAAAAAAAGAGCTTAAGAAATAGACTTGTTTTTTTAAAAATTATTAAAAAGATTTATAATGAGTAAAAGAAAAATTGATAGATTAAGAGGCCAAAGGACACATGGTCGAGGTAATACCAAAAATGGTAGAGGTAGTGGCTGTAAAGGCGGCAAAGGAAGAGCTGGTGCCTTTAAACATAAAAGATTTACTTTTTATGAAGTAACGTCTCAACCAAAAAAAAGATTACATCCTAAACCAAAACAAAAAGCAATAACTTTAGATCAATTAAATTTTTTAATTGTTGATAAAAAAGAAATTGATTTAAAAGAAATGGGCTATGATAAAATTTTAGGTTCAGGAAATTTAACAAAACCAGTTGTTATAAAAAATGCAATTGTAACTCAAAAAGCTAAACAGAAAATTGAAGCTGCTGGAGGGAAGATAGAATGAGTTTTTACTCAGTTTTACAAAGAATATTACCTTCTGTAAAAGATCCTGTTAAAGTTCCCCCTGTTAAAAAAAAATTAATATGGACTGGAATAGTTTTAGTACTTTTTTTTATTCTTGGAACTATCCCTTTACTTGGTTTAAGTCCAGCTGCTTTGCAACAATTAACTTTTTATCAAATGGTTACTGCTAGTAATATTGGTACCTTAATAAGTTTAGGTATTGGTCCAATTGTTTTAGCTTCTATTATTTTACAATTACTTGTTGGTGTTAAAATTATAAATCTTAATTTTTCTAACACAGAAGATAGAGCTAAGTTTTCTTTATTACAAAAATTTTGTGCAATTATTTTATCTATTGTTGAAGCAATTGTAATGGTCACAATTGGATGGTTACAACCTTTGCCAGGTATGTGGTTTCCATTAGTTTTACAAGTTACATTTGGTTCTATAATTTTACTTTATTTAGATGAAGTTGTAAGTAAATATGGAATTGGTTCAGGTATTGGGTTGTTCATTGCAGCAGGTGTTTCACAAGAGATCTTGTGGAGAATTTTTGCAATTCCTTCTGCAACATATGGCGGGGGATTGTTATTTACAGGGATTAACTATTTAAAAGCAGGAGAGATGATTTCTTTTTTGTCACAAGTGTTGTTGCCAATTGCAATAACTATTGGTTTGTTTTTCTTAATAGTTTATTTAGAGGGAGTACATGTAAATATTCCATTGACTATTGGAAGAAGTGGAATGGGTGCAAAATATCCTGTTAAATTATTATATGTTTCAAATATGCCTGTTATTTTAACTACCACTTTATTTGCAAATATAGGTATGTTTGCTCAGCTTGCGAAAACGGGAAAGATTGCAGAAATAATGGGGGCCGTAAGTAAGGTTATAACTCCTCAATATAATCTTATACAAAATACTATTTTAGGTAGTGCAACAGGTACTATGTGGTTATATGCATTAATATATATGGTTTTGTTTGTAGGGTTGTGCGTAATATTTGGAAAGTTTTGGATACAAGTTGGTGGTCAAGGTCCAGAAAATGTAGCAAAACAATTACAAAGTTCTGGTATGTCTATACCTGGTTTTAGAAGAGATGAAAGAGTTTTAACTTCTGTTTTACAAAGATATATTCCAGTAATCACGGTTTTAGGTTCTATATTTGTTGGACTTTTGGCATTTGCTTCTGATTTAGTTGGTGCAATAGGTGGCGGTATTGGTATTTTATTAACTGTAGGTATTATCTATAGATTATATGAGCAATTGGCAAGAGAACAAGTTTTTGAATCAAGTTCTTTTTTAAAGAAGTTTGTAGGAAAAGGAGGGCAATAAAATGTTTGAAGCACCATTAATTTCTCCATGGATAGACATGATTCTTTTAGCATTATTGTTTGGTATATTAAATAAATTAATACAACATTGGACAACAAATCCAAAAGAATATTTTGAATTAAAAAAAAGAAGTCAAGATATAAATAAAGAGGTAAGAAAACTTTCAAAAGAACAAAAATTTGAAGAAATAAAAGTTCTTCAAAAAGAAGCAATGAGTATTGCAAATAAGCAAATGAAAATGAGTTTAATGAATATAAAATATATGTTATTAATGTTGTTAATTGCATTTCCAATATTATGGGTAATTAGTGAATTTTATATGGAAATTAAATATAATTTTTTGTTATTTACAGTAAATGGATTATGGGCATATATTATTTTAGGGATAATTATTTCTTTGATAATTAGCCCAATCTATGATAAAATGTTAATGAAAAAATATATTCCCCAAACAACTGAAACAAAATAGGTGAATGAATATGCCAAAACCAAAAGATAGATTTGACAAACATAAAATGGTAAAAACGCCTGGTGGAAAGCAGGTAAGAAAAGTTAAATTAAAAAAACCTGGAAAGCACAAATGTGCAATTTCTGGGAAAATATTACAAGGTGTGCCTCATGGTCTTAGGCCACATGAAGTGCATAATTTGAAAAAAAGTGAAAGACGACCAGGAAATCCATTAGCTTCAATGATTGAACCAAAAACAAGAAAGGAAATATATTTAGAGGCAGTAATGTTGAAATATAATATTATTTCACAACAAGATATTGATTTATCACATAAAAAATATATTGATATGATTTTAAAAAAGATCGAATAATTATTATATAGTAATCATCATATATTAGTTATAAGATTAAAAAATAAAAATGTGTGGGAATTATGGGTATTTTAAAACCAGGGCAGAAAATAATTATTATGCAAGGAAGAGATTTTGGGAAAAAAGTAGTTATTTCTAAAATTGAAAATAATTTTGTATATTATAAAATAAATAATAAAGAACAAAAAATTAACATATTGCATGTTTTTCCTATTAATGAATAATTTTTTAAAAATAATAAATGTGTGAAAAAATGGAAAAAAAAGAAAAAAAAGAAAATGAGCAACCAACAGAAAAGCAAACAAAAAGTGTTGGCCCACAAAAAGTGAGTGGAAGAGGTACTTCTTCTAGAAAAGCTCCATCTAATTTAGATGTTTCTAAGTTTGGTTCAGATTTTAAAAATATTGTAAGAATTGCAAATACAGATATTCCTGGGTTTATGAGAATAGGACATGGTTTAACATTAATTTATGGTATTTCAAACAGAGGTGGGAATATTATTGAAAATATTTTAGAAAACAAAATTAATAGAAAAGTAGAAAGAATAGGGCAATTAAAAGATAATGAAGTTGTTGAATTAGAAGAAATTGTAACACATTTGGACAAATATGCACCTGAATGGGTTTTAAATAAACCAAGACAAGTAGAAGATGGTTCTGCACATTTAATTACTGCTGATTTAAAACTTGCACAAAGAAAAGATATTCAAAGATTAGGTCAAACACGAAGTTATAAAGGTTTAAGGCATCAATGGGGTTTAACTGTCAGAGGACAAAAAACAAGATCAACTGGTAGAAAAGCATCTGTTGTTGGTGTTATTAAAGCAAAAGAAATGAAAGGTGGAGCATCAAAACCTAAAGAAAAATAGAATGTGAATAAATATGGGTAATCCAAAAAGACTTAGAAGAAGATATGATGTCCCAAGAAAAAGATGGGATAAAGAGCTTATTGATCGTGATAAAAAATTAATGGAAGAATATGGATTAGTAAGGAAAAAAGAAATTTGGAAAGCAGAATCTATTGTCCGTGGGTTTAGAAAAAGAGCAAGACAAATATTAGCAGGTAATATTGAAGATTTAGAAACAAGGAAACAAGAACTTTTAAATAAATTAATTTCCATAGGTATACTTACAAAAGATAATAAATTAGAAGATGTCCTTAAATTACAAGTTACGGATTATTTAGATAGAAGATTACAAACTGTTGTTTATAGAAAAGGTTTTGCATTAACCCCAAAACAAGCACGTCAATTAATAACACATGGACATATATTAGTTAATGGACGGAAAAGAACAATTCCTGGTTCTATTGTAAAAATAACTGATGAAGTTGTATATTCAAACAATAAAATAAAAGAAGTTATAGAAAAATCCATAGAAGCAAAAGGAAAACCATATTATAAAAATAAAGAAAAAAAAGGACTTTCTAATCAAGAAAGTAAACAATCAGAATTAAATGATAAGGATTTAGAAATAAAAGAAAAACCGAAAAAAGTTGATGAGGTTTTAGATAAAATTTAATTGGTGTTAATTTATGGCAACTGAAATAAAAAAAGGAATTGTACATATCTATTCTACAAGAAATAATACAAATGTTGTATTAACAGATGAAACAGGAGCAGAAATAATTGCAAAAGCATCTGGTGGTCAATTAACAAAAGCACAACATAAGGAAGGATCACCATATATTGCAATGAAAGTTGCAGAGATTATTTGTGATAAAGCAAAAGAAAAAGGCATTACAGATGTTTATGTTAAAATAAGAGCACCAGGTGGAAATACATATAATAATCCTGGGCAAGGTGCAGAACCTGCTCTTAAAACATTAACAAGACATGGTTTAAGAGTAATAAATATTCAAAATGTGACACCTGTGCCACATGATGGTTGTAGAAGAAAAAAAAGATATAGAAAAAGGAAAATATGAGGTGTTTAATTAGTGACCCCTAAAATAAAATTTTTAGATGTTGATGGTAAAGTTTATAGATTTCAAATAGATGGCATTACACCTACATATTTAAATGCAATTAGACGAATAATTACTTATGGATTACCTATATATGCTATAGATGATATTGATTTTTATGAAAACGATTCAGTTACTGTTGATGAAATGTTAGCAAATAGAATTGGACTTTGTCCTATCATTACACCATTAGCAAGTTCTGGAAAGAAAGTTACTTTTAATTTAGATAAAACAGGCCCTTGTACTGTTTATTCCAAAGATTTAGTTTCTTTAGATCCAGAAATTAAATGTGTTTATGATACAATCCCATTAACAAAATTAAAAGAAGGAGAAAAATTAAAATTAGATGCATTTGCAACACTAGGGACAGGTGCAACACATACAAAATATTCTCCTGCAATTGTTTCATATATTCAATTACAAGATTTAGAGGTTTTAAACAATAAAGTTGCAACAGAATATATTAAAGAGCATCAACCACCAGAAAATTGTATACAGATAGTTTCAGGAAAACCAGTTTTGAAATCTAGTGTTGTTTCAGGAGCATGTGCAGTATATATTGAGCAATCACAAAATAGTTTAAAACTTATTGATACAGATAATTATATATTAAACATAGAATTAATTGGCCAAATTTCCATACAAGATTTATTAGAGTTATTCATAAGAACCTTGAAAGAATATGTGTCTGTATTAAAAAAAAAAATAAAATGATTGCAGGGGTTCCCGAGCGGCCAAAGGGGCAGGACTTAAGATCCTGTGCTTAGTGCTTCGTAGGTTCGAATCCTACCCCCTGCATTTTTTAAATGCAGGAATTAAAAAAAAATAAAAAACGATAAAAAATGACAATAAAAAAAGTTAGAGAAAAAAGTTTAGATAAACAAAAATTAATTTCAGATTTATATAATGCCACAAAAATAAAGAAAAAGGACATTTATAAAAGAATTGCAGAAATTTTAGAAACTGCACGAAGAAAAAATGTTTCTGTAAATCTAAATAAATTACAAAAATTAGATGTTGTAAAAGATGGGGCAATTGTTGTTGTTCCTGGGAAAGTTTTAAGTACAGGAAATTTAAATAAAAAAATAATTGTTTATGCATTAAATTATTCTAAATTAGCAAAAGAAAAACTTGGTGCAAATGCAAAATCATTAAATAATTTTTTAAATGATAAAATTGATTATACCAAAACAATAATAATTAAATGAGGTTTTAATAGATGAAAGTAATAGATGCTAAAAATCAAATATTAGGAAGATTTTGTTCTAATATTGCCACAACATTAACAAAGTCAAGGGATAAAATAATTATTGTAAATGCAAGATATGTAATAATTAGTGGTAACAAAAATGATATATTTGAGAAATATGATGAAAGAGCAGAAAGAAAAAGTAAAGGGAACCCTCAAAGAAATCCAAAATATCCAAGATATCCTGATGCAATTGTAAAAAAAACTATTAGAAGGATGTTACCAAAGGGCCCAAAAGGAGACGAGGCAATCAAAAGATTAAAAGTGTATATTGATGTTCCAGAAGAATATAAAAAAGAAATTTCGGAATCACCTAATTTTTCTAAAGAAATTAAAGGTATAACTTTAGAAGAATTGTCTAAACATTTGGGTGCAAATTTAAAATAAAAATGTGAAATATTATGGTAAAAGTATATAATGCACAAGCTTCAAGAAAAAATGCAAAAGCAAGAATAACTGTTAAACCAGGAACAGGAGTTATAAGAATTAATAATTATTTATTAGAAGCATTTACAAGCTCAAGCCCTTATAAAAAAGAGTTAGTATTAGAGCCTGCACATCTTATTCCTGAGGAATTTAATAAATTTGATTATGATATTATTGTAAATGGTGGAGGTATAATGGCTCAATTGCAAGCTGCAAGGAGTGCTATTGCAAAAGGTCTTTTGAAAGCAAACCATAATAAAAAATCAATTAAAGATAAATTTTTAGAATATGATAAACACCTCTTAGTTGATGATGTAAGAAGACAAGAACCTAAAAAGCAATTAGGTAGAGGTGCAAGGAAGAAAAAGCAAAAATCTAAAAGGTGAAATAGATATGATTGTACCTGTAAGATGTTTTTCTTGTGGTCAAGTTATTGGTGACAAATATGATGAATACAAAAGACTTGTAGAGCAAGAAGGAAAAACAAAAGATGAAGCATTAAATATTCTAGGTGTGAAAAAATATTGTTGTAGAAGAATGTTTTTAACACAAGTAGATTTAATTGATGATGTTATGAAATATAAATGAGTGAAAATTATGAATTCAAAGCAAGAAAATTTTTCTGAAAAACCAGATGTAGAAAAAAAACAAGATCAAAAAACAATTGTTGATATTGATATGTATTTAAAATATGGTGCACATATCGGTACAAAATATAAAAATGGGCATATGAAAAGATTTATTTTTAAAGCAAGACCAGATAAGTTGAATGTAATGGATGTTCAATTAGTTGATTCAAGAATTAAAATAGCAATAGATTTTATTTTTAAATATAAACCAGAAGATGTTGTTTTTATTTCTAGAAAGAGATATGCTTTGCCAGGAATGAAGTTTTTAGAAAAAAATTTTAATTATAAAATTTTAGTAGATAGATTTATTCCAGGAACGTTTACAAATCCAAATTCGGAACATTTTATTGAACCAAAATTAGTATTTATTGCAGACCCAAACGTTGATAGGCAAGCAGTAGAAGAAGCAACTAAAGCAAGAATACCAATTGTGGCATTAGCTACTACATCTAGTAATACAAGAAATATAGATTTGATTATTCCTTTTAATAATAAAGGTAAAAAATCAGTTGCATTATTTTTTTGGATATTAAATAGAGAGTTGTTATTAAAAAACGGTTTCCTTAAATCTCCAGATGATTATAAACACAAATTAGATGATTTTGTTTATGAAACTGCATCTGATGAAAAGACTGATATGTATGAAAAAGACCAAAAAAGAAGAAATTTTATAAAATCCCAAAAAGATGATCAAAGAAAAACAAAGAGACATTCAAGGCAATCTACACAGCAACCAAGGGCATTCCATAACACAACAACCTATAGATGATTAATATAAAATTAGATTTGTGAAGGATAAATATATTCAAATACTAATTTTGTTAATCCTTCATTTTTTTTAGTTTAAACATTTAAAATAAGTTGTTGTTGAATTGCTATTGAATAAATATATATTTAAATGTTTTGTTCTTCCATTATATTGTTTTTAAAGAAAAATTAATTAATTGAAGTGATTATATGAAAGATGTATCTCTTTTAAATATTTTAAAGGAATTAGATCTTACAGAATATGAAGCAAAAGCATTGATTACTCTTTTTAAATTTTCAGAAGCAGACGCCCCTACAATAAGTAGGAATTCAGAAATTCCAAAAACAAGAATTTATGATGTTTTGGGAAAATTAAAAGAGAAAGGACTTGTATTAGAGGTTTATGCAAAACCTAAAACATATAAAGTGATTAACCCAAATGATATTTTTAAAAATCTATTAGAAGCAAAAAATAAAGAATTTTCTGAACTTAATCAAAAAGTTCAAGATGTTTTATCAAAAAGGAATTGGAATACTCAAGTATTGAATACAAAAGAAAAAATATTACAAATTAATACTTTAAAGGACTATAATAAATTTCTTGCACAAGAGTTTGCAACAGCACAAAAAGAAATATGTGGGTTTACACAATTAGATGAAAGAATTGATTCTTTTAAAGAGATTTTTAACAAAAATAATTTGTCAATAAAAATACTTACAAAACCAATGATAAAAGTATTTGATCTCCCAAAAACAGTAGAAGTTCAAGAATATGACCATTCCTTAGACACATTTATTTTAGATCGAAAAAAAGTAATTATGGCATTAAATGATTTATCTATACCAAAAAAAGCATATCATTTAACAATACAAGAAAATAATCCTTCTTTGGCAAATGCACTGTTAATGCATTTTAATAGTTATTGGAAGAAATAGTTTTTTTAGATTATCTTGGTTTTTAAAAATAATGTTTAATAGAAGCATTGTTTTTTTAAATATTTTTATTAGATTATAAATAATTCTTTTTTTATACCTTTCTTTATATTGTTTATTAATGGCAAAGAAATCAATTTTAAAGCAGCTACCTATTTTTAAAAAAAACTGGTATACAGAGGTTTTTACAAAAGAATATTTTAAGAAGCACACTACTTTTTCATGTATGTTATTAGTAATTGGATTTTTAATAGTTTATTCTTTTATAATTTTATTGTTTAATTTCTCTTTGCAAACATTTATACAATTTATTTTAAAAGTTATTGCAGTTATATTATTATTAATAATTATAAAAACATTTATTGAGTCATAAGTATTGTATGAATAAAAAATTTTAGGTAAACAAATATGCAAAATAATAATTTTAGAGAAATAATTTTAGAAAATGCAATTAAACATAAAGGGAAAGCTGATTTAAAGTTTGTAATTAATAGTTTGTTAGCAAAAGATGCATCATTAAAAGAACAAATTAAAGAAATTTCTGATAGCATTAAACCAATAATTTCTGAAATAAATTCTTTATCTATTGATGAACAAAAAAAGCAAATGGAACAAATTAATCCAAATTTTTTTGAAAAAAAAGAAAAAGAAGAAAGAAATATTTTTGCATTTTTGAATATTAAATCAGGAGATAAAATAGTTACAGCTTTCCCACCATCTCCTGAAAAATATTATCATATAGGTCATGCCAAATCTATTTATTTGAATTATCTTTTAGCCAAACAATATAATGGTAAATTTTATTTAAGATTTGAAGATACAAACCCTATAAATGTTAAACCAGAATTTTATAAAATCATGTTAGAAGATATTTCTTGGTTGGGTGTTGAATGGGATGAACTTCAATATGCAAGTGATTATTTAGATTTATTTATTGAATATGCAGAAAAATTAATTAAAAATAATCAAGCATATATTTGTTTTTGTGATCCAGATACTTTAAAAAAAAATAGATTTCAAGGAATTCCTTGTAATTGTAGGAATCACACTCCAGAGCAGAATTTAAAATATTGGGAAGAAATGAAAACTAGTTATCCTCCAGAAAAAGCAAGTTTAAGATTAAAAATAGATATTCACCACAAGAATACAACAATGAGAGATCCAATTATTTTTAGAGTTATAGATGCATCACATCCAAGATTAGAAAAAAAATATAGAATATATCCAACTTATGATTTTCAAAATGCAATAATGGATGGTTATTTTGGAATTACACATAGATTTAGAACAAAAGAATTTGAATTACGGTCAGAGCTTCATCATTATATTCGAAAACTTTTAGGGTTGTATGACACATACACTTATGAATTTGCAAGATTTAATTTAATTGGTATGGAATCTTCTGGAAGAAAAATTAGAGAAAAAGTTCAAAGTGGTGAATTAATTGGATGGGATGATCCTTCTTTACCAACATTAAGAGCATTGAAAAGAAGAGGGTTTTCACCAGAAGCCATTAAGCAACTTGTTATTGAATCTGGTATTTCTAAAGCTTCAGGAACTAAGTTAACCTGGGACACTTTATATAAATATAATAGACGTGTATTAAATGATACTGCTAAAAGATTTTTTTTAATTAAAGAGCCAGTAGAAATTACAATTAAAAATGATCCTTGTAGAAACATACAATTATCACTTCATCCAAAATTAGATTTAGGAAAAAGAAATTTTTCTTGTACAGGGAAATATTTAATAGAAAAATCAGATTTTGATAATTTTAAAAATGGAGATCTCATTAGGTTAATTGATAATCTTAATTTTATATGTGAAAATGGAGAATATATATATAAAAACCAAGAATATTTAGAATACAAAAATGCACAAGCTTCTTCAAAAGCGATAATTCATTTTTTACCAAATGATTCTTCTCAATTGGTAGATGTAACAATTTTAATGCCAGATAAACAATTAATAAAAGGTCTTGCAGAAAAAAATATAGAATTATTAAATATAGGTGATATTATCCAATTTGAAAGATGGGCTTTTTGTAGATTGGATTCTATAGATGTTCAAAATAATAAAAAAATATATAATTTTTGGTTTACACATTTATAATGTTTAAAAAGAAAAAACATGATTTCTTGGACAGGGTGATTTAAATGATAAGATGGCTTACTGATAATATACTAAAATTTTCAAATAAAGGCCTTTTTTCTTCAAACTTTTATTATATAAAAGATCTTAATTTATTAATAGATACAGGTTTTTCACTAGATAGAGAAAAAATAATTAAAGAATTTGGAAAGGTTGTTGATTTCTCTAAAATAGATAAAGTTATTTTTACACATTTACATTTTGATCATATAGGCAACTATGATCTATATCCAAATGCAAAATTTTATGCACATAAAGAAGAAATTAATTCTTTAAAAAAAAATAAAATATTAACTATTTTAGATCCATTTTTAGCAGAAAAATTTGATATAAACATAAATGATGTTTCTAAATTGTCTTTGCCAAAAAATTATGAAATTATTCATACTCCTGGGCATACCATTGGTAGTATTTGTATCTATGATAACAAGAATCACATTCTTTTTACTGGTGACACATTGTTTTTTACAAGAAAAGGTAAAGCTGGTTTGCCAACATCAAAACCAGGGGCATTTCCTAATTCTTTAAAAAAATTATCTAAATTAAAATATTTAGCAGTTTGTCCAGGTCATGACATCTAATTAAAAATGAACAAAAAATGTTTGTAACTAAAAAAAAAGGTTTAAGTGAACAAGAAGCAAAAGATTTACTAATTAAGTTTGGCCCAAATACCATACAAGTAAAAAAAAAAGATAGTGCCCTTAAAATTCTTATTTCTCAATTTACACAAGTTTTAATTCTTATATTACTTGCATCTGCAATTATTTTATTTTTCCTTGGTGAATCCTTAGATGCATGGGTTATTTTAGCAATTGTTATTGTAAATGGTTTAATTGGTTTTTCTCAAGAATATAAAGCAAATAAAGCAGTAGATTTACTTAAACAAATGTTAGATACAAAAATAATTGTTATAAGAGACAGTCAAGAAAAAGAAATTAATGTTAATGAGTTGGTTCCAGGCGATCTTGTTGTTTTATATGAAGGAAATATTGTTCCTGCAGATATAGAGATAATAGAGGCATATTCCTTAAAAGTTGATGAAGCTGCACTTACAGGAGAAAGTATGCCTGTAGAAAAAGATGCAAAAACAAAAAATATGGTTTTTTCTGGAACAACTATTGTTTCTGGTAAAGCTATGGGTATTGTTAAAAAAACAGGAAATAATACAGAATTTGCAAAAATTGTAAAACTTATAGGAAAGAAAGAAAAAGAAAAAAGTGTTTTAAATAAACAAATTGAGGTTTTGTCTAAAAATATTATTTTATTTTTAATTATAATTCTTGTATTTATTGTTATTTTAGGTCTTATAAAAGGGCAAAATCATTTACAATTATTTTTAATTGCTGTATCTCTTGCAGTTGCTGCTATTCCTGAAGGATTACCAATTGTAATTACATTAACATTGTCCACAGGTACACTTCTAATGGCAAAAAAAAATGCAATTGTTAGAAAGATGACTGCAATTGATTCATTAGGTGCAACAACAGTAATTTGTACTGATAAAACGGGAACATTAACATTAAATGAAATAACTGTTCAAAAAGTTTCTGTATTTTCAGAAACAAAAGAGATTGAGGGTGTTGGTTATTCTCCAGAACCACACATTAAAATAAATAATCCAGATATTTTAAAATTAATTGATATTGGAGAAAATTGTAATAATGCAATTGTAGAAAATGGAATCATTGGTGATCCATTAGAAATTGCATTAAAGGTTTTAGCTAAGAAATCAAATTATGTTAATGATTATAAACTTTTAAATGAAATTTCTTTTTCTTCTGAAAGAAAAATGATGTCTACAGTTCATGAGATTTCTGGTACATATGAACTATTTTCAAAAGGTGCTTTTGAAGAAATTATTAAACATTCAACAAAAATTTTGATTAATGGTAAAATACAACAATTGACACAAGAACATATTGATATATTTACAAAACTTCATGAAAAATATTCCAGAAATGCATTAAGAGTTTTGGCATTTGCATATAAACCACTAAAAGATATATCTAAAATTGATGAAAATAATCTTGTTTTTGTAGGTATTTGTGGAATGATAGATCCCCCAAGAACAGATGTAAAGAGTGCTCTAGAATCTGCACAAAAAGCAGGAATTAAAATAAAAATTATTACAGGAGATAATGCAATTACTGCTCAAGCTATTGCAAAGCAAGTTGGTTTCCCTTCCTATGTTTCTATTGATGCTAAAAAGTTAGATGCCTTAGATGATAAATCTGCAATAGAACTTATAAGAAAAACAGATATTTTTGCACGTGCAAATCCTGAGCATAAATATAGAATAGTTGACCTTCTTAAAAAAGATGGAGAGGTTGTTGCAGTTACTGGTGATGGAATAAATGATGCACCTGCTCTTAAACATGCAGATGTTGGAATTGCAATGGGAATTAAGGGAACACAAGCAACAAGAGAAGTTGCTGATGTTGTTCTTAAAGATGATAGTTTTTCTTCTATTGTTGTGGCTATAGAAGAAGGAAGAAGAATTTATGACAATATTGTGCTTTTTATAAAATATATGCTTGCTGCTAATTTTAGTGAGCTATTTGTTGTTGGATTGTTTATAATTTTTAATTTGCCTTTGCCTTTTTTAGCATTACAAATTTTGTGGTTAAATCTGATTACAGATTCATTACCTGCAATTGCATTAGGTATGCGACCTGCAATGTCTGGTATTATGCAAAAAAAACCTAGAGAGAAAAATGAAAATATCTTTAAACAAATTTATTTGTTTCTTATTATTGGAACAATTCTCCAAATAATTGGTGGGTTTGTTTTATTTAGTTATGGTATGCATATAGATTCTAATTTAGGAATAGACACATTTGATTTGTCAGAAAAATCATATGCAAGAACAATGTTGCTTTCTGCAGGTGTTTTATTTGAAATCTTTTTGGCAATTGCCTGTAATTCTGATGGTAAATATAAGTTTAAGTCATTGTTTTCAAATAGATGGTTAAATTATAGTGTATTATTGGTTCTTGGTTTACAATTGTTTGTAGTGTACACTCCATTTATGCAAACAATATTTAAATTAGCTCCACTTTCTTTTGGTAGTTGGGTGTATTGTTTAATATATGCCAGTTCTTCTTTTTTAGTATACCCTATAGTTAATGGTATACAAAAACTTTTAAAAAAATAAAAAATTGTTTTTAAATTAAAAGAAGTATGGTAAAAAATAAACCTGCAATTATACAATAATATGCAAATATTTTTAATTTTCCTTTTTCTAAAAGATGCATAAATAATTTTATACCTAAATATCCTGTAATAAATGAAGAGATTATCCCTGCTAATAATATATTTGTTCCTATACCTATATTTATTGCACTACCAAGTTCAATTACAGATGCACCTATCATTGTTGGTATCCCTAACAAAAAAGAAAATTCTGCTGCATCTTTTGGTTTTAATCCACATAACATTCCTGTTCCAATTGTACTACCTGATCTAGAAATTCCTGGCAATATTGCTACACTTTGTGCAATTCCAATTATTGCAGCATTTTTCGGATTTATTTTTTGATCATGTTTTTTATGATTTATTGCAATAAATAAAAAGATTCCATTTATTATTAATAAAATACACACAATTATTGGTGCACTAAAAACATTTTTAAAAAAGGCTTTAAAACTAAATCCAATTATTGCAGTTAATATTCCTGCAATTATAATATAAAATATATAGTTAAGAGAATCTTTTTTCCATTTAAAAAATCCTGATATTATTTCAAAAATTTTTTTTCTAAAATAAATTATTAATGCAAGTGTTGTACCAAGCATTATAACTATATCAAATTCAGCAGGTATTTGCAAATTTAAAAGAGTTTGTATAATAACAAGATGTCCTGAACTAGAAATAGGCAACCATTCTGTAAATCCTTGAATTGCACCAAGTAGTATTGCGTATAATATATTCATCTTTTTCTTATTTTATTTTATAAACCATTTTTTAAAAAATAAAAAAATAGAAAGCCTCCAGGGGGATTTGAACCCCCGACCTCCAGTTTACAAGACTGATGCTCTGCCACTGAGCTATGGAGGCAATTCTGTTGTATGTAATTTATATTTAGAAACCTTTATATTTGTTTTTTCTACTCTCTTTTTATTGTTTTTGTAAAATAATTATTTGTGAGAAAACATGTTAATAGGAATAGTTGGTGCACCTAATAAAGGGAAAACAACATTTTTTAAAGCTTCTACAATGATGTTAGCAGAAGTTGCAAATTATCCATTTACAACAATTGAACCTAATAAAGGTGTTGGTTTTGTAAGAACACAATGTATTGATACTTTTTTTAATGTTCAGTGTAATCCAAGAACTGGTTTTTGTAAAAATCATATAAGATTTGTGCCTATAGATATAATAGATGTAGCAGGATTGGTTCCAGGAGCAAGTGAAGGGCGGGGTTTAGGAAATAAATTTTTAACAGATTTAAATCAAGCAGATGCATTAATCCAAGTAATTGATATTTCTGGGCTAACTGATGAAGAAGGAAAACCAGTAAAAGATAAATCCTATGATCCTGCATCTGAAATTAAATTTCTTCTTACAGAAATAGAAAAATGGTTATTTGGTATTTTTCAAAAAAACTTTAAAAAATTAGGAAGTGATCAAACACACAAGAAATTAAAGACAATTACTGTTTTATATGATTTTATGCATGCAACTTTAGGGACAAAAGAAGAAGATTTACATACTGTTTTAAAACAATTAAGTTTAGAAGAAAAAAATATTGTTGAATGGACAGATGATGAATTAATGGAGTTCACAAAAAAAATAAGAGAATTGTCAAAACCCATAATAATTGCTGCAAACAAAATTG
>ERZ795051.269-NODE-269-length-83358-cov-19.582788_pt1 | contig 83358 bp, 87 predicted proteins | sample MGYA00375135_ERZ795051 | MGnify/ENA primary metagenome ERZ795051 (study PRJEB30180, sample SAMN05720222) | activated sludge metagenome | isolation source: Anaerobic digester | place: Japan | collected 2015-05-26 ... | reverse complement strand
TCTTAAATATCAACCCGGGCAAATAATACTGATATTCGATATCCGGAATAAGAGGCCGATTCCATGAAAATGCCACAGAAATTCAGGACATACTGCCCGTTCTGCCGGGCTCACCAGACCCACGAGGTGGAGAAGGTCAAGAAGAGCAAGACCTCGGGTCTGCACTGGATCGACAGGCAGAAGGCACGGAGGAGCACGGTCGGGAACATGGGGAAGTTTTCCAAGGTCCCCGGCGGTGACAAGCCAACGAAGAGAGTAAACGTCCGGTACCGGTGCAGTGCCTGCGGAAAAGCACACCTGCGTCCCGGTTTCCGCGCCGGCAAGTTCGAGTTGAAGGAGTAAACAGCATGGTCCAGCAAATCCGGGAGAACCGCAGCAGGTTCTTCAAGGTCAAGTGCCCTGACTGCGAGAACGAGCAGGTCGTCTTCGAGAAGGCGAGCACGAGGGTCGACTGCATCGTCTGCGGAAGGGTCTTATCAGAGCCTGCCGGCGGAAAGGCAAGGCTCCAGGCAGAAATCCTTGCGACATTCGAGTGATGTGTCACCGATGAGCGAGAGAGACTGGCCGGAAAACGGGGAACTTGTCGTCTGCACTGTGAAAGACGTCAAGGACTTTGCCGCTTTTGTCAACCTCGACGAGTACCCCGGGCGCGTCGGGCTTATCCCCATCTCGGAGGTGGCAACCGGCTGGATCAAGTATATCCGCGACCACATCCGCGAGGGCCAGAAAGTCGTCTGCAAGGTGCTCCACGTCGATCCGTCACGCGGGCACATCGACCTCTCGCTCAAGGACGTCAACGAGCACCAGCGCCGCGAGAAGATCCGGGAATGGAAGAACGAGTCCAAGGCACGCAAGTGGATCGGCTTTGCCGCTGCCGCCGCCGGCGAGAAGGCGGAAGACCTCGAGGCAGCGATATACTCCCGTTACGGCGATCTCTATTCCGTTTTTGAGGATATCGTTACCGGGGAAGACGCCTTGGCGTCCCTTCCGGTCTCCGCGGCCGCGAAGGCTGCACTCGAACAGGTCGCCCGGGAAAACGTCAAGATACCGCGTGTGACTGTCAGCGGGACGCTCGTCCTCACATCGAGCAAGCCCGACGGTGTCAACATCATCCGGAGGGCGCTTCGTTCTGCAGAACCAAAGATACCGGGTGTCGACATCGAGCTCACGTACCTGGGTGCACCCAACTACCGCATCAAGGTGACCGCAGGCAACTACAAGGCAGCGGAGAAGGCCATCGAAAAAGCTGCCTCGGCTGCCATCGGAGTCATCGAACGGGCCGGTGGCGAGGGCCGGTTCGTGAGGAAACCCAAGTCCGGGAAGGTTGCATGAGTGGCCGGCTGAGGCGCTGCCCGCGGGACCGGACGTACACGCTGAAATTCTCCTGTCCTGTCTGCGGCCACCCCACCGTGCCGGCGCATCCTGCACGTTTTTCTCCCTCCGACAGCCTGGGCCGGTACAGGAGGATTGCACGAGGATGGACGATATAACCGTCAGGTTCACAGACGGGGACGGATCCGGGATCCGCGCCCCCGTCCTCATCGAGGGGCTGCCCGGGATCGGGCACGTGGGAAAGCTCGTTGCAGAGCACATGATCCACGAGCTTGCGGCACGGAAGGTCGCCGAGATCGAGTCCATCTACTTTCCCCCCCAGGTCATCATCAGGGAGAACGGGACAATCCGGCTCGCAAACAACGAACTCTATTACGCCGGGAGCGGGGATAAGCGGTTCCTCTTCCTCGTCGGGGACTTCCAGAGCACGTCAGGCGAAGGCCACTACCTGCTTGCCGACACGTACGTCTCCCTCGCGCTGGAGCTCGGGGTCAGGAGGATCTATACCCTCGGGGGATACGGTGTCGGTCACCTCGTTGACGTCCCCCGCGTGCTCGGCGCAGTCAACCGCGAAGACCTCCGGGAGGAGGTCGAGGCTGCTGGTGCGGTCATCAGCCCTGACGAGCCTGGCGGCGGGATAATCGGGGCGGCGGGTCTCCTGCTCGGCCTCGGCCTTTCCCGCGGGATCGAGGGAATCTGCCTCATGGGTGAAACGAGCGGGTACCTCGTGGACCCAAAGAGCGCTGCCCGGGTCTTGAGCGTGCTCTGCACCCTCCTTGGGATCGAGGTCAATGCCACGACGCTCGAGGAGAGGGGCCGGGAGATGGAGCACATGATCGAGAGACTGGTCGACACGGAGCGCAGCATGCGCGAGGATGAACTCAGGTACATCGTCTGAAGAGATGCATGGACCTCTCCTGCGACCTGCACATCCATTCCTGCTTCTCGATTGCCACCTCGCGCAGAATGGTCCCGCCCCTCATCCTGGAAGCCTGCAGGACGAAGGGGCTTGACGTCATCGGGAGCGGCGATGCCCTCCACCCGGAATGGCGGAGGATGTGGGAGGAGGCACTCTCCCGCACCGGGGACTGCGGCACCTGCGTTGTCCCCTCTGCCGAGATCGAGGACAAAAACCGCGTCCACCACCTCGTCCTCATGGAGGACTTTGCCTCGTTCCGGGACCTTGCCCTTGACCTTGCACCCTCTGCACCGGGTCTTGGATCAACGGGACGACCGCGGGTTCCCCTCACCGGCGGGGAGATAGCACGGCTGGTGCACAGGAGGGACGGGCTGATCGGGCCCGCCCACGCGTTCACGCCGTGGACTTCGCTCTACGCGGCCCATGACAGCCTGGAATCGTGTTACGGGAGCGAACACGTCGATTTCCTCGAACTCGGACTCTCGGCAGACAGTTCCTACGGTGCCGCAATCCCCCACCTCTCGCGTATCCCCTTCATCTCGAGCTCCGATGCCCACGGGCCCGATCCCTGCCGGCTGGGCAGGGAATTCGTCGTCCTCTCCGCCCCTGAGGGGACGCCCTCCGCCGTGCTCGATGCACTCAGGCAGGGAAACGTCGTCCGCAACGTCGGGTTCTTCCCGGAAGAGGGAAAATACAACCGGACGGCCTGCACGCGGTGCTACCACCAGTTTCCGGCGGATGACGCCCTTTCCTGTTCCTGGAAGTGTCCCCTCTGCGGGGGAAGGATAAAGAAGGGGGTACGTGACCGGGCCCGCGAGCTCTCGTCCGGGCCTGCTCTCCCCCGGCCACCCTACCTGCACATGATCCCCCTCGCCGAGATCCTTGCACGGGTGCTCCCGGTCTCCTCTGTCCGGGCACGGGCTGTCTGTACCCTCTACGACCGGTTCATCGGGGCATTCGGGAACGAGATCTCCGTGCTGACGGAAATACCCGTGCAGGAGCTCTCGGACATTCATCCCGGGGCCGCCGCTGCAGTCGGATCCCTCCGGTCCGGGAGGGTGCGCCTCTCTCCCGGGGGTGGGGGGAGGTACGGGACATTCTCGTTTTTCTGACCGGCACATTTCCCCGTTAAGCCACGGAAATACCCCAAAATCCGGATTCATGCAAAGATTTTAGGGTATCGGACACATACAGTACCGGGATGTTGCACGTTCTCCGAGATGTATGCGGGTATTGCGGGTGCTGTGTCTCGGTCTGCCCGGAGGGTGCGCTCGAGCTGATCGACGCATACCTCGAAATCGGTGACAACTGCACGGGATGCGGTATCTGTGCAAAGGTGTGCCCCCTCGGTGCCCTGGAGGTGAAGGATGAAACCCCGGTATGATCTCCTCGTCATCGGCGGCGGTCCGGGTGGGGCGGTTGCTGCAGAAACGGCCGCAAAGGCGGGCCTGTCCGTCCTGCTGGCGGAGAAACGCCCGGCAATCGGTGCCCCGGTCCGGTGTGCCGAAGGAATAGGCAGGGAATCTCTCACGGAGTTCGTCGAGCCCGACCCGTGTTTCATCTCGGCGGAACTGAAAGGTGCAGAGATCGTCGCACCCGACGGATCATCGCTGAAGCTGAACTCGGAGAGGGCAGGCAACAAGGTGGGGTACATCCTCGACCGCAAGGTCTTTGACCGGGAGCTCGTCTGGCGGGCAGCGGAAGCGGGCGCGGACGTTGCCGTCAAGACGCGGGCATCTGCACCCATCCTCGAAAACGGTGCCGTGAAGGGTGCCGTCCTCCACCACTGCGGCGAGACGCGGCGGGTCGGGGCCGACATCGTGATTGCCGCGGACGGTGTCGAGTCGAAGTTCGCGCGGTGGTGCGGGATCGATACGACTGTCCCCGTCCGGGAGATCATGACGTCTGCCCAGTACCTCATGACCGACATCGATATCGACCCCACCGTCACGGTCTTCTACGTCGGCAACAGTGTCGCTCCCCAGGGCTACCTCTGGGTCTTTCCCAAGGGGGAACGGTCTGCGAACGTCGGCATCGGCATCAGCGGGGCAAAGAGTGGCGCAGGGCACCGTGCACGCGACTACCTCGACCGGTTCGTTGCCTCCCGGTTTCCGGAAGGAAAGACCATCGAGCACATCGTGGGGGGTGTTTCCGTCTGCCAGCCCCTCGCCTGCACGGTCTCTGACGGGCTCATGATCGTCGGTGACGCGGCAAGGGTTGTCGATCCCCTGACCGGCGGCGGGATCTACAACGCCATGTTCACGGGGCGGCTCGCTGCACAGACCGCGGTATCCGCCATCCGGAACGGAAAGTGCTCAAAGAATGTTTTGATGGCATACGACAGGGGATGGCGCGAGTCCCCGATGGGAAAAACCATCGCCCGGAACTGGCACCTGAAGGAGTATTTCATCCGGATGACGGACGAGAAATTCAACGCGCTGATCAGCTCCGCTTCGACGATGAATCTCGAGGAGTTTTCAACCTTGAACCTCGTCAAGGAACTGGTGAAGAGGAACCCGCTTCTCCTCGGGGACCTCGCAAAGCTCTCGTTCCTACTTCGGTGATGCGCGCAGCTGCTTGTTCAGGATGGCAAGGCACTCGTCCTCTGCCTCTTTTTTCGTAAAAACCGTGATCGTATCACCGGGCCGGATCTTCACGTTGCCGCTCGGGATGATCAGCTCGCCCCCGGCTCTCCGGATCGCGATGAACACGAAGTCCTTGACCTTGAGCTCCCTGATCTCGTGGTCCACGATGGGGGCACCCTTCTCTGCCACGACCTCGAAGATCGTCCCGCCCGGAATGGATGCGAGCTGCTGCATCTGGGGGTTCTCCGCCCAGTAATAAAGCCTCTGGGCAACGAGTTCGTCGGGATTCTCGGATATCTTGACGCCCACCTCGGAAAAGAGGTCGGAATGTTCCTTCTGGTTCACGATCGAGACAACAGTGGGTACCTTGAACCTCTTTGCAAGCCAGCAGGTCATCAGGTTTACCGAGTCGTCGCTCGTCGTCGCAACGAGGGCGTCCGCCCGATCAATCCCGGCATCCTCGAGGATGGACTTGTCGGTTGCGTTCCCGGTGACGGCAAGCACATCGTAGTGCTCCAGAATCTCGCTGCAGCGCTGCTCGTCGCGATCGATGATCACCACGTTATTGCCATGCTCCACTGCGAGCTGGGTGAGACTCCGCCCGATCCCGCCGAGCCCCACGATGATGATGTACATGCGTACGGGTTACCACCATCGGCATTCAAATATTTTGCGGGCTGCACATGTAGTACGTGATGCTCTGCGGGGTCGATGAAGCGGGCAAGGGCGCGGTACTGGGACCCCTCGTCGTGGCTGCTGTCGGGTGCGGGAAAAAAGAAGACCTCGCGGACCTCGGTGTGCGGGACTCAAAGGAGCTCTCACCGCAACGGCGCGAGGCACTCGCTGGCGAGATCCGCCGCTCCTTCCCGGTTGCAGTCCTCTCGCTCTCGCCAGCCGAGATCGACGGGCGCGGGATCGGTCTCAACACACTGATTGCACGGAGCCACGCAGCCGTCATCTCGATGCTCGCACCATCAGTCGCCGTGGTCGATGCCTGCGACGTAAACGCCTCCCGCTACGGCGGGATGGTGACCGGGTTCCTCTCGGTTCCCTGCCGGGTCGTCTCCTGCCACCATGCCGACAGGCAGCACCCGGCAGTCTCCGCCGCAAGCATCGTTGCCAAGGTGGAGCGGGACAGCATGATCCACCGCCTCCATGACGAGTGGGGATCGTTCGGGAGCGGGTACCCGTCCGACCCTGTCACCATCCGGTTCCTCGAGAGGTACCTCGAAGAGAAGGGGGAGATCCCGCCCATCGCGCGTAAAAGCTGGGAGACGACGAGGACTATCCTTGCCCGGGCGGAACAGCGTGATCTCCTGAAATTTCTCTAAAACCGGTAAATGGATACTTTTACAGCTGGTCTTTTCCAAACCTCTCTGCCTTCCACACTTTTATGTAGATTTCCCACGTAATATAAGGGAATGCACTGGCTCTTCTGGGTCGTCCTTGCACTCCTCCTCTACACGGTGGCAGCCGGTTACATCTACCTCCGGAAGGCCGCATACGAGAGGGAGAAGGCCGACAGGATCGCGTTTCCCGAAGAAGGGACACGTGAAAAGTCAGTATGGGATTCGATCGTCTTCTATGGACCGGTGCTTGCCATAAAGACGGACCGGGTCGGGTTCTTTGACAGGTACATCCGGTATACACCAATCCTCCGTGTCTACGCAACGCTCGGCGTCGTCATGGTCGCCCTCATCTCGGCCGGTATCGCTGCAATCCTCTTCCTCTCCGTCCGTCTCACGTTCCTTTTCCGGCCGGAACCGACGGGAATCTACGCACCCCAGAACATCTTCCTGATCCCGGGGATCAACGAGTACGTCCCGTCCACGGTCGCGGTCTGGTTTGCATTCGTCCTGACGATTGCCATCCACGAGTGGGGACATGGGATCCTCTGCCGCGTGGAGAACATTACCGTGCGGAGCATGGGGGCACTCGTCGCCGTCATCCCGATCGGGTTTTTTGTCGAGCCGGACGAGCAGGAACTCGAGAAGTCCCGTGGCATGCCGAAGATCCGCATGTTCGGGGCCGGTATCACGAACAACATCGTGGTGGGGACGATCTGCTTTGTCGCACTCATCCTCCTCTTCGGCATGGTCGTCCCGACGGGAAACCCGGTCATCGCCGGGGTGTACAAGAACTACTCGGCATGGGACGCGGGAGTCCCCGCACCCTCCGTCATCACGGCGGTCAACGGCATTCCGGTTGCGAGCCGGGACGACGTCTCCCGCATCCTGAACGCCACGCGGCCCGGTGACCAGGTGACCCTCACTCTCGATGCCGGGGGGGAGGTCAGGGACTATGCACTCGTCCTGTCCGAATGGCCGGAAGAACTGGGACTGCATCACTCAGGGTTCATGGGTATTTCGTACTACGACGGCGCTGCCATCAAGGAGGGGGTCCGCGAGAGCCTCTCGTTCCCCGGCCTCATCCGTTTCCTCACCATACCCTTCGACCCCACTGCCGCAGGCCAGGCACTGCGTGTACTGGCGTTCGAGACGCCCGAAACCCGGTTCTACGAAGAACCATTCCCGGGATTCTGGGGACTGGTCCATGTCCTCTTCTGGTGTGCCTGGATCAACATCAACGTCGGAATATTCAACGCCATCCCGATGGTGCCGCTGGACGGGGGATACATCCTCAAGGAGGGAGTCGAGAGGCTCTTCGAGCGGTGGGGGCTCTCGAAATACGCTATTCCCGTCGTCTCCCTGGTCTCCTCCGTCATGGTGGTGATGCTCCTTGCACTCGTGCTCCTTCCCTACCTGCTCCACATCTAGGTCATTCTCCCGGCCGACAGCGGATCCTTCCTTCCCGGACGACCCCCTCTGCCGGGAAGGAATGCATAAGTGCCATCCTTCACACATGTACAGCAACGGATCCTGCACATACGGGAGTACTGTGACGCAACGATGATCCTCCGACCCTGCAAGAAATTGTACAACAACGAGACCCAGAGGACGACTTCGCCCGAGGAGACTCTCGCCCGCGTGGAAAAGGCGCTTCCCGCCGCAGGTATCACGAGGGTCGCCGACATCACGAACCTCGACAGGCTTGGCATCCCGGTCTTTTCCAGCATCCGGCCAACGGCCGGGAGGGGTGCGATCTCCGTGTACAACGGGAAGGGGGCTACCCCGACGGAGGCACGCGTATCGGCTATCATGGAGGGCATCGAGCGGTACTCCGCCGAAGTCCCGCCCGGCACCACCCTCCCGCTGGCCCGGTACCCGGACGTCGCCGGCGATGTCCCTGCCCTCGACCCTGCCGATCTCATCCTTCCCCGGGGGAAGGACCCCCGGATGACCATTCCCTGGATTGGCGGTTACGATATCCTTCAGGAAGAGGAGATCCTCGTTCCGGCAAGTGCCGTCTTCCACCCCCTGCCGGAAACATACCCGCAGCTCTTCAGGACATCGACAAACGGCCTTGCGTCCGGAAACACGCTCGAGGAGGCAGTGTTCCATGCCCTCATGGAGGTCATCGAGCGCGATGCGTGGTCACTCGTCGAGGCGAGCAGGGACACGGGCCCCCGTGTCACGGCAATCGGGGACTCCCTCCCGGCCAGTCTCCTCTCCCGGTTCGCATCCGCACAGGTCGAAGTCCACGTCAGGGATATCACGAGCGACCTTGGCATCCCCACTTTCGCCGCGGTCTCCGACGACCTGCAGCTCCGCGACCCGGCCCTCCTCACCATCGGGATGGGCACCCACACGAGTGCCCGGATAGCCCTCCTCCGGGCCCTGACGGAAGTGGCCCAGAGCCGCCTGACCCAGATCCACGGCGCCCGGGAGGATACGGATACTGCCGATCTCAGGCGCAGGGCGGGATACGAGAGGGTCCGGAGGATGAACGCGTACTGGTTCGACGGGAAATCCGAGGAGCCGTTTGACCAAATCCCCTCCTTCGATACCGACGACTTCCTCTCTGACATCAGGATCGCGCTCGATCGGATCCGCCGTGCCGGCATGGAGCGGGTTATCGTCGTTGACCTGACACGGCCCGAGATAGGGGTACCCGTCGTCAGGGTCATCGTCCCGGGCCTCGAAGTCTATGCAATGGACCCGCAAAGGGCAGGGGGAAGGTGCCGTGACGCACGGAATCGTCGTTTTTCTCGGTCCCAGCTGTGACCGGTCCGTTGCCGGACGGATCGTTGCCGCGGACTACCGTCCGCCCGCTGCCCGGGGCGATATCACCTCCGCAGCTGCCGGGGGTGCCCGCATCATCACGCTCATCGACGGTGTTTTCTTCCAGGAGTGTGCGGTTGGTCACCGCGAGATCGTTGCCGCCCTCTCGCAGGGCATCCGTGTCATCGGTGCCTCGAGCATGGGCGCACTCCGTGCCTCGGAGCTCCACACGCTCGGAATGGAGGGTGTCGGCCTCATCTACAGGCTTTACCGGGACGGCAGGCTCGTCTCCGACGACGAGGTCGCACTCGTCTACGACCCCGAGACCTACTGTGCCCTCTCCGAGCCGCTCATCAACATCCGCTGCACGTTGCGGGAAGCACGGAACGCGGGTATCATCACGGGAACCGAGGAACGGGAACTCCTCGCTTCTGCCCGGTCACTGTACTTTCCCGAGAGGACGTACGCGCTTGTCTGCAGGCATGCCGGGGAAAAGATCCCAGGAGAGACATGCCAGAGATTCCTTGAGTTTGCCCGGTCCCATGCGGTGGACCAGAAGAGAGAGGATGCGATCGCTGCACTCAGGCGGACACGGGAAGTTGCACTCGAGGCCGGGATTCTGAAAGAATAGCAGGGGAACAGGAATGATCCGGGTGCCGGTCGCGCCTGCGCCCCGATCAACCATTTCACGCAGAGGCAGTCCTGTTCATGAACGAGGATCGCAGCGAATTCAGCTGTTCTTCCTGGTACCGGACGTTCATTTCCATGTTGCGGATCGCCATGGAAAAATCATCTTCCCCTTCTTCTTCCCTTGCCTCGCTCGTGCGGTAGGTGTTTTCGAGTATCTTGAGGAGGCGCTTGTTGATATCGATGCTCCTTTGCAGGCGCTTGTAGTTCTGGATGACTGCCTCATCGACCCCTGCTTCCCGTGCCATCTCGAGATCCTTTTCGAGTACCCTCCTGCGGTTCAGCTGGGCCTCGATAGCCTCGTAGAGCTCCTTGTGGGTGATGGGCTTCATGATATAATCCTCGATGTAGATACCGTATTCCTGCGCCTCGTTCGGGGTCAGCTGCTTGGCGGTGAGCATGATGACAGGGATATCCCTGATCCTGTGGTCATTCTTGATGTGCATCAGGGTCTCCCAGCCGTCCATGGGTTCCATCATGATATCGAGGAGGATGAGGTCGGGTTTCACGGTCTGGAGGAGGTCGAGTGCCTCCTGGCCGCCGTATGCGGCAACCGTCTGGTAGCCCCCCCTCTGGAGCATCGTCACGAAGATATCGACGATAAAGGGGCTGTCATCGATGACCATGATGGTGTACATATTCAGAAAGACCCCCCGATCTCGCTGGCAATGATTTCTAGCATCCGGGCGCCGGGCGAGTGCTCAAAACCCCTTTCCGCCACGACAACGATCAGTATCTTGTCACCTGCCCCGAGCACGACGAGGGAATGTGCACCACCGTGGACGCAGACATATTCAGGCGGTGCCATCTTCAGAATCCCTGATGCAGACTCGGCCGAGGCAAAGAGGGTGGCGCACATGGCTGCAAGCCAGGGCTCATTGAAATCCCTCTCCAGCGACTGGCCAAGCATGATTCCGTCGCGGGAGACGAGGGCACATCCCTTGACTCCGTCGATTGCCCGCACCTTCTCAATGTATGCTTTTACCTTCTCCTTCAGCATGTGTTACTCACCGTCAGGGACCGCTTTGCCACCCCTTACCTGCAAGAATGATCTATTGTGTATTCATCCTTTTTGTTGTTATTCCTGATCACCGGACACCCGTTTTCCCATTGCACGAGCCATGAGAACCCTGTCAGGACGTGCGGTATAACCGCTGCGACCGGAATTTTCCCGATAGGTGCCTTCCCAATAAAATTTCCGATGGGATATTTTATTACGCATCCCTTCCATACATTTTACAGCCCAGAATGGTGACATTTTGGGTTTTGAACGGCAATATATCAGCTTCCCGGGCTGGAAAATGCACGTTCCCTTCCATCTGATCCGGGGCCATAGGGTAGCCTGGCCATCCTAGGAGACTGGGGGTCTTCTGACCTGCGTTCAAATCGCGGTGGCCCCATGAACGATACTTTTTGGTGCAGCCATGAGATGGGATCCGCGCTGTTTCCCCTGCCTCCTCTCGCGTGTCTCCCTCGAGTGCACACTCTGCAACGCAGACCCGGCTCTCTCCAGGAGAGTCCGGGATGAATGTGAACGGATGCTCAACGACCTCAAAGAGAGGCCCCTCCTGCACCCGGAGGTTGCAAGCGCCCTCCACCGGCATGCATACGGGATGCTCGGGACGCGGGACCCCTTTTCCGCCCTCAAGGAAGAGAGCACGAAAAAGGCTCTGGAGGTCTGCAGGACGGTCAGACCGCGCTTAAAGTCTTTCCGGGACTTCGTGACAGCGGCTGTCATCGGCAACACCTTTGATTTCGGAGTCCTTTCCCATTCCGTTGAACCGGACTTTGCGCGTTATTTCGAGCATGAATTTGCAGAGGGGCTCTTCATCGACGATACCGACCGGATCCTGCCGCTCACGGACCGCGTCGTCTACTTCACCGACAATTGCGGGGAGATCGTCTTTGACCGCCTCCTCGTCGAGTACCTGTCCCGGCGGGGATCGGAGATCACGGTTGCCGTCCGTGACGAACCGATTCTCAACGATGCCACGCGTGCCGATGCGAATGATGTGCACATGGAGAAGTTTGCCTCCCTCGTCACCACGACGGGATGCGGGTGCGAACTTGGTGTCCGTCTCGACTGCATGCCCGATGACCTTGCCCGGGCCATGGACACCTGCACCATCGTCATTTCAAAGGGAATGGCAAATTACGAGTCACTCTCCGAATACAGCAGGCTTCCCCCGGTTGCATACCTGATGGCCGTCAAGTGTGACCCCATCGCGGACGAGGTGGGCGTCCCCCGTGGGAAGAAAGTGGCAATGCTCCGGGTGAATTGAGAGAAGAGATCCCCGGCTAAAAAACTGTTTTTTTTTGGAGGGTACCCTCACGCTGTCATCCGGATGCTCGATACGACCGCAAACAGCATGGCCCCGAGTATGACAACGGCAATAACTGCTGCAATCACGATGGCAACAATCATGGCAATGGCAGCTTTTGTATCCGATACACCTTGTAGTTCGCGGATCCCGATAACCCCGAGCACGATCGACCAGATACCACCCACGATTATGCCGATAAGGGGAATCCACCCGAGAACGAACACCGGTGTGAGAGAGTAGAAGACGGCCTTTTCCGTCTGCCAGACACCTTTCCTGCCACCGACGAGGTACACGAAGATATGGAGGAAGAGGCCGAAGACAACTGCCATGATAAGAGTGAACACGAGGATAACGACTATCAGTGACACGATCAGGAGCGCTTCAGCCGGACCGGGATGGAAAGAGGAGAGTACCGCAAAGGGGTGAATGGAGATCTCAAGGACGGTCAGGAGGGTACCCATGAGGGAATAGAATACGGCAAGGATGATCAGGTAGGTAATAGTATCTCCCGCTTCCTCGTCCTTTGCCCTCCGGAACGAGAGTGAGGGGCTGAAGAGGAAACCACGTATCTTGTTCAGGACAGACTCGCTCATAGTGCACATTTTTCGACCGGGAAAAATTTTAAGTTACCGGAATACTCCGCCCGGAATGGCTGCCCGTTTCCCTGCCGGAACGCCTACTTCCCGACTTTCCGGAAATAAAGCACTTTTCCCCCCGGGGTGGTGGTATTTTCTTCTCATCAGGCAATAGTTCCTTTATGGTCGAGCTGGTAGGCCTCTCGTTTGGCTGGATCCTGATCATCCTTGGAACGATCTTCCTTGTGATCGAGGCCTCGAACCCGGGCTTCTTCATCGCGGTACCGGGAACAGTGATGATCATCCTCGGGGCGATGATCCTCCTTGGAGTCGATATATTCTCCGGGCCCCTTGGACTCGTCGCAGGGGTCATCTCCGCAGTTATCGTCTCGCTCGTCACGATCTGGCTGTACCGCCGGATCAACCCGGGGGATGCCGCCCCGGTGACGATCAGCAGGGATTCGCTCGTGGGCAGGGAAGGGCGTGTCATCCGCAGGGTGACTCCCGCGGACCTCTCCGGAAAGGTCGTTGTGTCCGGACAGGAATGGAGTGCCCGGAGCAGGGACGGCGAGATTCCCGCGGGCGCGACGGTCAGGATTATCGCGTCTGAGGGGGTCCACGTGGTTGTTGAAAAGGTGTGATACACATGGCAGTTATCGAGACGCTTGTAACGTTTTTCCTGATCATTGCGATCGTGATTATCTTCGCCCGGGGGGTTGTCATCATCCAGCCCTACGAGCAGGGGCTTGCCATCAGGCTCGGACGCTATACCGGCCGCATGAATCCCGGGTTCCGCTGGGTTTTTCCCCTGATCACGAACGTCGTGAAGATGGATTTGCGCACGCAGGTCATGGATGTACCTTCGCAGGAAGTCATTACAAAGGACAACTCGCCGACCAACGTTGATGCCATCGTTTACATCAGGGTCATAGACCCGGAAAAGGCATTTTTCGAGGTGGCCAACTATCGGATGGCAACGGTTGCCCTCGCCCAGACGAGCCTCCGCGGTATCATCGGCGACATGGAACTGGACGAGATCCTCTATAACCGGGACATCATCAACACGAAGCTCCGGGATATCCTTGACCGGGAGACCGACCAGTGGGGTGTCAAGGTGGAGCGCGTTGAGATAAAGGAGGTGGATCCCGTCGGGGCTGTCAAGCAGGCCATGACAGAACAGACGGCTGCCGAGAGGGCCCGGCGTGCGGCCATCCTGCGTGCGGACGGCGAGAAGCGGTCTGCCATCCTCAAGGCGGAGGGAACCAAGAGGAGCATGATCCTCGAGGCCGAGGGTGACCGTCAGAGCAAGGTCCTCAGGGCTGAAGGGGAACGTATCTCTCGTATCCTGCAGGCACAGGGAGAGGCGCAGTCGCTGCGCATCCTCTCGGTCGGTGCACGGCCCCTCGACCGCAGGGCGATCACTGTCCTCTCGCTCGATGCGCTCAAGACCATGGCTGACGGGCAGGCAACAAAGATCATCTTCCCGTTCGAGGTCTCGACCCTCATGAAGCAGGCCGCACGGTTTCTGGGCGCATCCGAGGAGGGCGGTGGTGGTGAGGAGGGAATGGCCCCCGCAGGCGTCCCTGAAGCAGATATCCTCGGGACAATCCCGACAGCCGACGAGGTGAAGGAGATCCTTCGGGAGATGGACACCTCGGTGAAGACAGAGATATCGGTCGAGGATTTAAAAGATATCAGCAGGACGAGGAAGAAGACCGGATCCGAACTCGTCGACGAGATCGAGAAGGACGCATCCACCATGGACTGACCCTTATCCCCTTTTTCCATTTGTCATTTCTGGTGTGTGAAGGGCAGGGTTTCTTTCCAGCCTCCCGCAAGGCCGGGGCTGGTTAATCCAATAAAGGAATGCCATTTTTGTATAGAATTGATCAGGAGGAGTGCCGCCGGGACGTGGGCTTCAGCGGCGGCGGGGCAATCCTTGTGCGAGGGTGCGGGGCGACCAGTCCCTCCTTCGATTCTCACGACCTGCTCAAAACAGCAGGGAGCACCTTTTCGCTGGATAAAAAAACCGGCTCCGATGGAGTAGCGATGAAGGATAGACGAGAGGGTTTTTCTGAAAAAACCTTCGGTACTCTTCCGGAGCAATGAGTGACGGGAAACCCGGTCAGATCTTTTCGACCGTTATCCTGACCCGGTCCCCGGCGCGCACACCATGCCCCTTGGGTACATCGATGTTGAACCAGAGGGTTCCCGGTTCGTCCTGCGTCTTGTCCTGGGACATGAGGCAGTCCTTCTCCCCGTTGATATCAGCCACAAACTCTATGACCGATTCGAACTGGATGACCGTGCTCATGGAAAGATGAATGGAGGTCCTATGGATCCTCCTCTATACCGACCTGGACGTCACCATCCAGGTGGTACTGTTTGAATAGCTCCACTTGATGATTGCCAGTTCCTGGCAGATCTCGGAGAGGATGGCCATGTTGGTCCCCACCTCTTTGGGTGAAAGACCGAGTTCCCTGGCGATATATTTTGATTTGAAGTAGATTTTTCCTTTCTCGAGACCTCCCTTGAGGTACTGGACAATTCTGGCCTGGGTCTCATTATAGCACTGCCTGATATTGCGTGAAGTGTTCACGTCCATTCACCTCAGCCGTGGTAGTCTGGTACACTTTACGTCTATAAATATATACCCATCGCGATCGGTTCGAACAAAGGCTTTAATGAGGGAGCATCACAAAATTCGGCGGATTATAATGGCATTCTCGACACTTACCTAAGGGAAAGACGTTGCATCCCGGCAAACAGGATGATTAAAGGGATTATGCCGGCATTCCGGTCTTGACACGGGATATTTTGGCGATGAGCCCGTTCAGGACCTCTTCCCGCATGCCCTCCACGAACTTGATACTGCCGACGACGAGGTGCCCCCCGCCGGAGATACCCCCGCCGGGGATCTCTTCCCGGAGCTCCCGCACCATCTGCGGTATATTCATCATCACGCCCCTTGACCGGAGGACGGCAAAGTCGGGCCCGAACCCGATCGTGACCACGGGGGATCCCGCGTGCTGCTGGCAGAGGCGGTCGTGCACCTCACCGGATGTCTTGCCGGGTGGCGGGAAGGTGAACTTGTGGGCATGGATCTCGACATCGATGAGGAAGAGTTCGGCACCGTTTTGGAGCGTCTGGTGGCGGACGTGCGGCATGCATGCACTCATCTGGTCCTGTATCGCGAGGTTTGCACCCTCCACGAGGTGCGCAACGAGTTTCCCGTGCCGTTCCGTGTCACCCGCAAGGTTGAGGACATCCTTGATGATCTCCCGCCCGTCGTTGAACCGCAGCCAGAACTGCTGGTAGTCGAGGGCGAGGGCGATGTCCCTGCAGTTCTCCTCGGTGTAGGTGTCCTGCACGAGGGCAAGGTACCTGGCGCGTTCGGGCGCCTCGCTCCTGTCCCCCACCCCTGCCACGGCAGGAAGGTGCCTGATGACCGGTTCGACGGCCGGGTTCACGAGGCGGGCCACCTCCGTTCCGAGCATCCCGGCCGTGATACCGAAGTCCCCGCCAACATGGTAGGGGTTGACGTGCCCGACCAGGTACTGGTCCACTACCGCGTCCGGGTGGTGGTGGTCGATCACGACCATGGAAAGATCGTACACCTGTGCCATCTTCATCGAGGGCAGATCCTCTTCCGTGGACCCGTTGTCCATCAGGATCACGAGCGGCATCTTCTGCCCGTACCGGACGTTGTCCTTCGTGGCGAAATCAAGGTCCCGGATGATGTCCTCTATCTCGTAGAAAGGAGCCTTCGAGGGGGCGCGTTTGAAGAGGAAATAATCGGCATCGAAGTCTGCGCCTGATTCCCTCATGAGTGCAATGACCGCCTGCTCGATGGCAACTCCCGCACATATCCCGTCTGCGTCTGCATGGTGACGCAGGACTATCGGCTGGGACGTAAAAACGGCTCTCCGGATGATCTTTGCGACCTTTCGCATCTCCGGCTTCAGCTTTTCGAGTACCGGGGATTCGATCAGGAGCGGGATGTCAGGGGGCTCGGAACGAATGTCCAGGGCCTTCTCGATCCGCTCCCTGACCGCCTCGGCATCCTTTCCGGCAAGGATGGTCAGGCTCTCCACCTCGATCTGGAGCTGGTTCTGGCGCATCATCACCTCGCCAACGATCCTGACCATATCCCCGCACTCGGCTTCGGGGTACGCCCGCACGCCTGCCTCGACGAATGCGGCCGCGTTCTCGGTCCCCGATTCGTCCACGATGGTGAATATGGTCGGGCCGCTCGTCTGCTTGATCTGGGCAATCTCTCCCTCTATCCTGACCGTCTTTCCCACCTTGCCCCCGAGTTCGGCGAGCCGCACGGCAGTCGACTTCTTCTCCACCATCTCGACGGTGTAGACCGGGATTGTAACCTCTTCGAGGTCGATGTTCCCATTGGTGCGGATGTTGAGCACCCTGACGAGGATGCTGTCACGCTCCTTGTGCTGCGTGCGCACGTTGCTCTTGTGGACAAGTCCCTTTACCCTGTCGTTCAGCTGGACGAAGGTGCCAAAGTTGGCAAAGCCCTGGACACGCCCGATGTAGGTCTTTCCCACTTCCACATCCCCGAGGTCACATCCCGGGCTCATGCGGTATACCGTGATATTCGCCTCATTCATATTGACCAGCGGGCGGGACAACGGGGGACGATCCCCCTTGCGAACCCGTCCGGACTCCTCTGAATATATGAATGCGTCCGGAACTCTTATGTATGTATGGAATGATTCCGCTCTTTCCTTCTCATTCCCTGCTGTCCTTGTACGGTACCTCGATCATCTCGAGATCTGACGGGATGATCACCCTGCCCGTGAACCGTGCCTGTGCGTCCCGCATGTGACCGGCAACCGTGGTGTATCGCGAACTGATATGGACGAGGGCAAGTGTCCCGGCTCCGAGGAATGCGGCAGCCTCGCCGGCTTCTCCCGCGGTTGAATGGAGGACCTCCTCTGCCCTGTCACGGGCCGAATCGTCGTACGTGGCGTCATGGATGAGGAGATCGGCACCCCCTGCCACATCGGCAATCCGGCTGTGAACGGGCCGGGTGTCCCCGGTATACACGATCTTTCTTCCCGGCCGGGGAGGCCCCATCACCTCGTCCGGGCGAACCTCGACGGTGTCACCATTCCTCACGACGCGGACAGTTTCTCCCCGCTGCAGCCTTCCGAAGAGCGGCCCGGGCGGGACTCCGAGATCGATGGCCTTCTGCCTGTTGAACCGCCCGGGGCGCGGGTCCTCGCAGAGGACGTACCCGAGTCCCGCCATACCGTGATCCGTTCCGAATGCCCTGACCGTGTAGCCCTCGAACCGGACGGCGGAACCCGGGCGGAGTTCGACAGGAATGACCGGGAACCTGATATTGTACCGTGCGAGGCTTTTTACTGCCGCTGCAACCTCGGTCACCCATTCGGGTCCGTAAATCGTCAGGGGTTCTGTCCTGCCCATGAACGAGAGCGTCTGCGCAAGGCCGAAGATCCCGAGGAAGTGGTCGGCGTGCCAGTGGGTGATGAAGATTCCATCGACGAGGAAACCCGTCCGTGCTCTCATCATCTGTTGCTGGGTCCCCTCCCCGCAGTCAAAGAGGAGAGTGTCGTGTCCCCTCCGGACCATGATGCACGACGGGTTCCGCAGGGGCGTGGGAAGCGCTGCAGCGGTCCCGAGGAAATAGACATGCAGAGTCTCACCGCTCATTCCTGCCACCCCCGGACAACCGCAAGACTCCGCTTCCCTTCTGCAACGCCCCTGCCCTCGATGACCACGACACCCGCAAAATTACGCCCGATGACCGGCCCGACAGCCTCCCAGTCAACACTCCCGTCCCCGATAGGAAGATGCTCGTCGCTCTGCCCGTGGTTATCGTGGACGTGCATGTGCGATGCCCGTGAAACGAGGGGCAGGAAATCACGGACGAGTCCCATGGTATGGGCATGACCGATGTCAATCGTGATCCCGACGCCCCCGATACCCTCTGTCATGCCGAGGAGTTCGCCCGGGTCCCGGCAGAGGAACTCCCGAGCCCCGATCATGTTCTCGAGGCATGCCACGACACCGTGATCCGAGGCGACCTTTCCTATCTCCCGGAGGGCAACCTTCTGGAACTCCCACACGCGGTCGGGCATGATCTTTCCGACCGGCGAGATGTAACCGGGATGAACCGTTACGCGATCGGTCCACTCCGATGCCTGTTCGATGCAGCAGGAGACCTGCCGGACTGACTCTCTCCAGATGGGATGGTTGAGCGTGGCGAGGTTGAGGTCGGCATAGGGGGCGTGGACTGTTATTCCAAGGTGCGTTGACGCGATTGCCTCGTCGATCCGGCGGACGTTTTCGGGGTTGTCCAGCCTGTAGCTGCCATCTGCAACGATCTCCCACCCATCGAAACCCGCCTCCTCGATGCCGTATATCCATGAGATATCGTCCCACACCTTCGAGGACGACGAGAAATAGATGCGAAAACTCATGGGTCCTCCGCGATCTTCCGGAGAAGGGCCCGGGTTGCCCGGACGAACTCTTCGAGCGTTCCCTCGTTCTCAATGATATGGTCAGCACCGGCAAGGGCGCGGTCAAGGCCCCAGGCGAGCTCGCGCTGGTCCCGCTCCTCGAGCGCCCGGGGGGTGTCCTGATCGTCCTCGCGTCCCCTCTTCGCCAGCCTGACCGCCCGTTCAGAAAAAGGTGCCCGGATCCCGACGAGTGCAAAACCCGGAAAAGCTTCCCGGAACAGCCGGACCTCGGCATCCCCCCGTATCCCGTCGACGAGGACGAGCCTTGCTCCGGTTGCCCTGATCCTCGGGATACAGCGGCGGGCAATGGCATCCATGCCCCCGTTCCGGCGCAGCTGCTGCGCCACGGCACCGAGATTTTCGTCGGTCGGCGGAAGCCCGGCTTTCCGGGTCTCCTCGCGGATGAAGTCCCCCATGACGACTACCGGGATCCCCATCTCTGCCGCAACCCTTGAAAACTCGCCCTTACCACTTGCAGGGAACCCAACGACCCCGATCACCTTCATACATCACCTCCCCTGTCTCCCGGGTCCGGATCCGGATTGTCCTGCCAACCCTGACCATCTTCGAGGCGAGTGCCGAGAGCTCTTCCAGGGACAGGGGCGGGCGGGGACCATTCACCTCTTCTGCCGAAAGGTAGGGCTTTCCTTTCACCTCGCGGGCGAGTGTCCAGTCCTTCCAGAACCTCTTGTGCACGCCCTGCTGGAGCACGATCGTCCCCCGCGGGAGCTCCTTTTCGATTGCAAGTATCTCCCTTTCGTTCCCCCAGAAGACCGTCAGAACCACCTCGAACGAGGGGAGAATGCCTGCGACATGGGCGTCCTGGCAGAGGGCAACCGATTCCCTGACCTGCCGCGTGTAATCTTCCCTGCAGACGTTCCCGTATCCTTCCCAGCGCTTGGAAAATCCCTCCCACCGGCTCTTGTAATCGAGCGCCACGCGGTCCACGAGGCGCTCGGAAAGGAGCTGCCGGATGGTCTCCGGAAAATAACCGTTCGTCTGGATCCCCACGAGGAGGCCCATACCGCGTGCAGCCCGCGCGAGGGCGACGAGCGGTTCCCTCTGCATGGTCGGTTCCCCGCCGGAGAAGACCACTCCTGACACGAGGGGGCGGACACGTGCAATCTTTTCCACCAGCCACCCGACCTCGCGCATGTCACTGCCGGTCTGGATAGCCGCGTTGTGGCAGTATGAGCACCGGAGGGGGCACCCCCGGAGAAAGACCGTGCATACAGCCCTGCCCGGCCAGTCAATGGTGCTCAGGTCAACAAACCCGCCAAAATTTACCTGCACCCGTGTCACCGCTCTATAGTAATAAACCGGGAAGTTTCATCAATCTATGGTACCCTGCATGGATGGCAGGGCGACTCTGCCGACTCCCCCCCTGTCCCCGGATGCCCAGCCTGCGATTTTTCAATCCAGTTTGATTCTACACAAATCAAATTTAATTGTTATCAAAACAAGCCAATTTTAGTCTTTGATTTGAAAAAGAACCTTTTATCTTGTCTTTCTTCCTATTACTTCCCATGAGTCTGATCGATGACGCCAGGGCAGGCAGGATAACCGAAGAGATGCGTGTCGTGGCAAAGCAGGAGGGTGTCACAGAGGACTTCGTGCGCCGGGGTATTGCAGGGGGCCATATCGTCATCCCCGTCTCCCCGTACAGGAAGGTCAGGATCTGTGGGATCGGGGAGGGGTTACGGACCAAGGTGAACGCATCCATCGGGACGTCGACCGATATCGTGGACGTCGACATGGAGGTGGAAAAGGCCCGCCAGGCAGAGAGGGCGGGCGCTGACACGCTGATGGAGCTCTCCACCGGGGGGGATTTCGTCGAGATACGAAAGAGGGTTATCGCGGCGACCACGCTCTCGGTCGGGAGCGTCCCCCTCTATCAGGCCTTCATCGAGGCTGCCAGAAAAGACGGCGCCGTCGTCCATATGAAGGAAGACGATCTCTTCCGCATCACGGCCGAGCAGGCGAAGCTCGGGACCAACTTCATGGCCATCCATACGGGAATCAACTGGGAAACCGTCAAGCGCCTGCGCAACCAGGGACGGCATGGCGGTCTCGTCTCCCGCGGCGGGGCCTTCATGACGGCATGGATGCTCCACAACGAAAAGGAGAACCCCCTCTACTCGGAGTTCGACTATCTCCTCGAGATCATGAAGGAGCACGAGGTCACGCTCTCCATGGGTAACGGGATGCGGGCCGGTGCCGTCCACGATGCAACCGATCGTGCCCAGATCCAGGAGCTCCTGATCAACTCCGAGCTTGCTGACAAGGCACATGCAGAAGGCGTGCAGGTCATCATCGAGGGGCCGGGACATATTCCCATCGACGAGATCCAGGCAAACGTCGTCCTCCAGAAGAGGGTCAGTAACCGGAAACCCTTCTACATGCTCGGTCCCCTCGTGACCGACATTGCGCCCGGTTACGATGACCGTGTTGCTGCCATCGGGGCATCCCTTTCCTCTGCATACGGTGCAGACTTCATCTGCTACGTCACCCCCTCCGAGCACCTTGCGCTTCCCACACCCGAAGAAGTCTACGAGGGAGTCATCAGCTCGCGCATTGCCGCTCATGTGGGTGACATGATCAAGCTGAAAAAGAGAGAGGCGGACCTCGAGATGGGTCATGCCCGCCGTGACCTCGACTGGGAGAGGCAGTTCCAGATAGCGATGAACCCGGAGCGGGCCCGCCAGATCAGGAGCGAGCGGATGCCTGCCGATGCCGATGCATGCACGATGTGCGGGGATTACTGCGCACTCAAGATCGTGAACCGGCACTTCAGCTTCTAAACCATCTTTTTTCCGGAATGACCCGGACGAATTGCTGATTGCCCGTCTTTGAACCCCTCACCACGGGGGTTGTCAGGGGGAGGGGTTTTCCCCCCTGCGCCAGACAAAAAATTCCCCTACTTTTCTGCATCCGAAATTGCCAGCTGGTACATCCAGTCGAGGAGGCGGGGACACTCCTCGACCCGGCACTCGAGGTCACACCCTATGCACGGGATGAGTTCGTCCCCTGCGAGGAGGTGCGCCGGGTCGACCGGGCAGCGGACCGCCTTGAGGACAAATGTTTTGATACCTTCCTTCCGGAACTCGATTCGCTCGATCAGGCCGTCATCAAGCAGCTTTTTGACGAGCCGGGAACACTTGCGGCTGTCGACATCGAGTATCTTCCAAAGGTCACTCTGCAGGACACCCTCCGGGTGGGACTGTATCACCTTGAGTGCATCTTCGGGGGTCTTGGTCATATCTCGGACAGTCCTGTGAGATATTTCAGGCCTGCGGCTGGATGGAAAGGATATTGTTGCCACGGATGACAACGGTTCCAAGCGTCCTTCCCCGCACGTTGTTCACGTACTCGGTGGTGTCATCCATGTGGATGTTGAGGTATTCGTCAACGGCGACAAGGCGTCCCTGGAGCTTGCGCTGATCGTCCTTTATCTCCACGATAATCCTCGAATCCACCAGAGAAAAGACCTTCTTGATAGGTAATACGATACCGTTCACCATCTGCACCTTATTGGGGACTGCCGGTATTTATTGGTTTTCAGCCGGGCCACTGCCGGAAAAAAAGGGGGGGGATGCTGCCTTTGGTACTACTCCCCGATCGGAACCCACCGGTTCTTGAGGGTCTTTTCGACTGCCGGAAGGGTCGTATACTCCATTTCGGACAGAGAGAGGCGGTGCGGTTCAAACGGCCCGTGCGCCCGGAGGATATCGGCAAGTTCGTTGCATCTCGCCCTGACCCGGTCGAATGCAGGGTCGTCGAACATGTCTGCAGGGCCGATCAGTTTCCCGTTACAGACCTGGAAACCAAGGCAGATAACACGCGGGGGCCCGTCAAACCGCGTGCAGTTTGCATCCGGCAACCCGACAGGCATGAAGGGGCCGTGGTGGGATCCCCGCATCCAGCCGGCAACGATGATAGGGGTGGCAAAGGGGTCGATGATCTCCCCGACAGCCGGAAGGCCACTCTGGCCGCGGACAATCATGACGGGGTCATCCTTGCCGACGTACTTGCCGGCGATGAGAGAGAGCCTCTGCGTGCTCGTGGACGCAGCGATAACCCCGTCCTTCCTGCGGACCGACTTGATGACATACCGTGACGGTGCCCCGATGTATGCAAGGAGGCTGTAGCTCTCCTCCGGGGTCCGGAACTCGATCTTCCGCTTCTCGATGACATCGTGAACCTCGAATATGAAGCCCTCGTGCATCGAGGGGTCGATGACGAGCCCTGCGGTATTGAACGGGTCTGCGAAAATCTTGTAGAGGTAGAAGTTCCATGCCCCGGGTTCTGTCTTGTCCGCCATGAAGAGGAGAACCGGGTCGGACCCGCGTTCCTCGAACTCCATCTCCGCGACGCCCGGTCCCATTCCCTTCACGTTACCCGAAAATGCATCGGACAGGATATCCTGTCCGGCGCCGTAGAGCTTCATCTCCCTGGCCATCTTTGCGCATTCCTGGAACACTTTCCAGGCCAGGGCATGGATCTCTTTGTTATCCTCGCCGCGGGTATGCGTCATTATCAGTTCGAGGTCATCACCGCAGTGGGTGACGAAAGAATCGATCAGCAGCTTTCCTTCCTGTTCCTTGAGCAGCCGGGCAGCTTTTTCAAGAATGACAGGGTGTGTGCGGGAATGCCCCGGAAAACTCCCGATATCTGCTTTGATCAGAGAAATAGTGGTTTTTGGCATGAAATTACCCTCGAGTGTTATACACACATAGTAAGGGGACGGGAGGGTAAAAATGTGTGTGTTTTTGAAAATCCCCTCTGCCCCTTTTCATTCCTCGCGAGGGGCGGGGGGGTTACCGGTGCCGCTTGTTTCCATCGGAACGTAGGATACTTCCAATACTCCGTGCCGATACGTTACCTGTTCCGAACCTGCCCGGGGCGGCGGGACAGCTGCACTTGTCCTGTACTGTCTCTCCCCGTCCTTTCCCCATATAAAGACCCTGTCACCCCGGAAGAGGACCTGGACGTTCTCCGGTGAGAGTCCCGGCAGCTCGGTGACGAGGAGAATGCGGTCCCCGATTCTCTGGATCTCGATATCCGGCTCTTTCCCATCCCCCCTCGCACGCTGGGGCGGGACGGGGAATCCGCCACCCGGGGAGATGATCACATTCATTCCGACGAAGACAGGCTGGAGCCGCCCGTCGTGGGCAGCCGCTATCAGGTGCCTGACCATCTCCTCGAGTGTCTTTCTGGGATCTTCCTGTCTTTCTGTCATTGTTCGTAACCGGTGTTTTTCCTTCCTGCGCAGAGCGGGTCCTTTCCATTCCCGCTCTTTTTTCTCAGGCTTTCAGCTCTTCCTCGAGCAGGTGCGTCAACCTCTTGATCTCGTTCCAGTCTTTCTTCCTGGCAAACGTCGCCTTGCGGAGCGGTTCGGTATCGTAGGTCCTGCCGGTCCTGATCTCTGCCTGTTTGAGGGCTGCAACAGCGTTCTCGAGGATCGTCCGCTGCTCCTGGTTGTAGAGGATCTCCCACGCCATCCGTTCAGCCGCCTCGAGCGACTCGCGGTCCATCGAGCCTTTGACCTTCTTAAGAGCCTCGTCGAAGTGTTTCCTCGAGATCCGGACGTTGACCACGGCATCGGCAATCTCCTGCTCGCTCTTTCCGCCCATCACACTGATGAACTCGCGCATGGCGCAGAGCTTGGCCTCGCGGACGAGGGCCTCGATATCTGCACCAACGTACCCTTCGGTCACTGCAACGAGGTCATCGATCTTCACATCGCCCGTGACAAGTTGTCCCCCGCTCCCGAGGTAGACCTCAAAGATCTTCTTCCTGCTTTCGGCATCCGGCGGCGGGACGTAGATATGCCTTTCCATCCTTCCGGGACGCATGAGTGCCGGGTCGAGCATGTCGGGACGGTTGGTGGCACCGATCACGGTCACGTTCTTGAGCTCCTCCAGGCCGTCGAGCTCTGTCAATATCTGGCTCACGACGCTCTCCGTGACGTGGGAGGATCCCATGTACATCCCCCTCTTGGGGACGAGGGCGTCCACCTCGTCAAAGAAGATGATTGCCGGCGAGGCCTGCCGCGCCTTCCGGAATACCTCCCTGACACCCTTCTCGGACTCTCCCACCCACTTGGAGAGGAGCTCGGGTCCCTTGACCGAGATGAAGTTGCACTCGCTCTCGTTTGCCACTGCCTTTGCAAGCAGGGTCTTTCCTGTCCCCGGTGGTCCGAAGAGAAGGATCCCCTTTGGTGGCCTTGTCTGGAGCTTCTCGAAGACCTGCGGGTACCGCAGGGGCCATTCCACTGCCTCGCGCAGCTCCTGTTTCACCTCGTCGAGACCCCCGATGTCCTCCCACGTGACGTCCGGAACCTCGACGAGCACCTCGCGCATGGCGCTCGGTTCCACGTGTTTGCGCGCTTCCTCAAAGTCCTCTTTCGTGACCTTGAGCTGCTCCAGCATGTCAGCCGGGATCTCCTTGTCGAGGTCAAGCCTGGGCAGGACCTTCCGGAGGGCATGCATTGCTGCTTCCTTGACGAGGAGGGCAATATCTGCGCCAACGAACCCGTGCGTTGTTTCGGCGTAGTCGTCGAGCCGGACGTCATCGGCGAGGGGAACTCCACGGGTGTGGACCTGGAAGATCTCGAGCCTGCCCTTCTTGTCGGGTATCCCTATCTCTATTTCGCGGTCGAACCTGCCGCCGCGGCGCAATGCCGGGTCGATTGCATCGGGAATGTTCGTTGCCGCTATGACGATGACCTGCCCCCGTGCCTTGAGTCCGTCCATGAGCGACAGGAGCTGGGCCACGACTCTCCTCTCCACCTCGCCCTTCGTCTCTTCTCTCCGGGGTGCGATGGAATCGATCTCGTCGATGAAGATGATGGCCGGGGCATTCTCCTGGGCTTCCTCGAAGACCTCGCGGAGCCTTCCCTCGCTCTCCCCGTAGTACTTGCTCATGATTTCAGGGCCGGATATCGAGATGAAATGCGCGTCCACCTCGTTTGCGACGGCCTTTGCGATGAGGGTCTTTCCGGTTCCGGGCGGCCCGTAGAGGAGGACTCCCTTTGGCGGGTCTATCCCGAGGCGCTCGAAGAGCTCGGGGTGACGGAGCGGGAGCTCGATCATCTCCCGGACGAGTTCGAGCTCGCGGGTCAGGCCGCCGATATCCTCGTAGTGGACGTCCGTTATCTCGCCCTTCTTCCTCTCTTCGGGTTCGTAGGGTGTCTCTTTCAGCTCGATCTGGGTATCCTCGGTCACGATGGCAATTCCCTTCGGGCTGACCTTGGAGATCACGAGCGTGAGCGGATTTCCGATCACGTCAACCCGGACCGTCTGTCCTTCCATGACGGCGCGGCCCCTGAGGATACGCGACAGGTACTGTTCACCGCCGACCAGCCGGATAGGCTGGGTTGGGTTGATGACCACTTTCTTTGCGTATCCAACCTCGACTTTGCGGATCTTGACCCGCTCATCGACACCTGTTCCCGCATTGCTCCGGATCGTGCCGTCGATCCTGATGATGGCCTGACCGGTATCCTGGGGAAATCCGGGCCAGACAATAGCGGTCGCCTTCTTTTTGCCCTGTATCTCGATGGCATCGCCTGATACAAGGCCAAGCTTCCGCATGGCCTCGATGCTCAGCCGGGCAATACCCCGCCCTGCGTCGTCCCTCGCTGCCTCCTTGACAATGACCTCGATGGTATCTGAATCTGCCATATTCATGTGCTCCCTTGGTAATCGTTTTCAAACATTTACTAAAAGTAAGTGATTTGTATTATATAAAACTACCTCTCCTGCCATTTGCTAATAACCACCCGGAAAAGTCTCCACAACACTGCAATAAGATTTTGATGACTGCAACGGAATTTTCCCGGTAACAGCCACCGGTTTCCGGGAGCCGTCCTCACGCACCCCGTTCTGACCCGTAAAGACAATGGTCCCTGCCGTCCAAGAAAAGAAGGACAAGATCGCCGGTGGCATAAGAGGGGCCGCAGATGCTGGATATCAGGTTTATACGGGAAAACCCGGAGGTTGTCCGGGCTGACCTCCGCAGGAGGGGAAGGGACGGCGACGTCCGGATGGTCGATGACCTCCTCGAAAAGGACAGGCGGTCAAGGACGCTGAAAGTGGAGATCGACAAGCTCAGGCAGAGAAGAAACAGCATCGCCCGTGAAATCAACGAGGCAAGGAAGGCAGGCCGGGATACCAGCGACCTCCTGCAGGAGGCTTCACGTTTACCCGAAAAAATTAAGGAACTGGAAAGCGTCATCGAGAGCCTCTCCAGCGAGATCACGGGGGTCCTGATGAGCCTGCCCAACATCCTCCACGAGAGTGTTCCCATAGGCAGGGATGATTCCGAAAACCTCGAACTGCGCCGGGTGGGCACCCCGCGGACGTTCGACTTTCCCCTCCGGAACCACGGTGAACTTGCAGCCGAGTGCGGCTGGGCCGACTTCGAGAGGGCTGCCCGGGCTGCAGGCGCCGGGTTCTACTACCTCAAGGGAAGCCTTGTCCTCCTCGACCTTGCGCTCCAGAGATTTGCTATCGACCTTCTGACGAAGAAAGGGTTCATCCCCGTGATCCCCCCCTACATGATGAACCGGTCTTCCTACGAGGGTGTGACAGACCTTGCCGACTTTGAAAACGTCATGTACAAGATCGAGGATGACGATGCATACCTGATTGCCACCAGCGAACATCCCCTCTGTGCCATGTACCAGGACGAGATATTCGAGGAACGCGACCTCCCGCTTCGCCTGTGCGGGGTCTCTCCCTGTTTCCGCAGGGAGATTGGCTCCCATGGCCTTGATACGAAGGGGCTCTTCCGTGTCCACCAGTTCCACAAGGTCGAGCAGTTTGTCTTCTGCCGCCCGGAAGAGTCATGGGACATTCACGAGCAGCTCCTTGCCCACGCAGAAGAGATATACACGCTCCTTGGGCTCCCCTACAGGGTCGTCTCGATCTGCACGGGGGATATCGGGACCGTTGCTGCCAAGAAATACGATATCGAGGTCTGGATGCCACGGGAAGAGAAGTACCGCGAGGTCGTGTCCTGTTCCAACTGCACCTCGTACCAGGCTGTCCGCCTGCGTATCCGCGTCCGTGACCCCAGGAACTTCGAGTCAAAACGGTACGTCCACACGCTCAACTCCACGGCCGTGGCAACATCACGGACGATCCGGGCAATCCTCGAGAATTACCAGGAGGCCGACGGGCGGGTGGCAGTCCCGCGTGTCCTGCAGCCCTACATGAACGGTGCAGAATACCTCTGAACCGCTCTTTTCTCCCCTGTCCGGATGATTTCGTTCTCGGTCACGATCACATCCATGCTCACGTCCCTGCTATCCGCAGGGATCTGGTCCACTTCCTGGCATGAAAACCCAATCCCTATCTTGAACATGTGGGGATTGCGGGAGAGGAACCGGTCATAATACCCCGCGCCGTACCCGAGGCGGTGCCCGTTCCGGTCATAGGCAATCAGGGGGACGATTGCAACATGGATGCTTCCCGGATCGGCCGGAAACTCGTGGCCTATCGGTTCCGGAACAGAAAAGGTGCTGATCGAGAGGTGCGAAGGGTCACGGAGGAAGGAGAGTCGCAGGGTACGCTCTTCCCGCTCGATGATGGGCACGACAACCGAGGTCTTCCGTGAGAAGAGGGTCGTAATCAGCGGTATCGTTTCGACCTCGGGAGGTTTTGAGACATAGACAAGGACAGGGTCCTGCCCGTCGAGGAGTGAAACGACCCTGTTGCATATCGTGCAGCTGTATTCCTTCCGCTTCTCTTCAGGTATCGCCGCCCGCGCTTCCCTTGCCCGTGTGCGGAGCACCTCCTTGGAGATGCACATGCTTGTATAATTGTCGTTCCCGACAGGGGATTAAAGGTATGGTCCCACAAGTCGGTGGGGTAAGAAGACGGGGGCGTTCCTGATGGTTTTCGCGAGGGGATGATTATTTGTTTTTCAAAAATATTGTTTGTTTTTGTAATAAAAAAATAAAAAAATTTATTACTCATTCTACCCTACAGATGAACAGGTCGGGACAGTCGGGGTGACGCCCGGCTCTTTTCCACACTCACCATCAGTGCTGCACACCCTCTCCCTTCTTTTTTTTCTTGTCCCATACCAGCCGGGATATTTTACTCCCCTGCCCGTTGCGGGGAGAGGTCAAAGCTTTTTCCGAACATCATAAAGGGGCTTTTTCACGGGCCGGTAAGGGAACCGGAAATGGATAGCTTCCGGCATCATAAATTTCTTATATATACCTGTCATTTATCCTGAACACGATGCGCATCGCCTGGTATATCCCTGCCATCGTTGTCCTGCTCTTCATCTGCATTATTGCATACCCTGCCTGTGCTGCCGGCGGGGGAGGAGGCCACGCAAACCCCAACCAGTTTGGTTTGGGGGAGGGTAAGGGAATCCAGCACGGAAACGGTGCTGCCAATACCGGCAATGCCATGCAGGGCGTTCCAGACCCTTCCATCTCCCCGCCCAAAAACAGTCAGGGGAAAGGACCGGTTCTCTCCGGGAACAGTGCCGGAAACCCGTCTGGCGGTCCTTCTCCCCTGGTGGGCCGTCTCACGGGAACCGCGGCCCCATCCTCCTCCCCGGGCAATGGTGCAGGACCCGTTCGGAGTCCTATGCCCCGCAACCCGCATTCCCCCGGCCCGTGGCATTCTGTACCTGTCCCTGTTCAGGACCGGTATCCCTGCGGACCTGCCGAGACGTCAGGTCCCCTGCCCGCCGGAGGTCCCGCAGAACCCTCTGCCCACGTATCTCCCGGTATGCCGCGGGTAAGGCGCGAAGAGGGTGATGCCGAGGATGATGGCGGGAGCCCCCCTCTCCCCGGGTACCCGGTTCCTGCGCCCTTTTTACCGGCTCTTGGTTACCGGAGGATAACAAGAAAAACGGTCCTTGCCAGTTCTGTACGGAACCGCGTTTACACTGCAATTGCTGAAAATCCCGGCCTCGATGCCCCGGCGCTTGCAGCCCTCCTTGGCATGAATATCAATACGCTTCGCTACCACCTCTTCACCCTTGCACGGGAAGAGAAGATTACTTACTTTTCCCGCCCCGGTACCGTCCGCTACTTCGTAAACAACGGGCTCTTCCCGCCCCGCCTCCAGTGTCTCTTCCATTACCTCCGGGGTGAATCGACCAGAAAAATCATCCTGGCCCTGGCCGAATCACCCGGGATGACAAGGGAGGCGCTTGCAACAACCCTCGGGATTGCAGGGCCTTCCGTCACACGCCACATCCAGAACCTCTCCCACGATGGAATTGTGGAGGTGAGGAAACAGGGGAGGTTTTCCTGCCATTACCTGACACCGCCCATACTTGCTCATCCCGCGGTTATCGACGGCTGTTCCGTTCACCAGTACCCGTCCAGGGAGTCTGTTCTCGCCTGCAATAGCCATCTCCCTCGCGGTTCACCCGCAGAAACGTAGCTGCCGGTGCGAGAGATCACTAATATCCTCCCGACAACGTGGTATTCAGAACGGGTCCACGGTCAACAGACCCGGGATCCCGTCGCATACAGGAGGAAATCAGAAATGAAAAAGATACTGACACTCTGCATTCTCCTGCTCGTCCTTGTCCCTGCGACCGTCATGGCAGCAGGAGCACACGGGCAGGGGAAAAGTGGTGCCGGAGCACCCGCTCTGGGAATAGGGGAACAGTCACTCGAATCTGCACCCGCATGCGGCCAGAACCGGTTCTGCACAATGAACGGCCAGGAAAACGCCGACCAGTACAGGTTCGCCGAAATGCACAGGGTATCTGGAGGCAGGGGAATCGGTGACCAGGTGCGCACCATGGCAAGAAACCAGACAGGACTTCAGGATGGAATCGGTGACCAGGTGCGCATCATGGCAAGAAACCAGACAAGACTCCGGGATGGATCGTGCGGGAACTGCCGGGTCCAGACCGGATAACCCCTTTATGATGAAAATTCCCCTCTTCTTTTTTCAAAGACTCTTCATTTACCCTGCATGGACTGCCCCGCAACACAGAGGGGGCTTTGGATCATTCCCTGCCACCGGTTTTCCGGCTGGGACTCGAGATATCTGCAATTCTCCGGATTGTTTCCCCCTGTCGCCCGAATAGAGGCACATTTCAGGATAATTCCCGGAAGGGGAATCCATTTGTTTGCAAAAAGAGGGCAATCACATAACAAGGATCAAAGCGGGATCATGAAAAGCCTGATGTGAGGGTATCGTCCCATCTTCCCCCATGGAACTTGACCGTATCAGGGAGATGAACCGGGACGGAATTCTCTCGTACATCGAATTTCTTCTCTGGCACTATCGCGTGGTGGACGCTTTCTGGTTCATTTACGTAACAGAAAGGTTTGGCCAGCCCGTTGCCGAGCAGATCAACGAACAGGTCTGGGGGAGGGTTGCCGGGATGGCGGCCCGTGACCTGAAAGAGCGTTTTTCCCTGAAGAAAAAGGGTCTGCGCGGGTTTTCAGAGGCACTGCGGCTCTTTCCCTGGGCCCTCATCGTCGGGTACCTGATCGAGGAGGGGGAGGACGAGATCCTTATCCGCGTCCCCCACTGTCCCACGCAGGAGGCCAGACTCCGCAGGGGACTCGACGAGTATGCATGCAGGGAGATGCACAGGGCTGAGTTTTCCAGTTTCGCTCGCGAGATAGACCCACGGATCAGGGTCGAATGCCTCTTTGCGCCACCTGACCCCCACCCGGAAGACCTCTTCTGCATGTGGCGTTTCACAGTCGCTGACGAGAACACCCCTATCCAGAGATGACCGGGACAGGGACCTCTTCATCTTTGGTTTTTCCGGTAAATTCCTCCTGAACCTTATTATTCCAAGAGTCCTACAGGAAACCGGTGAGGTTTGATCCGGGATACACAATACCTTCCCGCGTCACATGGTGCATGATATGGTTTCCGCTTGCCCTTGCGGGTGCGATGGCCCAGGCGATGTACTCCGCAGGAGCAAAAATACTCCTGCGGCAGGTGCCAGCGGCACAGGTTGCCGGGGGATCTTTTCTCGTCGCTGCTGTATCCCTTGCCGCCATTTCCTTCTCAAGGGGATTTCCATCGATTGAACCGGGTTTTTCAGAGGCTGTGCTTGTCACCGTTACGATCAATACCGTTGCAACCGTTCTCTTCTACAGGGCCCTCTCGCTCTCTGATATTTCCCTCTGCCTGCCCATACTCTCTTTCACACCTGTTTTCCTGCTCTTAACATCGTTTTTTATCCTCGGCGAGATCCCGAGTATTGCCGGCCTTGCAGGTATCTTCCTGGTTGCCGCAGGATCATACCTGCTTGCTGCTGATGGTACTTCTGGAAAGGCACGGGGGTGGACGGGACCATTCCGTTTTCTCCTCTCGGACAGGGGGGTCCGGTTCATGCTCGTCGTGGCATTCCTGTACAGTATCTCGGTGAATTACGACAAGGTCGTCGTTGAACGGTCCGACCCCGTCTTTGCTTCTGCTGTCGTGCTGGGGCTCCTCGCATGCATATTCCTCCTCCAGGCCTCGATCCCGGTACTATCCGGAAAGTCATATCCCCCTCTGCCCAGGGAAAAGTCCAGGGGGACAAGTCTGCTCATGATTGGACTCGGACTTGTCCTGACCATGGAGGCGGTAACAGTGAACACTGCATATACCCTGTCCCTCGTCCCTTATGTTATTGCAATAAAGAGACTCTCGGTCCTCTTCGGTGTCATCATAGGGGGGTACCTCTTCAGGGAGGGTAGCATCCGGCAGAGGGCCTTTGGGACCATCGTGATGGTCACGGGGACTGTTCTCATCGCTGTGTGGGGTTAGGAGGGGAGAAAAGGCTTTCAGGTGGCGCCTTTTCCTGCGGGATTATGATACATTATTCCTTTCGGCAAATGAGTTCATGGGAATATGACTGCGCAAGGATGAGTGAAAAGGGATATACTGAGGCCCTTTATAGTCTGATCAAGAGATGTAAAGAAATGAAGATATATTCATGTCAAAGGGCTGACACCCGTTCCCGATTCAATAACCAAAAAACCGCGGCGGAAACGAAAGGGGTTCATTTTTTATTCAAAAAAGGCGAAATCGCCTGAATTTACACTCACCATACCCCCGACCAGATTCGAACTGGTGTCGCCGGATCCAAAGTCCTGCATGATTGACCGCTACACTACGGGGGTATACACCTGATTTCCTCTCGATTGAACAAAAATCCATCCGGAGTTTTGTTCCAAGAATTATTGTCATGCAGAATATTTAATTCAGGGTTATTCCCCTTTCAGCATTGTCATCTTCTCTCTTCCGAAAACCACGGTCAATGCGCGAAAAAAGAGGGTTGTCTCTCACGCCGCTGATGGCAGGGTGGAGAGAATCCGTGCAAGGACAAAAAGCAGAATCCCATTGCAGAAGAGAATCGCTGCTGTCACCATGCCCGGGATGAGTCCCGGAAGGAGCATGGATGTGCCAAAGAGTATGCTCACGATGTTGAGGACTGTCTGGGTGAGGAGCAGGTTTCTCAAAGGGGTGGGAATCGGGACGGGGGGCGCCTTCGGGGTTCCCATCTGCTGCAGGAGGGGGAAAATCCGGATGGCCAGAGGAACGATCCCACCGGCGATGTTCAGTATTCCGAGCATGATCCGGAGCACATCGGTCAGGATACCCGGGACAATGCAGGAAAAGACTCCCAGTGCAACGAAGGCAAGACCGATCGTGACAAGCGTCCACGAGCGCCGGAACCGGCCGACTGGTGTCTCCCCCACTGCAAGCACCTGGATCGCCATGATAACGAGCAGGAGACCGAACTGGCCATCGGGAGAGAAGGGGAGCGTTCCCATGGTGATTGGCACGAGCAGGACTGCCAGGAACGCAAGGAGCACACCGAGGAAGACAAGGAGAGCTGTCGTGAAGGTGAGAGGTGCCTCCCGGAGGAGGAAGAAGTGTCGTTCTTCGGACGGTCCCGTGGATGGTGGCAGGGAACTTTCGGGGTATTCCTTCCTGACGACCTGGATACACCATGCAAGGTAGAGGAGGCTTATACCATAAACGATGAGGAAGACTGCGGTCAGCCAGTCGGTCGTGAGAGCAGGCAGGATCGTGACGAGGCCGAGAATAAAAGCCATGAGGTACACGAGGAAGCAGGCAAGCGTGAGGTGCCGGAGGATGCCGGGAACCTTCAGCCACGCTGGAGCCCTGTCCCTGCGGGAAGCAAGCTGAAAAAGGAGGACCGCACCTCCGGACAAGAGCAGCACGCCGACAAGGATCCTGACAAGGGCCGAGAGGGATTCCGGGATAAAACAGGCACCCATACCGATGACCGAGGCCGAGATCCCCACGATGGTGACAAGCCAGGATCGGCGAACGTCGCCAAACGGGGTCCTGCCCATGGTGATGACCTGCAGGGAAACGATAACGAGAAAGAGTCCGTAGGTGCTGTCCGGTGCATAGGGCAGATCGCCGGTGTGGATGAAAAAGAGGAGGACACCAAAGAGGAGCATGAAGACCGAGAGCACAAGCAGGATGACAGCCTCGAGTGCAATATCGAGTTCCTGGCGCTTTGATGGAACTTTTTGATGAAAATCTTCCACGATTTTCCTCCAAAAATTATTTTCCGGATATTGACCGTAAAACCACATAGTATTTTTCGGGGGAGACCTGGAAAATGAAAGGTATGACGAACCTGTATTATGCATGATTTTTATAGTCTCTGCAGCAATCCAGATATGAAAACATGAGGAATGTATCCATGGTGTCCTTCTCTTTACGCTCGATTCCTGCTGTTATCCTGCTTGCCATCGCCCTGGTGGCATGCACGGGACAGGTCTCTGCCATGATCGGTGGCGGCACGGGATATTTCCAGATCTCGTCTTCCCCGTCGGGTGCAACGGTCTACTTTGACGGGACATACCGGGGCGAGACCCCTGTCACAATTCCTGTTTCCACAACAGGAACCCCGTCCCATTCGATCCGGATCACCAAGACCGGCTACACTGAATGGACCGATACGTATGAGGGCAATCCCTTCGAGGGTGAGACGATCCACATCAGCGCGACGCTCCAACCCCTGCCGGGTGGGGGTAAAGGATATTACAGGATATCCTCCAGCCCTTCGGGAGCATCAGTCTACTTCGATGATTCATACAAGGGGACCACCCCGCTCACCATAACCGTTTCGACAACGGGGACGCCGGGGCATACCATCCGGCTCGTGCTCTCCGGCTACCAGGAGTGGAGCAGTTACCAGCCCGGCAACCCCGGCGAGGACGAGACCGTTTACGTGACGGCAACATTGCAGCCTGTCCAGACTTACGGGAGCATCACCGTGACGTCATCACCCTCTGGTGCGACTGCTGTTCTCGACGGCGCGCAGTCAAAGGTCACACCCTGCACGTTCGATAACGTGCTTCCCGGTCTCCATACGGTCCAGGTGAGCAAGTCCGGGTACCAGGTATGGAGTACGACAACATCAGTCAGTTCCGGCCTGAATACACAGGTCTTTGCATCACTTTCCCCAATCACTCCTGCGACCGGTTCCATCTATGTCACGTCTGTCCCCTCTGGTGCAAGTGTCTACGTTGACGGGACATACTATGGCCCTTCGCCGCAGCTTGCATCCGGACTCCCCCCGGGGTACCACCAGGTCAGGATATCCCTCTCGGGCTTCCAGGACTGGATAGGGAACGTGTTGGTCAACTCCGGTGAGACGACGAGGGTCTCCCAGACACTCTCTGTCACCCCCACTCCAACCCAGGTCTCTGGTACGGGTTCGCTGTCCGTCCAGTCGAATCCCGCCGGGGCGAGCGTATACCTGGACAACGAGTACATGGGAATTACTCCGCTCGTCATCCCTTCGGTTCCCCCTGGTATGCACACCGTCCTCCTGACCCATCCCGGCTATACCGACTGGAGGGCAACTATTCAGGTCAACAGGGACACCCAGACGCCCGTAGATGCAACACTTTCACCCTCCCCGACCATAACCCCGACGAAGGCCCCGCTCCCGGCAGTTCTTGCCCTGCTCGGCATGGGGATCCCCGTGTTGGTAGTATGGGGAAGGAGACGGTGAAAAGATCCTTTTTCCTTTTTTTCGCATCAGAAAAAATCAATCATCGTCGGTTCCTCTCCCTCTTTCCCACGGAAAGTGGCCACCGGCAAAAAAAACGTGGTCTGTGATACCATGAATTGGTATGCAGAACTTTAAAGCAGAAAAAAAACATGGAGGGGTCTCCTGTCGCTGCTGATAATCCTCCGGTTACCTTTTAAAAAAAAAGATAGAATATTCCCTACACTACCGGGAACTGCTCGGGGTTGATGGGTATCAGTGCCGGGTCCCACCAGGACGATGGCGGGTACCACTGAATGAAGGTCAGGGTGAGTCCGCTGTTCCCGGACCCTGCAAAGACCTGGGGTGCTTTCCACATCAGGTAGCCTGTCTCGACTGCGAATGCCTTTTCTTTCGGGTTCCAGCGTTCCCCGGTTGTTATATAGACATCGTATATCCCGGGCGGAACGACCTGGTCAAACCGGTGTGAATGCCCCTTTGCAACGTATACCGCGAGGATAGCCCCCCGCTGACCCCTCGGGGTCAGGGCAACCACAACGTCGGACGTACCTTTTGTGTTATCAACTGCAAGGAATTGTCCACCCGGGAGCAGTGTCCCCTTGAGCAACGCCTCACCCGGAATGGTCACGTAACGGTTCCTGACTGCAGTATCGAGGAAATGTTCGATAACTCCTTTGAGAGAGGGGTTACGGTCGATTGCCATCTCGTAGTCTGCAATCGCGTCGTCGTAGCGGCCCAGCTCCGCGTATGCCTTGCCGCGGTTGAAGTATGCCCTGGCAAAGCCCGGATCGAGTTCAATTGCATGGGAATAAGCGTCTATTGCAAGATCCCATCGTAACTGGCTGGAATACGTATTCCCCCGATCGTTCCACAGGGAAGCAGTCATTACGGGTATCGACTCATCCGGTCCCGGAGAATCCCCTGCTGCGACGGGCAGGGAGATAAGAGGGATGAGAATGAGGAGGATGAAAAAATGAAAAGTCATTCTCTGGTCTGTGGCAGTCATTGTGGCATCTCCATTACAGGAATATGCAGGGTGTCATAAATACATACTCCTCTGCCCTCATGCGCCAGAGTAACATACCGCTGGACATGCCCCGCTATATCTCCCTTGCACCCATAGCTTCTGCAAATGTATGTGATGTGCCATCTCCTCTCGGGCATCGTTCCTGGTACTCTCCTCTCATATTCTGCCGGGGACAGGCGGATGGCTATCGCCTGCACGGTGGGCGCAATCCTCCCTGACCTCGTGGACAAGCCACTCGGACTTGTAATCTCGGGTACTGTGGGTTACGGAAGGATTTACTCGCATACACTCGTGATGGGGCTGTTATTTTTCGGCCTTGGGATTGTTTCGTGGGCCTTCCTCCGAAAATACGCCTGGAACACCGGGGTACTCGTTGCACTGGGCATGGGATTTCTCCTCCACCAGATCCTCGACGCGATGTGGCAGACGCCTGCAACATGGTTCTGGCCATTCCTGGGACCTTTCCCTCCGGGAGAGAGAATTGCGATTATCCCGTATATCCTCGCTGATATTCTTCAGCCTGCAGAATGGCTCGCAGGAATCGCCTTCATCTTTCTTTTTGCCTGGCTCATCGGAGCCGGACGTGCACGGGCGCCATATGGGGCAGGATTGTCACTCGTCCTTGGTTTTTCTGCTTTGTGGTTGACGATTTGTGCATTGGGTGGATCGTTCTGTCCGCTTACAGGCTGGGATTCCCGGTCCGATAACCTGATTGTTGCACTCGTCCTTCTTGGGGGAGCGATCTGCCTGGCAATGGAAAATGCAGGGTTCATGCAGGGAGAAGGGAAGGATTCAAAAAGGCTGCAATGAGATGGGTCCTGTCCCTTCATCCAGCAGACCAGTGAAGTGTGATTCAACGGATTCAATAATATTGCTCCCGGATGGAGCCTACCCTTATTTAATTCCGGATTTACATACCCTGTGCAAGACATGTTCACCTTTGTCCTCGGCACGCGTCCCGAGATTATCAAGTGCAGTCCTCTCATCCGCCTCTTCGAGAGAGAACATGTGCCTTACTCCATCATCCACACCGGCCAGCACTATTCATACGAGATGGACCGGATCTTTTTCGAGGACCTGCAGCTCCCGGAACCTGAATACTCCCTGGATGCGGGATCAGGGTCCCATGGCAGGCAGACGGGCACGATCCTTGAAGGGGTTGAAAGAATCCTCATCGCCCACACTCCATCCGCGGTCCTTGTGCAGGGAGATACAAACACGGTCCTTGCCGGGGCACTGGCAGCAGTAAAACTCCATGTCCCGGTTGCCCACATCGAGGCCGGGTTACGGTCCTTTGATCGGAGAATGCCCGAAGAGATAAACCGCGTCGTAACCGACCACATTTCGACGTACCTCTTTGCACCCACGACACTGGCAGAAAGGAACCTCTTGTCCGAGGGTATTGATCGGGCAACGATCCACGTTTCCGGAAATACCATCGTGGATGCCGTGTTCCAGAACCTTGACATTTCGAGGAAGAAATCAGGCCGGGTAACCGGTACCGGCGGATTAAAAGAGGGTCAGTTCATCCTTGCAACCGCACACAGGGCAGAAAATGTGGATGTCAAGGAGAACCTGAAAGGAATACTGGAAGGCTTAAAGAGCCTTGGCAATGAGACAGGGATGCCTGTTGTTTTTCCGGTTCACCCCAGGACGCGGAAGATGATGGAAATGTTTGCCCTCGAAAGTGATGGTCTTTTCACCATTCCTCCAGTTGGATACCTCGAATTTCTCCGTCTCGAGGCTTCTTCATGCCTTGTCCTGACCGATTCCGGAGGAGTCCAGGAAGAGGCCTGCATTCTGAAGGTACCCTGCGTCACCCTCAGGGAGAACACAGAGAGGCCTGAAACCATAGATGCAGGGGCTAACGTGCTTGCAGGGACCGATCCGTTACGAATCGTCAGGGAGGGCCTTGCAATGATCGGAAAGAAAAGGGACTGGAAAAACCCCTTCGGGGACGGGCATGCTGCAGACAGGATCCTTGAAGTACTCCTGGAAAGGCTCTGAACGGGGAATAGAGACCGGGAAAGTTTTTCTTTGGAGGGAATCCAGAATCCTTTATGAAAATACATGTTCAAAGGAAAATGCATGGACGGAGGTCTCTGGCTGTTCTTCTCTTCCTCTTTCTTCTCATCATCCCGGTCGCACCGGTGACCATTACCGGGCGGCCCGAGACTGTCTCAAATGGTCATCCACTCTTTGTGACGATCACAAGTCTTCCGGACGGGGCGCAATTCTCACTCCTCGTGGAAGCAACGTACGATGTATCTCCCAATACCGACTTCCAGTTCCAGATGAGCCAGTTTAAAATGCCTTTCTCCTTAAAGAAGGGGAGTATCACTGCGACACTGGAGGGGACGTCGCAGAACCGCCTCGAGGTGAAGAAAGAGGACACTATCGTGAGTGTGTCCGGCAAGTCAACAGATGGCCGGTTCACTACCACGAAGTCCTACGATATTACGGCAGGAACCTATGACTATTTCCGGCTCTCAGGGACCACGCTCCCGTCAGCGCGATCGATTACCACCCGGTTCCAGGTGACGGGAGTCAAGCAGGGCCCTGTGGATTCCGAGATCGGGTTCGTGGTCGACGGTCTGCCCTCAGGCACGATAACCCTGGCCGCCCTGGTGGATGGAACCCAGGTCCTCTACAAGACTATTCCTGTCGGTTCAGGAGAGCCGCCCCGGTTAATAAGCCAGCCATCCACCACCACCGGACCGTCAGTATCCCAGGAAACGGTCTCTTTCACGTCTATCGATGAGACAGTGAAAGTCAGGGTGCCTCCAGGCGTGCAGATCAGCGTCGTTGGGGTTCCATTGCCAGCTGCACCGGAGGAGATGCAGGTCATTGCCGGGCCCTATGCCATTGTACCTTACGAAGCAGTCTTTTCTCCACCAGGAGAGATTTTGTTTTCCACCGGTAACACTGGGGCTGGTAATAATACCGCTGTAGCCTTTTTTTCAGGTGATAGCTGGACACTCCTGCCATCAATGGCTGCAGGAAACCACGTAGCTGCACCTCTCGGCAAGGGAGGGATGTATGCCCTGGTCCGGCCGGCCGGCACCGTCCATACACAGACTATTACAACAAAGACTACCATGCCTGCCACGATGACCACGGTCCCGGCGACTCAAATGACTGCGGCAGCGTCTCCCACCCAGAAGGCCGGCCTCTCCCCCGCACCAGCCTTGACTGCAGTCGTGATAGCCATGATAGTATTTGGAATAGCGAAAAGGAAGTGACCCGAAAGTGTTCCCGGGTCATGCGCCGGATGGACGCCCCCCCTTTTTTAACAGTTCCCAAAGGCCCTTTTTAAAACCCCCCATCAGGCAGAGGTTGAATAGATCCCGGAACCCACGAACCATTCCGTGTCTACGGGAACGACGTAACAGAGCTTGAGAGCTTCGTTCCCGGTCCCGGGGTTCGGGTATACCACGTACACGAAACCGCCACCTCGTGCTGCAACGTCACATTCCCATTCAACGGCCGCAACACCGTAATGGTCCAAAAATCCAAGCCTGTTTGTTCCCATTAATCCGGGCTGGTTCGGGAGAGCAAGGGTTGTACCGTTCAGACTGTATGCAAAGATATACGATGCACCATCTGCCCACGGTCCGGAAAGGTCGTTGAAGGCCGCAAGGGCTGCCTCCTTTCCCTGCTGCTGCGCAAAATCCCGGGCCTTTTTCACCCTCTGCACGAGCTGATCCCGTTCCTTCTGGCTGAAACCGGCATCGACATGGGGCAGGTATACTCCGGAACCGACGAACCATTCATCGTCCACGGGGACAACAGAGGATAATTTCAATTGCCCGGAAAAACCCGCGGAAGGATTGGGATACACGTAATAAGTGTGCCCTCCTCCACGGGACGCGAGGGCAACCATGGCACGGATATATTCAACCCCGTTGCTGTCCCGGACATCGATACGGTTTTCCCCGACAAGTCCCTGCTGATAGGGAAGGGCAAGGACCGTCCCGTTCATATCGTATGCGAATATGTACCATTCACCCTTGGAAAAACGTCCCTTCTGGTCATTGAATTCCCGAAGAGCTTCGTCTTTGCCTGCCTCCCGGGCAAACGAGGCGGCGTCCCGGACAAAGGAATCGAGATTTGACAGGTTCTGGAATGATGCATTGGGCAATAACCCTGCACCGGCTGGTGACGCTTCGTCCCCCGGGGATGTCAGGACAACACGCCATTCCGCCCCGTCAATTCCTGCCGTTGCCCATACTGCTTCCTTGGTGATGACACGGTCCCAGTTCCGGTCCCAGAAACGGTAAACACCCCTGCCTTCCGGCTCGGATACCACGCGAGAGAAGAATGCCTGAAGTTCCGGGGACTGGTATGCAGGATCGGAGAAGAGGTTTTTCCCGATCTCCTCCTGCGTTGTATCATAAATTACCCTTCCGTCTTTCTGGACCACCCAGATATCATAGGCCGTCGCTGCAATGACCGGTTCCACCGCCCTCCCGATCAGTGTCTCCGGCCGATAGGTTACGTCGGTATATCCCATGTAAATCCCTCCGGGAGAAAAAACGGGGGCACTCTGTGAGATCCCGGCAAAGCCTTCCTCCATCATGAATACTTCACTCACCCGCGGAGCCTTTTTTTCAAGCGCATCCCTGACTGCGTCCTGGTAATTGACATTTCTGCCCACGATATCCCGGAATGTTGCCGGGACAGCCGTGGCAATTATCCCGTCAGATGAGATGGTGACCGAAGAGATAGCCCATGGCAGGGCAACGAGTTTCTCTGACAGGACCGCTTCGACTTCCCCTCCTCTCAGACCAACCGGGGAGAGGCGTTCTGCACTGGCGAGATTTACTGTGCGGACAGAGGCGAGTTCTGCGTTGATGGCACCGACGGCCTGACCCAAGGTTATGTTCATGGGGTTTTTCGGGGATTCCACGACATCCCTTGTCGTGATGCAACCCTGCGTAACAAGCACCAGTAAAACGAGGATGACGGCAATGCGGGCATTCATGTTCTGACCTTTGGCGCCGGAGTATGCATAATGGTTGTGGAACCCCCGGAATTCCCGGGATGACGTGTCATTCCATTGACACAAGGGTATCAGAAAGGCCCTCTTCGAGGCTGAATGCAGGTTCCCAACCGAGGAGTGAGCGAGCCCGCGAAATATCAGCGACAGAATGCATGACGTCCCCCGGTCTCCCCCCGGCATAGACGGGCTGACCCCTGAACCGGAGGAGGCGCATGAGGATGGTTGCGAGTTCGTTGATACTCGTCTCCTTGCCGGATCCAATGTTATAGACCCCCTCTGCATCACGTTCCATTGCCAGGATATTTGCCCTTACAACGTCCCTGACGTACACGAAGTCACGGGTCTGGGTTCCGTCTCCGAAGATGACAGGGGGTTTTCCGTTACGGAGATTCGCGATGAAACGGGGGATGACAGCGGCGTAATCCGATGCCGGGTCCTGTCTTGCCCCGTACACATTGAAGTACCGGAGAGAGACCGTGGGGAGATCATAGAGAAGTCCCAGGACCCTGCAGTACTGCTCACCTGCATACTTTGCAACGGCATAGGGAGAGAGGGGTTCAACCGGCATGTCCTCCCTCTTGGGAATCCCGGGCAGGTTTCCATATACTGCTGCAGACGATGCGTGCACAACCTTTTTGACACCCGTATCCCGTGCAGCCAGGAGGACATTGAGGGTGCCGGTAAGTGTTACTTCGTGGCTTTGCAGCGGGTGTCTGATGGAACCAGGTACCGAAACAAACGCCGCCTGGTGAAAGACGCCATCTGCCCCCTGAAACTCTTCCAGGAGGAGACCAAGATCGAGAACCGTCCCCTGAACGAACCTGACCCTCGGGTTGGCAGAGACGCTTGCTATATTCTCGATCCTGCCTGACGAGAGGTCGTCGATGACAACCAGTTCATGGCCTGCAAGGGAAAGTGCCTCGACAAGGTGCGACCCAATGAAACCCGCTCCACCGGTAACAACATACAGCATGGTTCTTCAGCTGCCTAATGTCTCTCGTCAAGAGACCTTAAATTGCGTGCAGGTATCGCTCCAGGTATTCCACTCCGGGAGTTTTGCTTCGGGCCGGAAATGAAACCTCTCCCGGGATGAAACACCGCCCTGAAAGGTTAAATGTTTTTCATGCTGAAGATCGCCCCATGGTCACTCTCACCGACATTCAGGCCGCTGCAGGACTCCTCGAGGGAAAGGTGATACGGACACCCCTCGTCCACTCGCCGACCTTTTCGGCAATAACGGGTGCCGAGGTTTACCTGAAACTCGAATGTATGCAGAAGGCTGGATCCTTCAAGGTCAGGGGCGCAACATTCCGTATCCTTTTGCAGAGGGATGAGATCGGCCCGGGGGGAGTAATCGCCGCCTCTGCAGGCAACCACGCCCAGGGAGTCGCTGTCGCAGCTTCCATGGCAGGAGTCCCGGCAACCATTGTCATGCCCACGTGGGTCTCGCTTGCAAAGCAGGAAGCGACGATAGGGTACGGGGCAAGGGTTATCCTTGCAGGAGAGAGTCTCGAAGAGAGTATCGGGTTTGCCCAACAGTTCGCAATGGAACAGGGTCTCTCCTTTATCCACCCGTACGACGATCCGATGGTCATTGCCGGGCAGGGCACGATTGGTCTTGAGATCCTTTCCGATCTCCCTGACGTTGAGTGCGTGGTTGTGCCCATCGGGGGTGGCGGACTGATCGCGGGTATCGCAACCGCTCTGACTGCATCGCAGCGAAAAATTCGCGTTCTGGGTGTGCAGGCAGAGGCCTGCCCGTCTGCAAGAGAGGCACTCAGGGCCGGGCACCCTGTTACCGTCGAAGCCCGTCCAACAATTGCCGACGGAATCCGGGTCAAGAGGACAGGGGAACTTTCCTTCCCGGTCATCCGGAAACTTGTTGATGAGGTCGTTCTCGTTGACGAGGAGGCCATCGTAAACGCGGTCCTCGCGCTCCTCGAGCGGAAGAAGGTCCTCGCCGAGGGTGCAGGTGCCGCTCCCCTTGCAGCCCTCCTTTCCGGCGGCATCAGGGTGAGCCGGGGCGAGAAGGTCGCTGTCGTTATCAGCGGTGGAAACATGGACGCTTTTCTCCTGGAAAGGGTTCTTAAGAAGGGGCTATACACAGGGGGACGAATGGTCCAGATTCGTGTCGTGCTCGAGGAGGGGAGGGGCTCGCTTCCTGCGCTTCTCGATATTATCGCCAAACAGGGTGCCGTGGTCAGCCAGATCTTCCAGGAGAGGAGTGTCCCCGGTTTGCCCGTGCACCAGATGAGGGTGACGCTCGAACTGGAAGTGAGGGACCTTCCTCATCGGAAAGGGTTGATTGCCGCCATGAGATCTGCCGGGTACCCTGTTGAAGCCTTCCCGGAGGATTAGAGAGATCGACCTGGAGAGAACCTACGTGGACAGACGCCACCTTGTGGGCATCGTGGGGAGGTGCCCGGAAGGAGAGGGTTCCGGTCACGAGATCGAGCCGGTCCACGAGCCCGAGTGCAATGACCATCATTTCCGGATCACACAGGGCAATAAGGAGATCGCGCCATTCGTCCTCGCAAAATGACTCTGGTATCCTGCCGTGAATGCCAAGGCCCGACAGGAACCTGGCATGCGGCACAGCACCTGAAAAGTACTCTGAAAAGCGCTGGAACCGATAGAGCCGCCGCCATTCTCGCTTTCTTTCCACGACCTCCGCGGGTGTTGCACACTCGAATATGCTGATGCGCGGGTGGCGGCGGAAGTTAACGAGGATCCCTTCGAGCTCTGGTCCTTTTTCGAACCCGACGATGACATCCGGCTGGAGCAGGTCTATCATCCTGACATGAAACTCCTGTGCGGCAGGCTCAACGACCCATCCCGGTGAATCTGCCACGAGGTACAGAGCTCCTTCCTCTTTCGCTTTTTCTTTCAGACGGAGCGCTCCCACGAGCTCCTGGACCATGTGACCGCTCGGGGTTACGGCCCCGACAAACCTGAAATATGTTGCTTTCGGGACATCCACAGTACCTGAATAGAGAGCCAGTCCGACTGTGGCAGGGGGGCCGAGAGTGGACTGCCCGATATCGCAGTCGAGAAATCCCGTCATGCTGATTTTTGCCAGCTTGGAGGTCAGCCAGCGGCAAAAGGTGGTCTTTCCCCTGTCTGCCGCGCCGACCACATAGACCATCCCCCTCCTGCGCTCTCCAAGAAAACGGAGTATCTCTTTCCATTCCTCCGGGACGGTGATTTCCTGTTCCACGTGGCTTTCTCCTTGTGCACGTTATCCTGGCTGACCCCCGAACAGAAAATGCCTGCACAGAGCAGCGTGCTCTATGGAGTCTATTCTCGTTCATTCCATAAGAGAGTAGCGAGGGAGAGGGGATCCAGAGAAGAATAAGGAGTATTTCCAGTGGAAATAATCAAGCATTTTGAGAGTGATATATAAATTTATATTCGTTATTTTAACAAAATAGCTCATTATATCCTTCAAAATGATCACGCATTATTCATGGATACAATTCTATTTTGTCTTCCGGATTTTTTTCTTGGGAGATGGAAACCGGGATTTGAATGCGGTCTACAGTCGGAAAAGCAATACGAGTTACAATATAGCATTATATAGTTTATATTAAATTATGGTGGCTGCAGAAATTTAAAAGAATGGAACTCAAAACATGAGAAAAGAGAGCCATTACGGAAAAGATACGGCAATATAAAAAAATTTCCGGGGAAACAGAAAACCGACCCTGAACATCTTCCGAAATATCCCTAACAAGGACACTCAAAACGGATCATGTCTGTTATTTCAATACCGTTTTCAGAGGAGTGAAAAATAATCGTCTCGCAGGGCACCATCTTTTCCATTCATCGTGTTCAGACACGAAACATCCTGCCGAAGCACACTTAAGGGACACCGGAACTATCCGCTTTGGGGGTGCGGGACCTGCCAACCGCCGCCTTATTGCCCCACCTTCCCTTAAAAGGGGAATACCCCCATTGACTTCAGGTATATCCCTCACGATGCGTCATGGTCCGCCTCATTTTCCCTGGCCTTTGTGCTCTTCTCAGCAAGTGGGAAAAATTCCTGGTAAACTCTTTTTCTCTCCTCCAAATCGGTATGAAGGTATATTTCGGTTGTTTTGATTGATGTGTGGCCAAGATTTTCCTGGACGACACGCAGATTCTTGGACCGCCTGTACAGCTCGCTTGCATAACTATGCCGGATCTTATGGGGAGTGATTCCCTCGGGGGCATACTTCCGGAAAATGTGCTGGACAGCCCGGGGAGAGATGTGGTGACCCATCTGCCCAAGGAAGAGGGGCCCCTCGATTCGTGAGCCAATGAACCTGTCCATCTCGGACAGCGTGTCGGGATCCACGAAAACTATCCTTATCTTCCCACCTTTGCCCCGCACGCGGATAGTCCCCTCTTCGAAATCGATATCCTCGATATTCATGCCGCACAGCTCCGACACCCTTACACCGGTCGCGTAGATCGTCCTGACGATCAGACGATCCCTTGGATCCTCGATGGAGTCTATGAGCCGGATAACCTGGCTGTGCTTCAGGTAACGGAGTTCGTGCCCCTTGATCTTTGGCCTTTCCACACCTATCAGGGGGTTTGTCGTCACTGCACCCTGGGAATAGAGAAAGCGGTAAAAGGAACTGAGCGTCGATATGACCCGGTGCATGGTCTTTGGCTTGTATGTCCGCATGGAACTGAGGAAAGAGAGGTAGTCCTCGAAAAGAGCCGGTTCAACCTCGACATCCGTTTCTGCCCGCGCTTTACTGAAGTCTTCCCAGTACACCATCAGTTTCTGGGGGTCGATATTTCGCCGGAGCCACACGTAATAGGCAAAGTGCCTCACAACCTGCTCATAACTCTGGATTGTCCGCGGGGAATAGTTACGCATTCTCAGGTAGTGACGATAGCGTCCGAGCCACTCTGAGAAAAATCCCCCTGGCATGTTCTATTCTTTTTTTGCTCGAATTATAAACCTTTTGCGCAGAATCTCTCTTCTGCGAAACAGGAAGATGCACTGATAACAATCCAACACAGGCCGTATCCGGGATGACTCTGACCCTCCAAAAAAACAATTAGATCAAGAAAACCTGCATTCATCACCTTCGTGAGACCAGTGTGAAGGCCCTTCAGCCGATGCATGGTCCTAAAATAAATCCATTTAGGAATGTTCCTATCCTGCGTAGAAAGTGAATCCTGAATTAAAATTTGGATGCATCCGCGAGATCCTTTCAATACCAGGTTTTCGCTTCTTCCGACATACTAAAACGACCAGAAAAAAACTGAAAAATAAAGCCCATTATTTTGATAAAATCGGCTTTTTCTCCTTGAACCAAGGAGAAATATCTTATGAATAAAAATACCGCGCTGAAATCGCTCTAATATCGTGCTAATAGATCAACGCGGAAAGGCAGTGTTAGGAAGATGGTAGTAACCCCATTCCAAAAAAATAAATGGAGATATTAACATTAGCCCCCTCTTTTTTGCATACGACGATTTCGAAAAACGTATGATCCGCAAAGAAGGGATAGCCAGCATTCACACTTGAAGGCTCGAAACGAAGATTTTCACTCTCACATTTCCCAAATCGCTTGATTTTTGCTTAATATGTAAGGTTTTTTAGATAGCTACCGCTACCAGGCTCCTTTCCGTTTGAGTGTTCCTAATTGGACCAGATTGAATGAAAACGCTGAAAACATGTTCTTGAGATGGACTCTCCCGAGAGTTGTGACCAGGACATGACCTCCATGGAACATTCGTTTGATCACGGCGAATGAACGTTCAATCACCCTTCTCACTCTGCTGATTGCGCGGTTCCTGCGGTTCTCCCTGATAGTCAGTGGACGCCCCCGGACTGCCCGGTTCATGGTTTTATTGATCGATGCACGGGGTTTTACACCGAAATACCCTTTATCACGATACACAGTCTCACCAGGCAATGAGAGATCCACCTGGTTGTCATGGACAGAAGCAGAAGTTGTCTCAACACGGCGGATCAGGTGGTATTCTTTGTCAACGAGTGCATGAAACTTGTATCCAAAGGAGGGATTCTCTCCTCGTTTTGTCCAAGTACCGTCCTTGTTTCTCCGAGTCTTCGCTTCTTTTCCGCGTGATGTGTCTGATGAACGTGCTCCCGGATCAGCGGTAATGATGGTTGCGTCCTGAATGACTCCTCGTGTTATCTTGAGGCCTTTGAGCTCCAACTGCGCCTGGAATGTGTTCCAGACTTCCTCGTATTTCCCTGATTGTATGAGACGTTCGCGAAAGAACCAGACTGTCGAAAAATCGGGTATCTCAGTCGTGAATCCTATGAATTTCCGGAAAGATATCCGATCTGTCACTTGGCGTTCGAGTTCCGGGTCGGAGAGATTGTAGAGGGACTGAAGTACTCATAGTTTAATCATCACAACAGGGTCGACATTCGGCCTGCCTCCTTTGCGGGTGTTGTTGTGGTAGATATCCGCAAATAAAGGACGAAATTGATCCCATTCGATCAAGGATTCAAATTCAGATAAACGGTCTCCTACCTTTTGTACCCTTTTATACGCCTCATTTAATCCAAACGTCTCAAAGGTCATTGAGAATACTCCGATCAGCTAAGATAAAGCTTTTGTGGTTTGAGGGAGTATTTCGAAATTCTCGTAAAGCATTGCTACAATAGGGAAATACCTGAAAAAAAAAAGACAGGGAAAACACGGCGGAATGAATCTCGGGTATTGCATAGAGGAATTCTCCTAGAGCCTGTTTTATGTCAACCAGATTTATCGAATCTGATCCTCTGTCTAATCATCATACTGAATGACAACCTGGCGAAACCACGAAAAACCTTCCAGAGATCCAGAACTTGCATGTCTCCATGCCATCATTATATTTTCTCTTGAAGAATATCCGGATATTCCTGCTGGGGACCCGGTCCTCCCCAATCCGTAAAGAACATGGAATTACCTCGATTTGCTCCCTCCGGTTTGAATTGGTCTTTCTTTTCATCTGGCTGACTTTCGGGTTAACATTCAATTCGTAGAGATTATTTCCGGCTTTTCACTTCCCGTATACTATGTCGGGAGATATATTGGGTTGACCGGGGCATTCAGCGAAGTGAATAAAAGGAATGTTAGGGTCAAGACGAAAAAGAATTCACCCGAAAAAGTTCCCCCTGGCCTTGTAAAACGCCATAAGGAGACCATTGATACGATTTTAGGGCGCGAGGGAAAAACAGTCCGGCGATGAATTATAAACCATATAATGCTACATATTCATTATACGTGATATGACCGGGAATCTGCAGTATAAAGAAGGTAACGGTATGCTACTGGTATATCGTTCCGCCCGAAGGTGCATGATGTTTTGGTCAATGAGGATTCCCATACAGTTAAGAGGATGCTGCCTGTCTGAATTATTTGGAACTGGGATTTCCAGTCCCTATAGGTTTAAAAGGGATATCCTCGAAGTACCCTTTATGGCAGTCGCGATGACTTTTTACGCTTGGTTGCCTGGAAGGCATTCTTCCCCATGATAACGGTCCTGTTCGTGGATGACGAGCCAGCCCTCCTGGACGTCTCGAAACTCTACCTCGAAAAGGGTGGAGAGATAAAGGTCGATACCTGCTACTCTGCGGAGCAGGCCTTGGAATATCTTCGAACCCAAACTTACGATGTTATCGTTTCTGACTACGAGATGCCGGGGATGAATGGTATCACTCTCCTGAAAACTGTTCGAAATCTTGGGATAGAAACCCCCTTCATTATTTTTACAGGCAGAGGAAGGGAACAGATTGTCATAGAAGCGCTCAACAGCGGTGCAGATTTTTATCTCCAGAAGGGAGGTGATCCCCGTTCGCAGTTTGCAGAACTCATCCACAAGATACGACTCGCAGTCGAGAGGTTCCGCCGGGAAGGGGCTCTGGAGGTCACGCGATACTCTGTCGAGAAGGCAGGTGTCCCGATATTCTGGTTCGATAGTCGCGGTCGCGTGTTGTATGCAAACGAATCAGGATGTGCACTCCTTGGATATTCCATCCAGGAACTCTGCCTCCTCCGCATCGGTGACATCGATCCCTTCCTTTCACTTCCCGAATGGACACAATTCGTCGAACGGCTCAAGTCACACGAAAGAATGACACTCCACCTCATCATGATGACGAAGGGGGGACAAAAACTGCCGCTGCCGGTCTCCTTCTCCTGCGGTGAATTCGGGGGAAAAACCATTATCTTTGCCTATTCATATCCACGAACAGGAAAAGAGGAAAATGAGGACTGGAAGAAAGGACTGAGTTCTTACCGGCATATGCTTGCCGATGCAATACCCGGGATTTACATGGAGGTTTCGCCTTCCGGTGAAATTTTTTTCCAGAACAGTACTGCAAGGGTTTTTTTCGGTCCTTGCGATCCCGTTGAAAGCAGGAAGCGTTGCACCCTTTTTGACCTAACCGTGAAGGGGCAGCACAGGTCACTTGCAGAGGTCCTTTCCCGTATCCGCCTGGCAGGTGAAGAAGAACTCGTTGAGCTCTCCCTCGTCCGCCATGATGGAACACCCTGCACGCTTCTTTTCAAGACGGGGGTGTGCCCTGGTCCCCGAGGAATCGATGGAACTTACTTTATTGAATCCGTCCCTCCCTGATTCCTCAGGAGACTTCGTACTTTCCTTAAAACCTGAAATCTGGCTCTTAAACTTTTTATTTGATGAAATATCGGGAAAATGTGATTAAATCAGTATCAATCGATGTCATTAAATAAACCATATAATGCTATATATAAGCAGGATGAACATTTACTGACCCCCGACAGGAAATGGGGGGGCTACGGGAGGTAAGACCCGGAAATGCGAACACATTTCGGACAGGATGACGTGAACAAGTACCGCAAGTTCAAGAAAGTGGATGGGGCCACATATAATAAGGTGAACCAGTTCCTGCGGAAACGGACATACATCACTGCCAGGGAATGGGCAATTGCCCGTCTCTGCACCGATTTCCGCACCCGGAGCGGCGCAGAGATGACCTTCATCGGGCAGAACCTTCCCAGGCTCGTACCTTTCATGCAGGAGCCCTATTCTCCCCAGGCCGTGAACCAGGCCCGCAACTCATTTAAAAAGAAGGTTTACAAGGCTGGTGCAACGTTCTTCTATGGGGCGATGTGCGGCTTTTTTACAAGCGAGGAACTTGATGATCTCCTGTTCGAGGCAAGCGAAGTTGCCCGGTTCCTCCTTGAAGTTGAGAGGACTTCCCTGGAGATAGACGAGGAAATTGAGATAGAAGACCGCATTACGGAGGTCATGAGGAGTGTCGGGAAAGCGGCAGCCCACATACTCAATACGCGTATGCAGGAGGATGAGACAGGTTTACCAACGGGAGAAGGAGGAGAGAGTCCCCTCACACGGGATACCAGCGATAACAGGGATGCGGAGCCACCTCGTCAACTGGAGAACGTCGACAGGGAGGAGGAAATAAAACCGCTGCAGGAAGGATACGGCAAAGAGGAGGATCCTGCATGAAAGTTATCCATGTCTGCGGGACGTCGGGATCGGGAAAAACAACCCTCATCCGCAGCCTCATTCCACTCCTCGCAGACAAAGGGGTCGTAGCTGTAATCAAACACCTCGGACACCATGTGTTTGCACTTCCGGAAGGGAAAGATACCACTCTCTATCTCGAATCGGGCGCAAAAATTTCTGCAGGAATTGATCCCGAAAAAACGGTTCTTGTCACTGATACTGTCTCTCTCCGGACCGTTCTCGACATGCTCTCCTTTTCCGGCACGTCGTTTACAATCGTGGAAGGTTTCAAATCGCTCCCGATGCCCAAGGTCGTGGTGGGATCATTAAATGATGCCCATAACGTTGTCCTCGAAAATCCCCGTCCACGGGATATACTCGATTCTCTCGGGAGGTTCCCGGACTATGTCTCTTACTACGAACTCACAAGAGATATATGGGCTGACGGGCTCATTGCGGTGAGTGGTTCTCTTCCCGTTGATTCTTCTTTGCTACACCCCCGCGAGAGAAGAGAGTTTTATGACCGTTTTTTCCCAATGATACATGATATGACGGGAAAGGGAGCAGGCGTGTCGGACGCCTCCAGGGTGAGGGTCCACCTTTACCAGGGGCTCTTTTTTGGAGGGGAAGACAGGGTGATCTATGCTGTTGGGAGCCCGACAGTGGAAGCTGTCAATTCTGCGGTTCCACGAATCCTTGAACGCATAGAATATATGCTTAAACTTGCGTTGCATACCGGAAGGAGAGATTCATGCACCTGAAAAAAATTGAAAAGAGGCTCTTTGGAACCAACGGCGTGAGGGGAATTGCCGGGACAGAAATGACTCCCGGATTAGCACTCAAAATCGGGCTTGCACTGGGAACAATGCGGCCGGGGACTATTGCCGTTGGCAGGGATACCCGGACTTCCGGGCCGGCGCTGGTCAGTGCCCTGAAAGCAGGTCTCCTTGCGGCAGGGTGTGACGTGGTCGACTGTGGCATCCTTCCGACCCCGGCACTCCAGTTCCTTGTCAGGAGGCACTTTGATGCGGGAGCCGTCGTGACTGCATCCCACAACCCGCCGGAATACAACGGGATCAAGGTGGTGGAACCTGATGGGACAGAAATGGGCGATGAAGAGAGCGTCGCTCTGGAAAAGCATATATTCGAGGATACTTCACGGATTGTCTCCTGGGAAAGAACCGGACGCGAACGCTCTGCCCCTGCCCTCGTGGAAGAGTATGTTGATGCCGTTGTCCGCGCTTTCCCCCCCTGCATTGGCGAAGGGATGCCGGTTGTCGCAGACCCGGGATGCGGTGCAGCTGCTGCCACAACACCGGAAATCCTCAACCGCCTGGGTTGCAGGGTCTATTCCCTCAACTGTCAGATGGACGGGACATTCCCCGCGAGACCTCCTGAACCTTCGGCTCAGGGTCTCTTGCCCCTTGCCGATCTCGTGAAAACGACCGGCGCATCCTTTGGCGTTGCCCATGACGGTGATGCAGACCGTGCTGTCTTCGTGGACGAAAAAGGTCATTTTATCGAGGAGAACGTGGAATTCGGTCTTATTGCTGATCATGTGTGCCAAGGGAGGAAAGGAGTCATTGTGACTCCCGTCAGCACATCCCGGATCATAGAAGTTATCGGAAAAAGAAACGGGTGTCGGGTTGTCTACACGCCCGTCGGGAGCATTTACGTGGCAAGGACAATGATTTCCCTCGCTGCACAGGGAATCCCGGTTGTATTCGGGGGAGAGGGAAACGGGGGACTGATTTTTCCTGGTCACCAGCTCTGCAGGGACGGCGGGATGACTGCAGCGACCATGGTCTCGCTCCTTGCCCATAAGGGAGAGTCCCTGTCCTCGCTCGTGAATGCAATGCCGCATTTTGCCTTAATCAAGGACAAGTTCAGGGAAAAAGATCCCCAGGCCCTCGTTGCACGCCTTGTGGATCATTATTCCGGGGAGAACCTGGACCTGACCGATGGCATAAGAATCAACAGGGGTGACTCCTGGGCCCTGGTCCGCCCTTCGGGTACCGAGCCCCTTGTACGTGTAATGGTCGAGTCTGAATCCGGGGAGAGGGCAGAGCAGTTCTACAAAGAGATAATGAGCCTTATTCAGAGATAGCGGCATTTTTTGGATACATTGGGATAAAACCTTTTTTTCTATTATAAACCATATAATGATATATTATTATCCTCGTCTCGGATAGAAATGCAAATAAAAGATGGCGTGGCAGATACACCAAAGGTCTCTGGTATGACCATTCCGGTGGGGCCAGCGGTAATGAAGACCATTGAGATACGAATTACCGGGAGAGTTCAAAAAGTGGGTCTGCGGAATTGCATCCGGCACATCGCCGGGAAACTCTGCATTAAGGGAGAAGTCATGAATCTTCCCGACGGATCTGTAAAGATTGTTGCAAGTGGCGATCCCCTGACCCTCGACAAGTTCTCTTCCATGATATACGGGTGCCCGCGGGCCCTTATCAGGGAGATGGAGATCTGCGAAATCCCCTTCAGGTCATTCGCTGACTTTTCTGTCGTGCGCCCCGTTGAGTGAATCCGGTTCTGGTATGTGGATGATAAAATCAGTCTTTTTCATCAGTGATTCCTTGAGTGCGAAGACATGAGAATCTATGACATCCTGCCTGATCGTACGGATGAGTCTTTGCAGGAGAGCCTGTACAAGGTCGTCCGACAGGATACACCGGTCCGGGCCGCACTCGAACCCCCCGGGTGGGAGCCCCTCCCTCACAAAGGAACAGACGGGGTCGTCGATCATTGACGGTCTGAAAGGGTCACAGAGATCATGCACGAGTCCGGCCTTCCCCCGCGTCAGAAAACCAATATCAGGGTCGAGGTGTGCCCCGATTGCCGCAACGCACATGTTTCCGAAGAGGAGCCCGTACCCGAACGAAAGGAGGGTATTGACAACGTCTGTATGAGGCCGGGAGGTCCGGCGGCGGAAACCAAGACCGGCAGGAACAGTACGGGCAAGAATCTCGTAATACATGTCAGAGATAAGCCTGTGCACCCTCCTGACCTCTTCGAGGCGGACGAGATAATCGAGTTCTGAAACACTTTTTTCGAGGATTTCGAGCTCTCCCTCGTAAAAGAGAGGATGATCAAGCTCCTCCTGCAACCTGACAAGATAGAGTATCCGGGCATGGGCACTTCCCTTTGCAATAGCAAGTGCAGTGGAATGCGGAAATGCTCTCACCTGGGCCTCACGGACGATCTGGTCGTATTGAAAGCCGTATGGTCGGAGGAAACCGAGCGGTTCTCCATCCGCTTCGAAAAAGGAGACTGCACATCCAGCAGAGAGAAGACGGGAGATAACCGATGAATGGATGGTATGGCCTCCCATGACGAGGAGGTGCCTGATTGCAGACAGAGGAATCTCTTGTGTACAGCCACGCTTCTGCACTATAAGGATCTTAGGCGTTGCCTTGATATGCGCCCCAAACCCTGATACCACATACCAGGGAACGGTCTCTCTGGTACTTTTCTCGCTGCTCTCCATCCTGGAAAAACTCTCTATGTTACTCTCTTGCCGGGCATAAATACATCAATGCATCGTTTCTTCCGGGGAGAAACCGGTGTGTTATGGCGAAGGTAATACAGTTTTTTCCATGCCATGTCATGACCTGGCAATATTTTTCATCCTTCGACGCGAGTTTATGAAAAAGGTACCTGGTAATCACCAGAAGTTCTCTCTCGTGGTCATGAGAGAAGGATACAATGGTGAAAAATGGTGAAAATATGAGAACAAAGCAAAAAAAACCTGAGACAGGAGACTAATAGTCATGTTCTGGGATGAAAAATACGAGACACTTTCAAAGAAAGACCTTGGACGTCTCCAGCTGAAACGCCTCAAAAAGACGCTTGTCCAGGTCCAGAACGTCGATTTTTACAGGAGATTGTTCAAAGATGCAGGTATCAGGCCGGAGGACATAAAAAGCCTCGATGATGTCAGGAAATTACCGTTTACAAGGAAACAGGACCTCCGCAACGGTTATCCTTTTGGTTTTTTTGCCGTTCCTTTAACCAAGGTTGTTCGTATCCATACCACATCCGGAACGACAGGGAAACCGACCGTCGTAGGGTATACAAAAAAGGATCTCCGTACATGGGCAGGTTTGATAGCACGGAACATGACCATGGTGGGGCTTTCTGACCAGGATATCTTCCAGAACATGGTTAATTACGGTATGTTCACGGGGGGTCTTGGCTTCCATTATGGTGCAGAACTCATCGGGATGACTGTGATTCCCAGTGCCACAGGTAACACCCGCCGGCAGATAGAGATGATCCAGGACTTTGGGGTTACTGTTATCCATTGTACCCCGAGTTATGCCCTCCACCTTGCAGAAGTTGCCGAGGAGATGGACGCCCGCCTCGACTCATTAAAGACCGGACTGTTTGGCGCTGAACCCTGGTCCGACTCGATGCGCAGGGAACTGGAGGACAAGCTTGGTGTTACTGCTTACGACTCTTACGGGCTTTCTGAGTTGTTTGGGCCGGGTGTTGCATTTGAATGCAGAGAGAGGGATGGTCTCCACATCTGGCATGATTGTTACCTTGTCGAGATCATCGATCCTGCGACAGGGGAAGTTCTGGGAGAGGGTGAACGAGGGGAGATGGTTGTTACCCCGCTTGTCAAGGAGGCAATGCCACTCATCAGATACCGGACCGGGGATATCACGATGCTTTACGAGGATGGATGCATATGCGGGCGTGGGCAGAAGATCGCACGTATAATGGGAAGGAGTGATGATATGCTGGTTATCAGGGGGATCAATGTGTTTCCATCGCAGATAGAACATGTACTTTTGGGAATTCCCGAGGTGGGTAACCAGTTCATGGTCTATGTGGACAGGGTTAACCACCTCGACGAGATGACGATCGACGTCGAAATCAACCGTGACTTCTTTTCAGGAGAATTGAAGGATCTCGCCAGAATCCAGAACAAGGTTGTCAAGGCACTCCGTGATGCCCTCGAACTCAGGACAACGGTCCGGCTCGTGGAACCCGGTTCTCTGCCCCGGTTCGAGGGCAAAGCAAAACGGGTTGTGGACAGGAGGAAAGATACCCTATGACAAGAGCATGGGACCCGCGAATCGAGGAGATGCCCCTCGAAAACTTAAAAAAGCTCCAGTATACCCTGCTCAAGACACTCGTTTACCGTCTGTACAGTTTCTCAGCGTTCTATCACCGGCGTATGGAGGAGGCAAAAGTCCATCCCGATGATATCCGGACGCTCGAAGATATACAGAAGCTCCCCTTCATGTATAAACGGGATCTCAGAGACAATTACCCTGACAAGCTCTTCATTGCATCCCAGGAAGACCTGGTCAGGTACCATGTCTCCTCGGGCACCACAGGAAAGCCCACGGTCGTCGGTTATACCGAAAGGGATCTTGAAAACTGGACTGTATCGCTTGCGCGCGCCCTGGTCTCGTGCGGCCTTGGAAGGGGCGACGTCATCCAGGTGAGCTATGGATATGGTCTCTTTACCGGAGGCCTCGGACTGCATTACGGTGCTGAACGTATCGGGGCAACAGTTCTTCCCACAAGTGTAGGAAACACGGAACGCCAGATCGAGCTGATGCAGGACCTTGGGGCAACGGCAATTGCCTGTACACCATCTTACCTCCTCCATATCGGAGAAGTTGCAGAAAAAATGGGAATCAGCATCAGGAAAGAAACGAAACTGCGTACCGGTATCCTGGGAGCAGAACCCTGGTCCGAGAACATGCGCCAGCGTATCCAGGACTGGCTCGGAATAAAGGCATATGACATCTACGGGACAAGTGAGCTCTCCGGCCCGATGTTCTGTGAATGTACAGAACAGAGAGGCTTCCATGTCTGGGGAGACCTTGCGTACGTTGAGATCCTCGATACCAAGACACAGGAACCGCTCCCGCCGGGAGAACGCGGTGAGATGGTTATCACCATGCTCCAGAAAGAAGCCATGCCGCTGATCAGGTACCGGATCGGTGATATCAGCTCTATCGAGGAAGATGTCTGCCCCTGCGGCCGGACGCATCCCCGTGTCCAGAGGATAACAGGGAGAGTCGACGACATGCTGATTATCCGCGGGATCAACGTCTTCCCGTCCCAGATCGAGTATGCACTCATGACCATTCCCGAGGTCGGCCAGCACTTCCAGATCATCGTTGATCGGAAGGGGGCACTCGATGACATGCTCGTCCAGGTGGAGGTTGCCCCGGAGGCTTTCTCCGACAAGATTACGGATCTCATGGCGATTCGGAGAAAGGTCGAGCACAAGTTGCGCAACATTCTCAATGTTGGTGTGAACGTGGAACTGGTCGAACCAGGGTCACTCCCGCGGTTCGAAGGAAAAGCAAAGAGGGTAATCGACAGGAGAAAGATCTGATATGGGAGTCAATAACTTCGTCATTAAGCAGATATCGGTCTTTTCCGAGAACAAGCCCGGGAGACTGGCAGCAATCGCCCGGGCGCTGCAGGAAGAGAAGATTAATATCCTCGCCTTCTCAATTGCCGAGGCAGACGGGTTCGGTGTTGTGAGGGCACTCGTGGACAGCCCGCAGAGAGCATATGAAAAACTCACGAAGATGGGGTTCAACGTCGCATTCACCGACGTTATTGCCGTCCAGATGAAGGATGAACCCGGTGGTTTATACGAGATTGCAAAAATTCTCGGGCAGGGAGGAATAAACATCGAATATGCCTATGCATACTCGGGCAAGGAAGGCGCCGTTCTCATTCTGCGGGTCGACAATGTCGAGGCAGCAATCGCTGCAGTCCGGAAAGGTGGTGCAAAACTGCTCGAGAGTTCCCTCTTCCAGTAATTTCTCCTATTTTTTTTCCCAGCGGATGAGGTCTGATACACGGGAGAGGGTACTTCCCCTCCGGATCTCCTCCCGGATCCTCTCCTCTGTCTTCTTGACCTCGAGTGCCCTTCGTGCGATCTCTGCGGCACGTTCGCGGGGGATGACGACAACCCCGCTCGCATCTCCCGCAATCCAGTCTCCCGGCCGCACGGTCTGGCCTCCGCACCTGACCTCTGCATTGATCTCCCCAAACCCTTTCGGCTCCCCGGCATTTGGTGTTACTGCCCGCGCAAAAACCGGGAACCCAAGACGCCGGATATCATCGATATCCCGCGCGGCACCGTCAATAACGACACCGGACAGGCGGCGTTTCATCGCACTCATCGTGGCAAGTTCTCCCCAGCATGCAACGTGTGTCGCGCCATCATTATTGATTACCAGAACGTCACCGGGTTCCGCAATGTCAATTGCTTCGACCGGTTTTGCCCAGTCTCCCGCAAAGCCCTGGACTGTAACAGCTCTTCCTGCCATCCTTGCTTCCCCGCAGAGAGGGATTATTCCGGCCATTGCCCCCTTCCTGTGCATGGCATCAGAGATGTTGGGGGTTGACACCGATGAGAGTATATCCCGGACTATATCTTCCGACAAGGATCTCTTCTCCCTTGCGAGTGTTGGATTGTCCAGAGCTTCACGGACCATCCGTGCTGATGCCGTCACATCGGCCGACTTGGTAATCGCACTCCCCACAATGACGATATCCGCCCCGGCAGCAGCTGCCTGCGGCGCTGTCGTTGCATCGAGGCCACCGGCCGCTGCAAGGGGAATTGCTATCGCGTCCCGTATGGCTGATAGCACGTCCAGGGGACTCTTTCCACTCATCTGCTGGTCGATGCCGACATGGACATTGACGATGTGAACACCCATCTGTTCCAGTTCCCGTGAGCGGGCAACGGGATCAGGTACGCTGATCAGGTCACCCATCAGCCTGATACCATAGAGATCGGCTGCTCTCACCGCTTCTGCTATCACGGCGTCATCCGAACCGGCAAGGATGCAGACAACAGATGCACCTGCTTTTGCTGCCATTTCCACTTCAAGTGCCCCCGTGTCTGCAATTTTCATATCGGCCACGATCTCGCGTCCAGGAAACATGGCGTGGAGAGTCCGGACTGCCGCCATCCCTTCGCTCTTTATCAGGGGTGTTCCTGCCTCGAGCCAGTCAGCACCGCCAGCCACTGCCTCTGAAGCAATCTGGACTGCACGGTCAATCTCGGTGATATCGAGCGCAACCTGCAGGATCGTTCCCTTCTTCCGCGTGCGGTCAGGTTTTCCTGTCTCTGTCATTCCTGCCTCACGGGATGGTCTCATGGGAAAAACCCCCGTCCAGTGAGCCCCGCCTTATTTCTCGCTGTAAGTGTCAAAGAAGGTCACATCATCGAGGATCTTCTTCTTCTGCATTGAAACCTCGGCCGGGTAACCCGCAGCCACGAGCGAGACCAGGGTATACTCCGCAGGAACAGAGAGGAGTTTCCGGATGTCTTCTGCATACGGCTTTTTATCACCGGCAACCCAGCAGCTTCCAACCCCATATGCCCACAATCCGATGATGAGGTTCTCTGTTGCCGCACAACAGTCCTCGAGGTAGTATTTTGCGGTCTTCTCTCCAAATATGGCAAAACAGACCGCCGCATCAGCAATGAACTTCCCGTGATCTGTCATTCCAGCAATCTTCTCGAGAAGAGACCTTTCACGGACGACACCAAAGAGCCAGGGTTGCAGGTTCATCGCCGTCGGGGCCTGCCGGGCACACTCGAGGACGTCGCGAATCACGTTCTCCTCGACAGGGTCCGACTTGTATTTACGCACACTGTGCCGAGACTTGATGATAGTGGTGCCGACGTTCATGGAAAACCCATCGGTGCCTGAGGAAAAAAAAGTGACTCTTCGTGCGATTATCTAAGGGAGTGCTATCCCTGGCGCTCCCTGCGCTGATGGAGAACGAGGACTGCGCTTATTAATGCAAGGAAAAGGGTTGCCGGAAGGAGGCCGGGCGCACGCGTCGGTCTTGCTGACAACATGGGGGGGACGGTCTCTGCGGTCGACGGAACTGTCGTCATGACTGATGTTTCGACTGTGGTTCCGCTTTCCAATCGATCAGTCGTCCCGGGAGTTGATGTGACTGCTGTTGCAGTCTCCGTAACTGCTGTTGTTGTCATGGTTGCAATCAGGGGATTGACTTTCTGGAGGAGGAACCGGACCTGTTCACTCTGCGACTTTCCCGTCACGGGATAATTGTCATGCATATTATTTGCCTCGCACCGCACGGAGACTATGTAGTCTCCTATGGGATATTCCCCCGAACCCGTCGCCCAGACCGGACCGCTCTCGAATGTAGGGGTGGATACCACCACGTCTCCCAGTCTGTATCCGCCAAGGGAAGAAAATGACAGGCCGCCGGGTCCGGTAATCTCTATTGTGAGGGGGACTCCCGTGCAACCCTTGCGATGGGAGAAGACCCAGAGGTTCGTATCAATCCGAAAACCGGCAATATCCCCCTTGGGAACCCAGGTAGCATCCCTGCCGACCACAAAACCGGAGGTGTAGTCAACGATACGTACCTGGATCGTCGGATCTCCGACGTAGAAAGCAAGGTTATTTTCGGGGAGGGTGAACCAGGGACCTGTTTTTCCCAAAAAGACAGATGGTGCAACATAAAACGAGGAGGGATCCGCTACCGTCACCTGCGCGGCGGGCACACTGGATACACTTCCTCCCGGTCCGTAGTAGGCAATCTGCGATCCCGCGGTCACTCCCGTTCCGGTTATATCCAGGCCCTCCTCGCCGATGAAGACCCAATCCCCTGCCGGAATTGTTCCACATGCTGCCATCGCGGGTAATACAAGGGAGAGGAGAATCAGGACAGGAATGCCGGAAAGACGAGCAATATGTATTTTGTTCATACGGTGGAATGGCATAATGTCTGATTAATACCTTTCTCCCGCCGTTCAGGAAGGAACATGATCGTCATCCCGGGATGAGTCCCGTGATACCATTCCACATGTTCGAGAATCCCTGGGATATGAGGACTGTAGGATCGATTCCAAGGATCGGGAATATGAAGATGAAATAGAGGATTGTCCCGAGCGTGCTCCCCAGGTTGGCAAGTGCAGCCACGAGGACAACCCTGAAAAGGGGGACCTTCATCATCGCGGAGAAACTCTCGGCCTCGAATACCCTCCGGAAATCAGCGGGGGTCGGTTTCCGAATCTTCGCCTCAACGATTGCGGCAAACCATCCAGCCGCAATGAGGGGGTTCAAGGCCGTGAACCATGATACTCCAAATCCCGTGAGAGCAGAGAGTGGATGCCCGCGGGCGGCGAGCGTGAAGGCCGCGGTAAGAATGCCGTGGAGAAGAACCCAGTATACCAGAGCGGAAAAGAGGACCTCCATTCCTACGCCGGAAAATGCAATGGCAAGGAGAAGAAGGATGAAGAGTGCCGTCACACCGGCGCCGAAGATCTTTCCCCATGGCCGGGATCTGATATCCGCATCCAGTTCTTGCTTGGAGAGGATCTCCCCGGGAGATGCAAGCAGCTTCTCGACACCGGCCACGTGGCCTGCACCGAGGACGGCAAGTATCCTGGTGTGTCGCTCTTTCAGGATGGCGAGATTGTGTGCGAGATACGAGTCCCGCTCGTCAATGAGGGCGCGGGCACCGTTGGGAGAAAATTTCCTGAACTCTTTCATCGCCATGCTGACCACGTCCTCCTTCTTCAGCTCCTCGACGTCTATCTCCTCGGAATCCACCGTGGCCAGTGAAAGGACGAGAGCATAGAGGAGTTTTAGTTTCTCGAAAAAAGAGAGCGAATTCCAGAACCTCCTCAACGTAATTCCGATATCCCTGTCGATGAGTGCAACGGGGATGTTCCTTTTTTCAGCCTCCTCGATTGCTGCCTTCATCTCCGCACCGGGTTCAACTCCCATGTCAAGGCCGATTCGCCTCTGCAGGTAGGCGAGTATCCACTGGACAAGGAGCTGGGTGAAATTTTTTGCCTCGAGGACATCCTTGACGGACGGGTCACGTGCCTGCTTTTTTAAGGCGGCATACCGTGCAGGGTCGAGTTCGATGGCCACTATCTCCGGGGAGAATTCCTCTATTGCAGACCTTACCTCCTCGACACTTTTTGCAGAGACATGCGCTGTGCCAACGATCCGCAGGGTTCCTGTCACTGCCTGCACACCCCTTCCGCATCAACGATAAACCTTCCCGGTCCGGGAGGAATCGTGGGAAAAACAGCCTGGATCCGACGGATCTCCTCTTCCTCTTCGGCCCTCCTGGTAAGAAGATCGCGGGCAATGCGGACGGCGTCCTCCCTTGAAATGGGTTTTCCCAGTCCTCGGCAGGGATAGACCCTCAACCCGCTTCCTTCGAGCATGAAGGGATACGTCCTGCAGATCGAAGGTCTCACGGCGTAAACCTGGCAAAAAGAGCCGGATAAAAAGCGACAGTTACCACAGAAACGCCGTAGTACCCGCCCGAATGTAACGATGCGATTGCCAGGAAGTGCTACGGTGTCCGGGTATGGCTCGGCGACTTCGGTGACCTCGAGACCGGTAAATTCTGAAATTTCCCTTATTTCCCTTGGAAAGACCATGACGAGGTTATCGTCCCCGGCACCGGGTCTGCAGCAGTCCCCGCACCGGGTGCATGAAAAACCGATTCTCACTATCTGTTCCGCAAGGGTACTCTCCTCATCCCGGTAATCCTCGCGCGTCATATCCCATACTCCCTGCATATCGCGTCAAAGTTCTGGTATACTCTTTGTCCGTCCTTCGTGTGGCTGACTTCAGGATGCCACTGCAAGCCAAAAATTTTCTTTTCCGGGTATGCAATGGCCTCATGCGCGCATACACCGGAGCGTGCGAGGAGATGAAAACCGGGGGGAACCACTGTAACCTCGTCGGCGTGCGAAGCCCACACGAGTATTCTCTCGGGGTACCCCTCGAGGATTCCTGATCTCTCCACCAGCTCCACCTCGACCGGCCCATAACCCCCCATGCGACCCGGGGCAACGCTCCCTCCAAACTCCCGTGCGATGATATGAAGGCCAAGGCAGATCCCGAGGACGGGGACACCGAGGTGAAGGAAGAGGGGAGAATTGCCGCACTTCCCGATGTCGGGACCACCCCCGAGGACGATGCCCCGGCATGAGCCTGCCACCTCTTTTGGGGGAAGGGTATTTGAGACCATCCGCGCATCGATGCCCAGGTCGCGGAACATCCTCAAAATGAGGTGATTGAACTGCCCGTAATTATTGACGACGAAGATGGGGAGCATGGTTCTTCACAAATGTGGCGCGTAATAGGTGAAAATGTCTCTGCTGCAGGTGTTGACTATACGGAAAAAAAGAGGCCCTCATTGCAGACCGAACCCTTGTTTTTTACTGGTAGGAGGATACAGTCCCGAGAATCTTTTTTCTGATATCGTGGGGGGAATGCCCCATGATCGCAGCAAGGAACATGGCGCCACCTGCCCCCATCCCCTCCTTTACCTCACCGATGCAGTACCGTGCAAGGCCGGCATGTCCCAGATCCCCGAATCCCGGGTCAACATAGGCAACCGGGACGCCAATGCGATTGGCCACCTCGGAGAAATTGGCAGACGGATCGTCCCTTACGTAGACGGTCGTGGCAATCATGGGGAGTGGAATTGAGAGAGATTTCATGAGGGCTGCAACAGCGAGCATCTGGGTGCCGCCCGCAAGCACAAGCCTGCGCCCCCTGTTCCCATATCCCATCCCGATACCGGCACAGAGGGGGATCATGGGGTCACCGCAAAACCGGGCTGCATCGAGTTGGGAAAGAGGCATATGGTCAGCTATCCGCCGAAATACTGCTTCCCAGACCGCTTCCTTCATCCCGACAGGGTTATCAGCGTAACTCGAACTGACCCGGGCAGGATATCCCAGCGCACGGAGCACACAGAGGGCTGTTGTTGTGCCTCCGGGGACGCACTCCCCGATAACGAGCACGTCACACATTCGCGAGAGCATTGCCCCGATGATGCGTCCCTCCTCAAAAAGGTCTGCGGAACGTGGAACGGCATCAGCTGACCGGGGATCCTGTCCCGGTTCTCCATAGACGTCCAGGCAGGGTACGGTAGGGTGGTGAACAAGCCCTGCATTGATAAAGAGTGGAATAATCCCGCACATATCCATCATCGCTCGCGTGATGGATGCAGGGGTCGGGCACCCGGTCGGAGTGTCGGGTCGTGAGGGCATGCTCGTTATCCTCCCCCTGAGGACCAGTTCTGCATCGAGGATGGGGGTAAAAAGGGTTTTTTCCGGGCTCGGGCCCGCACCCGATATCCCGGGGACGACGGAAAGCATCGTGTTGGCAAGGACAGCTGCAAAAAGAGGCTGCTTGGGCGAAAGTGAAAAGGTGTCTGAAACGAACGGCATGGACGGTCTCTCCCTCTTCTATTTCCTTCGGAATTCCATGAATATGACGGCCGGTGACGGGGGACAACCATCATATCAGGAAAAAGACATATCACTCCTGCTGACAGGGCACGCCCCTTATGCATACCCGAATGGGAGGGTATTTTTCCATGTCGGAGTAATGCGGGGCTACCGGAATGGTGCACAAGATGTTTGATATTACTGGCAGATTGCAGGAAAAGGGCATCGATATGGAGAACATGCTCGATGCCGCGATGGAACTCTACGTCCCGCACGGGCTCTCTCCTGAGATTGCGAGGCCAAGGATCGGACAGATGATGGATCGGTATATGAAAGATCCAAATGTCGCCTCCCTCCTCCTTGCGGCTGTTCTCCTCGAGGACGAACTCTATTGGAAGAAAAAAGATTCCCCGATAAAGGACGACCCCGTATTCCTGCTCTCGGACGAGATCATTGGGATGGCAATTGCAGAATGCATAGGTGGGACTTATGCGCGGTTCGAATTTACCCGTTACGATCAGAAAAAGCCGGGTGTACTCCGGTCATTGGGCCCTTTCCTTGACGATGCCGTAGCCGGACTCATCGCCGGCTGTACCTCGAGGTTCTACAGCGAATGTGTATTAACTCCCTAATCGCCCTCCTCCAGTTCACGACAATTCTTCCCCTGGGCGGGATGAGGGATTTTAAGGATTTTGCGAGGCGATCCTGGCTCTATCCCGTTGCGGGTTACGTTGTCGGGGGGATTGCCGCTGCGGGGGCATTTCTCATCGGACCACCCCTGCTCGCGGCTGCTGTAGGAATCGGCCTGGTCTTCCTCATCTCGGGCTGTAACCACCTGGATGGTCTGATGGACCTTGGCGACGGTCTCATGGCGCACGGGGGATGCGAAAAACGGGTTGCTGCCCTCACCGACAGGCAGGTCGGGACAGGTGCTTTTGCGCTCGCTATTGTCGTCACGCTCGTTTCGTTTTCGTCGCTTGCGTCAGTCCCATCCGTTGCCATTGCACTCCTGATCGCAGAGGTCGGGGCGAAATTTTCGATGGCGTTTCTCTCTACTTTTGGAAAGCCCTTCCGGAATGGCCTTCACGCGATAATCCAGTCACAATCAAGGCCTTATTTCCCCCTGCTCGCAGGTATCCTCTGTCTGCCGCTCGTCCTTCTCCCCGTACCACCGTCAACACTTCTCGCTGTTGCTGCCGCCATGATTCTGTGTCCCCTTATCCTCCAGATCATCGCCTGCAGGCTCTTTGGGGGGGTGAACGGCGACGTGGTCGGCTCTGCAAACGAGATTACGAGGGCTGTCATCCTTGCGGTCCTCTGCCTGTCAGGGTAGCAGAACGCGCACATTTTTCCTTGATCGGGGGAGAGGTACACTATATGCCCAGGGAGATAGCCCTTCACATGCGTGGTGGTGTCATCACCGAGCGTGACCCCCAGTTCTGCACAATCCGCACCCGTATTCCGGCCGGTATGGTCAATTCACAGATGCTGAGGGGTCTTGCAGATATTGCAGAAAAATTCAGTGCTCCCGGCCTGCACCTCACAACGAGGCAGACCATTGAAATACCGGGTATCGATTCCCGCAACCTCCAGGAGATCGCCGCCGAACTGGACAGAAACGGGACACCCATCGGTTCCGAGAGAGACGAGGTCGTCAACGTCACTGCATGTCCCGGTCTCCCGCGGTGCGTATTTGCAAATATCGATTCCATGAATCTTGCAAAGGCCATCGATAACCGTCTTTTCGGCCGGGAAATGCCTGTCAAGATACGGATATCGATTTCGGCCTGTCCGAATGCCTGCACCAGTCCCATGCTCAATGAAATTGGCATCATAGGCAGGATTTCCCCCATAAGAACTCCGGGGCTCTGCACGGGGTGTGGCACATGCGTTGAGTACTGCAAGGAAGGCGCTATATCTATCAAGAAAGGAGTATCAGTGCTTGACCCGGCCCTTTGTGTCCAGTGCGGCACGTGCATCCGTTCCTGCCCGTTCGCCCTTCTCAAGTCGTCCGGGGAACACTACATGATATCCGTCGGCGGGAGAAGGGGCAGGCATCCCCGTATCGGACGGGAACTCGTTGTCGTGAGGACGCCCGAGGCAGTCGTTGATGTCGTCGAGAAGGTCGTCCAGTGGGTATACAGGAGAGCGTGGAGCGGCAGGCTTCTTTCAGAACAGCTCGAGGATATCCGGTTCGGGCAGCTCAGGGATGAAATACGGAATATGCTCCCGGCTTCTGTCCTCTTCGAGGATGTCTGATCACCTGATTCGGTACCGTGGGACGAATCCGGTGTTCTTCTCGTCCCCACATTCGATTGATTCGCCATCCCTGATGAGCTGGTTGAACTGGAGCTGGGCATTGAGGAGTGCCTCGTCAGGCACTGCCCCCCGTTTCATCTCCTGGAGCACCTTCTCCTGCGGTGCGGGATAAAGCCGTGAACCAACCCTTATGCCTTTGCAGTGCTCACAGAATGCACAGTAACGATAAACTGATACTTCACCCGTAAAGCACATGACAGTGGCGCGGTTCCCGGTCTTATCCTTGTTTATCGGCAGGGTCTTCATGGTTCAGAAGTGGGTTTTATACTCCGACAGATATGATTCTGTCGATAATAACCTCCTTTTTCCGGGAAATCCGTCTAAAATCCGTCAATCGAAATGATTAATAGGTATCCCTTTCAAATAAATTATACTCGAATAAATGGGCTGAACTCTGACAGGCTCATTTTTATCGGAGGAATGACATGGCAGCAGAAAAGCCTCACATGAATCTGGCGGTCATCGGACACATCGACCATGGGAAGTCTACCACGGTCGGGAGGCTCATGTTCGAGACCGGGACCGTTCCCGCACACATCATCGAGGGATACCGCAAGGAGGCCGAGGCCAAGGGTAAGGCCACCTTCGAGTTTGCATGGGTCATGGACAACCTGAAAGAAGAGCGCGAGAGGGGTATTACAATCGACATTGCACACAAGCGGTTCGATACGCCGAAATACTACTTCACGGTTGTCGACTGTCCTGGTCACAGGGACTTCGTCAAAAACATGATCACCGGCGCCTCCCAGGCAGATGCAGCAATCCTCGTTGTCGCTGCACCTGACGGTGTCATGGAACAGACAAAGGAGCACGTATTCCTTGCAAGAACACTGGGTATTGGCCAGCTCATTGTCGCAATCAACAAGATGGACATGGCCAAGTACGACCAGAAACGGTTCGAAGAGGTGAAAAAAGACCTCTCCGCCCTGCTCCAGATGGTTGGCTATAAGCCTGCAGAAACCCTCTTCATCCCCATCAGTTCCCTTGCAGGTGTCAACATCTCCAAGAAGAGTCCTGAAACTCCATGGTACACAGGCCCGACACTCCTTGAGGCACTGGACACCCTTAAAGAACCCGAAAAACCCGTGGACAAACCGCTGCGCCTTCCCATCCAGGACGTGTACAGCATCAGCGGTATCGGGACCGTCCCTGTCGGCCGTGTCGAGACAGGTATCATGAAGAAAGGGATGAAAGTGAGCTTCATGCCCGCCAACAAGGAGGGAGAGGTCAAGTCAATCGAGATGCACCACGAGGAGATTCCCCAGGCCCTGCCAGGCGACAACGTCGGATTCAACGTGCGTGGTATCGCCAAGGGTGACCTCCGCCGCGGCGACGTGACCGGACCGGCAGATGCTCCCCCGACGGTAGCCGATGAGTTCACTGCCCAGATCGTTGTCCTCCAGCACCCGAGTGCAATCACGGTAGGATACACCCCTGTGTTCCACTGTCACACGACCCAGACAGCATGCACGTTCATCGAACTAAAGAAGAAACTCGACCCGAGGACAGGGCAGACCAAGGAGGAGAACCCGACATTCATCAAGACCGGTGATGCAGCAATCGTTCAGGTCAAGCCCACGAAGCCAATGGTCATCGAGAACGTCAAGGAGATCCCGCAGCTCGGCAGGTTTGCCATCCGTGACATGGGCTCCACCATCGCCGCGGGGATGTGCATTGCGATTACCCCCAAGCAGATGCGGTAAGGTAAAGGGGTTCTATCCATCCTTTTTGGTGAGAGAACATGCAAAAAGCCAGAATTCGCCTGACAGGAACTGATTTCAAGAAGATCGAGATGGTCTGCGACCGCATCCGCGAGATCGCGGAGCGCACGGGCGTGAATCTGGCTGGTCCGATTCCGCTGCCGACGAAGCGCCTGGTCATCCCCATTCGCAAGAGCCCTGACGGAGAAGGCACCGCCACGTGGGACCGCTGGCAGATGAGGGTTCACAAGAGACTCATCGATATCGATGCCGATGAGAGAGCACTCCGCCAGCTGATGCGTACACAGGTCCCCAAGGATATCGGTATCGAGATTGTTCTGGAAAGCTGAGGGAGCGGCTTGACCGCAGCCGGCGTTATCCAGAAAATCCGGCCGGTTTTTTCTTTTAACGGACTATTTTTATTGGTTTTTATCATCGCCCTTCTCCTGCGTCTCTTATTTCTTGACTTCAAGCTGCTGCACCATGACGAGGCGATCCACGCCTGGTTTTCCTACGAGCTTCTGACAAAGGGGACGTATATCTACGACCCGATGTACCACGGTCCTTTCCTGTATTATATTACGGCCGGGATGTTTTTTCTTTTAGGACAATCAGATGCCGTCGCCCGGATCCTTCCGGCACTCTTCGGAGCTGCAATTGTCCCGCTTGTCTATGCGATTTATCGCCTGGGTTACCTGGACACGCGGCAGGCACTCGTAGCCGCACTTTTCATTGCCATATCTCCCGATCTCGTTTACTTCTCCCGTTTCCTGCGGCACGATACCTTCCAGCTCTTCTTCTCGGTTCTTCTCCTTGTCGCGCTGCTTGCGTACTTGGAACGGGGTAAAATTGGTTACGCTGTCCTCGCCGGTCTTGCGGCCGGAGGCGGGATGTGTCTCAAGGAGGACATGCCACTGTTCCTTGTCGTTGTGATCGTATTTGGGATCTATCTCCTCTGGAGACGGGATGTAGCATTCCCCCGCACGTGGATACGTGATGGCGTCCTGGCAATCCTTGTCTCCATCAGCGTCATGGCCCTCTTTTACTCTTCGTTCGGTGTTCATCCCGAGATTCTCGAGACAGGCGTAATCAAGGCCTATACGCACTGGGCCGCAATGCACGGACAGTGCCGTATCTGTGGTCCATGGTTTTTTTACATCGTGTTATTTCTCCTCTACGAGGTCCCGATCTTCATCCTTGCACTCTTTGGCATGGTCCAGTTCGCTGACCGTCACAACCCGTTCCCGGGCCTGGTTGCACGTGTTCAAAACCGTATCCATGACTGGAAAGTGCATCGTTTGAGAAATGAAGTCCCCGATGAAGTAGTCCATGACCAATTGACCGGTCCAAACGTAGAAGAGACAAATGGTTCTTACAAAGACTTATTTAAACAAAACAAAAATCGCGTACCCGGTTTTCATTCAAAACGGGAACTTTTCTTCCTCTTCTGCATCACCTGGTTCGTTGCATCGGTAGCCGCTTATGCCTATATCGGTGAAAAGGTGCCATGGCTGATCATCCACCAGCTCCTCCCCGCCATACTTGTCTCCATGTACCTGATGAGCGAAAAGAAGGTTGTCTTTGCCCTGGCCGGGTGCGCTTTCCTGATCCTGATGACATTCCATGTCTCTTTTTCCCCCGGCAATATCAACGAGCCCATCGTGCAGGTGCAGAACTCTGAGGATCTCCGTATCGTGATGAAACTCATCGATGCCTCTGATTCTGTCGTCATCGCTTCTGAAAACTACTGGCCGCTCCCCTGGTATTACCGGGGGGATGGATGGAACAAAATGCATTTCTATGGAAAGATCGTGGATGAGGCAACGATATTCAGTGTGGACCCTGACATGGTGATCACACATGACCAGGCAAGTTATCCAGCCCTGCCGGGTTATGACAAGAAGACCTACAAGCTCTGTTACTGGTTTTCTATCTACGATAACGAAAACCGTATCTTCGAATACTATGTCAAACGTGACGGAAAAATCGGTAGCATCAACATTGACGTGTTCACAAAACCGGGTCTCTATGCAAAAGCAGATCTTTCCCCTCCTGTTTAAGACAGCATGGGATTTTTCTCTTCTGACGCCCGGCGGAAATTGATCCTTTTGAGAGTGTGCCGCCACCCATGACAATAGGGCATGCATGCCCGGGTATAGATCCTTACCAAAGCCAAACCTTTCTCACCTCGCCCCGATACCCTATCGCCACGGTCGCGGCCGGTAGAGTTCTTCCGGACGTGAGAGACGGAAAAACGACCAGTTTGATTAAAAAAAGAGAGAGAATTTTCTTCGATGAAAATCCGTGGGGGAAAATAAAAACCGGTTAATTCGAAAAAGCAAAAATGGAGTTCAGCCCAGTTCGTCCCATTTTCGCCGCCTGCGGAAGAGCAGGTATCCCACTATGGCAACAATGGCGATAACGACAACGGCAACAATAATGACCATGCCACCCACGAGGATCCCTGCTGCCATCGACGCAGCGCCACTCAGCGGGTTGGATTCAACCTGTTGCTTCAGTGTGTATGCCTCTGCCAGCGCCTCGTCAGCTTTGGCTGCAGCATCTGTGGCTTTAGTGCGGGCCTGATCATAATTCTTTGCGGAGAGGGCATCCCTTGCTTCCGACACAAGACCTGCTGCATTGTCATGAGCCAGCAGGATGGGCGTAAGACGGGGATCTGACCCCATGCTTTTGTTAACCCGGAAATCCGTGATAAGTGAACTGACCTCACCTATCTTGGCATCAGCATCATTGAGAGTCTTCTGGATAGTGAATTCTGAAAGGAGGGTCTGTGCATCCGAAATAGCACTAATCGCTGTATTCAGATAACTCTGAGCCCGGGAATAATCGCTGGTGCTGTCTGCATTCTGGATGGCTGTGTTCGCCTCATTGTATTTTGCCTCAACAGCCGATAAGTCAAGTCCTGGGATCATTGCTGCATCAATCTCAGAACGTAACGAGGCCAGTTTTTCCCTGGCCTGCTGGATTGATTCCTTGACCTGCGACGGGTTGATGACCAGGGCTTTCTTGATCACCTCGGAAGAGGCTATCGCCTTCCCCTTGCTGTCGAGCTCCCTTACCGCGATGACGATTTTCTCGCTCGTTCCGTCCACTACCGGAGCGGTCCCCTCCATCGTCACCTTCATGGACAGTTCCCTTTTTGCCGGGTAAGAGAGAAGCCATCCGTTGATATTGACGTTCTGGCCGACCTCTGTCTTCGAGGGATTTTCAACTTCATCGAGGACCAGTGAATAGGTCCATGTGGGGTTATCCATCTCACTGGACAGCTGGAGGGAATTCGTATCATCGAATGTCTTTCCCCCGCTGGCCGGGAATTCAATGATAAATGTCGACCTGACCTGAGTCTGGCCCGAAATGAGGCTCCCGGATGGAGTAATGGCAATATTTCCCACAGATATGGCTGCTATACCCTGAACAAGGAGGCACAGGAAAAGAACAACAACACACGTACACACATTCCGCATACTATCACTCGAACAATGGTTCTATCTCTTCATCAAGTGTTATGGGCTTTCTCTCCTGGGACTTTGCCACGTCTTCCTTTGTTGTCCGGGCAATATCCATCAGTTCCCGGATCCTCGGGGCATTGGCAATCGTGGCAAGAACAACAACTGCAGCAACGTAACTGCTGTTGACAGGGTAATCACCTCCCCTGACTTCCACACCCGCGATGTTCTCTTCGACCCAGCTCTTTGCTTTCTCGATTCCCTTCCGGTCGAGTTCATCGGGCGGGCCTGCAACGAGGACGAGTGCTCTCTCGGCAGTGCTGTAATCACAGGGGAGAGTGAGTCTCCCGAGCATGGCTCTCCGCACAAGGGAGATTATCTTTGCCGTCCGATCCTCCCCGAGAAGACCCTCTTCTGTCGCTTCTCTCTTCCGGAGGGTTCCCTTTATCCCCCCGATGAGGCTGCTCACGGATGGTTTTGACTTCTTGGTGACCACTTCAGTGATTGCATACCCGACCGACGTTATCCCGCCACCCCGGAGCGTGTTGATGATTTCGCTCGAGTCCACGACCATCTCTCCGACGCCCGCGGATCCCACTTCGCCGGCACGGAAGAGGACTCCGAAACGGCGGACAATTTCATCGTTAAGACGGGAGAATGCTGATTTTATACTCTCCCCCTCGTTCTTCCATGCGCTGTTGTCAAAGATGAACGTGTTATCCGCTTCCTTGATCAGGGTCGTGAGACTCCTGGCGGCATTATAGGAATAGAGCCTCCCTTCCTCCGGGGCAGGAAGGATACCAAGAACATAGACAGGTTCCCGGTAAATCTTTTTTAATGCCCGGGCAAGAACCGGTGTTCCTCCCGAACCGGTACCTCCGCCGAGACCTGCAACAATCATGAAGGCATCCACATCATGGGTCCCCCTCCTGTCGATGCCGCTCACGATGCTGTCGATCTCATCCAGTGTAATCCGTGCCCCGGCGGCATTGTCGGTGCCGACCCCATGGCCCTTCACCACAGTCTGACCGATGAGGATGCGGTCTTTCATATCAATGTGTTTTAACCCCATGAGATCAGTCCGGGCAGTATTGACTGCAATACCCCTGAAACTGTTCCTCCCTATCTTCCTGTCCTGTTCAAGGAACATATCCACGATCTTGCCGCCTGCCTGACCAAACCCGATGAAAAACATTTTCATGGAACTGAAACACCAGCCCGGTTATTACGAAGGGACCTTTATTTTCTCCGATTATTATGATTTTCTCTCGGAAGTTCAAATACTTTCCTTATTCCAGACTTACCGCAAAACGAATTAAAGGAGATTATTTTCAATGCGGAGCCTTTTTCATCCCCCTTTTCCAAACAGTACCAGGAACCGGACATGAAAATATGCATCGTCGGGGGCGGGCTGACCGGGCTCTGTGCTGCCCTTTTCCTCGGGAAGGAGCATGAGGTTGACCTTTACGAGAAACGCAGTCACCTCGGCGGGTGCGTCTCCTCCTACGAGATCGGGAACACGCACATCGAATCGTTCTACCATCACTGTTTTGCAGGTGACAGCAATCTCTTCTCCCTTCTGGACACGCTCGGAATACGGGACAGGCTGGAATGGCTCAGGGGATCGACCGGGTATTACATCGATGGCCGCATTTATCCCCTCAACACACCGCGTGAAATCCTGTCCTACCCCTACCTGTCGCTTCCGGACAAGGCAAAACTTGCACTCATCACCCTGCGGTCCAGAAGAATGGATACCGCATCCCTCGATGAGATTACTGCCCGTGATTTCATCATCAGCGAACTGGGTGAACGCATATATGCTTCCTTCTTCGAACCACTCCTCGCGAGCAAGTTCGGGGACTTCCGCGACAGGGTCTCTGCGGCCTGGCTTGTCAGCAGAATTGCCATCCGGTCCAACCGGGGCCTATCGGGTGAGCGTCTTGGATACCTGAAAGGAGGTTTTTACACCCTTATCAATGCCCTATCTGACCATGTCGGAAAGGATTGTGTCGTCCGTCTCGGAGACGCTGTCTCGAGGATCACACGTGATACCTGGGGCTGGAGGGTAAACGACCAGAAGTACGATGTTGTCATTTCGACCATCCCTCCCCAGGCCCTTCCCGCAGGAACGGTAACCGGAATCGATCCCGTACCTTACCAGGGAGCCGCCTGCATGCTCCTTGGAATCGAAAGAGACGTGGCCGGGGGTATCTACTGGCTGAACATGAAGGATCCTGCACCCTATGGTGCGGTTATATGCCATACAAATTTTGTTCCGCGGGACCGTTACGGCGATCACCTCGTATACCTGGCATCATACTTTCACGGTGACCTCCCCAAAAAGACAGACGAGAGGATGCTGTCAGATTTTTGCCAGAGATTTGGTGTGACACGGGACGAGGTGCACTGGCAGAGGATGGCAGTCGATCCCTGGGCCGGGCCGCTCTATACCACGGGTTTTGCCAAAAAAATCGTGCCTTACAGGGCAGGGGGCCTGTACTTTGCAGGAATGTTCTCAGGACCGAACTATCCCGAAAGGAGCATGGACGGGGCCATTGCAGCCGGGCGGGAAGTCGCTGATCTCCTCAGGAGGGATTTGGCCGATTGACTATGCCAAAAGACACTGTGACCGTGGTCATCCCCGTTTTCAACGACAGGGAGAGCCTGAGTGTGGCTATTCCCCGATCTCTTGAAGCAATTGCACCTGTCTCCCCCAACTTCGAGCTCATTGTTGCAGAGGACGGGAGCACGGACGGGAGTGCCCTTGTCGTAAGGGACTGGGAGAGCCGGGACAACCGCGTCCTCCTCCTCCACAGCGACGAGCGCCTGGGCCGCGGAAGAGCACTTGCCCGGGCATTCTCAGTCGCAAGGGGAGACATTGTCTGCTACTACGATGTCGACCTCGCCACAGACCTCGCCCACCTTTCCGAGCTGGTTGGAGCTATCAGAGAGGGCTATGACATCGCAACCGGCTCACGACTCCTCCCCGGGAGCCGGATTGACAGGAGCGGGAGCCGGGAACTGGCCAGCAGGTCCTATAATTTTCTCGTCCGGACCATACTTGGTTCACGGGTGTATGATCACCAGTGCGGGTTCAAGGCGTTCCGGAAAGAGAGATTGCTCTCCCTTCTCCCCGAGGTGAGGGATACCCACTGGTTCTGGGATACCGAGGTTCTTGTCAGAGCACAGAGGAAGGGTTACTCGGTCAGGGAGTTACCCGTCAGGTGGAGGGAAGGCAGGGGCACGACAGTGAAACGGAAGGACGTATACCAGATGGGAAAGGCTATCCTCCGGCTGTGGTGGCAGTTGCATGTGGAAAAAGGCTAGCACTATCGTGATCTCGACCCTGCTCGCTGTGGGGATCGTGGTCTTCATGCTCTACACAATATGGGATGACCTCCTCGTTGCCGCAGAGCATGCTGTGTGGTATTTCCTCGTTCTAGCCGCAGGTGTCTGCCTTGCTGCCTGGTGGTTGAGGGGCCTCCGTTACAGGAGTATCCTCTCCTCACTGGGAATCCCTGCAGGAGCCGGTTTTTCCGTTGCCTGCATTTTTGTGAGCCAGACAGCAAACCTGATCGTGCCTGCGCGGCTGGGAGACCTCGTACGGATATTTATCCTTCGCCACGAGTATGGGTCAACTGCCTCTCAGGGGATTTCATCGCTTGTCGTTGAACGTGTCTTTGACATCCTGATGGTGGCAGTCCTCGGGGCTGTTTCGCTCCTGTTCGTGCTCAACGTTCCTGACTGGTTCTACACGATTATCATCGTCCCCATTGTTGGTGGAATCGCCTTCTTTTTCTTCCTTGTCCTGGCCGGAAAGGTTTCCTCAGAGAACCGCATAATGAGGGTTGTTCTCACCATCGTCGGGCAGGTAAGAGAGGCGTCCCTCTCCCTTAAGGCTCTTTTTTTCCTATCGGTGAGTTCGATCGTGATATGGCTCATGGATGTTCTAGTCTGCGTCTTTGTGGTATTGATGTTCCAGGAACAGGTGCCCCTGGCGGTGATCGTCCTTGGTATCGTGATCGGAAATCTCGTCAAGGCAGTTCCCCTGACCCCTGGTGGTGTTGGTACATACGAACTCGCACTGGCACTCACCTTCACCCTCGCGGGTGTTCCGGCACCGGATGCAGCCATGATCGCGGTTATTGACCACCTCATCAAAAATCTCATCACGCTTGGAGGTGGGATCGTGTCCATCTATTTCTTTGGAGGATGGGTCCTTGACAGCATCAGGAGTGCAATCCAGGACAGGTTCGGGGGAATGAAGTCTGGTTGATTATACATTTCAGATCCTGTCGGTTCTTTCCTGGCTCCTCCTCCTTTTCTTCCTTCAGGTCTCGGTCTGGCCCTATCTGAGGCGCGCCTTTGCCGGGTATGCCTACCCTGTTTCGTTTCCCGTATCCTTCCTCCTTTTTTCCCTCATCAGTTGGTACTGCGGTCTCTTCCGGCTCCCCGTCTTCCTTGCACTTGTGCCTTTCGCGGCCCTGTTTCTCCTTGCAGCTTCCAGGAACGGGTATTCAGGGAGGTTCTGGTCGGCACAGTGGATTTATGTCGCTACTTTCCTTCTCTTCTTCTTCTCGATGGTGAGCGTCCGTTTCACGAATCCAAGTATTTCATATGCGGAAAAGTTCATGGATCATGCATTTCTTGCATCCGTCATGCGGGTCCCGGTTGTGCCGCCCCTGGACCCCTGGTTTTCTTCCGGTTATCTCAACGTCTATTACTATCTTGGATACTGGATGTTCGGAGCGCTCGGCATCACGAGTGGAGTACCGTCACAGATCTCATTCAACCTTGTCCTCCCGACGGTGTTTGGATTCTCTGCCGTGTTGCTCTATGCCCTTGGGAGGATGATAGCCCCCCGTTTTCCCTGGATGGTCCCCGCGACTCTTGTCATCGTGAACCCATCCTTCATCCTCCAGGTTATCCAGGGGAAAGCCGCAGGTTCTGTCCTCTGGGACAGTACGCGGACAATTACCAATACAATCAATGAATACCCCCTTTTTTCATTCCTGTGGGGTGACGTCCATCCCCACGTCATCGGGATTTTCAATCAGGTCCTCTTTATTTTCCTGCTCGTCTACTCCCTCCTCCGGTTCAAAGATCTGGATGTGTGGGGCCGTGCACTCCTCATCCTTATTTGCGGGTTATCCCTTGGATCGATGCCGCCCATCAATACATGGGATATTATTGTCTATGCCCCGGTAACGCTCATCTTTGGCTTCATGATCTGGCGGCAGGCAAAAAAATCCCCACAATACACCGGTTTTTGGAGGGGTCTTACCGGGTATGTCCGGCGTCTTGTTAATTCAGCAAAATCTGGACTTCAGCTCCGATGTGCGCAATGCTTAGGCGGAATCGGGAGAGTGCCCGCGATAATTCTTGAGGCGCACGGGTCTTTCTTTTTCCTTGTACCGGTTACTGCGGTGCTCTGCTATCTCCCCTTTTACCTCCAGATGAATACGAGCGGCATTCTGGGAGTGGGCCTCGTCCATACACCCACTGCACCTGTTGAGTTCCTGCTCGTCCACGGGTTTTTCATCCTCGTGATGGTACTCTACGTGGCCCATGATATATGGAAAAGGCCCCTTTTTCTCATCGCTCCCGCAGTCGTTGCACTGGCTGGATTCCCTGCAGCAGCCATTGCCACTGTACCCCTTGTTTACCTGCTGGCAGGAAAGAGGCAAACTCCTGCAGAGATACTCGCCATGCTCGGCCTTGCAATTGTCATTGTCTGCGAATTTTTCTACCTGAAAGACAACATGGGTGAAACCTATTACCGGATGAACACCGTCTTTAAGTTCTACATTCCAGCATGGCTGCTGATGGGGGCATCCTCCTTTTCCATGGTCTCCACGATGGCAGCCAGACGTGTGCCCCCCGGATACTTCCCTGCATGGTCCGGGAGGCTGGCACTGGCGGTTGTATCAGTCATTCTGATTGTTACACCGCTCGCTGTCCCCCTCGACCCCCCATATACAGGCGGGACACTGGACGGGCTGGCATACCTCGAGACCGCGCACCCCGGCGATGCCTCTGCCATCGCTTTCCTCCGGTCTCTCCCGGGGGTCAAGGGTGTTGTCGAGGCAGAGGGCGGGGATTATACCTACTTCGGAAGGGTATCATCCTTCACCGGGATTCCAACGATCATAGGGTGGCCTTTCCATGAGTACATGTGGCGAACAGATACCAACGGGTGGTATGGAAAGCGTCTGTCAGATGTGAGGACAATATACGAGGATCCTGAAATGACGAGAGAGCTGATGAAGCACTATAACATGACCCACCTCTATGTCGGGGACTTGGAAAGGGAGAGGTATAACGTCCGCGTGGAAGAGTCCGGTCTTGTCACCGTGTACAACCAAAACGGTGTCCTGATTTACGCTCTCGATGGCTGACATTATCGGGAAAACCCCTCTGGAGCTGGGCTCTTCCAAACCTTTATGCCTGCATCTGTCGAATTGATATGGCTACATCGTCGATACTGACTGATGAGTGATGAGGGAGAACTACGCAACTCCTGAATGAGGTGAGTCATGGCAAAGTCGTATGTCAAATTTCAGGTTTCTGAAGAGATCCAGAACAAAGCACTTGAGGCTCTGGAGATAGCGAGGGAGACGGGGAAGATAAAGAAGGGGTCGAACGAGGCAACAAAGGCAATTGAACGCAGTATTGCTGCACTCGTTCTCATCGGGGCCGACGTGGAACCCGAAGAGATTGTCATGCACCTTCCCCCGCTTTGCGAGGAGAAAAAGATACCATTCGTTTTCATCAACAAGCAGAACGATATCGGGACCGCCAGCGGGCTTGACGTGGGATCGGCTGCTGCAGCGATTGTCAAGCCGGGAAAGGCAAAGGAACTGGTTGACGAGATCGTCAAGCAGGTCAGTGAACTGAGAGCGTGATGGGGTAATGGCTGATGAAGGAACGCCCGCAGAGGTAATCGAGGTGATCGGCTCCACAGGGATGCATGGAGAGGCCATGCAGGTGAAGTGCAGGATCCTCGACGGGCCGAACAAGGGTCGCATCATCACGCGGAACACGGTCGGTCCCATCCGGGAGGGTGATGTCCTGATGCTCCTCGAGACCGAGCGTGAGGCTAAAAAACTCTCCAGACGGTGAATAAAACCATGGTCGAACAGAGAAACTGCAGTTTCTGCGGGGATGCTATCGAACCCGGCACCGGTAAGATGTTCGTGCGCAAGGACGGGTCTGTCTTTTACTTCTGCAGCACAAAGTGCCAGAATAACTTCCGTCTCGGGAGGGCCCCAAGGCGGGTCTCATGGACACAGGCCGGGCGGAAGGCTGCGGGAAAGGAGTGAGCATCGTTGGAACGCACGTTCGTGATGGTCAAGCCCGACGGGGTTGCCCGGGGACTGATCGGTGGTATTATCCAGAGGTTCGAGAGAAAGGGTCTCAAGCTTGTTGCGGCACGTTTTGAGAGGATACCGGAAAAGAGGGTCCTGGAGCAGTACAGGGAACACCTCGAGAAGCCGTTCTTTCCTTCACTGCGTCACTTTATTGAAAGCGGTCCCTGTTTCCTGATGGTCTGGGAGGGGAAGAATGCGGTCAGCGTGGTCCGGAAGATGATCGGAACAACAAACCCTGCGGAAGCCGAACCGGGAACCATCCGTGGTGACCTGGCGCTTGATACCGGGAGGAACGTTATCCACGCTTCAGATTCCCCTGCCAGTGCAGCCCGCGAGATATCGCTCCACTTCTCCCCCGATGAGATCATCACCTACAAGCGGACTGATGAACCCTCTCTCTACGAATAGCATTCATAAAAAACCTTTTTTCTTCATTTCAGTACTCTTTATCCTTTATTTCTGACCTTTTTTTCCTGCATCGGGGTGTTTTTCCGCCACAGGCCGCCATCCGGTTGATCAGGAAACATCATGGTGTTTCCATGCATTAGTTCAACTGGTATGATACTGTGCTGCGCACAGATAGAGAGTTCATGGGAAGACCCCGAGGCTACACTTGCCCGTGCCGAACGCTGCATTGGCCGTGCATCCCGAAATGGTGGAGATCTCGTCTGTTTTCCCGAACAGTTCGCTACCGGCTGGGATCCTTCCTCGCTGCGGCATGTCCAGGGTCTGGATGGACCTCTTGTTGGTCATCTCCAGTCCCTCGCAGAAGAGTATTCCATTGCAATCCTTGGATCCCTGCGGAAATACTCAGTTCCGCGCCCGGAAAACACCTGTATCGCTATATCGCCGCAGGGTAAAATACTCGCCGAGTATTCGAAGTGCCACCTTTTTTCTCCCGCTGGCGAGGATCGCGTGTATCAGAGGGGTAACGCCATTGCACCATTCACTCTCGCCGGGATGACGCTGGGTATTGCCATCTGCTACGATCTCCGGTTTGCATCCATCTTTGCCCTGTATGCCGATGCCGGCGTGGACGCCGTTCTCGTCCCGGCTGCCTGGCCGGCGTCCCGCCTCTCTCACTGGGAACTCTTCATCAGGGCCCGTGCGGTTGAATACCAGGTTTACGTTGCCGGTATCAATACAACAGGGGTAACCCCTGTCGACACCTACAACGGCGGAACGATGGTTGCGGATCCAACCGGCGCCCCGCTTTTTATAGCCGGGGCAGGCGAAGGGGTCTATTCCTGTGAAATGAGCAGGGAGTTTGTCGAGAGAGTCCGCAATGCGTTCCCGGTCAAGAAAGACCGCCATCCGGATATCATCCAGTCGGACAAAACGCGCCCGTGAACCCTCCCGACGCGGGAATTAAAAAGAGGGGTCCCTCTTTTCCCCCGGCCGGCCACCTCCTATTTACCCTCGGAGAGTGATTACCACTGTACATGTACCGTCTCGTGTGCGTCGGGTGTGGAAAGGGATATTCCCCCGACGAGATCATCTACAACTGCACGGTCTGCGGTCACCTGCTCGCAGTCGAGTACGATCTCGATTCCATCATGATCGAGAGGGAGGTATGGGAGAGGAGACCGCTTTCCGTCTGGCGATACCGCGAGCTCCTTCCCGTCTCGATCCCTCCCGTCACCCTGCAGGAAGGTGGAACCCCGCTTTACCATCTTACCCGTATCGGGGAAGAAATAGGTGTCCCGAACCTGTATGCAAAGCACGAGGGCATGAACCCGACGGGTTCTTTCAAGGACAGAGGAATGACAGTTGGCGTGAGCATGGCGCTCCAGCTCAAAAAGACATCCGTTGCCTGTGCCAGCACGGGGAACACCTCTGCGAGCCTCGCAGCATACGCGGCAAGGGCAGGAATCCCTGCCGTTGTCCTCCTGCCTGCTGGTAAGGTAGCCCTCGGCAAAGTCGCCCAGGCACTGATGCACGGTGCGCGTGTGCTTTCCATCAGGGGAAACTTCGACCGGGCACTCGAGCTGGTCCACGAGCTGTGCCTCTCCCACGGGCTCTACCTCCTCAATTCCGTAAACCCCTTCCGGCTCGAGGGACAGAAGACTATCGGGTTTGAGGTACTTGATCAGCTTGGGAGATCGCCGGATCGCATGGTGCTCCCCGTCGGGAATGCCGGGAACATATCTGCGGTTTACAAGGGGTTCGTGGAACTTGCAGATCTTGGACTTCTCAACGGAATGCCCATGATGACCGGGATCCAGGCGGCGGGTTCGGCACCGGTCGTCCGGGCAATCCAACAGGGACTCGCCGAAGTTGAACCTGAACCACAGCCCGAGACGGTTGCGACAGCAATCCGTATCGGGGCACCCGTCAATGCTGAGAAGGCGCTTGCTGCAATCAGGAAGACCGGCGGCTGTGCCGAAGCCGTAACCGACGACGAGATACTCGCGATGCAGCGCGACCTTGCTCAAAAAGAGGGTATCGGCGTGGAACCCGCATCGGCCGCCTCGGTCGCAGGAGTGAAAAAGCTCATCGAGACCGGTGTTATCGACAGGGATGAGACTATCGTATGCGTGGTGACCGGGCACCTCCTCAAGGACCCGGAGACGGTGATACGACAATGCAAAGCACCTCTGGAGATCGACGCGGATCTTCCCTCGTTACTCTCTGCATTGCAGTTCTGCTCGTGATCCTGCCCTGTGCCGCGAGCAGGGCCGACTACCATATCCTCCCGAACGGAACTGCCTATTCCGCATCCCTCGATCTCGCTGATGCTACAGGATATGAGTTTTTTGAGGCGGGTATCCTCGGGGAGCGGGTTCCCGTGAAAGTGGTGGATGTAGCGCTTACAGGGAACTGTTCCCCCTGCACGTTTTCCTGGAGAGGGGAGAATACAATTCTTTTTCCAAAAGGGAACTATACGCTCACCTTCCAGGGACCCGTACGCGACAACCATTTCATTGCGATCTATGACCGACCCCGCCGTGTGACCATCGTTCTTCCCGCCGGTTTTGATGTCCGGAACCCCGCGCTCGGCATGGTGAGCAGCGGAGCAACAGTCACAGACCTCCCGGAAGGATTAACGGAGATATCGTGGAATACAACACGTATCGCGGAGATCAGGTTCTACGAAAAGGGACGCGAGGATCTCCTGTACCTCTTTGCAAATATCTGGGTCGTCATTGCAATCGTGATGCTCGTCCCGTTCCTCCTTACCTGGCGGAAGGACCATATTTCCCCGTGATGCGTCTCACGAGAGGATTCCACGGAGGGTCTCATCCAGTTGCCTGACGTGGAACGGTTTTGGTATTGCTGCAACAAAACCCTGCGCGCCGAATCCGGAAAAAACAGGGTCATCTGTAAAACCCGTGGTAATGACGGCCTTTACTTCGGGATCGATGGATTTCAACTCCCGGAGTGTCTCGATACCTCCTTTACCCGCACTAACCGTAAGGTCAAGGATGACAACCCGGAAGGGATCACCCTCCTCGATCGCTTTCCTGTACGATTCTATCACGCTTCCGCCGTCTGCAACGACCTCAACACGGTATCCGAGACCGGACAAGAACACCCTGACAACATCACGTATGCCCTCGTCATCATCCATGAAAAGGACCCGGGGGCCGCAGGTTGCATCGTTTCTCACGGATTAAAGTAGATTCACACTGGAATAAAAAAGGTACTTTTTTCAAAAAGGGAGTTCATTTCTTCAGATTAATATCAATCCCGA